>SCPP01000154.1_pt1 | contig 66885 bp, 89 predicted proteins | sample 6106811 | NCBI WGS metagenome assembly SCPP01 (sample SAMN10720449, study PRJNA508395) | human gut metagenome | isolation source: Participant 2 stool, 15 month | host: Homo sapiens | collected 2018
ATTCTCTTATCACAACCGGAACCTTCGTCTCTCCTGCCCATATAGCAGCTTCCTTTCCTGTGACCGGATATCACCTCATACCCATCTCCATGGGTTTGTCCTTACAAAGTGGCAGTACACCTTCTTTCTCAATACTTTTCATCAGCTCACATAATTCCGTATTTACCTCTACCTTAAACGGATGATTCTTAAAATCATGCAACTGATTTATCTCCACATTCCGTATCGTCCCATAAAATCGCCTTTCTCGAACACATCGAATCAGCCCTTTAAAACGTCTTAATAAAATACGTTTTAAAGGTATAAAAAGACCACTCACTTTCAATTTTTCTTGAAAATGAACGGTCTTTCACGCTTCTGTTATTTAGTTGAATGATAAATGTATTACTTTCTCTTTGATGTGTTTCCGAGCCGCAGTCCAATACCACAGACACATTTACTCCATCAGAAATTGCCTTTTTGTATGTTTTTCGGTCACTCTGGTCAAACCAGAAAAACCTCTCAAAGTGCCTAAAATCAAGGATTCTTACAAATCTGTGGAGTAGCTAGTGCAACTATTGTCTCTATATGCTCCGTATGAGGAAACAAATCAAATGGCTGACATGCCGTAACCTTATATCCACCCTTAACCAGCACCAGCTTTGCTATATGCATGAAATGTACACAATCCTGTCTGGCTTAATCTTAAGAAGAGAATTAAGAAATTCCGGTGTGCTTCCGCTTCTTGGCGGATCCATGATAACAACATCTGCCTTTGCATTTTTCGCATACTCAACAAGGAAATCTCCTGCGTCAGCATTAACAAATGTGGCATTCTTTATATTGTTAATTGAAGCATTTATCTTGGCGTCTGATACAGCTTCTGAATTAAGTTCAACGCCGATAACTTTACCAGCCTTCTTAGATGCTACTATTCCTATAGTACCAATGCCACAGTATGCATCAATTACAGTATCTTTCTTTGATATGTCAGCAAGCTGGATTGCCTTTTTGTACAGCTTTTCAGTCTGCTGGTGGTTAATCTGATAGAATGATGTCGGGCTTATTCTGAATCTGCAGCCACACAACACATCCTCGATATAACCTTTTCCCTTAAGAACAATATTTCTCTTTCCAAGCACCATGCTTGTGCGCCTGTCATTAATATTCTGCACAATTGTAGTAATTTCCGGATGTTTCTCACATAATGCCTTAAGAAAATTGTTCTTTGATGGAAATGCGACTCCTGCTGTAACAATAACAAGCATAATCTCCTTTGTCGAAAATCCTTTTCTTAAAAGAATGTGTCGGATCATTCCCTTTCCCGCATCTTCGTCATATGGCTGATATTTAAATGAAGCTATTAGTTCTTTAATATCCTTAATAATGTCTGTACACTGTGAATCTTCAATCATACAGTCCGATGTATCAACTATTCTGTGGCTGTTTTCCTCGTAGGTTCCTGCTATTACATTTCTGGAATCATCAAGTCCTACAACTGCATGAACTTTATTGCGGTAATGTATTGGTCTGTACATTCCTACAATATCATCAACTTTTACATATTCGCCAAAAAGTTCTTCAATGTACTTCTGCTTAACTGCAAGTTCATTGTCATATTTCATCCCGGCATAATCACAGCCACCGCATTTTTCTGAAAATGCACAGTGAATCCGTCTTTCTTTCTCATCATATCTATTCGTCATAAAATATTTAACTCCTCATTTTTCTCGTAGCTCATACTCCAGAACTTCGTTCTGTCGTTGTCGTGGTGCTTCGAATGCAGCATAATCACACAATACATGCAAGCATGATTGTGTGATTCCCGCTTGTATTCTCATCACTGTCGCACAAAAGGGCAACCGCCCATACAAGCAGTTGCCCTTAACATCAGTCTTTGTTAATTATAATGAAGTATTCTCGTCTGTACTTCCAAGAATCTTAACCTTACCTTCGTAGAATTCTTTAACTGCGATTGATAATGGCTTGTCTTTCTCTGAACATCTTACAAGAGGAGTTCCAACCTGAAGCTTTCTCTCATCTTCCTTAGAGATTCTCTTCTCCTCAATCTTATCCTTGTCCTTTTCTTTCTCTTTTTCCTTGTTGTTTGCTTCAATTCTTGCCTTGGCAATCTTCTCCTCAACGCTTCTTGCATCGATGATTTCCTTAGCTCTGTTAGCAGTTGCCTTAACAATTGAATATCTGCTCTGTACTAAAGGCTGCTCGCCCTCTTCAACCTCACTGTTAATTACAGCCATTAATTCAGTATACGATGGATGTATCATTATATTATTCTCCTTTCGAATAAACCTTTAATTCTTCTTTAATATTATTAATCAGTCCAAGATTATACTTAGCTTTCATCTTCTCAGATAACACAATATCATGAATACGGCCGACACATAAATCGACTTCATCATTGATAACTATGTAATCATAATCCTCAACACCTTCTGCTTCCTCTGCTGCTCTTGAAAGACGGGCTTTAATTGTCGCCTCATCTTCTGTTCCTCTGCCACGGAGTCTCTTTTCAAGTTCTGCCGCTGACGGTGGTGTTATAAACATAAGCACTGCATCCGGGAACATTCTCTTGATATTCATGGCACCCTGTATCTCAATCTCAAGAATAACATTGTTGCCCTTATCAAGTTGTTCTTCAACATATGCCTTTGGTGTTCCGTAATAATTGCCAACATACTGTGCATGCTCTATTAAAGCATCTTCAGCAATCATCTTCTCGAATTCTTCTACAGTCTTAAAGAAATATTCTCTTCCATCAGCTTCGCCTTCTCTTGGCTTTCTTGTTGTAGCTGATATAGAAAGTGAATACTCGTCATGAAGCTCTAAAAGTCGCTTCATAACAGTTCCTTTTCCTGCACCAGAAAATCCTGAAATAACTAATAATAGTCCTTTGCTCATATAATTACCTCATTCTGCACATAAAGTGCACAAGTTATTATACCTAACAAGCCCGAAACAATCAAGTAAATTTAATCAAAACCAATTAAAAATATATTGAAAGCCTACTCAATGTTCTGAATCTGCTCTCTTACCTTCTCAATCTCAGTCTTTAAGTCAATAGCTGCATTAGATATCTCAATGTCATTAGCCTTAGATAGAGTTGTGTTAGCCTCTCTGTTCATCTCCTGTGCAATGAAATCCATCTTTCTTCCAATGCCGCCTTCCTCGTTAAGACATTTTCTTGCATGCTCGATATGGCTTCTTAATCTTACAGTTTCTTCGTCAACACATATCTTGTCTGCGTATATAATAACCTCTGTTGCGATTCTGCTCTCATCAATAGTTGTATCACCAAGAAGCTCTTTTACCTTACTCTCTAACTTGCTGCGGTATTCCTTCATAATCTCAGGACTTCTCTTTTCAACAAATGCGACAAGCTCCTCCATGTGGTCTAACTTTCCTAAAAGGTCTTTCTTAAGATTCTCACCTTCCAGAATTCTTGTATTAACAAACTGTTCCAAGGCTGCCTTCATGGCTTCCTCTATAAAATGCCACAACTCCTCTTCGTCTTCCTGCACTTCATCCATTGTGATAACCTCTGGAAATCTGGCAAGACCTCCAACAGTCATATCATTTTTAAGATTGTATTTTTCGGACATATTATTAAATATAGCCATATATTCATCAGCTATATTCTGGTTGAACTTAAGATTAACCTGACTTTCTGAATCATCCTCATAATTAATAAATATATCAATCTTGCCTCTTGTTGCATACTTCTTAAGTAAGTCTCTCATTCTGCTCTCGAATACATTAAGCTTCTTAGGCATCTTGATACCTGCTTCAAGATATCTGTGATTAACTGACTTAATCTCAACTGAAATCTTTCTGTTACCTTTAACAATTTCACTCCGGCCAAAGCCTGTCATACTTTTAATCATTGTTTCTATCCTTCCATTCGCATATAATGCTTAGGAAAGTATACCAATTTTTGTGAAAGATAACAAGACTTACAGCAATAAGTATGTTAATATAATGCAATAAGATTAATGAATATTACTAATTAAAGGAGACATTATGGCATTCGATGGTATTACAATATCCAGTATTGTTAATGAATTAAACGACACAATTAACGGCGGAAGACTTTACAAGATATCACAGCCTGAAGCCGATGAAATAATGCTTACAATAAAGACACAATCTGGTCAGTACAGACTTGTTTTATCTGCAAATGCATCGCTTCCTCTTGCATATCTTACAGACGATAACAAGCCATCCCCTGCTACTGCACCGAATTTCTGCATGCTTCTTAGAAAACATTTGAACAACGGAAGAATAATATCTATAACACAGCCAAAATTTGAGCGTGTAATTGATATTGAGGCAGAACATTTAAACGAACTCGGTGACCTGTGCAGAAAGCACATAATCGCAGAATTCATGGGCAAGCACAGCAATATAATATTATGTGACGACAATAATACTATATTAGACAGTATCAAGCATATATCAGCACAGACAAGCTCAGTCAGGGAAGTTTTACCTGGAAGACCTTATTTCATTCCTAATACTTCTGACAAGATTAATCCGCTTGAAGCTGACAGAAAGCATTTTGACGAAACAGTATTTACAAAGCCTGTACCTGTTGTCAAGGCACTGCTTAAGCTATACAGGAATAAGCAATGTATAGCAGAAGAGCTTGCATACCGTGCCGGAGTTGATGGCGGACACCCGCCAACTGCCTTGATGAGCCTATGAAAGATGCATTATACAACGTATTTGACGCACTTATGTCTGATGTAAGAAATGGTATCTACCACCCCGATATGGTAACTGACAACGGTGTGCCTGCAGAATTTGCCGCTGTGAAGCTTTCTATGTATGACAACCACACAGAATATGATTCGATAAGCAGACTGATTATCGATTATTACAGACAGAAAGAGATTGCAACACGAATCCACCAGAAGTCTGTTGATATAAGAAGAATTGTAACAACACATCTTGAAAGAGCATACAAGAAACTTGACATTCAGGAAAAGCAGATAAAGGACACTGAGAAAAAAGACAAATACCGTATCTACGGCGAACTTCTTACAACCTACGCTTACAGTATTCCTGCAGGTTCTAAGGAATATGAAGCACTTAATTACTACGATAATACTACAATTAAGATTCCGCTTGATAACACTCTCACACCCATTGAGAATGCCAACAAATATTTTGCAAGATATAACAAGCTTAAAAGAACCTATGAAGCCGGAATCCGTCTTATTCAGGAGATCACTGAAGAAATAAGTTACCTTGAATCTATTATCAATGCAATTGAGATTTCAGTAACAGAGGCTGATCTTGCTAACATTAAGGAAGAGCTTATTGAAACTGGATATATTAAAAGGACTGTTAAAGGAAAGCACAAAATCACAGCCAACAAGCCGATGCATTTTGTATCAAGCGATGGATTTGACATATACGTTGGAAAGAATAACATACAGAATGACGAACTTACCTTCAAGACAGGCAACGGCAATGACTGGTGGTTTCACGCCAAGCAGATGCCAGGCTCTCATGTACTTCTCAAAACAGATGGAAAGGAAGTTCCTGACAGGACATTTGAAGAAGCAGCAAGCCTTGCCGCCTATTACTCTAAAGGCCGTGAGCAGGAAAAAGTTGAAGTCGATTATGTATTAAAGAAGGAAGTTAAAAAGCCTGCCGGTGCCAAACCGGGATTCGTTGTGTATTACACCAACTACTCAATGGTTGCAGACACGGACATCAGCAAAATAAAACAGTTATAAAAAATTGGCTGAATCAGATCATGCGGTGCCCCAAAAGTCAGACTTTTGGAGGCACCGCATAACTCAGCCATTTTCTTATTAACAGGCTTAACAGCCACACATATAAACGCCAGTATAACTGACGCACAATCTGCCACTATCCACGGCATATACTGGATTGCAAGTGAAGATTTGCCCGAAACAATAATCATAAGAATTACACTTATAACAACATTTATAACAAATATACCTGCCAGCTTTCTCATATCCAGAAGCCCGCTTATCACAAGATATATCAGTATGTATGCAGCCGTCATGCACACGCAGAAAGTTACAAGATACATGTAAAATGCGTTATCAGTCATATCACATAACGATATATCCAGCGTAAGATATCCAAACAGTGCAGGCGGGTTAAATGCATATATTACAGATGGCATTATTGTTACAAGTGCAGGAATACTGATACCTGCCAACATTCCTGCCCTGCCGCTTAATCCCTTGATAATACCTGATTGTATAATTATACAAATAATGGTTGCTATTAAAAGCATTATCATCCATGACCAGTTAAAGAATATTTTATTGCCAATATAATATGCCGTAAGATATTCATTAATTGTCATTCTTTGTGAATCACCATTTTTATAATCACAGACAATATATCCTTTCTTATAAAGCCTTCCCACACATATATAACAAGAGCCGGCATAAGAAAAACCACTGCGTTAGTCTGTTTATTTTTAGAAAACATTTTATGTGTCTGATACCGGAGCTTTTCACCATCATCAGCTCAAGTATTCCCAAAATCACCAACAATATATACAACACAGGTATTTTATCCATCAGTTGTGCTGTCTCAATCTGTCCTTTTACCACACCATCAATATAGAAAGAATCTATCCATGCATGCATTGATGATGACGATTCCAATATTCTTGCCATTAATAGCAATATACCAGTCATCATATTAAATATAGCAGCAACAGAAGCAATTATACCCGTGTTGCCTATTCTTAAAACTATTCCTGTAAGTGATACTGCCGTAAAGAGTACCGTTAAAGAAAAAAACTAACTATATAACATTAAAACCTGTATAATAATACAGATTATATACTGAATTCTGGCTTTCCGGAATGTTGAGTGCATTATTATTCATTTTACTGATTATCTGAGCAAATTCATTACTTCCTACAGGAACAAGAAGAATAAACAGACTCAGAGCCATAAGAACGGCGAGGCTTAAAAGCCTCACCCTTGTAATCTCATCTTTTTTCATAATCCTTCCTTTTCAGGGAAACAATTAATTAACAGATACTTTAACGAAAGATTTCTTACCCTTCTTAACAACTACTCCGTCTCCTTCGAACATACTCTTAGGGAACTTAGCTGCTATATCTGCTACCTTCTCTCCATCTACAGAAACACCACCCTGCTGGATAGTTCTTCTGGCCTCTGACTTAGTTGTTGCCAGTCCTGCTCCAAACACAAGATTAATTGCATCAATTTCATCATCTGTAAAGCTGTCTGCTTCAAGCTTTGCTGTAGGCATGTTAGCTGCATCCCCACCAGTAAAGATTGCCTTTGCTGTAGCTTCTGCTTTCTTAGCTTCTTCCTCACCATGAACAAGCTTTGTAAGCTCATAAGCAAGAATCTCCTTAGCCTTGTTAAGCTGAGCACCTTCCCAGCTATCCATCTTGTCAATCTCTTCAAGTGGAAGGAATGTGAGCATACGGATGCATTTAAGAACATCTGCATCATCAACATTTCTCCAGTACTGGTAGAAATCGTAAGGACTTGTCTTATCCGGATCAAGCCATACAGCACCTGAAGCTGTCTTACCCATCTTCTTACCCTCTGAGTTAAGAAGAAGTGTGATTGTCATAGCTGAAGCATCCTTATCAAGCTTTCTTCTGATAAGCTCTGTTCCACCTAACATGTTGCTCCACTGGTCATTACCGCCAAACTGTAAATTACAGCCGTATTTCTGGTATAACATATAGAAATCGTATGACTGCATAATCATGTAGTTAAACTCAAGGAAGCTTAATCCCTTTTCCATTCTCTGCTTGTAGCATTCAGCTCTTAACATGTTATTAACTGAGAAGCATGCTCCAACTTCTCTTAAAAGTTCTACATAGTTAAGATTAAGAAGCCAGTCAGCATTATTAACAAGTAATGCCTTGTCATCTGAGAAATCAATGAATCTTGCCATCTGCTTCTTGAAGCAGTCAACATTGTGCTGAATCTGCTCTGGTGTAAGCATTTTTCTCATATCTGTACGTCCTGATGGATCACCAATCATAGCTGTTCCACCGCCAATAAGTGCGATTGGCTTATTTCCTGCCATCTGGAGTCTCTTCATAAGGCAGAGTGCCATAAAGTGTCCTACATGAAGGCTGTCTGCTGTTGGATCAAATCCAATGTAAAATGTAGCCTTTCCATTGTTAATAAGGTCTTTGATAAGTGCTTCATCTGTTACCTGTGCAATAAGACCTCTTGCAACCAATTCGTCATAAAGTGTCATTTTTGTTTCCTCTCTTTTCATTTTTCTTATTGCTGCTCGCGCATAAAACGAAAGGCTTCCGCCCTTCTTTAAAAGGACGAAAGCCTGAACTTACGTGTTACCACCTTTATTCATGACAGACTCGCATCTGCCACCTCATTAAGTCCACCAGCATGGACTTATGCACTATAACGTGTGCTACTCCGGCTGCCCCTACTTACAAATATGCTTTCAGTTCGCCGCTCCGGAATGTATTCAGTTACCCTTACCCTTGCGCCTCTCATCAACCGGCTGCTTTCTGTAAGTTCAGTAATAACCTACTTGTTTCCATCAACGCTTTGTAATATTAATTGTGTATTACTTATAACATAATAGAATATTAAAATCAAGCCTCATTCCGAAACAAATGTATCAAATTAACACTAGATTGTAACTACTCTCATTGTGTTAGTAAGTCCTCTCTTAGATGAAGGATCAGAAGATGTAGCAATACCAGCAGAAACAATTACTGTATCTCCTTCTTCTACGAATCCAGCATGTTCAGAAACTACTAATGCATGCTCAATAATCTTATCAGTAGAAGCTTCTGTAGCAGTCTTAAGAGGTCTTACACCCCAGTAAATCTGCATCTTTCTAAGAACGTTATCGTATGGAGAGCATCCGATAATCTCAGCTTCTGGCTTTAACTTAGATGTAAGTCTTGCTGTAAATCCTGAAATTGTAGGACAGATAATAGCCTTAGCTCCAAGGTTATCTGCTGTCTGAACTGCAGCATTACATACAGCGCTTGAAATGCTTCTCTTGCTGTGAAGATTAGAATATTCTACTGAATGTCCTTTAATCTCCCGCTCTGTTCTTTCTGCAATCTTAACCATCATCTTAACAGCCTCTAATGGGTACTTTCCATTAGCAGTCTCACCACTAAGCATAACAACATCTGTTCCGTCGTAGATAGCGTTAGCAACATCAGTAACCTCAGCTCTTGTAGGTCTTGGATTTCTGATCATAGAATCAAGCATCTGTGTAGCTGTGATAACTGGCTTATACTTAGCATTACACTTCTTGATGATTTCCTTCTGAACGTGTGGAACTTCCTCAGCAGGAATCTCAACACCCATATCGCCACGGGCTACCATGATACCATCAGCAACTCTGATGATATCATCTATATTAGCAATACCTTCGGCATTCTCAATCTTAGCAATAACTGGGATATCTGAACCATGCTCCCAGAGAAGGTGCTTAATTTCCTCGATACATGCTGCATTTCTTACAAATGAAGCTGCGATAAAATCAAATCCCTGCTCAACACCAAAGATGATATCTTCCTTATCTTTCTCTGTGATGCCTGGAAGTCTGATGCTTACGTTAGGAACATTAACACCCTTCTTAGAACCAAGCTCACCACCATTAATTACTGTACATTCAATCTCTGTACCTTCAACCTTATCAACCTTAAGCTCGATAAGACCATCATCGATAAGAATAATATTACCTGTAGTAACATCTTCTGGAAGACCTGCATAAGTTACCATATTAATCTTATCATCTGCTGGCACCTGTCTTGTTGTTAATGTATATTTCTGTCCCTCAACAAGTGTAACCTTCTTGTCATCCTTAACAGCACCTGTTCTAATCTCAGGTCCCTTAGTATCAAGAAGAGTTGCAATAGGGATATTAAGTTCTTCTCTTACACTTTTAATTAAGGCAAATCTTCCTGCCTGCTCCTCATGGTCACCATGAGAAAAATTAAATCTTGCAATATCCATTCCTGCTAACGCAAGATCCTTAATAAGGTTTCTGTCATTAGTATTAGGACCCATTGTGCAAATAATCTTAGTCTTTTTCATTGTTTCCTCCAAAATAATTAAAATCTTTTCAAACACATACCTACAATATAATAACATATTTGCGTGTCAAATCAACTAAGTTTTTTATTTAACAAGCTTTTAGGGTGGAAGAATACGCAAGAGAGACAGGACGGTGTCAGTCTTTTCAGGTTTTCGTTTAGTGGCAGTAAAGCCAGTTTTTGCTTCGCTTTTGTTCAAAATCAACGCGCTTCGCTTGAACGCGATTTTGAACCGCGCTTCGCAAACTCTGGCTTTAACTCCCACCACAACTCAGAAAATTCAATTCTGACACCATCCCTGTTTTACACTTCTACCCCAGATGGTTACTGTTTATCACCAGTTACATGGATGTGGGTATATAAGTGGTCGGAACAGTATTCGTAGTTGCCGACGCATTTTGAGCAGAATCTGAATGTGAGGTTTTCGTCGTCAAGTTCTGTCCTTCCGCATACTGCACATCTGTGCTTCGGCACGCCGCGCTTCGCGTGTTGTGCCTGACTATCCTGTGTTCTGCTGTCTGGGGACACAGAACCATATGTGCCAGACTGTGCTGTATTATTCTGCTGCCAATAGTCTTTTCTGGCGTTCTGCTGTGCTTTCTTTGCTGTTCTCATTGCTTTGTCGAAGTTTCTCTGTGTACTGCTCTTTGCAGGGCCTTTCTTGTACAGGAAGAAGAATATTATGAAATTCAGCATTGACACAAGCGCCGCCGTTGCATTGGCATAACACATAATTGCTGATGGTGCAAGAAAACCTGCTGCATACAGGCTGTACCATACATTTCTTGGAAGAAAAGGCACAAGATATCCGAATACTATAGTAATTCCGAATATTACAGCATCAAGTATTGCCATCCATTTAATCTTGATTGGGATAATGAAGAATAATAAAACCTCCATATCCGGCTGCTCCATAGCGAATGCCATGAACAAGGCAAGATTAATATAATTCGTACTTAATTTAAAGCTTAATCCCCATATAAGATAGATAATAAGTGATGCAAGTATATTAAGGATAACTCCTGTAAAGAAGTATACATTAAATCTGAACGAGCCCCATATTCTTTCAAGTACCGAACCAATCAGATAGTAGAAATACAGCACAAATACCACAAATATTATGCTGTTAGAAGGCGGTTGTAATATGAATGTGATGAGTCTCCATACCTGTCCTTTGAAAATCATAGCAAAATCAAGTGAAAAATATGCGTCATATAATCCATTAAAAAATGTATTCATCACAAATCCTATTGCATAAAGGACAATGATGTAAAACATAAGATTCTTAATCGCATACTTAGAGAATTTTTTCTCAAATTTAGCAAACCAGTTCATAAAATGTTCCTTTCAGTCTTACACATGTTACAGACTAATAATTCATAATCATATACAAGAAATTATAATAAACAAAACAATATGATGTCAATTAAACTTACTCTTAAGTTCTTAAATTTTAATAAAAATATCCACCATAAATAATTAAAGCTATTTTATTATTTCCTATTAATATTGAAATTTATTCCATTTTACTCTATAATGCATGAGTTGCATAAAAAATGACATATTTTGCGTTTTTCACCAAAGTCACTATGCAATGGGTAACTTTTGTATATTTATATTAAGGAGGACAGCTGCAGCTGTATTAGGTTATGAACAAATTCAAATTAGGTATTGATATTGGATCAACAACTGTAAAAATCGCTGTTTTAGATGATAATAATAATATTTTATTTTCTGATTATGAAAGGCATTTTGCGAATATCCAGGAAACTCTCCAGTCACTTCTTGAAAAGGCAGTGGCTGAGCTTGGCGAGTTTGAAGTATATCCTGTTATCACAGGTTCAGGCGGACTTACTCTTGCCAAACATTTAGAAGTACCATTTACACAGGAGGTAGTAGCCGTGTCTACTGCCATTCAGGATTATGCTCCACAGTGTGATGTTGCAATCGAGCTTGGTGGTGAGGATGCTAAGATTATCTACTTTACTAACGGTATTGACCAGAGAATGAACGGAATATGTGCCGGCGGTACAGGTTCTTTCATTGACCAGATGGCAACTCTGTTACAGACAGACGCAATGGGACTTAATGAATATGCCAAGAACTATAAGTCAATATACCCTATTGCCGCAAGATGTGGTGTATTTGCCAAGACTGATATCCAGCCTCTTATCAATGAAAGTGCAACTAAGGAAGACCTTTCTGCATCTATATTCCAGGCTGTTGTAAACCAGACAATCAGTGGTCTTGCATGTGGTAAACCAATCCGTGGTAATGTTGCATTCTTAGGCACCACTTCATTTCTTATCAGAGTTAAGACAGGCATTTATCCGTACATTAAGCTTAGGTCCGGATGAAATCATTGCTCCTGACCATTCACACTTATTTGCTGCTGTTGGTTCAGCAATGAATTACAGTGAAGATGTATGTGTTCCTGTAGAAGACATTATCGCAAGACTTAAAGGAAAGATTAAGCTTGAGTTCGAGGTTGAACGTATGGAACCTCTTTTTGAGAACCAGTTTGCATATGATGAATTCACAAAGCGTCACAGCTCTCATCATGTTAAGACTGCTGATATCGCATCTTACAAGGGCAACTGCTATCTCGGAATCGATGCGGGTTCAACAACAACCAAGGTTGCTTTAGTTGATGAAGACGGTAATCTTCTTTACTCATTCTACTCAAGCAATAACGGTTCACCACTTGCTACAACAATTAAAGCTATTAAAGAGATATATACACTGCTTCCACCAGAAGCCAAGATTGTACAGTCATGTTCAACAGGTTACGGTGAAGCACTTATCAAGTCGGCTCTTATGTTAGATGAGGGTGAAGTTGAGACAGTGTCACATTTCTACGCTGCTGCATTCTTTGACCCTGAAGTAGACTGTATCATCGATATCGGTGGACAGGATATGAAATGTATCAAGATTAAGAACCAGACTGTAGATTCAGTACAGCTTAACGAAGCATGTTCATCAGGATGTGGTTCATTCATAGAAACATTTGCAAAATCCCTCAACTTCACAGTTCAGGACTTTGCCAAGGCTGCTTTATTTGCAAACCACCCTATTGACTTAGGAACACGTTGTACAGTATTCATGAATTCCAAGGTTAAGCAGGCTCAGAAGGAAGGCGCTGAAGTTGCAGATATCTCTGCCGGACTTGCTTATTCTGTTATTAAAAATGCTTTATACAAGGTTATCAAGATTTCTGACCCTGATGATTTAGGTAAGCATATCGTTGTTCAGGGTGGTACATTCTACAACGACGCAGTTCTTAGAAGTTTTGAGAAGATTACAGGCGTTCAAGCAATCAGACCTGATATCGCTGGTATAATGGGCGCTTTTGGTGCTGCCCTTATTGCAAGAGAAAGATATGACGGTATATCAGAATCATCTATGCTTTCTATAGATAAGATTAACTCTCTTACATATGAAACAAAGCTTACAAGATGTAAGGGATGTACTAACAGCTGTCACCTTACAATCAATAAATTCTCTGGCGGCAGACAGTTTATCACAGGTAACAGATGTGAACGTGGACTTGGTAAAGAGAAGAACAAAGAAAAGCTTCCTAACCTTTTCGATTATAAGTTCCACAGACTCTTTGACTATGAGCCTCTTTCAGAAGAAAAGGCTACAAGAGGTACTGTAGGTATTCCAAGAGTTCTTAACATGTATGAGAACTATCCGTTCTGGTATACATTTTTCACAAAGCTCGGATACAGAGTTGTACTCTCACCTCAGTCAAGCCACAAGCTTTACGAATTAGGTATTGAATCAATTCCATCTGAGTCAGAGTGTTATCCTGCAAAGCTTGCACATGGTCATATCATGTGGCTTATTAAGCAGGGAGTTAAATTTATCTTCTATCCATGTGTACCTTATGAGCATAACGAATATGAAGGCACTAACAACCATTATAACTGCCCTATCGTTACTTCATATGCTGAGAACATCAAGAATAATGTAGAAGAACTTAAGTCAGAAAATATAGATTTCAGAAATCCTTTCATGTCATTTGAAAGTGAGGAGAAGATATCAAAAAGACTCGTTGAGGAATTCTCATCATACATTCCTGCCGCAGAGATTAAGTCTGCCGTCAAAGCCGGATGGGATGAAATGATGGCTTGCAGACAGGATGTCAGAAATAAAGGCGAAGAAGTAATTGCTTACCTTAACGAAACCGGAAAGCGCGGTATTGTACTTGCCGGACGTCCTTACCATGTTGACCCTGAAGTAAACCATGGTATTCCTGAACTTATTAATTCATACGGACTTGCAGTACTTACAGAGGACAGTGTTGCACATTTAGGAACAGTTGAAAGACCTCTTATCATTCTTGACCAGTGGATGTATCATTCAAGACTTTACGCTGCTGCTAACTATGTAAAGACTGTAGATAATCTCGACCTTATCCAGCTCAATTCATTTGGATGCGGTCTTGATGCCGTTACTACTGACGCTGTCAACGATATACTTACTAAGTCTGGAAAGATATATACAGTACTTAAGATTGATGAGGTTAATAACCTTGGTGCTGCAAGAATCAGAGTACGTTCTCTTATCGCAGCATTAAGAGTCCGTGAACAGAAGAATTACCAGAGAAAGATTCAGTCATCTGCCTACCACAGAGTACAGTTTACTGAAGATATGAGAAAGAATTACACAATTCTCTGCCCTCAGATGTCACCAATACATTTTGACATATTAGGTCCTGCCCTTAATTCATGTGGCTACAATATTGAAGTCCTTGAGAACGACAACAAGTCATCAGTAGATGTAGGTCTTAAATATGTTAATAACGACGCATGCTACCCTTCACTTATGGTAGTCGGACAGATTATGAACGCCCTTCTTTCAGGCAAATACGACCTTTCAAGAACTGCTGTGATTATGTCACAGACAGGTGGTGGATGCCGTGCTTCCAACTATATCGGATTCATCAGAAGAGCACTCATAAAGGCTGGTATTCCAGATGTTCCTGTAATCTCACTGAGTGCACAGGGACTTGAATCTAATCCAGGCTTCAGCTATGACATACCAATGCTTAAAAAGCTATGATGGCTGTTGAATATGGTGATATATTCATGAATGTTGTATACCGTACAAGACCTTACGAGGCAGTTTGGTTCAGTTAATGCACTTCATGAAAAATGGAAGAAGGTCTGCATTGAGCAGCTTACTAAAAATAAGGTTCATATGAAAGAGTTCAATAAGAACCTCCGTGCAATTGTTAAGGACTTTGATAATATCCCGCTTAAGGATATCAAGAAGCCTAGAGTTGGTGTTGTTGGAGAGATTCTTGTTAAGTTCATGCCTGCTGCTAACAACCACATTATTGAGTTACTTGAGGCAGAAGGTGCTGAGGCTGTTATGCCTGACCTTATGGGATTCCTTCTCTACTGTATGCAGAATTCAACATATAAGCATGAATTATTAAAGACACCTAAGAAAGGGGCTATTCTTTCAAGTACACTTATAAAGATACTTGAAACCTTCAGAAAGGCTGGAACCAAGGCACTTGCAGAAAGCAAGAGATTCGATGCTCCATCTAAGATTAGTGAGACAGCCAATTACGCTAAAGACTTCGTATCACTTGGCAATCAGACTGGTGAAGGCTGGCTTCTTACCGGTGAAATGATTGAGCTTATCCATCATGGTGTAGGCAATATCGTATGCTGTCAGCCATTTGCATGTCTGCCTAACCACATTGTAGGAAAGGGAGTTATCAAAGAGCTTCGTGCAGCATATCCTGAAGCTAACATAATTGCTGTAGATTATGATCCTGGTGCTTCCGAAGTTAACCAGTTAAACAGAATCAAGCTTATGCTTTCAACTGCTAACAAAAACCTTGCTAAAGAAGAAAAAGAATCTAAAAAAGACGCTTAATTGCTTGTACATATTATAATTCCGATATATAATGGATATAATAAATATGTTCGAAGAGGTGTGATATTATGAGTTTTATGTTATTCATCGGACCAATTATAGGTGTTGCAGTTGCTATTATAGCTGCTGTGGTTATCATATCAGTTGTAGCCGCTGCTGTTTCACAGAAAGATATTAACGACGAAGATTAAAAAGTTCCTGCAGTCTGATATTTTAAATATCTGCTGCAGGAACTTTTTCTTATTTTTCTCTTTCTTTGGCTGTATTCTGCCCTCTGCTATCTCTATAATCTCGTCTGATAAGAATTCCAGTTCATCAGCATCATGGCAGGCAATAATAATTAACGCACCTCTCTGCTTGTGCTTTAAAAGAATCTGCCTTACCTGCTCTGTTCCTGAATCATCAAGCGCGTTAATAGGTTCATCAAGAATAATAATATCCGGATCTTCCATTATCGCAGCCGCTATACCCAGTCTTTGTTTCATACCGAGTGAATATTTCTTGAATGTTCTCTTATCATCCGGTTCAAGCCCAACCTCCGTAAGTGTCTGCCTTATCTTATCGTCATCAATCCGTTCTCTGATAGAAGCCAGCGTCTTTAAATTCTCAAATCCTGTATAATTGTTAATAAATGCAGGGTTCTCTATAAGAATTCCTATGCTTGGAGGAAACATTTCATCTTTTCCTAATATCTTCCCATCAATATCAACTGTTCCTGTAACCTTGATAAGACCTGCTATTGCACGCATAAGCATAGTCTTACCACTTCCATTTTTACCTTTGAAGCCATATATATTTCCAGATTCCATTCTAAGGCTGACATCATCAAGAATATCAATGCCTTTAATTTTCTTTGTTACATTTTTCAACTCAATATACATACTTACTCCTCCTACAGAAAATCTCTTTTCTTGAATATATAATTCCAGCAGCCATAATCCCCACATCTATCCCCAGCATTAATAACGCTCCAAGATACCATCTGTCATAAACATGCGGGATTCTGTACATCATCATATAATTATAGAAGCCAAACCACTTCATATAACATATGCTGAATATGAATAACAACAGATTAATAATAAATCCAAATATAGAGTTAAACACATATGAAACCAGCAGAATTATAATACATGCAGTAATTAAGCTAAGCGTACACAGAACCATAAGTAACACAACATTGGTATTGCAGCTTATATCTTCACTTCCAAGTATGAGTTTTATGTTCTCTGGCGGTAAAATGCATCCTCAGACTGAACTTATTTCCTAGAACTGCAAAGCCACTGACTGCAAATGTTACAATTATCAGAACCATATATACAAGTGCAGCTAATACTGCGATAATATATTTACTGACCCACCAGTACACTGGTGAACGCGAGGCAATCATTATGCTCCTGCTTAACGCACTCCTGTCCGAATTAATATAATACGCAACAATAAAAGCAGAAATAAAAGGACAAATATCTCAAGCACCGGAATATCCATCGCCAGATTTCTTTCGATAGAACTCTTTAGCTCCTTTAAAGAAATCCATAAGGCTGTCGCCTAACGACACTGCTGCTATCCTCCCCTTATTGATTGATTTGTTCATATTAGCAAAGAATATTAAAGCCTGCATTAAAGAATACACTGCAAATACTATGTATAATTTCCATGCAATATTCCAAAACCTTTTCAGGTCTGCTTTAAATACATTAATAAAACATCTCATTAGTTCTTAAGCATGTCCTTTCTATAAAACCTGAATGTCAGATAACTTACTGCTGCACACACCGCCCAGATAATAACAGGCAGTACTATATTGTTAAATACAGATATTCCATATATGTACATGTCCGTCTGATACATCACAAATCTGTCAAACAGCCCTGTTTTACCTATACTTAAAAGTAATACATTAAAATATATTATGATAAAACTCCACACAGCCGATCTTGTAATCCAGTAAAGCAGACATAAAAGCACATAAACAATCTGAAGTCTTAAGATATCCAGTAATAACATGAGGACTATTACCGCAAATGTATTCTCATATGCCAGTTCATGATAAGGTATCCATGTTTTAGCTAAACTTCCTGTAATATTCCAGTTGCATCCAAAACTGCCCCTTCTTTAACCCTGTCAGCATTATAATCAGACAATTAACCACTGGAATAAGCAAAGTTATTAATATGCCTCTTTTAATGCAGTCTCTCCACATTTTTCCCATTGACTGGTAAAGAACAATTCTATTCAAAGTCATATTTCTTTTAATAATTACAATAGATACAAAAGATACATATATCATCTCGAATAATCCCATAAAAGAAACTGTCTTCCAGTCATATACAGCAAGATAATAATCTGACATGCATGCGTTCACATTCCAGAATACTTTATACATTTTAGAAAGTGTATTAATGAATATGATAACTGGTATCAGATATATCAGTGCAATACACAGCTTTTCCCCGTTCTGTTTTCCATACATTCACCTCTTATCAAATACAAGCTTTCTTCTATATGGATAGAACGAATATACAAGCGTCATTGTTGATGATTCAATCTTATCAAAATTTTCGTATTTAAGCATTGATGTTGAAAGCATGCTTTTAATACCAGCTGTCTTTCTTCACCCGGCAAAACATTAATACTCTGCTGTGATGGATTGTCATTATTAATTATTGAAATGCACCATTACTTGCACACAGTTCTTCAATTACCATGACAAAGATGGACTATAACTAATAATGTCATCAGTTGTATTTCTTACTGATAATGTAAATACAACAACCCGCTTCTTATCTTTATTCTCTTTTTAAGATACCTGTCATACTCCGAAGATATCTCCGAAAATTCATCTAATGTATATACCGAGTAATCTATTGGCTTAACTTCCAGACCATTAATATCAACCGGATTATCTTTGGTATAACTTATAACCTCTGCATTAGGATACAGCACATTTATTCTTATAATCATCACCGCACATATTACTATTGCAATAGAGCTATACATAAAACTATTAATTTACAATGCTTCATTATCTGCTCCTTTCACAAAAATATGATACCGCTTATAACAGTTATAATTATTGGTTCTAATATATATGCAGCAAGCTGCTTATCAGATAACATATTAGAAGCCAGTAATCTCATCGGATTAAAGTTGTCCATTCCAAACATATTCCTTAACATATTGGAAACAACACCCAAACCATAAAATGTAACGAATGGCATAAGCATCACCAGAAAAGAATTATTAAATATATATGACGAAGCAAGGGCAATTACACAAAATGCTCCTCCATATATAAAGAATTGCACATATATATAAACGTATATATGAACGTATGTTTCACAAATAATACATTCATAAAAGAAGAACTGTTTCCCATAAAAGACTTTTCAATTGGCTTTTAACGCAGGAACAAACATCATTGTTGCTATCAGGTTAACAAGTAATGGAATTACGACAATCAATCCTCCAACTACGAAAGTTGTTATGAACTTTGCAATATGTAATCTGTTCTTTGATATTCTGCTGTAATACTGCAATATATACTGACTGTTATTATCTTTTACAAATGTTGAGCAATATGGCAATGCTGCAAGTAATATACATACATATAAATAAACAGTCGCCCATATATCATACCCTATTCCGATTCCCATCCATGAAGTGAATACTGAATGAGGATAACTTGCCACGCTTCCATCATATCCCCCAAGTACATCTATATGAGGTACAACAGTCTGATAAATGCACCTGCTGCCAATGCTAGACCTATAACAATACTTGCGGCAAACAATTTATTCTTAAATGCTCTTCTAAATTCTATCTTTAATAAAATATTTAATTCATGCATAATTATCCCTATCTTCTATGTCCAGTTCTATAAGATATCCAGTATAACCGGTAGGCTGGAATATATATCCAAATGAACCTTCAATATAATACGTCCAGCTATTCACAACAGGAGCTTCAAATCCAATCCACATATCATACTCATCTCCTGGATTAATGTCCATACAGTATGCTATAGAATTATCTTTGCTACTCGTAAAACGTTCCTCTCTGTCTACAAATAACTGCACTCCAAAAGGATATAATTTTCCATCATCTTCTTAACAACAAAACCTGAACACATATTAACATTTTTGAAGTATTTCCATTATATTTCATATGTATCTTAATCCACACTGTGCGATTGTCATCTTCCTTTAAATAACCATCGACATCATACGCAATCTGTTTCTTAAAATATTTCATAACTTCATCTATATATTTATCATCAATAATTTCTTTCGCATAATTATAATTTCGTGTAGCCACCGCTTCTTTTACCGTAAACTCACAATCATAATATTCAAATGTTTCATTCATCTTTATGAACTTCATCATGCTTGTTTTATTGCTCACTCATTCATGTTGATACTCTTCTACCTGCTCATTCTCATCATAGGTTGGCTTTTCATTGTATATCTTAGTTACTGCCTCCCTGCTGAATCAGTTTCATACTCATATCTGTATGCATATGATTTTGTCTCTTCTATTGCTTTAGCATCCTCTATGGACTGCGTTGTACATCCGCACAACGCAGCCATAAGGAAAAAGCATGGTATTGTTTTGTATACCTTCATTCCTGCCCTCCATATTATCTTCATTTATTAAAACAAGCCTTTGTCTGTACGGATAATAGGCATATACAAATGTAACCGTTGATGAATCTATCCCATTAAATAATTTATAATCTAACTGACTTTATTCAATATACGCATGTAAGCCAACTTCCAGTTCCTCTCCTACATAACTGTTACAGTCATCTTGTCTGGTTCCTGCAATGTAACACCATTTCGTGCATGAAGTTTTTCAATCACCATATTCCCTGATGGATAATATGTAATTATATCTTCTGTTGTATTTTTCAGTAAAATATTAAGTACCACAACTCTGCTTTTATCCGCTTTTCCCTTGAATATTCTTATATCTTGACGAAATTTCAGAATATTCTTCCATGGTATACACTTTATAATTAACCGGTTTAATTATCAATCCATCTAAATCAGCTGATTATCGCTTGTATATGTAATAACTTTGGCATTTGGAAACAAGACATTTATTCTTATTATCATTCCAATGCATGTAATTAATATCACAAGGATAATTGTCAGAATCCCCATTTATATCGCTTCATTGTTTCTTCCTTCCTGAAAAAATATACGCACTGATTAGAGTAATCACAATCGGTTCACAGATAAAAGGAATTAGTTCTATATCATACAAAAGATGAAGGTGCCATTAAAACATTTGGATTAAAAGTAATCAATCCAAACAATCTTCTACATAATGTTGATATCACTTCCAATCCAAAAGCTACGAAAGGGCTTAACATAACAAGAAATGCATTATCAAAAAATATGAAAATGCAAGTGCTATAACAGAAAAAGCTCCGCCATATATAAAACTGAACCATATATATAGCAACATATACAAATGCATTATCATAATATAATCTTGACAATATAGTCATTCCTGCCCCTATAAACATACCGTTCTCAATCGGTTTCAATGCTGGTATAAACATCATTGTCATAATCAGATTCAGAAATACCGGGATAAATACTATCATTCCACCTGTAACATATGTCGTAATAAACTTTGCCAGATGTACTTTATTTTGTCAATTCTGCTATAATACTGCAATATGTACTGATTCTTGTTATCTTTGAAAATGTATGACAATATGGTAACGATGCCAATAAAATACACACATATAAATATGACGTAGCAAATGGCTCATATCCCATCCAGTTTCCAATCCATGAATTAAATACAGAAAAGGATATGATGCAGCACTTCCGTCAAACGCATATAAAATATCCATATGTGGAACAGCTTCATTTATAAAAGCCCCCGTTACCAGTATAATTCCAATCGTCAAGCTTATATAACAATTTACTTTTAAAACTCTCCTAAATTCTATTAAAAGTAATTTTTTGTTACTTTCATATTCATTATTCTTTATCCTCTATATTTAATTCTATAAGATTTCCGTATACAATCTCGGGTCATCATTATAACCAAAAGAGCCTGTCATATAATATGTGTAACCGCTATTATATTTTGCCTTAAAACATATCCACATATCCATTTCTTCACCGGGATTAACTGCCACTCTTCCTGCAACCTTTTCTTCTGAATCTGGTAAAAGCCATAGCTCTTACTTTCAATTAAATAACTTCCATAACTTACAAGTTTATCATTCTTTTACATATAATGATGTGCTCATATTTAATTTGGTTGATGACCTTCCATTATATTTAATATTGAGTTTTACCCAGATAAATCTATACTCTTTATCTGTTAAATAGCCATTATCATCAACATTTCTAATCTTTTTCAGATAGTCCATCATTCCTTCGGTATACTCATCATTTACAAGTTCATATGCATAGTCACGATATGTTGTAGCAATTACATCTGTAACTTTATATTCACAATCTCCATTTGTAAATGTTTCATTCATTTTCATAAACTTAAAGCATGCTTGCTTTACTTTGCAGATATAAAATATTTTCTTCTGTATCTTCAACGTAATCTGTATTTGTCGGTTTTTCTTCGTGATACTGTGTTATTGCCTCTCCATTTTGTTCTGTCTCATATTCATATCTGTAAGCATATGTTTTCGTTTCAACTATATTCTTAGCGTCTCTATGGACTGCGTTGTGCATCCGCACAACGCAGCCATAAGGAAAAAGCATGGTAATGTTTTATATATCTTCATACTAATTCTCCCTGTACATGTTCTCTATAATTATAGTATCGCTCATGCTTCCCCATTTCAACACCAATGTCGTGAACGACAGCAACTTCCTGTCGAACCATGGTGACTATAAGTATAGTTAAAACGGAACAGAAGGATTAATCCAACTGTTCCGGCTCTATCACCATCTTATTTCACAACAGAACATATTACCTTCTTCATGATAATCACATGTTCCATTATTCTTCTTTACAAGCTTCTTAATAATCTGAGTTCCAAGACCATGTGATTTCTTGTCCTGCTTACTTGTATGAAGCTCTTTATTATCATTTAATACTGACTTCGATATATAATTCTCTACAGTTATAATCATATCAATTGCCATTCCATACAGAACGGATTTCTATTTCCCTGTTACACGGTTCTTCTTTAAGTTCAGCCTCTATTGCGTTGTCTAACACATTTCCATAATTGTGTACAGGTCGTTGCCATGCATAGGCTTTAATGTCTTATGAAGACCTGTCGTTATTATTATATCTTCACTCTTGGCATATTCAATCTTATTATTAATAACCGTATTGAATATCGGATTATCTGTATGAATATATTCCTTGGTTTCTCAAGACTTATACTGTACTGCTTAAGAAAATCCTTAGCTTCCTCATATCTTTCCTGTGAAAGCAGACCATATATAACCTGAAGCTGATTATTCATATCATGCCTTACAGTTCTACCTGCTTATCCATTGCCTGAACATTTTAAGATAATCCTCACCTGACTCTATTACATTTCTTAAATGTTCTGCTCTCTTGTCCCTTGTAATTCTCCTGATAGAGCCTTACAAGCGTTCTATAGAATATAATTGCAAGCACCAGACTTAACACTATAATGTTCATAATCAGCATGACATCATGGCCGCCATCAGAAATTCCTAATCTGATTAACATATATATATTAAAACATAATACCAAAACATATGCTGCTATATTAATTATATCTATCTTCGTAAAACTGCCATGTCTGATTGTTTTAAATGTATTCACAAGTGCAATCAATGTCATATATATAACTATAACAGTGAACTCATACATTCCCGTTTTATATATAATAAGATTAACATTTACAATATATATCACGCCATAAGTAATAGCTGCTATAGCAATGACAACCAGTGCCGATACCACATACGCTGCTTTAGCAATATAGCCGTTCAGTACCAGATATATCTCTTACAAGTATTAATTCCTATACATATCATTACATTCTGATATTAACAATATTTAACAATATATCATTCATATGTCTGTCTGTTGTGCCTGTACTGCATATATCCCTTCATAAATGTATCTTTATAACTTCTTCCAAGTTTAAGAGTTTCTCCAGCTTCATAATAACCTCATTAGTACTCTGGTTGATTCTTGAAATATACCTGTAATTAATCATATATTTTTATGAGCCCTTATTATATCCGTACCTGTTATATCCTGTCCGAATTCCATCATATTCTTCCTGATTACATAGGAATTCCATCAGCCGTATGTACTGTAAGATAATGCATTCTCACTTTGAACATATGTTATATCACCTGAATTAATATTGATAATTCCATCTTTATCATCAAGAACAATCGTCTTTTCATAACCATCAATGGCGATTAGCTTCTTAACGACTCTCTGTACATAAGTCTCATATCGTGACTTTCTGATAAAATAGAACGGAGTATAATCAAATGTATCATATACAACATCTTCATGCGAAGTAACGAATATAATCTTAGTCCTGTATCCTGATTTTCCAATAGCCTCTGCTACCGAGAATCCATCCATAGGCTCCATGTTGATGTCCAGGAGTACTGCTTTATACATTTTATTCTTTAAAGTTTCCAGTAACTGCACGCCTGTGTCACAGTAATCTATGATTACATCATTCCTGCCTGCTTTCATGAACTCATTCTTCAATGAAACTGTCAGCTTGTCTGCCATATTCTTATCATCATCACATATTGCTATTGTATATCCATATATAAAGCACCTCTCTATAGTTATTTGCTCATATTCTTAACTTCTTCAAACTTATCCATAACTTCCTTAGATGGCTTTCCTGTAGCAAGACTTACAACAATAATAACTAATGTTGCGAAGATAAATGCTGGTAAAAGCTCATATACAGCAAATATTCCTCCAAGCTTTGCAATTCCGAATTTCCATATAAATATCATTGCTCCACCTGCAATCATGCCCGATATAATTCCATACTTATTGGCTCTCTTCCAGAAAAGTGAGCATAGAACTACAGGACCGAATGCTGCACCGAAACCTGCCCATGCAAATGAAACAATCTTAAATACTGAGCTTGTAGGATCAAGTGCAAAGAATATTGATATAACTGATATAACAACAACTGTAAGTCTTGCAACAAGCATTGATGTCTTCTTAGACATATTAATATGTAACACCTCAACCGCAAGGTTCTGTGATATAGCAGATGAAGCTGCAAGAAGCTGTGAATCTGCTGTTGACATGGTTGCTGCAAGAATACCTGCAAGGATAATTCCTGCTATAAATGCTGCTACAGGGTTAAATGTTGAAAGATAATGTGATATCTTAACAATAATTGTCTCTGATTCTGAACCTGTAAGGGTATCAATAATACCATTCTTTGAAAGTGTAAGTCCTATTACACCGATTCCAGTTGCAACAATAAGTGATATGAATACCCATACAGTAGCAATTCTTCTTGAAATCTTTAACTTGTTCTCATCTTCAATAGCCATGAATCTTAAAAGGATATGTGGCATACCGAAGTATCCGAGTCCCCATGCAAGTGTTGAAACAATCTTAAAGAATCCATAGTCTCCAGATGTATTAGTCTCTGCAATATGTGTATGGAACATATCAAGATATCCAGGAAGTGCCTTGGCATTATCAAGTACAGCTCCCATTCCTCCAGCCTGCACAATTCCGAATATTACAACGACAGCAAGTGCGAATGTCATAATAATACTCTGTACAAGATCTGATGTACTTGCTGCAAGGAATCCACCCATTGTGCAGTAAAGTACAATAACAACAGCACTGACAATCATTGCTGCATGATAATCAAAACCTAAAAGACTGTTAAACAGCTTTCCGCAGGCAGCAAAGCCTGATGCTGTGTATGGTATAAAGAATATTACAATAAGTGCTGCTGATATTAATGTAATTACATGCTTGTCATCCCCGAATCTCTTAGAAAAATAATCAGGAAGTGTTATTGCCTGATAACCATGTGAATATAATCTTATCTTCTTGGCAACAATAAGCCAGTTAAGGTATGTACCAAGTGCAAGACCAATTGCTGTCCATGTTGCGTCAGCAAGACCTGTAAGGTATGCCAGTCCCGGAACACCCATAAGCAGATAACTGCTCATGTCTGACGCTTCTGCACTCATTGCAGTAACAACAGGTCCTAACTTTCTTCCACCAAGATAGAAGTCTCCTACATCACTGTTCTTCTTAGAACATATTACTCCTATCCATACTACCATTCCGAGGTAAAGTATAATTGCTGCTAAAATAATAATGTTTGACATAAAAAATCCCTTTTCCTTTCATAAATACACGAATGTACCTATTATAGCATACATTCGGCTTTATAAAAGCGAAAGGGATTAATGTTATTATAAATATGTTGTTAAATTACTCTGACACGGTCTTGTCATACGGCTTCTGTGCCTCTGATGACTGGGTATGCTGAGCAGTAGTCTCCTGCTGACTGACAGTTGTCGTCTGTGTCTCTCGAGGATCATTCTTCTGTGTCTGTGCCTCAGTCTCCTGAGGTCTGTCATCATTCGTGACAGCTTCTGTGTCAGCCTGTGTCTGATTGTATTGTGAAACGTTATTATTCTGTATATTACTGCTTCCATTCACATTATCAGTCGGGTCTCTATATGCATCATCAGCTATCCGGCTTATGCTTCAACTTTAATGTCCGAACTGATATCAAAATCCTCAACTATCTCAACAGTTGTCTTAGCACCACAGTTTTCATATATCCACTTGGCATTGGCACATGTCATAAGAATAGAACCGTCTGATACATTCTGTCCAATAGCATTGTATGACTTTGGATTAAGATTATTATCACTCTGACTGTAATAAGTTGCCGTACTAAGATACTCAGCATTATCAAGTCTTGAAGAGTATCTGACATAATATATATCTGTAATCTTACGCCATAGAGATTTCTCTGATATAGCCGTCTTGGCAGGGGCTACTTTAGATTATAGAGCCACTTTAAAAGCCTTAACAGGAATAGAGAATTCATTATTGTCATCAAGCTGATAGACAACAAGTGTATGCTTAGCTATGCTTATTCTGATATAATATGACTGGTTCTTTGCAATTGTCTGTGTCTGTGTATCCGTCTCTGATGAATCAGTTTCACCAGTGGTCTCTTCCTGTGATACATTATCAGCATTCTTATTGCTGTTATGCATACTTATAACAGTTCTTAACACAAACAGCAGTCCAAGAACCATTACAACAAGTATAACAAGGTATACGATTGAATTAGTTCCCTTAAACCATCTCTTAATATCAAACTTCTTCGTTCTCTTATAGCCATTAAAATTCATAACTTACCAACCGTGTATATATTAAAAGTGAATTAAATATCTTTGCCCATGTTCTTCTCTTTTAATTCAATAAACTTAAGTATCATATCAATTGCACCATCTATTCCTACAAGTCCACTGTCTATACAGAGATTGTAGCTCTTAGCTTCTCCCCACTTCTTGCTTGAGTAGTAATTGTAATAGCTTGCTCTTCTCTTATCCGTCTTCTGGATAAGATCTGCAGCCTTAGAATCATTAAGTTCATAGATTCTCTTAATTCTCTGTACTCTCTCATCAAGACTTGCCTTGATAAATACACTTACTGCATATGGATTATCTTCCAATGCATAATCAGCACATCTTCCTACAATAACACATGATTCTCTCTCTGCAAGTTTCTTGATAGCATCAAACTGTGCAAGGAAAACCTTGTGATTAATAGGCATATCCACATATGAATTAGTATATCCCAGTGAATATGTATCCATTACAAGAGAATAAAGGAAACTGTTAGTAGGCTTCTCGTCCTGAGATGCGAAAAGTTCTTCACAAAGTCCACTCTCCTTAGCTGCAAGTTCAAGCAGTTCCTTGTCGTAGCACTTTATTCCCAGCTTCTCTGCCAGTTTCATGCCTATCTCATGTCCACCGCTTCCAAATTCTCGTCCGATAGTAATAACTGTTCTCTCATCCATAGTTCCTACCTCCTAGTTTCAATTGTATACGAAATACTTTAGATATATTATACATTATTTCTGTGGTAAAATCTACATATTAAGCATAATTAAATTAATCTTTAATAATTATTAATTACTCTTCATAATGGTCTATATGCAAGAGTATCTCTGTAAGAAATTCTGCTATCTTGGTTCCAGCCTTATTAGATATCACACTGTATCTGCTCGGGGTAACACAAGCCAGTCTGATATTAGAAAAACCTCTTGCACCAAACATATAATTCTTACTAAAATTCTTAGATTTAAGCGCCTTCTCAACATCAGGAAGCACCTGATTTCTTGTGATTATTATAAATGATATATGTGTATACATATGATTCTTAGCCGGCAGCTTTCCGTCTCCTCGTACAAAATGCGGTTCAATCTTATTGACAGCAAAATCATATAAATCATCAAGTTCTTTCATACCAAGCGTATCACAATTAATGAAAAACAGATGCTCATAGCATTTTGAGTCCCATAACTTGGCATCATCTGTTGTAGAAAATCTGTCTTTCTTATTATAGCTGTAAGCATATATAACAAACTTTCTACCTTCAAACCAGTAATTATGGTATATATCAAATGTATCTGAAATACTGTTCAATATTATATCTATAAATTCCCTGCGTCTCAATTGCTACCTCCATTTCTTAAATCCTTAAGCAGCTTCTCAAAATATCCGGGCAATGGTGCTTTGAACTCCATATATTCACCTGTTGACGGGTGTATAAACCCAAGAACACCCGCATGTAATGTCTGTCCCTGCAGTTTATATCCACTCCTGGCATGACAATACACATCATCTCCAAGTATCGGATGTCCTATACTTGCCATATGTACTCTTATCTGATGAGTTCTGCCTGTCTCTAACTGACACTCTATAAAACTGTATTTGTCAAAATTCTCAAGTACACGGTAATGTGTAACAGCATGTTTTCCATTCTTTCTGTCAACCGCCATCATCTTGCGGTCCTTTGGATTACGCCCTATAGGTGCATCCACCGTGCCTTCTTCCTCTTTAAAGCGGTTATGTACAATGCAATAATACTTTCTTGTTATTGAATGGACAGCAAGCTGTGCAGCAATATCATTATGTGCCTTGTCATTCTTACATGCAACAATAACACCCGTGGTATTCATATCTATTCTGTGTACTATTCCAGGACGCATAACGCCGTTAATTCCTGACAGATTATCCCTACAGTGATACATAAGTGCATTGACAACTGTTCCTGTGTAATGTCCTGCAGCCGGATGTACAACCATTCCCTTTGGTTTATCTATCAGTATTACATCATCATCTTCATATATTATATTCAGGTATGTTTTCGGAAGTATCTGTGGCACAATAAGTTCAGGAATTGTTATTGTGATATGTTCCGTTCCATTAAGCTTATAATTGGACTTGACACATTTGTCATCAACCGTAATATCTCCATCATCTAACAGCTTCTGTATGCGTGACCTTGACACATCTTCTAACTCCTGCGACAGATATTTATCTATTCTTGTCCCCTTATCCTCTGGTTCAGCAATTAAATTCTGCACTGAATCACTCATTATTATCACCCTTCTTCGATAACTTTAAGAATCCGAAATCATCTTCTTTGTAGACAAAAAGAATAAGAATTATAAGCAGAGCAACTGAAACAGTAACATAGCAGTCTGCCACATTGAATACCGGAAAATTAATAAGCTTGAAATATATAAAATCCCTTACGTATCCGAATCTTACCCTGTCAATAAAGTTTCCTACTGCACCAGATACAAGTAATGTACATGTTATAAGAAGTGGCATATACTTTCTTGTTGCAGGAAGATTAATAATTACATAAGTTACTATAAGCATAACTATAACTGTAAACACAAGAAACAGATTAATCTTACCGCTTAACATGCCCCATGCTGCACCTGAATTTCTAAGATAAGAGAATACGAAAGCATCTCCTATTATTTTAAAATCCGGTTTTCCTAAAAGCTTCGCTTCTGCAAGTGCTTTGGTAATCTGGTCTAATTCAGTCAGAACAACAATTCCTATAATATAAAATAACAAATTGAATATTTTCTTTTTATTATTCACTTTCGGCCTCCGTTATTAAACATTTATCTTATAACACCTTCAAGTGCTCTTCTCATCTGGTCATCAGTTATATCTCTGTCAATATAAGCATCTCCGACTGACTTAAGAAGAATGAACTTAACCTTGCCGGCATCCATCTTCTTGTCATTCTTGGATACCGCAACAACATCATCAATCTTAATTCCTGTGACATGGTCAGGGAATTCATATAATGCAAATGTTTTAAGAGCATCATCTCTTTCATTTGCAGTTATAGTTCCAAGCTCGACACATATATTGAGTGCTGCTATCATTCCAAGCACAACACACTCTCCATGATAAAGTGAGAAGTTCATCTCTTTCTCAATGGCATGTCCTAATGTATGTCCGAAATTAAGCAGTGCTCTTTCACCTTTCTCCTTAGGGTCATTCTCAACAACCTCTCTCTTGATATTACAGCTCACATATATCATATGTTCAAGTGCATCTGGATCTAGTGCCTTAATTCTGTCTGCATTGTCCTTAAGCCAGTTGTAATATTCCTTGTCTTTAATAAGACCATGCTTAATAATCTCACCAAATCCAGAATTAAAAAGTCTCTTACTGAGTGACTTAAGCACTGACATGTTCATATATACAAGCTTTGGCTGGTGAAATGCTCCAACCATATTCTTATATGCCCTGAAATCAACGCCTGTCTTGCCGCCAATACTTGAATCAACCTGTGCAAGAAGTGACGTAGGAACCTGTATGAATTTAATTCCTCTAAGATATGTTGCCGCAGAAAATCCTGTAAGGTCGCCAACAACTCCTCCGCCAAGTGCTACAAGGCAGTCATTCCTGTCAAAATGATTCTCTATAAGATATTCATATACATCCTGTACTGTGTCAAGAGTCTTATTCTCTTCTCCTGCTGCAAATGTATACACATATACTGCATTGCCTGTTTTTTCAAGTTCATTCTTTACCTGTTCTGCATATAAACTACATTGCTGTCTGTCACAATACATAACTTTCTCCCTGTTATTTCAAGCTTATTAAAGGCTTCTGAAAGTCCCCCGAATCCACTTTCAATCACAATATCGTATGCTGGTTTTCCTTCGCACTTTACATTAATACACTTCATAACATTCTCCCTTATTCTTATACTTAAACAGCCACCCATTATATGTGGGTGGCTGTGAAGATCAATTAAAATCTGTTTTCATTCTTGTTAAATGATGAAAGATCAATTCCTCCTGTTACTATCTCAGGAATATCACCCGAAATATCTACATTAGGTGGAGTCACCAGGAAAATATAATTAGTTATCTTCTGAAGGTTACCCCTTATTGCATATGTAGAACCAGCAGAATAATCTATTATTCTCTGTGCTATCTCAACATGGATTCCTTCAAGGTTAAGCACAACTGCCTTACCTGTAAGAAGTGTATCAGTTATCTCCTTAGCATCTTCCATAGATTCTGGTCTTATTACAACAACTTCAAGTCCTCTTGCAGACTGTGTCTTCATAGGAACAACCTTAGACTTCGAAGCGAATCTTGGCTTCTCTGCTGTATATGAAACTTCTTCATCAGCTACTGAATCTTTCTTGGTATTCCTTCCAAAAGATTCTTTCTTTCTGATGGTTTCTCATCATCGTAGTCATCACCGAAATCATCATCGTAATCTTCGTAATCATCATCAAAATCGTCATCATCATGCATCTTAAACATATTAGTTAAACCATCTAACATTCCCATTATAAACACTCTCCTATATCTGATAATCTGACTTTCTTTAGTATCCCCAAAACATATTAATGTGAATAGTCCCTGGCTCCAAATATTGCTGTTCCCACTCTGACATGAGTTGCTCCTTCTTCCACCGCAACTGTATAGTCGTTAGTCATGCCCATGGACAAAACATTCATGTATACATTATCTATGTTTTTGTTATTTATGTCAACCAGTAATTGCTTTAATTCTCTAAAATACTTTCTGTTATCTTCTGGATTTTCAACGAATGGTGCACTTGTCATGAATCCTCTTATCCTGATTCCCGGAAGCACTGCTATTTTCTTTACAAATTCTTCTGCTTCATCACATGTTACACCGAATTTGTTCTCTTCTCCTGCAACATTTACTTCAATAAGAATATCCTGTACAAGACCTTTCTTTACTGCTTCATCACTTATTGCAACGGCAAGTCTTTCCGAATCAACTGAATGAATCAATGCAGCTCGTCCTACAACATATTTTACCTTGTTTCTCTGCAGATGTCCTATCATATGCCATGTTATATCCTTAGGAAGTGTATCTGCCTTGTCCACCATCTCCTGAACATAATTCTCTCCAAACTGTCTTATTCCACAGTCATATACCTCCATAAGCATATCCTTAGGCTTAGTCTTGCTTACTGCAACAAGACACACATCTTCTGGATTTCTTCCTGATTTCTCACATGCTTTCTTAATATGCTCTTCTACTTCAATAAGATTATCCTTTAACATAATGCCTCCTGAATGTAATTAATCTGATATACATAAGCATTTAATATATCATCTCATTCTCTGAATACTTGTCTGCATCTAGAATTATTCTGTCATATATTGACACACCATGGCTAAGTGACTGTTTAACAATATAGTATTCATTATTGCCATCTATTACTTCTACAAGCTTAAACACTGTATATCCTGTATTAACACAATAAATACCTTTAAGCTTTTCAACCGATTCATACAACGAACCTGTCACTTGAATCCATCCTGATTATTCCAGTGCCGGCTGCCAGTTCTGTCTTCTTAATATACACAGCCTCATCATTTGATTTATAGATATCAACTGACTTAAATACCTGATTCAGCTTACCATCTGAATCGCTCTGTTCTACAAGAAATCCATAATTGCCCTTTTCTCCATTAGTTATAAGATATTCCTTTGGTATCTTATAGAATTCGTTCTCGGTTACCGCCGATACCGGAACCTTTATTCCTGATTTTCCTGACACAATTATTTCAATGTCAAGAAATCTTTCTGTTGCATATCTAATCATGTACTTTGATAAAGTAATCTCACCATATGAATTCTTTCCATCATTAACTATCTTAAAAGGAAATGTGCCTGAAATATTATCCTTGGTAAACTTAATTGATAATGTATCCTTAGATGAAGAGAATACTTATCAATATCCGACTGTGTAACCGGAAACATAAGTGTCCAGTTCTCACTCGTAATAAGCTTATATGCAGGATCTGAGGCTGTAATAAGCTTTTCTGACTTAAGACTCTGCTTATCATATGATTTTTCTTAAAGTCAACACTGCCAATTGTTTCCTCGGTAACTCCTTCATAACCATCAACCGAATAAACAACTATACCGGTTTATCTGACTTTGCAGTCTTAAAAGGTCCCTGACTTCCTGTACTTGAAACAATCGAATCTAGATTAGCCATGATATTCTCATTAATAGACTGAAGAACTGTTGCGTTAAGATCAGACTTAAGATCATATACTGCACTGAAATCATTATCACCATATTCCGTCTTATAATTAGTAAGTGTATTCTTTATAACTGTCAGATTCTCATCAGACAGCTTATTACCATCTCCGGAAGTATACTGAGCAAGAATCTCTGACACTCTTCCTGTCTCATCAACCGTATACACTGTATCATCGGTCATAACCCTTGTTCCCTCTCGCTGATAATAGTTAATATCACCGGAATATGAAGAATTATAGACTTCTTCCTGTCTTAAGGCAACCGCTGTAAATGAAGCATTATTCATTAGTGAACCCACTTCAACTTCATATGTCTGTACCTTTGCTTTTGAAACATATATAACTATAAAGCACACAATATATACCAGCACTATTCCAAATATAATTGCTGCTGCTTTCGGCTTTCTTCTGTATCTGACTACTTTCTTTCCCGCCATGATAAACCTCATTATTTCCGCACTTTATCTGTGCTGATTCACAAACACTGTAATTGTAGCATTTTAGACAGTCTGATACAAGGTTTAAAGTCGTCAAGTTTACACTTTTTCTCAATAAAATCCATATTTTACCAGTATGATTTATCTTACATTTTCCATACTAATTTCAAAACCAAATCCGCTATTTTAAGGAGGCATTTTATGAATTCTAAACCTATAGACTACATTGCTCTTACAATTGCCATTGTAGGAACGCTTAACTGGGGACTTATCGGTTTCCTCAACTTTAATCTTGTGCATTTTATATTCAGATCAGTTATGGTTGACCGTATAATCTACGCACTTGTAGGTCTTTCCGGCTTATATCTTTTAAGTACTTACGGAAGAATCAAGGCACTTGGCGAAGATATGTAGCAAAACAGGCTGCCAGTTAACCGGCAGCCTGTTTTTATTATTGTCTTGCTTTCATTATTCTGTCAAGAAGTGCGTCAGCAACCTCTTCCTTACTCATCATAGGAAGCTCCTCGACTGCATCTTTAGTAATAACAGTAACCACATTGGTATCTGTTCCAAATCCGGCTCCTGCCACTTTGACATTATTAGCCACTATCATATCAAGATTCTTCTTTGTAAGCTTCACCTTGGAATTTTCAAGCATATGCTCTGTTTCCATTGAGAATCCGCACAGGAACAATCCATCTCTTTTACTGCTTCCAAGTGTGCCTATTATGTCTTTAGTCCGTTCAAGAGGAATTGACATATCACCATCTTTTTTCTTAATCTTTTCATCGCTCACATCAGATGGTCTGTAATCTGCAACTGCTGCTGCCTTTATTATGATATCTGCATCTTTAGCACTCTTAATTACTGCATTATACATATCCTCTGCTGAAACAATATCCACCATCTTAACAAATGGCACCGGCTCAAGGCTTACTTTTCCTGATATAAGTGTTACATCCGCTCCACGAAGCATTGCCATCTTAGCAATTGCATATCCCATTTTTCCAGTGGAATTATTAGATAAGAATCTTACAGGGTCTAACTTCTCTCTTGTAGGTCCTGCAGTAACTGTAAAGAATTCCGGTCATATCCTTATCTTTAGCTATTGTCCTTAAGATGTAATTAAGAAGAACCTGCTCCGACGGCATCTTTCCCGCACCTGTATCTCCACACGCAAGATATCCGCTGTCAGGCTGGATAATTTCATATCCATAATGCTCTAATTTCTTAAGATTATCCTGTACTATAGGATTAGTAAACATATTAGTGTTCATCGCAGGTGATATAAGCTTTGGACATTTGCATGCCATAATTGTTGTAGTCAGCATATCGTCTGCTATCCCATTTGCAATCTTTCCTATTACATCTGCCGAAGCAGGTGCTACAAGGAATATATCAGCCAGCTTTGCAAGGCTGACATGCTCAACATTAAACTGGAAGTTTCTGTCAAATGTATCAACTAAGCACTTATTTCCTGTAAGTGTCTCAAATGTTATCGGATTAATAAAATTGCATGCATTCTCAGTCATTATAACATGCACATTGGCATGCTTCTTTACAAGCATACTTGCAAGATTAGCAATCTTATATGCTGCTATACTGCCTGTTACTCCAAGAACAACTGTCTTTCCCTTAAGCATATTATCTCCTCCCGCCTATTCAGCCACTTTCTAGACATTTTTATCATAAATGTATTTCAGACCTCTTATAAGAAGTGCAGGGTCAGTCTCAATTCTATTCCTGCAGAATGGAATTATAACCTTGCTAAGCCCCCCTGTTGCCACAAGCTTTGCAGCAGGCTTTCCGTTCTTTCCGAATCCGCAGCAATCTATTATTCTGTCTATAATTCCGTCTATACTTCCTGCATGTCCGTATATAAGACCACTCTTCATACAGTCAACCGTGTTCTTTCCAACCGGTCCTTTTGGTGCATCAAAGCTGATTCTTGGAAGCTGCGCAGTTCTTGATGAAAGTGAATTCATTGAAACGCCTGCTCCCGGAAGGATTGCACCACCTATATAATTACCATTCTCATCAACTGTGCTTATAGTAGTAGCTGTGCCTATATCAACTATAATAACAGGTGCACCATAATCATGTGTCGCTGCAACTGCATCAACTATTAAGTCACTTCCCACCTGCTTCGGCTGGTCCATAAGAATGTTAAGCCAGTCTTTTCCGGGTACCTACAACCAGAGGCTCTATATCTACAACCTTTTCAACAGCAGCTTTAATAACATTAACAAGCTGTGGAACAACTGACGATATAATTGCACCATTGATATCCTCTGATTTTATATTATAGATTTCAAGAACATTCTTAAAACTGATGGCATACTCCAGCTCTGTCTTTGAAAGGTCTGTACTCAGCCTTTCCTCAAATATTACTTTATCATCATCAACACAGCCAATAACTATATTAGTATTGCCCATATCTATAGCTAATATTGTTCCTTTAGTATTCTTTCTTGACATTAATTATACCTCGCTAATATAGTAACCCCGTCACAGATAAGCTTATCAGCCATACATTCATATATGTCATTAACAGGATTATTCTTAAACTCATCAGCAGCTATTGCCACTCTTATATAGTTCTTTGTATATCCTGTATAATATGACCTGCCATCTATTTCTGTCAATTCTTCTATAAGAACTTCGAGCCTTTTTCCGATATACATTTTTCTGTATTCAAGTGACTGTGCCTTCTCTAACGCAAGCAGAACTGCACTTCTTTCTGACTTAACAGTGTCTGCTACCTGCTCCTTCATCTTATCAGCAACAGTTCCCTTTCTTCTTGAATATTTGAATATATGCATTTCGTAAAAATGTACTTTCTCAAGGAACTTGCGTGTCTCAAGGAAATCTTCCTCTGTCTCGCCCGGAAATCCCACAATTACATCAGTAGTTATTGCCGGATTATCAAACACTTCTCTTAACTTTACGCAGCCCTCATAATACTCTTCTGTATTATATTTTCTGTTCATTGCCTTTAATGTCTTGTCGCATCCACTCTGTAATGATAAGTGAAAATGTGGACATATCTTTTCTAAGCCGGCAATCCTTTTTGCAAATTCTTCTGTAATTATTCTTGGTTCAAGCGAACCTAAACGTATTCTTTTAATTCCTTCAATCTCATGAATTGCCTCTATAAGTTCTATAAGACTTATATTCTCAAGGTCTGTTCCATAAGATGATATATGAATTCCTGTAAGAACAACCTCCTTAACACCTGTAGCTGCAAGCGTCTTAACCTCATTTACTATATCTTCAGGCTTACGGCTTCTTACCCTGCCTCTTACGTATGGTATTATGCAGTAAGAACAGAACTGGTTGCATCCGTCCTGAATCTTGATATACGCTCTTGTATGTTCCCCTGTCTGGTTAATCTTAAGCGATTCATACTCCTGATACTTGTCATTAATATCAACAAGATAGCTTGTTTTATCCGCACCGCCAAAATAATCATTTAATGCTTCAACAATACTTATCTTCATATTATTACCAAGAATGATATCAACACATTCATCCTTTTTAACTCCGTCAGGGTCTGCCTGCACATAACAGCCAGCAGCAACAACAACCGCCTCCGGATTCATCTTCTTTGCCTTATGCAGCATCTGTCTTGATTTTCTGTCAGCAATATTAGTTACTGAACATGTATTAATTATATATATATCAGCCTGAACATCTTCACTGAAAGGCACTATCTCATACCCCTCATCCCTAAGCATTATCTCCATTGATTCTGCCTCATAGGAATTAACCTTACAGCCCAGACTGTGTATAGCAACTTTTTTCAATTTAATCCTCATTTCCTGTTAATTTTTGTTACATTTCTTTATTGACATAGGTTTAACAAATAGATATTATAGTTTATAGAAAAACATTTAAGGAGGTATTCTAATGAAAACTGTAAAGATTTCATTAAATTCAATCGACAAAGTAAAATCTTTTGTCAACGATATCACTAAATTCGATGTTGACTTTGATCTTGTTTCTGGCAGATATGTAATTGATGCCAAGTCTATAATGGGTATATTCAGTCTTGATCTTTCTAAGCCAATTGACCTGAACATTCATGCAGACAATGATATTGATACAATCCTTGCCGTATTAAAGCCATACATCGTTGAGTAATGATGTGTAAGAACATATAAACCGCTTTATCTGTTACAGATAAAGCGGTTTTATTTTATTCAATTACGATTTTTTCTGTTGTCTCAATTGCTGTCTTGTAAAGCTCCTCAATAACTCCGTCAAGGTTAGTCTCATGCTGCTTGATAACATTAAGATTAGGCTTGGTTACAGGGTGCTTTGCAACGAATATTGTACAGCAGTCCTCAAATGGCTGTATTGATGTCTCATATGAGCCAATCTTTTCTGATATATCAATAATCTCCTGCTTATCAAAACCGATAACCGGTCTGAATACAGGCATTGTACACACTTCGTTAGTACAGTAAAGACTTGCCATTGTCTGGCTTGCAACCTGTCCGATACTCTCTCCTGTAACAAGTCCCTGACATCCGCTTGATTTTCCTAAATCTTCAGCAATCTTCATCATATATCTTCTCATAATGATTGTAAGCTCATCATGTGGACATTTCTCATATATAGCCATCTGGATATCTGTGAAATTAACAACATTAAGTGTAATAGGGCCTGAATACTTAGATACAATCTTTGCAAGGTCAATTACCTTCTGCTTTGCTCTTTCACTTGTATATGGAGGAGCATGGAAGTATGTTGCTTCAATCTGTACACCTCTTTTGGCAACCATATATCCTGCAACAGGGCTGTCAATACCGCCTGATAATAAAAGCATAGCCTTTCCTGCTGTTCCGATTGGCATTCCGCCAGGACCCGGAACCTCGATAGAGTAAATATTGATTACATCTCCTCTGATTTCTACCTGTAAAAGAACCTCAGGCTTATGCACGTCAACCTTCATCTCTGGGAATGCATCAAGAATTCTTCCACCAAGCTCCATATTAATCTCCATTGAGTTCATTGGATAATTCTTTCTTGTTCTTCTTGCATTAACCTTGAATGTAAGATTCTTATTCTTATATGCCTTATCAAGATAATTGATAACCTGATTAGCAAGGTCATCAAAACCGTTATCTTCAATCTGAACTACAGGACAGATTCCAACTATACCAAATACTCTTGTAAGGCTCTCAATTACCTCATCATAATCATAGTCCGAAAGTGCATTAACATAGATTCTTCCATCTGCTCTTCTTACATCAAATTCTCCCTCAACATCTTTAAGTGAGAACTTAATCTGTCTTACAAGGGCATCCTCAAAGATGAATCTGTTCTTTCCTTTAACGCCTATTTCTCCATACTTTATCAAAAATGCTTTTATACATTGTTTTCCGCCTTTCCTTTGATATCAAGATTTGTGCAAAGCACAAATCTTGTGTGTGAAAATCTATTTTCACACAATTATCGTCTTGTGTACTTCCTAAGCATTGGAAGCAGCTGTTTAAGTGTTTCTATTGTGTATTCAAGTTCTTCCTTTGTTGTCTCATAGCAGAAGCTGAACCGAAGTGTAGAATCAAGCAGCTCCTTATCAAGTCCGATTGCAACAAGTGTATTGCTCAGTCCCGGCTTGTTAGATGAGCATGCTGAACCTGATGATACATAGATTCCTTTATCTTCAAGTGAATGAAGAAGCACTTCTGCCCTTACTCCCTTAAAGCTTGCACTTACAATCTGTGGTGCTGAATCCGTACCCTTCTTGCTGTTTACCTGCACATCAGGAAGCTTTTCAAGCTCATCTATGAAGTAATCCTTTAACTCATACAAATGTGCTATCTTGCTTTCAAAGTCATTATTATATATAAGCTTTACGGCAGTTGCAAGTCCTGCTATAGCTGGAACATTTTCAGTTCCTGAACGCATGCCCTTCTGCTGTCCTCCACCATATATAATAGGCTTGATTCTTGTCTTATCATTAATGAATAAGAATCCGCTCCCCTTAGGTCCGTGAATCTTATGTCCACTAACTGATAACAGATCAATTCCAAGCTTCTTAGGATATATCTTATATTTGCCATAAGCCTGAATCGCATCAACATGATATACAATATCAGGATTATAATCTTTAATTATATGTCCGATTTCTTCAATCGGTTCAACTGCACCAATTTCATTATTAACATACATTACTGAAACAAGTATTGTCTCATCATCAAGTGCATCCTTTAGAGCCTCTATATCAACTATTCCGTCTTTATCAACTGGAAGATATGTTATTCTGAAGCCTTCTTTTTCAAGGAAATTGAATGGCTCTTTAACTGATGAATGTTCTACAGATGATACTATGCAGTGCATTCCTTTTCTTTTATTAGCCATTGCTGTTCCGATTATTGCCATGTTATTAGATTCTGTTCCACCAGAAGTAAAGAGTATCTCCTTATCCTGACACTTAAGAGTCTTTGCTATTACCTCTTTAGCTTCACGGATATATTTCTCTGCATCAACGCCCTTCATATGCTTTGATGATGGATTACCATAATCTTCTGACATAACCTTTACTGCTGTTTCTACTACCTCTGCTGCACATTTCGTTGTAGCAGAATTATCAAGATATGCTTCCATATTGCCTCTTTTCCGCTTATTCTTCCATATTATACATAAGCACTGACAACAGCATCATTCCCGCTGTCTCAGTTCTTAATATTCTCTTACCTAGTGTGATTATCTCACAGCCTGCATTTACAGCTTCGTCAAGCTCTGACCTGTCGAATCCGCCCTCAGGGCCTATGAATATACCAACAGATTCTCCATGTCCAATTTCTTCAATCACTTTTCTGGTCTTTTCCATGCCTTCTGCGCACTCATATGGCAGTAAAAGCTTATCTAGCTTTCCTGCATACTCAAGTGCCTGCTTAAATGTCATAACTTCTGTCACTTCAGGCTGGATACTTCTCTTGCTTTGCTTGGCTGCACTTAATGCAATACCATTCCAGCGTTCAACCTTAGCTTTAGCTTTCTTCGCATCTAGTTTTACAACGCTTCTTTTCATTGCTACAGGAACAACACTGTATGCTCCGAGTTCTACAGCCTTCTGTATTATAAGCTCCATTTTGTCAGCCTTAGGCAGTCCCTGAAACAGAATTATTCTTGAAGGCAGTTCTTTCCCCTGCTCATCCTTGCTTAGTATATCTGCCCTTATATATTCATCTGACATAGAAGCAATGCTGCATTCATAATCAACATTATCTCCGCTGCTTATAAGAAGCTTGTCGCCTTCTTTGAATCTTAATACATTCTTAATGTGATTAACATCACTTCCAACTATATCTATATATGAATCATGGATATTCTCATGCTCTGCAAAAAAATGATACATACACTACTTCCTTCTTGCTGTGATATTAACCCACTCGCCATCATGGTTAATCTCAACTATCTCTAACTCAGGATTCTTCTTAAATGCCTCTGCTACCTCATTTTCCTTAGTATCTATAATACCAGAAGTAATAAAGTAAGCGCCGTGCTTCATATGCTCATGTATGCATGTTGAAAGTGGCTCTAATACGTCTGCAAGGATATTGGCACACACAATGTCGTAGCACTCATAGCCACAGGCATCTTTAACAGCTTTATCATCAATGATATTACCCTCAATAACCTCAAGCTGCTTCTTGTCTATATTGTTCTGCTCTGCATTTTCCTCTGATGCAATAATTGCATTAGGGTCGAGGTCTGTACCAAATGCATGCTTTGCACCATATTTTAATGCAACTACTGAAAGTATACCGCTTCCACAGCCGACATCTAACACTTCATCACCATCTTTAACATACTTCTGAAGCTGCTTTATAACCATTCTTGTAGTCTCATGTGAACCTGTTCCGAAAGCTGTTCCCGGGTCAATGCTAAGTACAGCATGCCCCTTCATCTCCTCTGTCTCCGGCTCCCATGTAGGCTTAATGAATAAGTCTCCTATTGTAAATGTATGCCAGTACTGCTTCCAGTTATTAATCCAGTCCTTATCCTCTGTCTCTGATTCTGTGATTGTACCCTCACCAATATCAATAAACATTCTTAAATCTTCAAGTTCTGCCTTAACCTTTTCAAGCATTGAGCCATCATCTTCTTCACTGTCAATGTAGAAATTAACCTTAGCTCTGCCATCATCAGGTGGAAGGTCAGGAATGAAATCTACAAACATTGACTTAGCCTCTTCCTTAGTAAGCTGTACATTATCCTCAATTTCGATACCTTCAATTCCTATATCATTAAGCGCGCTGCTTATCATATCAACTGCATCTGTAGTTGTCTGGATTGAATATTTATTCCACTTCATATTATTGTCCTTTCGTTAACACAAACATTTTACATCTGTAAAAATGCTTCATACCCCTTTAATGTCTCATATAGGTCAGCCTTGCTTATTACCTCGTATGGTGCATGCATATTCTGTACAGCAATTCCACTGTCGATTACATTCATATCAAGATTAGCCAAGATATATGCAATTGTTCCGCCACCGCCTGCATCTACCTTTCCAAGCTCTGCCATCTGGAAGTACACAGCTGCATCATCCATAACTTTTCTTAACTTTCCAATGAACTCAGCAGAAGCATCATTAGAACCGCTCTTACCTCTTGAACCTGTGTACTTGTTAAATACCATACCTTTTCCAAAGAATGCTGAATTCTTCTTTTCAAACACTGATGCATAATTAGGGTCATATGCTGCACTTACATCTGATGATAACATATAAGAATTAGCAAGCGCTCTTCTTAATTTAAGCTCTGAATAATCACCACATCTGTCCATAACCTCTGCGACCATATTTTCAAAGAATCTTGAATGCATACCTGTTGCGCCGACGCTTCCTATCTCCTCTTTATCCACAAGTATGCACACACCTGTTCTGTTAACCTGTGGTGTATTAAGAAGTGCAATAAGCGACGGATAAGCACACACTCTGTCATCATGGCCATATCCCATAATCATGCTTCTGTCCAGACCATAATCTCTTGCAGGTCCTGCCGGAACAGCCTCAAGCTCTGCTGATAAGAAATCTTCCTCTTCAATCCCATATTTTTCTTTAAAATTGCAAGAATATTCTTCTTAACTGCTTCCTTTTCTTCCTTATCCTCATCTGTATTATCACTGTCTGATGCTGCCGGCATGCTTCCTATAAGGATATCAAGAGTCCTCGCCCTCAACCACCGAGCTTCCTTTCTTTTCCATCTGTTTAGCAATGGGTGTATAAGAAGGTCTGATACTCCGACAACCGCATCATCAGCGTCTTCTCCGATTACAACTTCAACACATTCGCCATTCTTTAATGCAACAACACCATGAAGTGCAAGAGGAATTGCTACCCACTGGTATTTCTTGATTCCGCCATAATAATGTGTATCAAGAAGAACCAGGTCTGAATCTTCATACATAGGATTCTGCTTGATATCAAGTCTTGGAGAATCAATATGTGCCCCAAGTATATTCATGCCGGTACTTATCGGTTCACTTCCAATATTAAAAAGCACTATTGCCTTCTTCATATTAACGGCATATACCTTATCGCCTGCTTTAAGTGTCTCATTGGCTGCTATTATCTCCTGTAAATCTCTGTATCCGGCTTTCTTTGCCAATTCTACAGCCTTTTTTACACATTCTCTTTCTGTCTTACACTCAGATATAAAAGTCTTATATTCATCTGCAAATGTGAATACATTGTTCTTATCTTCGTCTGAATATTTCTTCCATGCATTCTTTCTTTCCATAATGTCAACTTCCTTTCTATATTCCTAATGTTATCTGACCATCAGAATCTTCCTGATTATCTGCATCAAAGCTTTCGCTTGCAAGCTCTAACTCTGCCTCTTCCTTATATTGTTCAACCATATCTTCACTGATTGTTGGAAGCTCATCTATAGACTGTACTCCAAATGACCTTAAAAAATCCTCTGTTGTTCCAAAAAGCATTGGTCTTCCCGGTGCATCAAGTCTTCCAACTTCCTTCACAAGACCAAGTTCAACAAGCTTGCTTACTGCTCTGTCTGAATTAACACCTCTGATATTCTCTATCTCAATCTTAGTTACAGGCTGCTTATATGCTATTATCGACAATGTCTCTAATGCCGCGTCTGTCAGTGTATATCTTCTTGGCTGGCTGCAAACTCTTATAAGTGCATCATAATATTCCTGCTTGGTACACAGCTGGAAGCTGTTCTCAAGCTCAATGATTCTTATTCCCCTGTTCTCTGATTCATATTTATCCATAAGATTGTGTACTATCTTAACAGTTGTATCCACATCCTGTTCTATGGCATCTGCAAGTTTACCTGCTTCCACAGAATCACCCATAGTAAAAAGCACAGCCTCAATTATGCCTTCCATCTGTTCTAAACTCATCATTCTACTCCTCTGTTATATCTTCAATAAGCTCAGGATCCCTGACCACCCTTATGAATATATCATCCTCCGGGCATTCCTGCTTAACCTCAACAAATCCAGTCTTAATAAGCTCTAACACAACTAAAAATGTTACTATAACAGCAACCTTTGACGGATTATTCCACAAAAGCTCCCTAAAACTAAAAGCTTCATGCTCCATCATAAATGCTTTAATATCCACAAGCTTTTCACTCATGGTAACTTCTTCTTTCTCAATCTTTCCAAACTTGCTTCGTACAGGATCTATCTTATCTTCCTTACGTTTACAAACATCAGCAAATATTCTGTTAAGACGCATAAGTGTTGTATCACCAATAACCTCTGTAAGATCAACCGGCGGTGTATATGCTGCAACCGCCTCCGGAATACTCTGCTTCTTATAATAGGTTCTCTCTGCATCTGTATGCTTGTCCTTTAATTCCTGTGCCATAGCCTTATACAGCTTGTACTCTAACAGCTTTTCAACAAGCTCTGCTCTTGGATCTTCCTCATTGCCTTCCTCATCCACTTCCTTAGGAAGTAACATTCTTGACTTAATATCAAGAAGAGTTGCCGCCATTACAAGGAACTCACTTACCACATTAAGATCTTCCTTCTTTAGCTGCTCAACATATTCCATATACTGTTCTGTAATCATTGCAATCGGAATATCATATATATTAACTTTATTCTTATCTATCAAATGTAAAAGAAGATCTAAAGGTCCTTCAAACACCTGAAGCTTAACACTTATTCCCATATCTGCCTCGCTATATTTACTGTGCATAATTACACGTATCACATTTTACATAAAATAACTGCTGTTTGCAAGTAATTGCTAAATTCTATAAAATAACATATAATATCTTGAAAACATTCAATTAAGGATTAAGGTATAAGAATGCTCAATTTAATATTATTAATTAAAAGAATTGTCACTAAAATATCTGAAGACCGCATCGGCGACTACGCATCCTCAGCATGTTACTATCTTATGCTGAGCTTTTTCCCGTTTTTATTGGTCTTTTAAGCCTTATAAAGTTTCTGCCAGTTTCCAAAGCAGACCTTCTAAAGTTATTTATGGCGTTCTTCCAACTCAGCTGCAGCCTATTGTTCAGGCAATGCTCACTGATATATATGACAATTCAACAACTGCATTAACCCTCATTACTGCAATTGCTATCATATGGGCTGCCGGTAAAGGTTTCATGGCTATAGTCCGTGGATTAAAACAGATATACAGAAAAGATAACCAGAAGAACTGGCTTTTCCAGAGAATAAGAGCAAGTATCTATGCCCTTATATTTATGATTCTTATTATTGCCAGCCTTATACTTATGGTATTTGGTAACAATATTATGAACTTCACTATGAAATATATACCACAGCTTACTAATGTAGTCGTGATATTCAGAGGTATATTTAACAGTAAACATTTTCTCTTTCCAAGTATATTCACACTCTTCTTTACTATAGCATTCTCACTTGTATCAAGAAGAGGAAAAAAGTTCTATAAAGAGATTCCAGGAGCTTTCTTTTCTGCTTTAGGATGGTATCTTTTTACAGCACTGTATTCTCTTTATGTTGGCCACTCACCGAACTTTTCATACATGTACGGAAGTCTTGCTACTATCATCATAGCACTTATATGGATGTATGCCTGTATGATTATAATATTCATCGGTGCAGAGATTAACTACTTCATCAATGATGAAAAAATATTCAGTCATTATCTTGGGAAGAAATCAGAGTAAGCGTAGTACCTCTGTAGAAGAATTCCAGAATCTGCGCGTAAGTCATGGATTCTGCCATTTTATTGGCAGCATTCTGACTCATGCCAATTCCATGTCCGTAGCCACCTCCTGTTATCTTAAAGCCTGTAAGCTTCTTTCCCTCCGTCACTTTCTCAAACACACAGAATGTGCTTGGGAGATTAGCATATCTTGTCGTTCCTGACTTAGTGTTCATATCCACATTTGCATTGCCAAATGCTGCCCTAATCGCTGATTCACTGTCTATCACTGTCTCGCCTTTATCACCTGTAACTTTAACTTTTACTGCAGCTCCTCCATTAACACGCTCAAGGACTTCAATATCTGTTATGTTTCCTACATTCTTCCCTGTAGAACGTGCAAATCCTTCACTTATCTCTTTAACAGATTCCTCCATGCTCCATCTGTACAATGTGCAGTCGTAATCATAATCAGCTTCATTTTCACCTTTTATAAATGTATTAAACTCCGATTCTACTGTCAGTGTAAGTCCTCTGTCCACTCCGCCCACACACTCCGCAACAAAATACGGATAGTTTTCTGTTGTATTGCCCCAGAGTGTAACGTCTGTTGTGCTTCCACATGAGGTTGAATAGTAATATGTCTTAACAACTTCTCCGTTATATGATAGCACCTGTCCCGCTGTCTCATCTACTGCAGTATCTGTTGATTCTGCCCGCTGTGAGTTATTATATACCTGAAACTGTATTGAGTCATCAATATGTGCTCCATAAGCACTATAATAGTTATTAGAAAGTTCCGTATAAGCATAGCTTCTTGCACATACAGCCTGACATTTCAGTGCTTCAAGATTAAACCCTGACGGCATCTCGCTAGGGACAACTTTTTTAAGATAATCTTCTATCCCCACTTCATTTACAATAACAATTCCTTCATCATACAGTGAAACTTCAATAGTTCCACCATATGAAGGTGTTCCTACGCCTCTGTTTACTGATTGGAACTGTATCTCACCTGATTTAGGAATTAGTTTTATTCTGCCCTCATTAAAGTCTTCTGTATCCGGATTAAACACAACCATCTCCGCGGGTGCTGTCTCATAAGATTCTTCACCAGTCTCAACTATCATTCCTGAATCAGCACAAAAAACTGCTTCATTAAAAAATATATCTCTGAATCCGCTTGTCTTGATAATTACTCTTATATTGTCAGCCTGCAAAGGTTTATTCTTAATAGCACCACAGACTTCTCCATCCGCCACAATAAAATCCTGTAATGCATAACCGACAATTATACTGCTGTAATTACTTATCAATGAGTTTTCTTTTTCATACATAATAAAGTCCTCATCCAGCTTAACAGAGCCATAACCTTCAATTTCAACGCTGTCTTGTGAAACTGACAGCACCTTTCCACTTACAACATCCGTCTTTGTATTAACTCCAACAATCTTTCCATTCTCAACGATAATATCACATAAACACCCGGTTACATCTTCTGCTATCTTTCCAGTATTGAATTTCTTTATATTACCATACATATTGGCAGTTATTGTATTGTCTTCTATATTAGTTACATATACATTTTTATAAAGATTGATTTCTGACGATGTGTCCTGATATCTTGATTTAATCATACATGACATATATATACATGCTGATGACATAAAAATCACCAGTGCAGAATAGGCTAAGAATATTATTTTTGTTCTCTGTTTCATATACTATTCTCCATACTAAATTAAGTGTCCTTGTTCAGACAAGCTCTTGATAGTATATGCTGAGAATTGAAGTTTTAGAACTAGGTATGCTCATCGCTTTTCGCGCAAAAGCATATGCCAACTAAGTTCTGGCATTGTCGTGCTCCTCGAATATAAAATCATAAAAGCGACGCATGCAAGCATGGCCGCTTTTATAATTTTATATTCTCATCGCTTTTCGCAAAACAGGCTGTCACTTATGTGACAGCCTGTTAATAATATCCCAAAACGCCGCTCCCCACGCTTTCGACTCCTAGCGAAGCTAGGTGGGCAACCATCCAGACCGCTGCCTTCCACTGACTAAGGAGGCTTGACATTGGAATGGAGATATAGGAATCCCGTCGATGAAATGTAGGATCAAAATAATGTGGTTTTGCGAACGTCCCAGAAATATTCAATTGATACGTAATCTGTACCGATGTATTGATTATACATCTTCTTTACTGATTACACAATATTATATGTCAAAATTCAAATATACCTGCGAATGAATTCAATTCAGACGCAGGTATATAATCATAATTCAAACTCTGTAATGATTGAAAATTAAAGCTGTGGACCAGCAGCAACTAAAGCCTTACCAGCTTCGTTACCTGTGTACTTAACAAAGTTCTTATTGAATCTTGCAGCAAGATCCTTAGCCTTAGTCTCCCACTCAGAAGCATCAGCATATGTATCTCTTGGATCAAGGATTGCTGGATCTACTCCTGGAAGCTCTGTAGGAACTTCAAAGTTGAACATAGGAATCTTCTTAGTTGGAGCTGTATTAATAGCACCTGAAAGGATAGCATCAATGATACCACGAGTATCCTTAATAGAGATTCTCTTACCTGTTCCATTCCATCCTGTGTTAACTAAGTAAGCCTTAGCTCCACTCTTTTCCATCTTCTTAACAAGCTCTGCTGCATACTTTGTAGGATGAAGCTCAAGGAATGCCTGTCCGAAGCAAGCTGAGAATGTAGGTGTAGGCTCTGTGATTCCTCTCTCTGTACCAGCAAGCTTAGCAGTAAATCCTGAAAGGAAGTAGTACTGTGTCTGCTCTGGTGTAAGAATAGATACTGGAGGAAGTACTCCGAAAGCATCTGCTGAAAGGAAGATTACATTCTTAGCTGCTGGAGCTGAAGAAATTGGTCTTACTATATTCTCAATATGATTGATTGGGTAAGATACACGAGTATTCTCTGTTACGCTCTTATCTGCGAAATCAATCTTTCCATTCTCATCAAGTGTAACGTTCTCAAGAAGAGCGTTTCTCTTAATTGCATTGTAGATATCTGGCTCTGAGTCCTTATCAAGGTTGATAACCTTAGCGTAGCATCCACCTTCGAAGTTGAATACGCCATTGTCATCCCAACCATGCTCATCATCACCGATAAGGAGTCTCTTAGGATCTGTGGAAAGTGTTGTCTTACCTGTTCCTGAAAGACCGAAGAAGATTGCTGTGTTCTCTCCGTTCTTATCTGTGTTAGCTGAGCAGTGCATTGAAGCAATACCCTTTAATGGAAGGTAGTAGTTCATCATAGAGAACATACCCTTCTTCATCTCTCCACCATACCATGTATTAATGATTACCTGCTCATGGCTTGTAATGTTGAATGCAACACATGTCTCTGAGTTAAGGCCTAATTCAGCATAGTTCTCAACCTTAGCCTTAGAAGCATTATATACAACGAAATCTGGCTCGAAGTTCTCAAGTTCTTCTGCTGTTGGCTTAATGAACATATTAGTTACAAAATGTGCCTGCCAAGCAACTTCAACGATGAAACGAACTGCCATTCTTGTGTCCTTGTTAGCTCCACAAAATGCATCAACTACGAAAAGTTTCTTATTAAAAGCTCTGCCTTAGCGATGTCCTTAACCTTAGCCCATACATCTTCTGACATTGGGTGGTTATCGTTCTTATACTCATCTGATGTCCACCATACAGTGTCCTTAGAGTTCTCATCAACAACAATGTACTTGTCTTTAGGAGAACGACCTGTATAGATACCTGTCATAACATCAACAGCTCCAAGTTCGCTTTCCTTACCAACTTCATAACCTTCGTTAGTAGACTTAGTCTCTTCCTCGAATAATAATTCATAAGAAGGATTGTAGACGATCTCTGTAGCACCTGTGATGCCATACTTGCTTAAATCGATTTTTGCCATCTTACATAAACCTCTTTTCTTATAATTTCTTGTAAATTATTACAAAATTCTTTTAATTCTATACCATGCCCTAATTAAAATCAATAAAAATTGTTAAATTTTTCTCGAAATCGTGTATATATTAATTTTATTAATCAGTTATTCTTTAGGAACCGTCTTTTCGTACTTGATATCTTCAATTGTTTCACTTGAAAGCCTGATAGCCTCAAGTACCACATTTTCTGCAACTCCCATGTTCTTGGCTACTTCTTCCACCGTAGGTTTTCTTCCTAATTCTTCTTTAAGTCTTGTTCCCCAGTCATTTACAAGATTGACTTTATTGAGAATTTTTCCCGAAACCATATTAACATCCGTCTGTTCATCTATAAGCATATTAAGACTGCCTTCAATAAGCTCCTTAACTGCTTCGTCAATTCCTTTAAGCACATTAAGAAGGTCTTCCTGTCCACCTTCTTTAATCTTATCCTTCCACTCATAATTATTAAGCCATTCCTGCTGTCCTATATATGCTGTCATAGCCAGATTGGCCTCCTGTACAAGGTCACATGCAAGAACTCCCTTTCCTCTGAATGGTTCTATCCATGACGCAATCTTTTCAAGATAACTTTCTGTAAGCAGTTTTAGTGATTCTTTATCATTATCCTCAACTATGTTCATAAGAAGATATGATCTTGTAACATCTGTCATAGGCTGTATTTCTGATATATCCTGAAGATATATTTTCAGATACTTCTCATCCTCTTCATAATCAAGATGACTTACAATATCATCCGCAACCTTCTTATCTTCCTGTTCTTCCTTAGAAATATGTTGTCCTGACTCATCAATATTATCATCTGAGGCACTTTCCATCAGCTTCAGGAATTCATTATCTACGCTGTCTTCACCCTGTATCTTAATTCCATTAGCCATCAGATATCCTGAAATCATCTGGAATTTGGCATCATCTAATGCCATATCTTTAAAAAAGCTGTGTACATCCTCTCTTGTAATAATATTGCCATTAACCTTGGCGTATTCTTTAATGCTTCCAACAGCCTCCATAAATGCTGCCTGGGAATCTTTGTTTTCAGCCATATTATCTAACCTCTTTCAACTTAATTCGTTCTGTATAATATAACACATAAGTACGCATTTGGTAAATGTATTATTTCAGTATACACATTTGACAAAAGCAGACCCACAGCTTATAGTTTATATAGAATATAAGAAAAGAGGAGATTTCATAATGAGAATCGCATTAATTAATGAAAACAGCCAGGCTGCAAAGAACGAGATGATTTATGCATCACTTAAGAAGGTTGCAGAAAGCAAGGGACATACAGTTGATAATTATGGTATGTACTCAGCTGATGATAAAGCACAGCTTACATACGTACAGAACGGTATCCTTGCTGCTATTCTTTTAAACAGCGGTGCTGCTGACTTTGTGGTAACAGGCTGCGGTACTGGTGAAGGTGCTATGTTAGCACTTAACTCTTTCCCTGGAGTTCTCTGTGGACATGTTGTTGATCCTTCAGACGCTTATATGTTCATGCAGATTAACGATGGTAACGCTATCGCTCTTCCATTTGCAAAGGGCTTCGGATGGGGTGCAGAACTTAACCTCACATACATCTTTGAAAAGCTTTTCGAGGGTGAAATTGGGTGGCGGATATCCTAAAGAAAGAGTTGTTCCTGAACAGAGAAACAAGAAGATTCTTGATGGCGTAAGAGCTGTTACTCTTAAGCAGGATCTCGTAGAAGTTCTTAAGGAGCTTATCAGGATCTCGTTAAGGGTGCTGTTGCAGGTGAGAAGTTCGAAGAACTTTCTTTGCTAACTGCAAGGATGAGAAGATTGCTGAGTATGTTAAGACTCTCAGATAATTAATTCTGCATTGTACTTAAAGGTGTCTCCGTTAATCCGGAGACACCTTTTTCTTTAACTTATTATGCTGCTTTCTGTATAAGACCAGCTTTAGTTATTGCATATCTTACTGTCTTTCCAAGAAGTGTTGCAATAACTATCTTAACAATATCAAATACGATAAATGGATATACACATACTGTAAGTGCATATGTGACTGAACATTTCATAAGGTATACAAACCATACCGTACCAAATGCATATGCAACAGCAGTTCCAACTACCCAGCCTAACATTGTAAGAAAAATATTTCTGTGTGAAAGCTCAATCACAGCTCCTCCAATAAGTGCCATGAATATGAAACCTATAAGATATCCTCCTGTTGGTCCAAGAAGTTTTCCTAATCCACCAGCAAATCCTGAAAATACAGGAAGTCCTACAGCACCAAGCAGCAGATATATTCCATAACTTCCTGTTCCTGCCCATATACCCAGAACAAATACTGTGAAGTAAATCACAAGATTAGTAAGGGATATTGGAATCTGACCAATTGGAACTGAAAGTGGTCCAAGAATACATGTAACTGCTGCCATCATAGCCATAAATGTCAGCTGATAAATAGTAACTTTTACTTTTCATAATTAAAGTCCTCTTTTCAAATGTAGTAATACAACATTTGTTATTGTACACACTAAAAAGCTATTGTCAACCTATTATTAATTCAAGTTGACATTCAGTTAACATTACATTTTACAATGCTATTGTAATATATACTGTATCATTCCTCCAAGCTCTGGTGTCGGCCTTGCGATAAATCCATGCTTTTCATAGAATATCTCTCTTCCCTTGGCACACATCAGACAAAGCATCATTCTTGTGCCATCCTGAGTAATTCCTTTGACATAATCTATTATATGTTCTATAAGCATGCTTCCTATGTGCTTACTCTGATATTCCGGTATTATTATTAAATCCTGGATATAGCTGATTACAGACATATCTCCAACCACTCTGCCCATTCCTATAGGCTTGCCATCATCATATACTGTGAATACTTTCACGCTGTTATCCAATGCTCTCTGAGCCTGATTTTCATCCAACTTAATCCAGCCAACCTGTTTTCTTAATGAAAGATATATATTAACATCTCTCATATCTTCTACTATTCTTATCATAATCTCTATTTCCTACAAATTTTTTAACGAATCGAATTATACTCGCTTTATTTATTAATGTCCAGTGTGCTATAATAGCAAAATAGGAGGTATGTATTTTATGATTACGGTAGCTAAAGACAATTCTTGTGACTTTGATTCCATACAGAAAGCAGTTGATTCTGTTTCTGATAATAACAACGAAACTATATATATCAAAAAGGAATATATAAAGAACGTATTGAAATCCGGAAAAATAATATTACCTTAATTGGTGAAGATACAGATGAAACTATTATTACTGAGGGTTTCTATGCAGAATGATTATGCCTGATGGCTCTAAACGTGGAACTTTCCGTTCTTATACATTTCTTGTATATGCCGATAATTTCTCTGCAAGCAATATTACATTCGAAAACAGCGCCGGATTTGGTGATAATGTCGGTCAGGCAATAGCTGTATACGCTGAAGGTGACAACATCACATTTAAGCACTGTAAAATTCTCGGACACTTTATTTACCGGTACGCTGCCTCTTAAAGAAAAACAATAAGGTGGTTTTACAGATTAAACAATAGACGGTGAAAGAAAGCTCGTTCACCAGTTATATGAAGACTTTTATATGTGGTGAAATTGATTTTATTTTCGGAAGTGCCACAGCTTATTTTAAAACTGCACACTTTTGCATTAAACCGGAATGAACCCATCAACTCTTATTATACAGCACCTTCTACATATGAAGGACAGGCTTTTGGTTATGTATTTGAGAGCTGTACATTTACAGGTAACTGTCCTCCAAAAAGTGTTGCTTTAAGCAGGCCATGGAGAATACATGCCAAGGTGGTTATTCTTAACTGTGAATATTCCGATCAGATAATTGATGAAGGATTTACTGACTGGAACAAGCCCGAATCGCATGAAACTGTATATTATGCAGAATACAACGGACATGGAGAAGGTTTTAAGCCTGAAAAAAGAGCAGCTTATGTTCATCAGTTAAATGAATCAGAAGCTGCCCTCTATACTCTTGAAAATGTTATGAATTCCTAATTAATTGTTAATGAACCAAGCGATGTTCCAGATGATGTTGCCGTCATAGAAGACCCGGCTACTAAACTGGCATCGCTTTCTTTTACCTGAAATAATACAACTACTTCTTTACTCTCTCCTGCCGCCAGTGAAACATTCTTAAGTGTTGTAATATCATTCTTAAGCATTGAAGCATAATTGCTTACAGCTGTTGAGCCGGCTGTGAGCTTTAATACAACACCACCTGATGATGTAAGATTAACTGTTGAACCACTTGTATTAGTAAGTGTAAGTTCAACTGCAACAACCTTACAGCCTGTCTGTGACGGCACTGAAACCACATAATTATCTGCCGGATACTGATTTCCCACAGTATAATCCTTATATGTAAGTGTCACACCATTAAATCCAAGTGCAGTTGGCAGCCCTGTTAATAAATCTGCTGATGTGTTCGCTGAATTACCTGACGCCTTAGTAGTCTGTATTGTATTATTATGTCCTGTAATTGCAGACTGTGTCTGTGACGGTTTCTGTATACCAGACGAACTTATTGTACCTCCACCATTCTGTGCTGAATTAAGCTTCTGGTACTTCCATTCATTATCATATGAATACTTAAGAAGTGTTCCTGCTATATACTCAGCAACCAGATCATTATCTTCATTGGTTAATGTTACATCATCTTTAACCTGTGAGTGCAGATATACACAAAGCACAAGCAGACCTGTTATAACTTTTCATATATATTTCCTCAATTTCCCTTTATAATTATTATCACCGTTCATGATGAATATACAAATTATTCTCATACACTAATAACAATTATATCATATTATGATTTACAATCAAGATTAAACCAGAATTCTACACCATCAGATACATTTCTGACACCATATTCCTGCCCCATTGAATCCATAATAGCCTTTACAATAGACAGTCCTATTCCATTACCTCCATATTCTCTTGTTCTCGCTTTATCAGTCTTGTAGAACTTCTCCCATATTCTTTCAAGATCTTCATCAGCAATATTTTTTCCACTATTATATACAGTAACGGTAATAGTTCCTCCATTCTCTGATTTTTCAGTTCTCACCTCAATTGCACGCTTTCCATCACAGTGATTAAGTGCATTAGATATATAATTAGTAAGCACTTCCTCTGTCTTGTATTCATCAGCCCACACATAATTATGCTCATTACGGTTATCAAATACTATACTCATATTCTTTTGTCCCGCTCTTATTGCATTGGCATCTGCTACAGAAGCAATAAGCTCATTAATATCAAATCTCTCCATCTCAGGCTCATCATTTCCGAATTCAATCTGATTAAGTGTAAGAAGTCGCTTAACCATTGTATTCATCTTGTTTGCCTCGTCCATAATAACATCACAATAAAATTCCATGCTTTCAGGATCATCTGTTATGCCTTCCTTAAGCCCCTCAGCATATCCTTGTATAAGTGCAATAGGAGTCTTTAACTCATGAGATACATTTGAAAGAAAATCTGTTCTCATTATCTCAAGCTTTTCTTTTTTATCAATATCTTTCTTAAGTTCAAGGTTAGCCTTCTTAAGCTCAGCAATATTCTGTTCAAGCTTCTCAGACATATTGTTCATGCTCTTTCCAAGCAGACCAATCTCTCCCTTATCACTTCCCTCATATCTTGCATTGAAATCCATCTCTGACATCTTCTCAGCAATATTAGAAAGCTGCTTAATCGGTCTGGTAATATATGTTGATACTACAAATGCTGCAATTATACCAACAGCAAGAATTGCTCCTCCAACATACTTAATAAGAGTTGTCGATATATTTACATTATCTTTTATTCCCTGGATAGGAGTTCTTAATATAATTGAATATCCATTGTCAAGTGTACCCCATATCTCAAGATAGTAATCTCCAAGCCTTTCATCATACACCTTCTGTAATGTGTAATTATCATTGGAGCTTATAATTGTCCTGTTCTCAACAAGTGATGTACCTGACATATCAATAATATCTTCCAGACGCTTTCTATGATCTTTCTTATCATCCTTGTCTGCCGGGTTATCTGAATCATCTTCCTGTTCCTTAGGTTCCGGTGCTTTATCAGGTGAACCATTATTCTTAAAAATATCCCCATTAAATATACTCATGCGAAGACGTTCCATCATTGAATCATCTCCCTGAGTACTTACATATATGGTACACCAGCTGCTGTCAACTACAAGCACTGATATTCCCTTTGCTGTAGATATGTTCTCCATATCAGCACACATAGTATCTTTATCTATCTGTGAATCAGTATATTTCTGCATGATTTCATTGACATTCTCATAAGAATTAATCATGCTCTTCTGCTTACGGTTCATATACACTTTCTCAGAAAAAATGCTGTTAAATCCAATAAGCATAGCCACAAGACATGTAACAGTAACTACCAGAAGAAGTGTAATCTTAAACTTAATTGAATGTATCTTCATCTTTAATTGCCTTCCTTATACGCAGAATCAGTCAACAATGAACTTGTAACCCATACCCCAGATTGTCTTGATGTAATCACCCTTCTCACCCATTTTCTTTCTTAATTTCTTAACATGGGTATCTATAGTTCTTGCATCTCCATAGTAATCATAATTCCATACATTATTAAGAATCTTCTCTCTAGACAACGCAAGCCCTTTATTCTCAACAAAATAAGTAAGCAGTTCAAACTCCTTATAGCTTAACTCTATCTCTTCACCATCAATCTTAACGATATGTGCTGCTTTATCTATAGTAATTCCACCAATCTCAATTATCTCGTTGCTGTCAACACCATATGCACGTCTTATAATTGCATCAACTCTGGCTGTAAGTATCTTGGGTGAAAATGGCTTGGCAATATATTCGTCAGCTCCACATTCAAAGCCTTGTAGTTCATCCATCTCCTCGCCCTTTGCTGTAAGCATTATAATAGGAACTTTAGAATCCTTTCTTATCTGCCTGCACACTTCCCAGCCATCCATTCTTGGCATCATAACATCAAGAATTATAAGTGCAATATCTTTATTCTCCATAAATGTATCTACAGCTTCTACACCATCAGCCGCTTCAATAACAGCATATCCTTTTCTTGTAAGGAAATCACTTACAAGCTTTCTCATTCTGCTTTCATCATCTACTACTAAAACCTTCATCTTATCCATATGTAATCCTCACTTTCACGGTGAATTAATTATCTATATACTATCTGATAAATATGTTTAAAATGTGTACTCTGCTCATATATTTATATTATGACTACTTTGTTGACTGCTGTGATGATGATTTTAAAGACTGCTTTGATTCAAGTTCCGCTTCCCTTGAATTAAGCTCTTTCTCTTTTTCCTTTAACTTGGCTTCCTTAGATTCAAGCTCTGTCTGCCATGAAGAATACTTATTCTGTACATTCACTTCATAATTAATGACATTAGAATTAGAGCCTGTCTTAAGAATAAAAAACATTGCAATTAACGCAATAACAAGAAACACATTTACAATCATAATTCTCATAAAATTGTTCTTGTACTTTGCCACCTGAATTGAGAGAGTATGCAGCTCACTTCTATGCTCATTTCTTTCACGTCTTCTGTCAATCGCAATCTGTGTTTCACTCTTTACCGGAATCGGCTTAATCTTATCATCTGGAATATCTGGTGAATTATACAGAAACTGCTGTAAATTCTTGAGATAATTAAGCCCAATGGATGTATAAAATAACTGTCTGTCAATTATCTTATTATACAACACATACACCTGTTTCGGATCTTTACTGTCCGTCTTTCCAGACAGATACTTAATAGCATTCATCTCATCTTTTGCTTCCTGCGCTTCCTGCTTCGTCTTAAAAGTATATCCGCCGACAACAAAGCCTTTTTCCTTATTATTAACATTTTATTATCGCTCATAAGTTTCACTTCTCCAGTCCAAACATTTCCTGGCATATCTTTTGCCGCTTTCCGTCTTAAAAATGTTATTATATGCTTCAATGCTGCATCCTTTGTAAGATTATCATCGCATATGTTAACTAAGAAATCCGCCTCAACAAGTATCTGATAATCAATGCCGTCAATATTATTGTAAGTATGGTGATGTCCTATCAGATACTGCACTCTTTCTGATACTTCACTGTCAAAGCCAAGCCTGTCAAGAAGTCCTGCGGCAATAGCAGGACCTTCTTTTCCTGCAGTTTTCCTCCGCACTCACCATATTTTTCTTCACATGTATGAATCCCGATATCATGTGTGAGTGCCGCTGTTTCAATTATAAAAGACATTTGTCATCAACATTTTCCATCTGTGCAATCAGCTTTGCATAGCTGTGAACCTTGCAAAAATGCTGTATTCTTTTAGCGTCTCCTTTATATAATTCAATCATTGCCATATGAAGTCTGTTAATCATAGTGTCTCCTTTTAATAACCAAGTGTATCATTTACAAGTATTACATGTATTCTTCCGACATGGCGTGAATATCTTGTAATCAGGAACTGACAGCATAATGTGTCTGGTGATTTGCAGTCAAAGCATTTTCCGGTTGTCTTGCAGGGTGTCTTGACATCAAAATTCTGTGCATTAGTTGGTGCAGCTATATTTCTTGCACGCTTCATTGCCGAATCGAGGTCTGAACAGACTTTGTTCATTCCAACTATGAAGATTACCTTCTTTGGTCCCTGCGCTATGCATGAAACACGGTTAGAATTGCCATCAATATTGACAAGTATTCCATCACTTGTCATTGCATTTGCACTTGATAAGAACACATCAGCGTCATATGAAGCCAGAAGTCCCTCTCTTGGAGTCATCTTTGAACGGTCTATATAATTGTAATTGCCCTCTTTCAAAGCCTCAACAAGTCCAATCTCCTGTGCGCTGTGGCAGCCGCCCATAGCAATTGTGCTTTCCTCATCAATTAATTCCAGAGCCTGCTTTAAAGCTGCTTCTTTATCCTCTGCATAATATCCTGACATATTTCTTGACTGTAAACCCTTAATCACAGTCTGTGCCAGTACTTCATTTCTTTTCTTTACATTTTCGTCCATGCTTGTATCCTCCAGTTATATTGTAATCAACTTTATCAATGTGTCCATTATAGCATACATTTCTACTTGATACTCATAACAAACTTTTCAAGCTTCTCCTGATTATCCTTTGCAGCACTACTATTGCGGTCTGCTAACGCAACCTGATTTTTTAGATTCTTAAGACTCTTTGACAGCTGCAGAAGGCATCTGTCATTGTCACCACCACCGCTGAATGTAAACACAGCGTCAATTTTATCTGCCACGCCGTAATTCTTAATAAATGTGTTGACCGGAGACGCAGGCATACCTGCCCATACTGGCATACCTAATATAATTTCATCATAATAATCTATGTTATCAGGAACACCTTTTATCTTAGGTCTCCTTCCAAATGTTGACTGCATTCCTCCGACAAGCATCTGTCTTACTGTATTCTTAGGTAATGGCTTAACTAAATCTATCTCAAAGATTTTTGCTCCCAACTTTCTTGCAATAACCTTTGCAGCTTCCTTTGTATTTCCTGATAATGAATAATAAACAACAGCTCTGTTCATAGCTGGCTCCTCCTGAAATGTTGTATATTCCTATATTACGATATTATATATTTTACGCTTTTATTGTATTAAGTGGCAATCACTTATAATAAAATAAAAAGATGCAACAATCTGTTTCAAATTGCTGCATCCCATGTTAATCATTTATTATTGATTACATATCTTATATTGTCATTGATTCAAAATACTTTAGCGTATTTTGAATTTAATCAAAATCAATTTGTGATATATCTATAGATTTACATTTAAAATATAACTACTTGCACATCTCAGCCACAACCGCATTGATAACCTTGCCATCAGCCTTGCCCTTAAGCTCTGACATGACAGCTTTTCATTATCTGACCCTTGTTCTTAGTAGCTATGACGTCTGCAAACTTCTCATTAAGAATTGTTCTTACCTCATCCTCTGAAGCATTTTAGGTGCAAACTCTGACATAACAGCCAGACGTGCATTATATTCTTCTAATAACTCAGTTCTGTCCGCTGGACAAGTATCTATCTGTTCCTTGATACTCTTAATCTCTTTTAATATAGCCTGATCTACCATCTCATCAGGAATATCTTCACGACAGCCCGAATCAATAGCAAGCTTCTTAGCCGCAGATACAAGTACTGCTATAGAATCCTTTCTCGCCTTATCTCTTGCCTTCATGGCATCAATCATAGCTTTCTGTAATGTTGTAAAAATCCATTTCTATAACCTCCTTAAAATCACTACCATAAATTGTAAATCAATTTAACCTCAATTACAATATTTTGTTAAATCATGAAACTGTACTCATGATATAGATTATTCATGAGTTACGTTTATATTGTACATTTGACTGTTGAGCCTGCATTCTCACTATTATCTTCACAATCCTGAATATAATTTCCAGCTTTAAAATAATTATAAAAATCAATCCAACCTGTTGTTACCGGATTATAACTATATTCATATTTTTGTGATATTCCATTACTACTAATTGAAACATAACCTGTACCATCAATTATCTGTATAGATATTGTGAATTTCTGGTTCAGCTCTACTTCGTCAAAATAATATATTTTCTGGTCTTCATATGATTGAGGATGTGCTTTATAAGTAATAGCAAGCCGTTTTTGTTTCCCTCATATATTACCTTCAAAGGAACTGGTGCATTATCACCATTGGATATATCCCATGCACCTGACATACCATCACTCTGCCATTTGCTGGAATTTTTGTCACTGCCTCTTCAACATCAAGACAATGTCTGCCATTCCAGTCCCAGTTCACTGTTTTATCGTCTCCCATCATTTCCCGCAATTCAGAACGTGCATATTTTGTGTTAACAGTTTTGGGGCACTGACTGGTGTATTAAATACAAATGCACTATCTGAATCGTCATAATAAAATATTCACTTGAATAATTGTCAAACGAAATACCTGTTCCTTTCCTACTTCAAATTTTCGTATCGCTGCCATCCTGTAATTCTGGAATCTGTAATTTCCAATGAGCATTCAGCTTTTCAATAAATATTGATTTATAATTAATTGAATTATCCTCTTCTGCCTCAGATACAGGCCACACACAACCTGTAAATACTATGCCCGCAATTATTCCACTTATAATGAGCATAGTCCACTTGTACTTTCTTATCCTCATCACAACCCCTTATATATCTTCTCTATCCACGCCATCACTACATTTTTAGGTCGTGCAAATGGCTCTTTATGACTAAGCATAAAAATATGGTGCTTTTATCTTTCAAGCGCATTAATCTCTCTTTAAAAGGCTTTTATTATATTCTCTACTGGACTCTTAGTTGCCGGATACAATGCATCTCCAAGGAAGCAATATCTCCCGTCTACTTCCATTGCTACACTTCCTTTTGAGTGACATGACGGAAGCTGAAATATATGAAACTTATGAAACCAGCATCAATATACATATCATCAGATACAATTTCACCTTTATTAGTGTGCTTATAAGTATATTTCCCTTGATAAATTTATCCTGTCTTTTATCTGTGGATGTCCTTTATCCTGCGCTTCATCATTCTTCCATAATCCGCATATTTTATCCAGATTGCCATATGGTCAAGATGAAAATGTGACAATACAATATTAATATTTTTACCATCACAATTAATCTCTTTAAATGTTCTATAACATCGGGATGATTTCCGACATCATAAAGCCATATATCATCACTTCCTCAATTACCACAACATTAAACGACAACGGCGATTCCGATGGTGTGATATAAGATATTCCATGCTCTATTTCTATTATATTCAATTCACTCATTGTTATATATTAATCTCCACGGTTCAAACTTTTTTCACAGATTCATCACCAGTTATTCATATTATACCGCTATTATTCCATTATCAACAAGTGAATAATATATCAACAGATAAAACCATAATTAACTTATCAGACATACCTGCCTTAGCTGAGTATTTCAACCATAATACTGGCACAAATTGATCAAATACTTGTATCTGCCATCCTTTCAATATTGTCCCTGATATCGGATATGTCTTCATTCCCGCCTATGTGTCGGTCAGCATAATCAGCTATTGCAACAATACGTGCAAGCAATGGAATATCATCGCCGCTTATACCCTCATTGTTCCTCCACTCGTGATGATATCGACTGCCTGTGCAATTCTTTGGGATTCATCTGTCTGTAACATATTAATAATTCTGATACCCCTTACTGACATAGGTCTTAAAATCTCATACTCGTCATCTGTAAGACCAGCCTTGTTAATAATGCATCCGGTATGCCAATCATTCCAATCTCATGCAGTAATCCTGCCTTATAAGCATCATCACATGATTTCTTATCAAGATTCATTCTCTGTGCAATACTCCTTGAATACTCTGCCACATTATTACAGTGCTCCTCTTCTCCCGGTATCTTGGCTGCCAGAGCTTTGGACATTGATAAACCTTCATTGACATAGATTCAAGCTTTTTTCTTCTCATCATGCACACGTTCCTCAAGTATCTGGTTTCTCTTTCTTTTTCAACCCAGTAACGCTGGATAATATACATAAGGCAGTATGATATAAGAACGAAACATATAAACAGATATGGAAAACGAAGCGTTATATTATCGCCATTATATAAACTTGGCTGACATATCAACATTGAGTCTGAAACACACAATTACCATAATTAAAAATACAAAATTAAGCACAATGCTGTTACGTATTCCAAGCACGAATACAATTCCACATGCAAATATCATGGAAAACATTACGCTGAAATATCCGATACCGCATGATAATACACATAAAATACTGGTATGCTTAGAATTATGCACACTATCGCATCTATCCATGTTCTGTAATAAAATCTTGAAACCATTATATTAATAAAAGAACTGTGACCATTATAATTAATGATATTATATAATCATCTGGTGTCCCATAGATAATTCCATTAGGAATACTGATAGCCCATATAAATCCAAATACAACCTTAATCCAGAATGCAAGGCTCTTATCTTCATATGGACACATTATCACTTCCCATATATGCTTTATTCGTGATACTACTCTGGTATTCTCTGACATATCTATATTACTATCCTGCCTTCCTCAATCAATGTAATTACAGTTTCTGCAACAGATTTATCAAACTGTGTTCCAGCGCCCTTCTCAAATTCACCGATAATATAATCCTTATCACAATGCTTTCTGTAACATCTGTTAGAATTCATCGCATCAAGTGAATCTGCTGCACTGATTATTCTTACCATCCATGGAAGTTCTTCTCCCTAATTCCATATGGATAGCCCTTACCATCATATCTTTCATGATGGTACACAGCTATATCTGCCTGTGGAAGAAATTCCAGACCAGATAATATCTGACCGCCCCAGACTGTATGATTCTTCATTATTCCATACTCCTCGTCTGTAAGCCTTGCAGGTTTGTTAAGTACCGCATCTGAACTGCAATCTTGCCAATATCATGCAGAAAGGCTTCTATATATCAGTGAAATCTCTTCGTCTGTGAATTCATGCGCCTTCAGGTTCCTTGCGATAAGCTTGGAATACTCTGCAACCCTCTTTGAATGTTCCTGTGTATATCCATCCTTTTCATCAAGCATCTGGCTTATCGCTGTAACAGCATCAATCATAAGCTTCTTAGTCCCTCTACAGCTTCAAGTACTTCTGTTTCAAGATTTTTCTCATTATCCGCCTGTCTTATCTGATACAGCTTATAGAAAATATCCATGACAACTACAAGAAGACAGAAACCCCAGTAAAAATCGGATAATAGAATAAATAATCCCTTGTGTAATTATATATAAGCATATTATTAAGAGGAGTCAGAATAACACCGTAATATACAAACCAAAAATATACACACCGGCGCACCAAATGGCATACCTAAAAGCACAAGTGTTATGACTGGCAGTAATAAAACCATAATAGTGCAAAGCCATCATTAGCTCCCACAATTGATATAATAACTGCCAATATAAAAATACTACAACAGCAGCCTGACATATCCTGTATACATTTTAATATATTTTAATACAATTACAAGCACTATACTCATAACTGCAACTGCCAGTGTCACACCACCGATAATATATTTACCAAGCTTAAAATTCTCTATGTCAATCAGCAACATAACTAATACAAATATCATCATGACACTTTGAAGTGCCTTGGTATCTACTCTGACAGTTTTCTCATATCTGCATACCTGCCTGATTGACTCCACTATATCCGATAATAATCTCATTCCACGTTCCCCTGTAAATTTATCTTTACTATTGCTATAATGATTGTATAATATTCATGTTTTAATTCAATTATTTTTGTATACTTTTGCCCGTATACTGAGTTATAATTAATGTAGTTTTGTTCGTAACTTTTAATTAGCTAATCAAAGGGGATTACTATGACAAATATTGAAAATGAATTCTGGGAAGGCATGAATGGCATTTTCCAGACATTATAAAGCAATTACATCACTCTCCATCAAATATTATAACCACAATGTCAATAATCCACGCAACCGCTCTTCTGAATTCCGAAACGACCTGCCCTCTTTTATATGCAATCTCATCCATTCTCTCATGCTTAGAAGCATGAATACGAATACAGGTGTCATAACAAATCTAACATTCCACCAAGCGTGTTACATATAAGGTCATCCACTTCAAAAAATCTGTACGGATATGGATATTAATAAAAGAACATCTGAATTATTAATTAATAAGATGCTTAACGCACAAATCCGAACTCAAAGAGTTCGATTTTGCATCAAAATAATAGAGGGGAGTCGAACCCCTGTCCGAAAACCCATTCCCTGTTCTTCTACTATCATAGTTGATTGTTTAACATTCCCTCCGGTACACGAGAATCAACACCCTTGCACCTTTAGTAGCTTCATGATACGACCAGCATCTCAAAGCTTTGATACTGTCGTTTCCTACATGTTCGAAGCCTGGATCTTAAAGTGTAGGTGCTTTAAGTCAGACTGCTGCAATTAGGCAGCGTATGCTAAATTATCGTTAGCGTTTATATTTAAGTTTGGATTTTGACGCTTTCCTGCGGATAGCTTCACCAGCTTCAAGATCCCCGTCGAAACCTTTACTAGCCCGTGTGTAAGCAGTTTCACCTGCTTATTTATATTAACATTGGCATAATGCCAAGTCAATTAACTTGTGCTTCAAAACTGATAAAATATTTCTAAATATTTTTAAAATCTGAGATTCTTATTCTTGAATTCCTTCTGTGCATCTCTTATCTGGTCTTTCTTTGCAATAGAATCTCTCTTGTCAAAGTTCTTCTTACCTTTTCCAAGACCAATTTCCATCTTCACCTTTCCCTCTTTCAGATATACCTGAAGAGGAACAAGTGTGTAACCTTTAATTGTAAGTTCACCAGTAAGCTTATTAATCTGATTCTTGTGAAGAAGCAGCTTCTTAGGTCTTAAAGGATCTTTATTGAATATGTTTCCCTTCTCATATGGTGTAATATTCATACCTAATACATACACTTCGCCATTCTCAATCTTGATATAAGATTCCTTAATTGAGCACTTACCTGCTCTGATTGATTTAACCTCAGTGCCGTGAAGTACCATGCCCGCCTCGTATTTCTCTTCTATAAAATAATCAAAATAAGCTTTCTTATTGTTCGCTATAAGTCTGTTTCCAGATGCGCTTGTTTTTGATGCCATGTCAGTCTCCATTCTATTCTATGCAAATGCAAAATCAATTGTTCTTAGTATCTTATCGGTGCCTATAACCACAACCTTAACCTTCTGTCCGAGCTTATAACTTCTGTTCCCAAGTTCTCCTACCATCTCATAGTGTTCCTCGTCAAATGTATAGAATCCCTTCATATTATTGATAGAAACCATGCCCTCGATAGTGTTTGGAAGTTCAACATATACGCCCCACGCGGTAACACCCGAAACAACTCCATCAAATGTTTCTCCAACAAACTGTTCCATATACTCAGCCATTTTAAGCTTGTCTGTATCTCTTTCAGCATCTGCCGCACGCCGCTCCATCGCACTTGTCTGGACAGCAACATCCGGTAATATTGCATCATAATGGGCAGCTCTCTTAGGACTTAAACCTCCGTGAAGATTCTCCTTGATAATTCTGTGAATCTGGAGATCAGGATATCTTCTGATAGGCGATGTGAAATGACAGTAATACTTGGCAGCGAGTCCAAAATGTCCTACACATTCAGTAGTATACTTAGCTTTCTTCATAGAGCGGAGTGTCAGTCTGCTTATAAGATTCTCAGCATCAGAACCCTCTATCTCAGAAAGAAGCTTCTGAATCTCCTTAGGTCTTAAATCATCAGTAAGTCTTAATGTATAACCAAAGTTATTAATAAATGTGGCTAACTTACGCATTTTTTCAGGATCAGGATTCTCATGAGTTCTATATAGAAATGGCATATCCTGCCAGAAATAATCCTCTGCAACAGTTTCATTAGCAGCAAGCATAAAATCTTCAATAATCTTAGTTGCTACATTTCTGTCATACGGCTTAATATCAGTCGGGTGGCCATTCTCATCAAGTATAATCTTACTTTCAGGGAAATCAAAATCAACCGAACCTCTTGCAAATCTCTTCTTTCTAAGAAGCTCCGCAGCCTCTTCCATCATATGAAACATTGGAACAAGCTCTTTATACTTCATAATTTCATTAGTATCATTATCTACAAGAATCTTTTTTACGCTTGTATAGCTCATCC
>SCPP01000275.1_pt1 | contig 66256 bp, 102 predicted proteins | sample 6106811 | NCBI WGS metagenome assembly SCPP01 (sample SAMN10720449, study PRJNA508395) | human gut metagenome | isolation source: Participant 2 stool, 15 month | host: Homo sapiens | collected 2018
CCGCTCCCTACGAACGCCGACCACGAGTGACTCCATTATCACATACAAAAGCAATACAAAGAGATGAATTAAAATGTTTAAAGACAGTTGGGTAATTTACGCAATACTATCGGCATTTTCGCTGCACTTATCAATACTTGCAAAATCGGAATAAGCGACATAAACTCAAACCTTGCCACTGCAATAAGAACAATCGTTGTACTTATAATGGCATGGGGAATTGTCTTTATGACAGGCGCACAAAGCGGAATACAGGATATAACCGCAAAAGCTGGATATTCCTTGTACTTTCGGAATTGCCACAGGTCTTTCTTGGCTATTCTACTACAAAGCACTTCAACTCGGTGATGCGTCAAAGTAGTTCCGATTGACAAATTCAGTGTTGTTATGTCAAGGATGCTTGCCCTTGTAATTCTTAACGGGGACTTGACATTCAAGACGGTTATGGGCGGTATTCTTATAACAGCCGGTACTTTTGTAATGATTCTTTGATTAAAAACACTTGCCCTACATATAATAATATCATATCTTCTGAAAGGATTGATATTGTATGGCAAGTGTTTTAAAATACTTCTTTTATTTTCCTTCGGCGGCATAGTATACGTCTTGATTGAAATGCTTTGGCGCGGATATTCCGCACTGGAGTATGTTTATATTGGGCGGAATATGCTTTGTACTTTTAGGACTTATAAACAAAATACACCTGGGATATTCCTTTGTTAATACAAATGCTGATAGGCACATTTATCATAACATTAATGGAATTTATCTTTGGGTGTATTTTTAATTTATTAAATCTTAACGTATGGGATTACTACGATTTGCCGTTCAATATTATGGGGCAGATATGTCTGCCGTATATGTTTTATGGTTTTACTAAGTCCTGTCTGCATAATCGTTGACGACTATATACGTTACCTGTTTTCAACGAAGAAAAACCGCATTACAAATTATTTTAAATCACGCTCATAAGGTAATACACAAACGGCAATGTCAAAGTCCCAACAGATGCGTTATAAACACACCCTCCGCACAATAAAGCACATCGCCGTCATATTCCATACCGAGTATTACAAGTTATGGTTGACGCTGGCATTGCGGCTTGCAGTACGATAACCGCCGTAACCATTTCACCGAGATTAAACGGTTTTAAAACAAACATCAATATAATCGGTATAATGACCATCTTAACCGCCGTCAATACAAACAGCCACACGTTTATATATGTGCTTAAAATCAACAAGTGCAAGCGTACCGCCTATAAAGAACATCGACAAATACGTTGTTGTACTGCCGATACCGGTCATTACCTCCCCGAATATACCGCTGAATTTCAGTCCGAATGCCATCATCACAAATGCGACAACAAACGCAATCGTTCCGGGATTTACAAGATTTTTATACTTCCCATAAACGATTTTTCTTTTCCTCTATCGACTTCATCTGATACGCCGAGCGTCCAAAGACAAGTATCGTTTGCAAGTTCATAAATCGCCGCATATAAAGTCCCTCTGCACCGTAAAGTGCCTGTATGAGCGGAAATGCCATAAACACAACATTACCGAAACACGTCATACATCGGTGCATTATCGCTCGCGATTTATCCATTTTACTTATTTTGACGTGACCGTTCCGACTGCAAACAGAAACGCAACCACGACTATCGACACAATCAACACATAAATCGAATTTTTCAATTTTTTGTATCAAATTCAAAGGCTTGTAAGCGAAGTTATAATGAGTATCAAGCGTCACTCTCACGATAACTTTTGAAAGTCCGTTGTTTTGCTCTTTCGTTATGTAACCCGTCTTTATGCACACAAACCCGACAAGCATTGCAATTCCGAGTTTAATAATACTGTTTATTATTGTTTCAAATCCTTGCATACCCTTATCCTTCTGTTATACTTATTATCGAAAATTATTATATTTCTGCGTTTTTCACAGTTCGACAAAACGTCATATTCAAATGTTTCAAACTGCAAATACTTGACTGTTTCTTTTGTCGGAATATCTGCGTATTCACTCAAATTTTCTGCAATAAATTCATCCGTCAATATATCAAATCTTGTCTTTAAAATTGACCTATCGTATTTTGTAAGCGACCATTTCGGTGAATTTACGCCCTTGTTGTATGTAAAATAATCGAGTTTTAAAATATCGCAAAATAATTCATCATCACAAAATGCGACAATATTTCATACAAAATTTCGCGATTGTCCGACTTTATTGTATCCGTTTCCGTCGTAAAACAGCCACAATTTTTTAAACATTTCAAACGGTGAATTATATTTTTCAAGCAAATATTCCATTGCACCCTTAAAAACACCGCTGTTATAATACCGTTCAAAACCTCCTCTATCCTTTAACAAAGCACATCTTCATAGGAAGAAGTCGTTTTAAGCACTTCATACGGCGGTTTTGAGTTATATCGGTAACCGTATTTTTCTTCTTCACTTCTTATTTTTCGTTCCGCGTAAAGTTTCAGGAAACCAAGCTGAAGTACATCAGGACGAAGATTAAACACATCGTCAAACGATGTGCCGAACGAATAAAATCTTCAAAGGCAATCCGGCTATAAGGTCAAGGTGCATATGTACACCACCCGCTTTTGCACGAGTTTTACGGCACGTTTTATCATCTCAAAATCGGTTTTTCGGTCTATCGCCTTTATCGTTTTGTCATTTGTTGACTGTACACCGATTTCAAGCTGAAAAAGTCCTTCCGGCGCGGTTTTAAACAATTCGACAAGTTCATCATTTATAAGGTCCGCCGCCACTTCAAAATGAAAAGTCGTATTTTTGCATTGTCGATTAAAACTTCACCAACTCACAAGTACGTTTTCTGTCGCATTAAACGTTCTGTCCACAAATTTAACAATTCTCACATTATGTCGCACGAAGAACATCAATTCTTCTTTCACGGCGTCCATATCCCTAAAACGCACACTATGCGTTGTTGACGAAAGGCAATAACTGCACCTAAACGGACAACCGCGGCTTGATTCGTAGTATATTAGCTTGCCGCTGTTTTTTCAATATCTTCATCCGTATACGGAAACGGAATTGACGTAATGTCGTGAATAAGCTCTCTGTCTTTGTTTCGTATTATCTCGCCGTTTTCACGATAGGTAATTCCGTCCGCCATTTCACCGATTTCAAGCCATTCTTTAAAGTCGATTCCCCTTCGCCGCGCATAATCGCGTCAATAAAATCGTACTTTTGCATATATTCCGTATCGTCAAAACTGACCTCCGGACCGCCGAAAATAATCTTTGTTTCCGGCGAAACCTTTTCAGCATATCGGCAACATCAAGACAGACCTCAACATTCCAAATATAGCATGAAAACAAAACCACGTCCGCTTTTTCAAAAATCGAACGCAGTATGTCCTCTACTCTCATTAATCGTGTATTCCGCCATCTCAACATTATCCGAATTTGCGTATGCTTTAAGCGTTCGTACACTAAGCGAAGTATGAATATATTTTGCATTAACTGCAACAAGCAGTGCTTTCATATCAGCCACCGTACACTTCTCTCTTTAGTATACCGATGTATGGCAAATTTCTGAATCTTTCGTCATAGTCCATACCGTAGCCGACAACAAATTCGTCAGGAATTTCAAAACCTTCGTATTTAACGTCAACCTGCGTTTCACGTCTTGCAGGCTTTGAAAGAAGTGTACAGATTTCAACGTTTGCACCTCTCTTTTTAGAAGCTTTACAAGTGCGCTTAGCGTATTTCCGCTGTCAATAATATCTTCCGCAATAATTACATTTTACCGTTTACGTCAATTTGTCCGTCCTTCAAAATCTTCAATTCACCGGAAACAGACGAACTTCCGTAGCTTGAAACCTGCATAAAGTCAAGCGAAACATTTACGTTAAGATAACGCATAAGGTCAGCCGAAAAACAACACTGCCCTTTAGGATAATCATAAGTACAATATCCTTACCGGCATAATCTTTATTTATTTGCTCAGCCAAATATTTTACTTTCTCTTGAATTTCGCTTTCATTAATCAATATTTCCTGTACTTCGTTTATCATTATTAATATTCCCTTTTAGTATGATATTTTTATTATAACATATATTTTTGAATTTTTTAATAGAAAATGCGAAAAAATCGAATTTTCGGAAATAATATTTTATGAAGTAACTATTAGTTAAAAAAATCGAGAAAGGCGTGGTTTCTATGAAGAAAATACTGTTTTTATACCAATCCTTACACTTATGTTCAATACCGTCTTTGCCATGCCCACAAAACGAATGATGAAATCATAGCAGATTACCCTTTTAGGAACAGAGTAAATGAGCTGTCAGTTTCGGAAAAGCAGGAAATCACGAAAACCCTTACCGCCTGTGCTGATGTTATGCGGTTTAATATAAGAAATTATAACTATGACAAACTTTTCAAATATGTGCTTTACACTCACAAAATTTTCAAATTCTCACCGACATTCCCGCCGATACGGGAAACAGCAGTAATTTGGGTTATAACAATGTTAAACTTGTAAACAGTGATTATATCGATTATATTATGACGAGAGTTTTCCGCATAACACCCGAAAACCACCTGTAAATGAGCTTTTGGAACGCGGTTTCTGTTACAATGACGGTTACTATTATTATATCGGCGGTTTCGGTGTTTATTTTGCGACGAAAATTGTTGATATAAAAGGCGTTTATGATATTGGCGGCGGTGTTACATTTGTTGTTTTCGGTGACATTTATTACGAAGGTGACACAAGAACACCCGAATACAGTTTTGCAATTCTGCAAAATACCGAAAACGGATATTCATTAATGCGTCTTGGTATGGGTGAAGATTTGCCGACAAGTGATGAAGTTCGATTGTATTCGCCATTTAAAACTTACAACGAAATGAATTGGAATATAAATAATGTGGACAATAATAATGATGTTGATTTTGTAAAATCATATATCTCAATACCGATACTCTTGCTTGTCATATCGCTTGGATTGATAGGACTTACCGCGTGTATCGTTGCACTTGCAAAAAGAAATAGAGTGAAATTTTAAAGTCACTTCAAAAATTCACTCTATTAAAATCTTGTTTATAATACCGTACCGCCGCCGAGAACAATATCACCGTCATAGAATACGACAGCCTGTCCCGGAGTAACCGCTCTTTGCGGTTCGGGGAACATCAATTTAACCGTACCGTCTTTTTGCGGGCAAAGCATTGCCTCCGCAGGCGGTGCTTGGTAACGCACCTTTGCGGTGATAAGCATATTTTCTTTAGGAAATTCACCCGACACAAAATTCACATCGTATGCGGTTAATTCATTTGAAAATTCCATTCCTTTTCGCCGAGTGTAATCGTATTGTTTTCCGCATCTATCTTCATAACAAACATAGGTCTGCCGTATGCACCGATACCCTTTCTCTGACCGATTGTATAATAAATCAAACCTCTGTGCTTGCCGATAACATTGCCGTTTACGTCAAGTATATCGCCCTCTTTAGGCTCGTAACCGGAATAGTCGGTTATAAATTTCGCATAATCATCATCTTCAACAAAGCATATTTCCTGACTGTCAGGCTTATGTGCAACGCCAAGTCCGAGTTCTTCCGCCTTTTGACGTACCCAATCCTTATTATATCCGCCCAGGCATTAATGTATGTGCAAGCTGTTCTTGTGTAAATTGTACAGCACATAGCTCTGGTCTTTCTTAACCGCCTCCTTGCACGAAGAATATACTTGCCGTCCTCACCTTTTTCGATTTTGGCATAGTGACCTGTCGCAACGTAATCAATACCCATAGCCAACGCTTTTAACAATGCGTCAAACTTCAAATACTTATTGCACGCAATACAGGGATTAGGTGTTCTGCCGTGAATATATTCATCAACAAAATAATCAACGACCTTATCTTTGAACATATCCTTAAAATTCATCACATAAAAATCAATACCGAGCTTATCACACACGTCTTGCATCCTCAACCGCGCTTTCCGCACAACAGCCCTCATGCTTCATATTACAGCTGTCCGAATACGTCCAAAGACGCATAGTCGCACCGATTACGTGGTATCCCTGCTCCTTTAAAGAGCCGCCGCAACGGAACTGTCAACGCCGCCCGACATTCCTATCAATACACTTTTCTGTTCCAATTATGTTTCCTCCTCAGATATTAAAACGGTAGCCTACACCCCATATGGTTTCTATATACCGCTCATTTTCAGTATTTATCTTATCACGCACACGCTGAATATGCACCGTAACGGTCGACACATCACCTATTGCGTCCATACCCCATATTCTATCAAATAAAACCTCTTTTGAAAGGTATGATTCGGATTTTCCGCAAGAAATAAAAGTAAATCGTATTCTTTGCAGTAAGCGATATTTCTTTTCGTCCACTGTAACCTTATGCGCATCTTTGTCTATCATAAGTTTACCGACTGTTATTACGTCACCGCTTTTGATGTAAGCGTATCGTATCGCGATATATGTGCCTTAACTCTTGCGACAAGTTCGTTCGGTGAAAACGGTTTCGTCATATAATCGTCCGCACCCAAGCCAAGTCCGCGTATTTTATCTATATCGGTATTTTTGCCGACAAAATATTACGGGCGTTTGTTTCTTTTTCTGAGTTCCGTTATAACCTCAAAACCGTCCATACCCGGAAGCATTATATCTATTATTATAAGGTCAAAATTTTCCGCAAGTGCTTTTCAAGTCCCGTTGTACCCCTTGCCGCAATTTCACACTCAAAATCATTTATTTCAAGATAATCTCTTTCAAGTTCCGCGATACTGCTGTCATCTTCTATAATCAATATTTTTCATTTTATTCTCCTTAGATTTTCGGCAAGAATACAACCGCCGTTGTACCCTTACCCAATCCGTCACTTTTCAGCCATATCTTGCCGCCGTGTTTTTCTACAATCTGTTTTGCAATACCAAGTCCCAGTCCGCTGCCCTTAATACTCCTCGAACTGTCCACGCGGTAAAATCCATCAAACACGTTTTAAGCTCATTTTCGTCTATACCGATACCGTTATCGCTTATATTCACGTACACACCGCCGTCACTGCACATTGTACTGACGGAAAGCGTCGGATTATCCTCACTTCTGTACTTCACCGCATTGTCTATCAAATTAGAAAACACTCGGCTCATTTTCTCATAATCCATTCTCACGATAACTTCATCGGTCGGAATATCTGTTTCAAGTTTTATGCCGTTTTCTCAAGGTCAAGTCTGTAATCATCTACAAAATCACGCATAAACGAATTAATATCGCCCTCTTTAAATTCAAATGTCAGTCTTGATAATTCCAGTTTTGAAATACGGACAAATTATTCACCAAATCGTCTATAACCTCCGCTTTTGTATGAATTGTATCAAGATAGCGTTTCATCTTTTCAGGTGTGTCGGCAATGCCGTCCTGTATACCCTCAACGTAACCTTTGATTGACGTAATCGGCGTCTTTAAATCGTGAGAAATATTTGCAAGGAGCATATTCCTCTCCTTTTCATATACTTTTCACGTTCCCTGGCACGTTTCAACTCCTTACGCATCATATCAAAATTATTACAAAGCGTGTCTATTTCGTCATATTCACTTCCCATAACCTCAAAATCAAGGTTATTGGCACGAATATAATCGGCGGCTCTTGCAAGGTCATTTATTGAATGTTCAATACTTTGTCATCAATCTTGTGGCAACGGTAGTTGAAAGCACGACAAGCAACACGCATATCGTAAGCCACAACACCACATAAAATATTGCACTCGGATTACTTTTGAAAATTCACCGACCGCCTGTGAAAACACATACGGATCAAGCATTGATGGTCTTGATATATTTAATTCTTCGACAGGAAATTTTAATATAAATATCAGCACAAAACATACCGAAATAACACCTATCAGAAGGATAGGTGTTATCAGCTATTATATTATATATCGCAAATTTACTTTTTAATTTTCATAACATTTTAATAATCCTTACTATCAAATATTATATACGATAATGTGTATAAAATCAAGATTGAGCCGAACAAAATTCCAATCTTCGATATAAGTGCCGTAAACGGAAGCACATTGCCAATCAAATTTTGTGCCATTGTGAATATGCCGTAAATACCATTTGTCCGACAGGTGTTATATAGTAGTTCAAGTATTTAAAGAACACATACACGACTATACATAAAAGCATTGCAAGCGTCGGGCTTTTTGAAATCATATTTATGAGCAGTGCCATTGAAACTATCGCTATAAGCGGTATCATATTGATAAGATATGCCGCAAATGTTATCGGCACACTTCTTAAACTGTTGCCGGATACAATTTGAACGATTAACGAGATAACAAACATTGCAAGTGTCACCATACAACCAAGCACAAACACTGCCAATGACTTTGATGTCATAACTTTAAATCTTGTCAGCGGTCTTAAAAGTGAGGCTTTCATACTGTCTTCCTGCACTTCGCTTGCGAACAAGTCCGTCACTGCCATAAATATTATAAGCGGAACAAATATATCAAAACAAATCCGACCATTTCCATTATCAGATTGCTTTTATAACAACTTCACCGCCCGTAATCTTGCTTACAAGTACATTACCGCCAATTCGGAGAATACATATAATCGCACCTAAAACAGTTAAAACAAGATACTTTTTCATAAGAAGTTTTAAGCTCACTTCCGGTATTCAAAATCAGTGCTTTCATATAATAATCTCACCCCTTCTGTCCTTAACAACACTTAGGAAATAGTCCTCCATTGACGGATGAAGTCTTAAAGCGTCCTCCGTAGTTGATGTTGCTATCAATTCGCTTTCATATATAACCGCAACCTTGTTACAAGTCTTTTCAATCTCGCCTGCCATATGACTTGAAATAAGAAAAGTCACGTTTTTCTCTGCATTGAGTTTTTATAATTTCTCTGATTTCCACAACGCCCTCAATATCAAGTCCGTTTACAGGCTCATCAAGAATTATCAAATCGGGGTTAGATACGAATGCAACCGCCAAACCGAGTCTTTGTTTCATACCGAGTGAAAACTTACCCGCTTTATCATTTTGTACGGCAGAAGATGTACAACGTCAAGTATATGTTCAATGCGTTTCCTGTCTACGTTTGGATACATATTCGCGTGCATTTTACGTTTTGATATGCCGATAAATCTTTATATATCGCCGGTGATTCAATCAACGCGCCTGTTCTTTGCATAATACTTTCAAAATTATCGTGCAAGTCCATACCGAACACCTTAACACTGCCCTCCGCATTAACAAGGTTAAGTATTGCTTTCATCGCTGTCGTTTTACCCGAGCCGTTCGGTCCGAGTAATCCAAGAATGTCGCCCTGTTCAACGGTCAAATTCAAATTTTGATACCTCTGCCATTGCCGTAAAGCTTTGTCAGATTTTAATCTCGATTACATTCATAATCTCACCCTATCCGTTTTATAAATTATTCGTCATATCCGTAATATGTGTCAACTTCCGAGTTATCAGAATACTCAACATTCGGAAGTGTGGAAATATCAACTCTCTCAGGCTTTGTAGTTCCGTAGTCTGACATATCCAGTGTTATATTAACTGTTGCCTCATGCTTTTCGCCGTTTGAATCATTGCCGACCATACTTGCTTCCGCATTCAAATTAGTAAATCTGCCTTCATTGTCAACCGTAAATTTCACTGATACGTTTTTAACAATCGGATCTGTTCCAAGCAAGATGTACGGATCACTGTCATCATCAGAATCAGCGATATTTTCTGAGAACATTGCGGATAAGCCTGCATTCGCGACTTCAGGATTTGAATTGCGTCAAGATTCATTTCATATGTTGAAGAATTATCATCACCTGACACATAGATTATGTTGTTTTCAAATCACCAATCATTGTATCACCGATAAGCTCAACGAAATTAACCATTTTCTGATTTCTCTTATCCTCATTTGCATCTTCGGTATAGAATTTATCAAACTCTCCAAATAAATTTAGGTATTCAGATGCGTTTTCCTCAACAAGTGTTCTTTTTCACCGTCATAATGCGTTGACGAAATTATATTGGTATCATCTTGAACCCATTCTCTGTACTCATTGTTATAATCATATGATGAAACCTTATTTTCCTTGTTGATTTCACGTCACCGTTTCTGTCATACAATTCTTTCAACGTGTCGCTTGAAATTTCCTTACCGTCAAGGCTTATCTTTGTTGTCATATTCGCGGTGTAGTTTTCATTTTCATCAAACCTTTAACAGCCGTCTTAGCCACGTCATATCCGTTTGATGTGTTGTAGCTTGCGAATGTCGCTCCGGCTAACACCGTTACACCCAAAACCATACCGATTGCCATTGTTATTTTCTTCTTGTTAGATTTCATTTTAATCATTCCTTTCTATCCCAAACACTGTCTATTATTTCTATAAGGTACCTTATGATTATATTCTATCTGTTCTTTATAAACATTATATAATACAATTCTAAATAATTTATAAACAAATATAAATAAATTATAAAATCCAACAAAAACCACTTGTCCAACATAACATTGAACAAGTGGTTTAATATTAATAATTAAGTCAGTCAAAATCAATTATTTCTGAACTGAATCGTCTTCTTCATAAGCCTTGTTTAGTTCGTCGATAACCTTTTGACCACCTTGTTGTAGCCATCTGTCTCTTTGAGCCTTCCACTCGTCTTCGCTGATTTGACCAACGATGAACTTAGTATTAGCCTCACTCATGATAGCGTCAAGTTGTGGACCTCTTGTTGAATATGTATCTGATACATATGGTTCAGCAGGGTTAGCAACTGTGTGAAGTTTGTTTTCATCATAAACTTCCTGAATCTTTTCAGCAACGTCTGTTGCATACTTAATTTGAAGTTCTGTAGCAACTATACCTGTTGAGAATTGGTTAAGGTCGTTATATTCTTTAGTTAGGTTAGCATCGTCCTTCTTAACTACATAACCGTCAGCGTCAAGGTCATAGTTTCTGCCTTCGATACCGTAGTTCATTAGGTTTAGAGCTTCCTGTTCATTAGCCTTATCCATTACGCCAAGAATGAAGTCAAGGTCTTCTTCTGTAGCAACAGATGTCTTAGGGAATACATAGTATCTGTCATAACCTGTTGTAGGAAGTGTTCTTGGTTCTGAGCTTGCATCCTTTGTAACGTAACCGAATACGTCAACAACTGCGTTAGGATCGATAGCTTGGATATTTTGTGCAAGTCTTCTTGCTCTGTCGGCAACGTCGATGATTACACCGGCTTTACCTGATAGGAACTGCTCATTCCACTTATCTGATGAATATGTAGCCATATCTTGGTTGATAAGACCTTCGTTATAGCACTTGTTCATGAACTTAAGTGCCTCAAGATATTCGTCAAACATAAATGCAGGAGCAAGCTTGCCGTCCTTTATACCATACTGGTTAGGAGCGCCCATCCAAATAGCAATATTGTTAAGAGGACCGTCAAGGTAATCTGTAACGATCATACCGTATGTATCATTAGCACCGTTACCGTCAGGATCCTGTTCCTTAAATGCCTTTAGTACATTATAGAAATCATCTATAGTCTTTGGCTGTTCAAGACCAAGCTTATCAAGCCAGTCTTTTCTGATTGAAACGCCGGCTCTACCAAGTTCTCTTGAACGATATACACCGTAAACTTTACCGTCGATTGATGTGTTGTGGTTTACAGTTGATCTGTTTGAGCAAGATTTGGGAACTTTTCAGCATCTGTTAGCTTATCTGTAATATCCCAGAATGTACCTGCTCTTGAGTTCTGGATAACGCTTGAACTTCTTGAACCAACAAGCATAACCTGTGGATATTCACCTGAACCCATAGCAGCTGTAACCTTTCGTCATAGCTTGTTGACGGTACCCAAGTGATATTTAGCTTTGTACCAAGAAATTCTTCAAGCTTTGAAGAACAGGGCTGTCCGGTGATGCTGATTCTGTATTGTAAGCCTTTGTCATAACATTAATTGATGGATTTTCCTTGTCGATAGAAACTGCTTGTTGACCGCAGCCGGCAAGTGAACCTGTAAGCATTACTGCTGCAAGGAAACAGTAGCAATCTTCTTCCAAGTTTGTGTCATTGTATTTTCCTCCTTAAAAATATATATTTTTCTCTAATTAAGCGGCTATGCCGCAATAATTCATTTAAAACTACCTAAAAATTATTTTCTTAAATTAACTCTTTAATTAACCCTTAACGGCACCGACCATAACACCTGCTGCGAAGTGCTTTTGTAGGAACGGATATACGATAAGAATAGGAACTGTACCGATAACGATAACAGCCATCTTCAATGTATCTTCCGGAATAAGTGCATTCGGGTCAGTTTGTGTTTCAGCTGTCTGCATTACGATATTTCTAAGCACAAGCTGGAATGGGAACTTTGTTGAATCTTCAAGATATAGAAGAGCGCCAAAGTAGTTGTTCCAGTGACCAACCGCATAGAACAAACCGAATGTAGCCAAACACGGAAGTGACAACGGAAGTGCTATCTTTATGAAGATACCAATGTCACTGCATCCGTCGATAGATGCGGCCTCTTCAAGTTCTCTCGGAAGTTCCATAAAGAAGTTTCTTACGATAATCATATTATACGCACTGATTGCGCCCGGCAAAATAAGTGCTGAATATGTATCGTACATACCAAGTCCTTTAACAACCAAGAACAACGGAATCATACCGCCGCCAAATACCATTGTGAAAGAACCATATTAAGCAGTGGTTTTTACCTATAAGATTTGATCTTGAAAGACCGTATGCCATTGTTGTTGTAAAGAATAGGTTAATAAATGTACCTATTGCTGTTACACATACTGAAATTAACAATGAATGGAATACTCTTGTACCCATATCGTTCATATCAAAATTCTTGCATAAGCGTCAAGAGTAGGACTATCAGGAATAAAGAAAATCGGTCTTGTTTGAATTTCCGCTTCAGTCGCAAAGACGCTGCAATAACGTATATGAAAGGTATAACCATGATAACTGCTATAACAGTAAGTAATATGTATATTACTACATTAGCAATTATATCACCGACACTTCTTCTTTTTATACTAATCATGTCTTATTTTCCTCCTTCTATTAGAATAGACCATCCTGACCGGCCTTCTTAGCAAGACGGTTAGCTGTCTGAATACATATGATACTGATTACAGATTTAAACAAACTTACGGCAGTTGAATAACCGTAGTTACCCTGTACTCTACCTATTTGATAAACGTATGTATCGAATGTTTCTGATGTGATTCTGTTTAGGTCATTCTGCATAAGGATGATTTGCTCAAAACCTGTATCAAGAACGCTACCCATACGCAAGATAAACATTGTAACAACTGTGCCCATGATTGCCGGCAATGTTATGTATATAAGCTGTTGGAAACGGCTAGCACCGTCAACGATAGCTGCCTCGTATTGTTCTACGTCAACACCTGCCAAAGCTGCAAGGAAGATGATTGTGCCCCAACCTGTTTCCTTCCAAATGTTTTGGATAAGAAGTACCCAATAAATTGCGATAGGACTTCCAAGTGCATTTAGGTTTTACCTGTCATTGACTTTACGATTTCATAAAGCGCACCACCGCTCATACCCTCCATTGACGGAGTCTTAACAAGCATGAATGTGATAGATGCGATGACAACCATTGATACAAAGTGAGGTACATAAACAAGTGTTTGAAGAACTTTCTTATACCATTGTACTTTGATTTCATTAAGTAACAGTGCCAAAACAATCGGCAACGGGAAGAAGAATATAATGTTCATTCCCGAAATGATTAGAGTGTTTCTCAACAGTTGCAAGAAACTTGAGTCTGTAAAGAAGTTCTTGAAGTTATCAAAACCAATCCAACCGTTAAAGAAGTTTGAACCGAAGAACGGAATTCCTGCGTAGTAATCTTTGAAAGAAATAAGAATACCCCACATCGGAACAATCTTAAAGATTATAAAATACAAAAACCGGGCAATAATAATAAGTACATCCACTTATCTCTCTTTATTTGTGCCCATCTTTTTGTTTCGCCTCTGCTTTCTCCTCAGGTGAAAGCACGACTTTCTGAGCTTTAGCCATAGTAGACCCTCCCTAAAAGTTTACTGTTGTTGTTTCAAGTCAATTGAAATCAGCAGAAACCGGGCAAGTATCCGCAAATTGCACAAAGACTAAAACTGATAAATATATTATAGCTTATTTTATTAACTTTGCAATAGATTTTGTGAATAAACTGCAAAATTATTAATTTTTGTGGTTTTGTATAAATTCACCACTCAAATTATGTTTTCGCATAAATATATTTAAAACGGTATTACTTATAATAACACTTCAACCGTTTAAAAGTCCATAAAAAATCAGTGGTTTTGTTCAATTTAACGATAAAAATGACGGATTTTAGTCCGTCATTTTTATTTGTTAATTATGACTAAAAGTTTTATTCGGCTAAGAATTTGTTAAGTCTGATAACTTCGATACCCGCAAGCATAACAATACCTGTACCGTGTGTATCGTTTAAGTTCCAGCCAAGTTCATACTTATAGTAGTCGGCAATAAACGAGAACTCACTTCCGCGACATACGCCGTATACGTTACCGTTTGAGTCAACACTTGTCTTAGAAATACCTTTCCAAGCCTTGTATATAGCCTTAACGTACTTTTCAGGATTCTTTAGCCAGCCGAAACGAATACCTCTTGAGAACGCATATATAAACATTGATGTACAAGATGTTTCAGGATATGATTCGTGGTCGTTAAGTACCTGGTGCCACATTCCCTCATCGTCCTGCAATGCAAGATAACCCTCGCACAAAGTGTTAAGGAAATCAATAAGGTCGTTTCTCTTTGGATGGTCCTCAGGAAGGACTTCAAGCAATTCTGTCATTGAGAACACTACCCAACCGTTACCGCGTCCCCAAGGAACATTTGTCTTTGAATCATATTTAAAGTCATAAACGTGTGACATAATCTTTTCTTCCGGCATAAACAAACGTTTCTTAAAGCCGAAGAACTGATTTGCCGCATCGTCAAGATACTTTTGGTCGCCTGTAAACTGTGAATATCTTACAAGGAACGGAACTGACATATATAAATCATCCGCCCACATAGTCATATTATGGAAGTGGTGCATCATTTCCTTACGGAAGAATGTACCGTCCTCAAGTCTTGACTGGTGGTTGTAAATATAATCACCGACATAATCGGCAACTTTCTTTACGTCACGAAGTCCAAGATACTTGTTTACTTCAAGCATCATTGACGCAAACGAACCGCAGTCGTCAAGGCTGTCGATACTTGTAAGCAAGTTGTGTATACTTGTCGCACCGCCGTACTGCTCTTTATCCCAAAGTGCATATTCAAGCGTATCAATACATAATTGAACATGGTCTTTTATGTAATTCTTTATATCTTCCGATCCGATTGCAATGGCTGTATGAAGAAGTCCGTACATTGTAACACCCAATGGGTAGTTCCAACGACCGAACAGTGTATTTTCGTTATACGGTCTTACAAACGTATCAGGTGCGTCCAATCTCCAATATGTAGCAGGCTCACCTACAATGTGAAGCATATCAGACGCAGTGTCAAACGGAAATTCAAAATCGTTTACGAATGTACCGATATACATCCATACGTCATCTGTACCCTTAACTCTTGCCGCACTTTCAAATTCAACAGTGTCACATTCAAGTGTGTACCCCAGTCGTTGCCATCGCAAATGCACTTTACATATACGTCATATGTGCCAAGAGGAAGTGTAGCGTCAAAAGTTTCTTTGCCGCCTTTTGTCTTGAACACTTCTTTCTTATTTATATACACAACCGTTTCACCCTTTGTATCAAGAGTAAACTTGTGTGTTGTGTTGTTAATATCGTCAGCAAATACCTTTGTGTAACCTACTGCGTATTGACCGTTAGGTGTACCGAACATACGAGTCAGCTGACCCTTTTCATTTCGTCGTCAGACCAGTTTATTACAGGATAAAGCTTTTGTCAAAGTCCTTTTCGCTCATACCGATTTCAAATTCAGGCACATAATCGTCCGGAACAAGTTCTGTAAATACAAAGCCCTCTTGACCGTCACGTTCCTTTGTCGGCATAAGTGTGTACATATCCCACTTACCGATCCATGTACCGAACTGACCGCCAAAGCCCGCCTTTGTCTTTTTGAACTGAATTCTGATGTCGTTCCAACCTTCTTCAACATCCATAAATACACGCGTTGAAGTTTCAGAATATCTCTCTTGAAAATATCAGACTTATATGCAACTTCGCCGTTTACATATACAACCATAGGTCCGAAACAGTTTATATCCCAACCGAATGAAGATTTACCGGCTGAATAGAACTTTGTGAATGCCCATACACATTCCTTGTCCTTGCTGTCAGGGAAAATCTTGTTAAAATCAACAAGGTATCTGTAATCAGTTGTACGAACGATACCATTGTTTGTGTATGCACGATAATAAAGTCCGTGCTTTAGATTTTTGTCCCATATATCTGTATGCAAGCGATGAAATTATCGCCTGCGGGTCAGTGCCCTCGTAAGCGTTAATGCTTTGACTGTCATCAAAATAATAACCCATTTTACTACTCTCCTTAAAACTTTTCTTATTAGTTTATTATATCATTATCCTTTGTTGCTTGTCAATTAAAAATCAGTTGTTTTGGTTTTATTATTCGGTGTATATTAAAACGGTGTTCTTTTCTTCGTCATAGTCAACATTAATCCCAAGCACCTTGTTTTCAGCAAGTCCTCTAAGCAAGAAACAGTTATAACCGTTCACAAAATCATTCCTCGAAACGCACATTTTCACCGTTACGACAAAGTGAATATGTTCCGGCGGCTTTTGTCCGGCGGTTTTAACCTCCGCAATTTCATCTGTATCATTTTCGTTAGCCGTATACGGCTTACCAGTTACAATGTTGATTTTACCAACAGTTTCATCATATTCCACATCAAATTGACTGCTTGTACCGTTTAACAGTCTTGCAAGGTCACGAATTTTTATATATTAAATCCGCCTCTGTTATACGCAATCAATTTTGAGCTTCTCCGCCATTTACAGATACTTTTTGTTCGGTAGGAAAAACCTTTCCCAAATATGTACCGTTTTCAAAATAATCAAGTGCCGTATCATAATCAATGCCATATTCTGTTTTGAAAATATCATTTGTAATGCTCTTTAAATATTCGGCGGCATTGTCATCAAACGCACTGACAAGTCCGAGTTTTCGGTTACTTCCTCGTATGTATCACCCTCACAAGCACAAGCCTCAAAATATTTGTCTATACCCGCTTGCTTGTCCTTTAAGAAAATATCATATACCTGTATCGCATTAAACATAGTCAGCGAATATCCTAAGTAAGTACCCGGATTTGTAAAACAAAATTGGCACGTTTTATACCATTCCTCACCGAACTGATTTGTAAGCGCCTTGTCCAAATCTTCGTCGCTCATTTTAAGTACATTATCATTATATAACGAATTTTCAAAGTATGCCATTGTTGCACTCGTGACTATTTGAAAACAAGATACAAGAGTATCAAACTTCATTGCACCTGCATTATCTCCGTATATTTCATCATAATAATCAGTTGCAATAAGTTCAAACATCTGCGAATCAAATTCAACTATCGGCGAACTATGAGCTGTTCCGAAATAATAATCTTCACTGTCTACTTCTTTCCCGAAAAATTTTGATAATGTCCGAATTCGTGTATAAGCGTTCTCATAACATCATTGTCGCCAATGCCACAATTTCGGAATCTTCACTTCCGATTAATTGAATGTAGCTCCTGCCATATCTTTTCCGTTATCATCATAAAAGCACAAATTGTTTTAACCATATAGTCATATATGCTTTTTCAAACGCTCATTAATCTCACCTACAAACACAAGTTTTCAATCGGATTTTCAATATTATTTTCGCCTTTAAGCCCGTCAATCCAAGATGTGCCCCGTAATTGTTGAATTTATTCACATAATACCCATAATCAGAAATACTATTGCAATAGTTGATTATTTTATGTAATCTTTCAGCAGTTTCTTCATCTAATTCTTCATCGTTCTTATTATGTGCAATCACTTCTTTAAGCAGACTTGCAAACTCCTTGCCGTCCGCATTTTTATTTAGAAGCTCATAATATCTGTCATTAAACTCTTTCGCCGCCATATCTGCTATGCCGCTCATATTTTGGACTTTTTCGGTTTTGTCATCGCCCCAATACTTTTTAAATTCATCAGCATATTTACTTTCAAGAATTGACTTTACCAGCTCATCAATCTTTTCTCTGTATTCACTGCATTCGTTGTAATTTTTATCAAGCTCGTCCCTCGTAGATGTTGTATTCATACCGTAATTAAGCTTTTCGGTTTCCGCCCAATTTAAGTTCATAATGTCCGATATTTCCACCGACAAATCCATCAATGATTTATAATCTTCAAACACCTTGTCATAATTGTTCGATTTCTTCAAATCACTTTCAAATGCTTCAATAGCCTTGTCCGCTTTTATCGTATCTACCGCCATAGCCCTCTGTTCAAGCGGTATGTCCGACGGTGCGGCAAGCACCGCAGCACCTGCACTCACTGTCATTGATAGAGCCAATAAAATTGATATAATTCTCTTTTCATAAAATTCCCTCCTAATAATTCTGTTTATTTTGTCCCGACCGTCTATCAGTTCTTTTGTTTCTTCAAAAATATACCCTCACTTGCCAGCTAAACTTTGTAAACACCGAAAACGGTTTATTTTTCTTCGACTTTTACGGCTATCATATACACCATAAAGCAAAACCACCAGCAGAAAAATTCTACACCGAACACCAAGTGGTCTTTAGGCAAAATGGTACATAAAGCGGTGCAAACGGTATTTTCACATCGGTACAATACAAGTAATACCCATATTTAGATATACACGACGTTGATAACAGTAACACCATTGAAATCACCCAGCCGCTTAAAAGCCTATCATTATATGTAACCAGTCACGCACCGATATTTTCAGCCGTCCTCGTCTTAAGTAGAAGAAATTCACCAAACCAAGCAATACAATCAGCATAATAACAGTGGCAGCTTCATAACCTCTTAAATTTATCGTTCTGTTTTGAATTTTATATATAAGCGGATATGCCGTATAAACGATTAACGTCACAATACCCGACCATATTGCAAGACCGAATTTGTTGTCAAACGGCATACGATACTGACGGTTTAATTCTTCGCCTATTTCCGTTGCATTACCCAATTTTGAAGCGACATATTCACCGCCGCTTCGTGACCTCTGCTGAATTTTTCAAATTCAAACACCGCTTCATCTATATGATTTTTAAATTCCTCACGTATTTCGCTGTGCATTGTTCTATACTTCACACTTGCATATTTTGTCAAGAAAGTCATTGATTCTGTCACTCATAACATTCTTCTCCTATAATACTGTTCATAGCTTTCTTAAACACATTCCATTCTTTTGCTTGCTTTCAAGCATTTCTTTGCCTGTATCAGTAAGTTTATAATACTTTCGCCTGCGTCCCTCATCTGTATCGTACCAATACGACTCAACCGCACCTTCCTTTTCAAGTGCGTGCAACATAGGATATAAAGTCCCTCTTTCATTTCAAATGTGCTGTCGAACGCCTTTCCAGTTCCTGCGTGATTTGATAGCCGTACATATCTTCACTTTTAAAAGAGTCAATATCAATATTGATGTACTGCCTTCATAAAGTTCTTCATTGATTTTCATTTTGCAACTCTCCTCTTTGTATACACAGAATTACTATGTATATCTTATCACTATATATGTAGTTTGTCAATACATATTAAAAGACTGCCAAAGCAGTCTTTCAGAGGTTAGATAAATTGTCAATAATTTATCCCAATATTGCTTTGCTTTAAGTATTGCAACAGCGGTTTTGCGTCGTAAATTTTATTATCCATTACCATTTGATAAAGTTCGTCAAGGCTGTATTTTGACACATTCAAAAATTCGCCGTCGTCAAGGTTTTGACCAACAAAGTAAGTTTTCTTGCAAGAAAAATATTAAGTTTTTCTTCACAATATCCCGGTGTTGCGTAATATTCGCCGAGATGTGTAAATTCCTCCGCCTTGTATCCCGTTTCCTCAATAAGCTCCCTTGCACCATTCAAAGGATCTTCGCCGTACTCCATTTGCCGGCCAGGTTTCAAGCATTTCCGACTTAGCGGCAATTCTGTACTGCGTAACCATAAACACCTTACCATCCCCGTCAACCGCAATAATTCCGACACCGCCCGGGTGACCGATAAGTTCACGCGTTGCCAAACGTCCGTCAGGAAGTTCGACTTTTCCTTACGCACCTTTATGATTTTACCGTCATAAATTTCTTCGCTTGACACTGTTTTTCTTCAAAATTCATTATATTTCACCCTTTCGACAAAATCTTTCAATAGCAGGTTTAACATTCAGCATTTCTTTCAGATTTTCAAAATCCTGTTTTGACTTTTCGTTTTCTTGCCTGTATACACCGCACGAATCATAATATTTTTAGGCGTTTCAAGCGGTGATATATACCAATCATACTAACCTTATATCCGACACTTTCAAGATATGCCGCACGAAGTCCGTCCGTCAATGTATCGGCAAGTCTGGCTTTAAAATGCCGTGCTTTGTTATCGCCTCAAAAGGTTCATACGAATATTGCTTCAAAATATCCTTATGACAACAAGGAACAGACACAATCGCTCTCGACTTTGCTCTTATACCAAGTGCAAGTGCCATATCCGTTGCGGTATCGCAAGCGTGGAGCGACACGACTATATCGGGTCTTATAGGCGGTGTATACTCAAGGTCGGCTTTGATGAACTCCATATTGTTGTATCCGAGATTTTTAGCCATTCGCTTTGACGCTTCAATTACCGTTTCAATAATCAACACCGATAAAATGACACTTCTTTTTAAGTATTTCTTTCAAATAGAAATTCATAACGAACGACAAATAACTTTTACCGCAAGCCGCGTCAAAATAACATATTCGTCCCTGTCACCGATTTCTTTAAGTACACCCTGCATTAATTCAACAAAATAATCTATCTGATTATACTTACGGATTTTATCATTTTTAATCTTGCCGTTCTTGGCAAGTATGCCTATTTCTTCAAGCAAATCTTTCGCAAGTGCGGGATTTACGACATACTCTCTGCCCGTCTGCACAACGCTCGTCTTATTTATCTCTTTCGTAACATCCTCGTGACGCATATTGACTTTTTATCGTTTGCGTCAATTACAATCTTCGCACCGCGTTCGCTGTAAATTATCTGCGCCTCGTCATATTTAAGCAATTCTTCCGCGATTATATCCCACAAACCGTCTTTTTCCACATTGCGTTTAACCGCTTGATAATCAAGAGTTATATCGTCCGTATACAATATTTTTGCAGGGAAATTCTTAGTTCCCGACTTTAAATTAATAGTAATATCATTAAAAATCTTTGTTTTCTTCCATTCTCGAAACAAGTCCGCCAAAACAAATTTACTTTTGAAACAGTTTTCTTATTCATTATTTCTCCCTATTTTCTTTAATAAATTTATAACATTATTCTATCATTTAAGTTCTGTACTGTCAATTATTTTCAACTAAAAGGGATAATCTTAACGATTATCCCTTCAGGTATCGACAAATTGTCCGGAACGTGCAATATATTATTTTTATATTTTAAAGTTTAATTTATAGCTATAAAACAACAGGCAAGCCTATCTTCGATATACGGCTTGCCTGTGCACTTTTGTGAAATAAACGCTAACGTACAAACGTACGCCGACGAGTTCATTTTCGCAAAATCCACATAATTCTCGACCTCTGCCAGCGTGTAGACACTTTGTCTACACGCTGAAGATAATCTTAACGATTATCCCTTTGGTTTTATTTTTCATATCGGCATAAGCCTGTTCTTTTCGTCAAGAACAGCTTGATAACCTGCGTCAAGGTATTCCTTGCAAGCAGCCTCATACTTCGCGTCAAATTCTTCAGGCTTACAGTTAATCAAATCAACCTGAATAACTTCCCACTTACTCTTTAAAGTTTCGGCATACTGTGAAGGCTGTCGATTGATCTGTCGAACAAGAAATCTGTATACTTATATTCCTTAGTCTTTTGATAACCGTCATATGACTGTTGAATTAAGTCCTCAAATCCCGCCGGTGCGTATGTTTTCTTTTGTACGGCAAGGTTTTTCTCGTCACTGCCGTAGTCCTTACCCTCTGTTACAAGGCACCACATATCTTTATTTGAATTGTAGTTCAATCTTTCTTCACCTGTGTAATCGTCAATAAGTACAGGAATTTCGTCCTCAACTTTATATGTAACGTTTTCGATACCGTTTTGCATTACGAACAAGTTTTCATCTTGTGCAAGCCACTCAAAATACATTAGCACTGCCTCAGGGTGTTCACAGTCAACACTGATACCGCTTACCATACCAAACGGCCAATCTGCTCTGCCGGCAGGCTTTGTGCCCTCCGGATAACCTGCACCTGCGTCAAGCACTGCAACTTTGCGTCAGGGCAATTTTTGCAATAATGTTTGAAGTACAGGAGGATTTTGTGACAAATAGAAACCGAACACACCTGCTTTACCCGATACAAAATCAGCTTGCTTTTGGTTACCGTCCTTGTCAAGGTACCATTCAGGACTGATAAGTCCGTCGTTATAAAGCTGATTCATATACTTTAACTTCTGCTTTGTTGCGTCATATGTAAGCGATGCAACGGTAATATCCGAATACATCGCGTTATCTTCTTCCGAAAGCGGATATTCTCTGTATTCATAGTTCGGGAAATATGCGTTGTAAAGGCTCTCCGTTGCAGGATTGTATTTTCGCCGCCAAGCTTTAATTCCTTAAACTTCTTTAGTGCATTTACATATTCCTCTTGATTTGTCGGCATTGAAAGTCCTGCTTTTTCAAGCCAGTCTGTACGGATAAGGGTTACCCAGTTATAAGCCAACGGACGAGTTGCCGCAAGGAAATATCTTTGGTCGTCAACCTTTGTATATTCCTCCAAATCCTTTGTCTTTTCATAGAATGTCGGTGCGTATGTCTTTAACACGTCCTCATCAATCGGCTGGAACGCTCCTCTTGAATAATATGAAATCATTGTCGGATAGTCATAGCTGAAAAGAATATCTGGTTCTTCGCCTGCCGCAAGCAATTCATTAAATACCGTTACATCTTCCTTACGCGTAACAGGTACAAATGTCATTTTGATATTGTACTTGTCACCGAAATTCTTTGAACATAATCCGTCCAATAGTTATTGTCTACATCTGCCTGTCCCTGCATACCTCTGTCATATACAGGTATTTTAAGCTCAATTTGCTCATCATAGGCTTTCGGGCCTGTAAGCTCCGCTTTATCCATCTGCATTTTACCCTTACCGCCGCATGACGCAAGCAAAGATACCGCAGTCACTGTGCTTAATGCAGCACACAATACTTTCTTTAAATTCATTTTCTTTTCCCCTCTCTTTTAAATATGTTTTCATTATTCTTTTACTGCACCTATCATAACACCTTTAACAAAATACTTTTGTATAAAGGATAAACAATTACGATAGGAATAGTTGCAAACATAATACAAGCCGATTTCAAAACTTCCTCAGCCTGCATACTCTCCCCTGCGACTTCCTGCGAAACCGATGAATTTGAACCTGCCGCATTAACAAGCTCATACAACTTTAACTGCAACGGTTTAAGCGGTGACTTTGTTATAAAGTAAAGTGCGTCTTGAATGTATTCCAACGACCTACCGCATAGAACAGTGCAAGTGTCGCCAAAACAGGCACCGACAACGGCAATACAATTCTAACCAGTACAATAAAGTCGTTACAGCCGTCAATCGCAGCAGCCTCCTCCAAGCTTTGCGGTACACTGTTTTGCATAAATGTACGAAGTATTATCAGATTATATGCCGAAAATGCAAGCGGAAGTATCAAAACCGCCGCCGTATTTATAAGGTGCAACTGGCTCATAAGTATGTAATCGGGAATTGTTCCGGCAGTGAAGTACATTGTTATAAGAAATATTACACCTATAACTTTTCTGCCCTTCAGACGTTTTCTTGACAGTGCAAACGCACCGCATATTGTAGGAACATACCGAGTGCCGTAAACGCAACCGTCACAAACACCGTAAACCACAATGAACGCATCATTGTCGCATCACCGAAAACCGTCTTATATGCGTCAAGATTGACGTCCTTAGGAATAAGGAACACTTGATTTGACATTACCGCACCGTTACCGCTGATTGAAACCGAAAGAACGTGTATAAACGGTATAAGACACAAAAGCGAAAGTACAGCCATAAACACATATATAAACACATCTGCCAAAACATCAGTAGCTTTTCTTTTCATTATATTATACCGTCCTCTCCCATAAGTTTTGCAAACTTATCCGATGCAAATACGAAGATAAGTCCTACCACCGACTGGAACAAACCAACCGCCGTTGCGATGTTATATCTGTGCGACTGCAAGCCGACACGATAAACGAATGTCGAAATAACGTCCGAGAAATCTCTACAAGCGGATTATCCAATGTATACGGACGTTCAAACGATATACCAAAATTCTTCCCAAACTCATTATCAGCATTACAACGATCGTCGAACGAATACAAGGAAGTGTTATATTCCATATTTTCTCCATCTGCCTGCACCGTCAACCGTTGCCGCTTCGTAAAGGTCAGCGTTAATACCTGTGATTGCGGCAAGATATATAATCGTACCCCAACCCATACTCTGCCATACGCCGATTAAACAGTACGACACAAGCCAATGCCATTTTCCGTCAGGAACGGTATGCTTTCACCGCCGTGACGCATTATAAGTACGTTCACAAATCCGTAGACGGTGACAAAGCTGATAGAATATACCTGCAATAATTACCCACGAAAGAAAATGCGGTAAATATAAAACCGTTTGGCTGATACGCTTGAAATACTTGTTGCGTATTTCATTTAATAATATCGCCAAAATTATCGGAGCCGGAAAACCGATTATAAGATCAAGACCGTTAAGCACGATAGTATTACGAAGTGCTATGTAAAAATTTCATTTTGAAGATTTCCTTAAACGCGTCAAAACCTATGAATTTCGCCCTCTCAAAACCGCCGACAACGTCATAATTAAGAAACGCTACCGACAACCCCAAAAGCGGTAAAACTTAAAGACTATCGCAAATGCCAACGGAAGAACAACAGTACATACAACTGCCAGTCCCTTTTCAGATAGTATTTAAAGCCTTTTTATCTCTCTTTTAACTTTTACCCTTTTTCATTAAACAGCTTTACCCTCTTTTTACCTTAATTTGTTACTATGCAATATAAATACTATCATTTTTATGCAATATGTCAATCAAATTACGTTTTTATATAAAAAGCCGTCTTTTTATACAAAACAAAAGGACGTTTTAAAACGTCCTTTGAGTGTTGTTGTTTATTTTTAATTAATCGGCTGCCGTTCCACACATAAACCGCACATTTACCTTGCAGCAGATTTACCGAAACGATCTCGCCGTATTTGCGTTTACTTCTTTTGACACGTTTTGTACACCGTTTATGACATTGTTTTCGTCATAACCGATTACAATAACACTTACCTTTTCGTACTGTCGGTATTGTTTTCAATTCGTGTTTTGACATTCTTTCATCACTTGTAGTTTGGATATTGACTTCTTCCTTACTGCTTGAAGAATGTTTATATACGTCAACCGACGGAATAGCTTTTCCGTCAAAATCGAAAGTGTTGTGTTTTCGACAACGTTAACGTCTGTCTTATCGTCACTTTCCTTTACAGCCCAACCCGACAAAGACGCATTTTTATTATCTTTATCTTCAACGTGAATCATACAAGGGTCCCAATAAAGCACGCCCAGACATCTGTTATCGTCAACGCTTTTAATTCGTTGAAAAGTTCTGCCATAAAATTTTTATGTCCTGTCATTGTCGGCGGATAAATGTCCTTATACACATCTGAATCCTTTAACTGTCCCGCATAACCGTCTTTTCTTGTTTCGTTCCAATTAAAACCTGTTTCCATAATCATAATGTCTTTGTCGTACTTCTTTGAAATTTCATTACAAAATTCCTTACAGGTTTCCGCATTGTTGTCCGTCCAAGCAGGATAATATGACGCACCGATTACGTCATACTTTGCACCGAGTTTGTCAAGTTCATCAAAGAAATATGTGAATTTGTTTGACTTTGAACCGTCGTCAAGGTGAATTATAACCTTTGAGTCCTCCGACACCGCCTTTACCGCGTCATATCCTGCATTGATAAACTTAACAAGACCTTCCCAATCTTTTGGGCATTTTATATCTTCATCTGCGTTTTATCGTCACCGAACACAAGTTCAAATCTATCTCTGTTCATACTTGCATCATATGTATTGCCGAACGGAAACAACATTCCGCCGCGAATTTCATTGCCAAGCGAAACATATTCCGGAACAGTCCCCTGTGCCTTTAACTTTGACATAATATCATATGTATAGTTGTATACTATTTCCGCAAGTTTATCTTGAATTTCCTCTCTTTGTTCACTTGTCATTGAGTTTAGAAAGTCCGCATTCTTAACGTCATAGCCAAGCTCGTCTTTGATCTGCTTAACCCATTCGGACGGAATAATCTGTCTTGAGCCGTTCGACCAATAATCGGAATAATTAAACGTGAACTGTATTCCCATACCTGCGTCCTTTGCACGTTTGGCAAGCTTCAGACAATCCTCCTCATCCTGAAAACCGCTCGGAAGATAATACACGCCGTCACCTGTACCCTTGCCCGGCGTATTGCTAAGACGTATTCTCGCCATATTCATACCGTTCTGTGACAAAATTCAAACGGGTCAACCTTTTTCCGTCACTGTCTTTATATTCACCGCCAAGGCTTTCGATATAATCAACTTCCGTCATATCGCCTCCTTGTATAAAGCCGTTTTGCTTGTCCGTCTTAACAAGGTCAACGTCCGATACTTCAATCACTCCGTTTCCGTCAGTACCAACGCCGATTGTGCATTTACCGTTTTCAACTTCAATTCCTCTTACGGTAACCTTAACACCGTCAGCCGAAACAGGTAAAACCGTACTTGCCGCAGTGTATCCGTCCGACACTCCGTACAAATACGACACACCCTCCTCCGAAGTATTTTTACATACTGCCGTAAGGTCATAATATCCGTTTTCAAGATTAGTTACTTCAACGCTTTTACCGCCCGTAACGTCACCGCTGAAATCAACGCTTTGTGCATATGCCACAGTCTGTAAAACAGCAACCGCCGCTATAACCATTAATATCTTTTTCATACAGCACACTCCTTTTATTGTTTTAATATTTTTCTGCTTCTTATTGTAAACATTATCGTTGTACAGCTTGCCGCAACGACATCACTTACCGGCTCCGCCAAAAGCAATCCACACTCCCATATTTGCGATATTCGGAAGTATAAGTGCCAGCGGAAACAGAAGTATAATTTTTCTAAGGCACGCAAGAAACATTGATATTTTCGCCTCGCCCAATGCCAAAACGTCTGCTGACACGCACACTGTGCACCCATCACAGACATACCTGCAAGGAAAAGACGAGTTGAGTTTATACCTATATCTATAAGCTCTTGGTCATTTGTGAACATCTTCAAAAACGCCGTTGGGAACACTTCGACAAGCGCAACCGCAAAAGAGAAACATATACTTACCGTAAATTGAAGTTTAAACGCTTTTTCACTCTGTCAAAACGCTTTGCACCGTAATTATATCCGATAACAGGCTGTGCGCCTTGCGAAAACCGTTAAGCGGCATCCATATAAGCTGTGTCAAGCTGAACAGTATCGACATCAGTGCAACATACAGGTCATTTCCGTATTTAAGCATACCGTTGTTGAATGTAAGCTGAATTAAACATTCCGTTGCCTGCATTATAAACGGTGACACACCGAGCGACAAAACCGAAGTAACGATTTTTCCGTCCAAAACAAGATTTTAAGTCTGATTTTCAAAATGGTCTTTTACCCGTCAAAATTTCAGCACCCACAAACACGATACACCTTTGCGAAATTATCGTTGCAAGCGCCGCACCCTTTACGCCCATTCCGAACACATATATAAAAATCGGGTCAAGCACAATATTCAGCACCGCACCTATGCAAACGGTCATCATACTTGTTTTGCAAAGCCTTGATTTGTTATAAACAAATTCAGTCCCAACGCAATCTGTACAAATATCGTACCGACAAGATATATGCTTATATAATCCGACGCATACGGCAAAGTTGCCTCACTTGCGCCGAATTTCATCAATATCTGATTTTCGTAAGCATAAACACAACCGCCAGCACTACCGAAAATATTATAAGCAGCATTGTACAGTTGCCGAGTATTTTCTGCTTTGTCGTTGTCTTTTTCTCCCATGCTTACCGCCGCTCTTGACGCACCGCCCATACCTGCAAGCATTGCAAATGCCGAAACAAGCAATATTATAGGAAACGTAACACCCAAGCCTGCAAGCGAAAGTGAGCCTATCTCCGGTATTCGTCCGACATAAATTTGTCAACTATGTTATAAAGCAAGTTTACAAGCTGTGCCATAACAGTCGGTATCGCAAGCTTAAACACAAGTTTTCCTATCGGTGCGGTTTCAAGCTGATTATTTTATCCATTAAATACACCTCAATATACAAAACGAGCTGTTAATTTCTAACAGCTCGTTAGTCTTTATTTTATTACAGTTAGTCTTTATTTTATTACAGCTGTACTATCTGTGTATCAAATGCACTAAGTGTTACAGTCTTATCACCTGCGTCAGTCTTAACTGTTGCAGTTTGTTCTGTATCCGCATTATTGATAACAACAAGCTGTTTGCCTTCAGGATAATAGCAGCACTCTGTATTTACGTTATCTGTCAAATACTTTTGGTCTGTGCTCGCCTGCGGCAGTAAGAATAAGGTTAAGAAGTGTTCTGTTATTAACTTCGCCATGCTTAAAGCTTGACATATAAACACCGGTACCTTTACCGAACTTATGAGTTGTAACTGTCGGCATATCTCCGTCAGCTGCAAGCACCTTTGTTTCGCCGTCAACAAGATAAACCTTGTTTTACCTGCAAGAACCGTGCCGTCTACAACCGCACCGTTGTTTTCAACGTCAAACGAATACTTACCGTGACAAATTCTTGCACCTGTATCTTCGCTTACGCCAAGAACGTGTGACATACGGAAGAATGTATCGTAACCATCTGTTGCAGACGGTTCGTTTACACCGATGAATGCACCGCCGTTGTTTACCCACTCTGTAAGAAGTGAAACAACCTTTCGTCTTTCCATTGTTCTCCGCCTGACCATGCGCTTCCTGCAAATCCGGCATTAATAACAACGTCGTAATTGTCAAGTCCCTTATTCTTTAGGTCGTCAAAGCTGATAAACTCAACGTCAAACGGCATACCTGAAAGAGCCTCGATAATATTTATAAGATCAAGTTCAGGGTGTTCGTGATAGTGACCTGCACAAGTCCATGAACGCAGACTGCCCCAGAATGTAAGAACGGCAACTCTCGGTTTTAAAACGTATGGCTTACCTGCCTTATGGAATTCCTTTATTTCTCTGAATTCGTCTGCAATCTTTTCGATATAGTCGTTGAAATCAGGGAACGGCAATGTCAATGAAAGGTAACCGCCAAGACCGATTCTGTCGATAGGTGCACGAAGAAGTGCACGTCTTACGTTCTTCCAATATCCCTTGCTTCAAGTAGGATTACCGCCCTCCATAAATGTAGGAGCACCGCCAAGACCTACAGGGAACAAATATGGGTGAAGTCTGATTTCGTGAGTTTCAACTACGTCAACGCCTGCACAAAGTCTTGCCTCAAAGCCGTTGAATACGCACTTGATAAGGCCGTCAAAGCCGAAGTCCTTAAATCTCTTGCCCCAAGGCTCAACACCTACCCAGCTGTCATCATAGAATACATAAGCCTTTTACCGTATGTATGTACAAGGTCAACAAGCTTTTACCGAAGTCAACAACAAAATCATTGATGAATTCCATCCAATCAAGCTTTTTCTTGTCACAAGTCATATGTGTAGCGTGAAGTTCGCCCTTATTGATGAAGTCCTCTGAAGTAAGTGCATAACCGTACTTCTTTTCAAATTCCTTTAGAGCAAGCGGAGAAACCGTAAAGTCATATGACCAATCTGAGAATAAATCTCTGTTTCTCTCGTTTGAACCCCAAATCCATACGAAGTTATAGAACATTGATGTGAAACGAACAACTGTTGTTGCAGGGTGTGTTTCGCACCAGTTCTTCATCCAATCAAGCATATATTGCTGTGTTTCAGGGTATCTCGGATCAATCTGCATTAGATGTTCCTTGTCCCAATTATTTGTTGTATGATTGTACATTGAAATTTCTTCCCAAATTCTGTATGCAAGGAAGTTTACTGTGTACTTATGCCAAGGTGTTACACCATTTACCGTAACAACGCCGTTTTCATATGTCCAATCCTTAACTTCTTCATTTGTAGTTCTGTCGAATACCTGCCAATATGCCTTTGATTCGTCAGACTCGTTAATCTTGAACTGTTCGTTAAAGAAGTCCTTCATAAGGTCAATCTTAACACTGTCGCTTTCCGCAACAACAGGATTTGTCATAAGGAATGACTGCTGTAATTTATCTGTGTTTTGCTTTGCCCACTCGTTATGGTCACGAATAATACAAATTGTAGAATAAATTCCGTAACCCGCATTTATAATTTCAGGTGACAATTCCGTACCGTCAGAATCTCTGATTACGTCTGCACCCCATTTTTCAGCCATTTCAAGTGTTAGCTTTTCATAACCGCTTTCACCCGGAAGTGTGAAACCGCCTTTAGTCTTACCCATTTCATTCTCTCCTTTTTGTTTTCTCAATACTAGAATTATATCATAACGAATTGTTATTAAAGAAAAAGCGGTAATTCTTTATAAAGAAACCGCTTCTTTGTTAATTGTACAAATTTTCAAGCAAATTACAATAATCCGAAAAACAGTCGTGAAAATATAATTCACAACAAGCACCTCATCAGGTGAATACTTATCCAAAATCATCTGAAAATCGCCGTCAAAATTCTCGGATCGACAAGAATTACATTTTATAGCTTTCTATAAGCCATGGTGCAAGTACGTTTGTATACGAATCTTTAAGCACAACCAACGTTTTACCGTCAGGATTTTTCTCATTCGTCATTTCGACAATCGGATGGTCACTGCCGAAGAAAAAGTTATAATTCGCTTTACTTCTGTCGTACATCACACCGTTGTACGAATACATTTCGCCTTTTCGTCGGTTGCATACATTGTTGTTTTGATATGCTTATCATAGTCAATGTCGTACCATTCAATCGTGTCGGGTTCTGTCGCCACATCTGAACTTACTCTGTCATAAAAATAACCGAGTACGCCTTGTATCTTACCTGTTTCGTAATCATCTTTATTTACCGCTTGTCCGCCCTCTTTATTCATAATCGCACTGTAACCGTAATACGCGCCGAGTTGCGTCCAGTGGTGGTCGGTTCTGAAATATGTACTCATTTGAATGTTCGGACAGCAAACCGTATGCGTCAACAGTACCCACCCTGCTGTCAAGCTTTGAATAAATACTGTCTATCGTATCCTTTTGACTGTCCTGCAAATTCTTATATATAGGTTCTTTAAATTCAAGCTGTGTCGGAATTACCATACTGAAAAGTTTTATATTTTCAGGAAGTTTTTCGGCATAGCGATTTATCGCGTCGGCATATTCCTGCTCTGTTTTATCGTTTCTTATAAACATCTCCATAATAGTGTTATCCGCAACAAGAAGAGTTTGCTTTTGAGTTGTACCCGTTCCTATATCTTTATTTGTGGAAATAATTTTACCTGTTTTCGGTACAAATCCTCTTTTTCGTCCAACGTTTTGAAAAATCGGTAATTTGTGAACGATGAGCGATATTATCTCCGATAAAGCTTTCAAAACCTGTTTCAAATTCACCCGAAAACACTGTTTCCTTATTTACAGGCGGAATTGTTGCCATCACTCTGTTTTCAGATTTTATACTTTCCTCGTCCGCCGGAAGTGCGAGTACAACGATAAAAGCTGTCAGCATAAGAAGAAATGCACCGATTGTGCTTATTTCTCATATTCGTCACCTTTCCTTAAAATCTGAAATACAAAACGGATTATATGTTTGTCCCACAAGCAGAACAAAGCACACCCAAGTCCGACAATAACCAAAACCGGCTCCGATATTGCCGCAAATACCTTTGATTTTTGCAGAAATTCTTGTGTATAATTGTCGGTATCGGAGTTGACGCTATTACGCAAACCGCAATAAGCCATGCATTCGTACAGAATGTTGACACCGCCGTCAAGTCGTACAATGCCGTACCCACGCCGAATGCACTCTTTATGAATGTCCAAAGTGCGTTTAAGTCCGTAAAATAGAACAGTGCCCAACCAAGTATTACAAAGAACATAGTGTATATATAGCAGATGGAGCGGGAATTTTTGAAGTTTCTTTTAAACAGTGTTTTTCAATAAACAAAAGTACACCGTAAAACAATCCCCAAAATATAAAATTCCAGCTTGCTCCGTGCCAAAGTCCGGTTAAAAGCCATACTATGAATATATTTCGTATTGCGTGGTATCTGTTACCGCCGAGCGGTATATAGACGTAATCTCTGAAAAATGTTGACAACGATATGTGCCACCTCCTCAAAATTCGGTTATACTTCTTGAAATGTACGGATATTCAAAGTTTTCACCAAAGTGAAAACCCAACATTCTTCCCAAGCCTATCGCCATATCACTGTAACCAGAAAAATCGAAATAAATCTGAAATGTATACATTATTATTCCGAGCCATGATGACGCAACCGTAAGTCTTGTACTGTCAAGCACCATTGACGCAACCGCACCCTGTTTGCAAGCATTACTTTTTGCACATACCTGCGGTAAATCTTTTACGCCGTATGCAAAATCATCAGCCGTAACACGTCTGCTGTTCAGTTCGCTCGCAACCGTACTGTACCGCACAATAGGTCCTGCGACAAGCTGCGGAAACATTGAAACGTATGCCAAAATCCCAAAACGATTTTGCACCCGCGTTTTTCCTCTGTACATATCTATCGTATACGACAACGTTTGAAATGTGTAAAACGATATTCCGATAGGCAGTTTGAAATTCGGATTAGGATTGACGTGTAAAAACGTGTTGATGTTTTCAATAAAAATCCCGAATATTTAAACATTGCAAGCAAGCCTAAATTTATCACAAGTGACGAAACAAGCGCAATCGTTGCACCTGCCCTCGCATAGTATTTATCAATTATACGTCCGTTTATATAATCCACAAACGCACTGAATATCAAAAGCACTACCCATATCGGCTCCCCACGCGTAGAAAAAGTGAGGCGATAATCAGTACTGTATTTTTATATGTAAGATTTTTCGATAAATTATATGCAATCAGCACTATCGGCAAAATATGCACATAAACATTAAACTTGAAAATACCAAAGAACAATCCTCCTGTTTTTTCATTACAAAAACGATTATACTACATTACCGTCGTATAAGTCAATATCGCATAATAAATTCCATACAAAGAAAAGGCTGTCTGAAATTTATCAGACAGCCTCAGACTGTCGACAAATTGTCCGGAACGTGCAATATATTATTTTTATATTTTTAAAGTTTAATTTATAGCTATAACAGGCAACAGGCAAGCCTATCTTCGATATACGGCTTGCTGTGACTTTTGCGAAATAAACTCTAACGTACAAACGTACGCCGACGAGTTCATTTTCGCAAAATCCGAACTATTTTCTCGACCTCTGCCAGCGTGTAGACACTTTTGTTCACGCTGAGGCTATCTGAAATTTATCAGACAGCCTTTATAATTATTTCGCAAATATTTTTGCAATTTCGGTCATTGTGTGACTGATTTTAATACTCTGCGGACAGACTTTTTCGCATTTTTGCATTTTTACATTGGTCCGCACCCTTGTTAAGTTCTGCATAAATTGCCTTTGCTCTGTCTGTACCGAGTGAAGCGGTTGCATTGTACGCCTCAAATGTTTTAGGTATGTCAAGTCCGAACGGACAAGGCATACAGTACGCACATTTTGTACACGGTACAAGTGCCATTTTGTCAAATACCTCTTTGTCTTTGCAAGCATATCAAGATTTTCTTCCGTCAGCATACCCACTTCAGCTTTATCCGCATAGTCTATATTTGACTGCACCTGTTCCATTGCACCCATACCGCTCAAAGAAGTGATACTTCTTCTCTGTTCCACAGGAAATCCATTGCCCACTCAACAGGCTCTTTTCGTCAGACAGCATTTTTGCGACCTGCGGTGACGGTTCGCAAGTTTACCGCCCAAAGCGGTTCCATTATAACCACGTCAAGTCCTTTTTATGTGCATATTCAAGCCCCTCAAGACCAGCCTGATATTTTACGTTAATATAGTTAAGCTGTATCTGACAAAACTCCCAATTAGGGTTTGCGTCAATAATCTTTTTAATGTTTCAACGTCATCATGGAACGAAAACCGATATGACGGATTTTGCCGTCGGCTTTCGCCTTGTTGAGCTTGTCTATAAGATTGAATTTTCGACAACATTCTTAAATCTGTCCTTATCAAGTGCATGCATAAGGTAAAATCAATATAATCGGTTTGAAGTCTTTCAAGCTGTTCGTTAAGCAAACGGTCGAAATCCTCCTCACACTTCACTTCCCATATAGGACATTTCGTGGCAATATGTATTTTGTCACGATACGGCTTTAAAACTCCGCCTATAAAACTTTCACTTTTCCGCCGTGATAAACATACGCTGTATCAAAATAGTTCACACCGTTTTCAATAGCGTATACAAGCATTTTGCTGATTTTTCGGCATCAATGTCTTCCGCATTTTTGACGTTGTCGGAAATCTCATACAACCGAATCCCAATACCGATATTTTCTCTCCCGCCATTTCTCTGTACTTCATATAATCTTCTTCTCTCTGTTTTAGTTATCTTTTCTTTTAGTATAATAAATTACAGTCAAATATTCAAGCGATATTCGTAAAATAGTGTCAGATTTGACAACACTAAAAATTTTAGTATAATACAGATATTTAAAAGAACTCGAACACTTTATTATGAAAGGAAAAATAAAATGAAAAAGATTATTTCGGCGATAATTGCCACTGCTATGATGTTTACGCTTTGCGTAACAAGTACATTGCGGCAGAGAGTTGGCGTGAGGCGTTCGTTACACGTCTTATGAAAATTATGTCCTCAGATCCGTCATACAATCAAGTAGTTCTTACCGATCTTGACAGAAACGGTATACCGGAGGCATTCGTTATGCGTGACGGTATGGACGGAGGTATTTCAGCCGCGTTCACTATGAAGGCAATACAATTTCAAATATTGACGTTCCTAACAACATTATCGGTACTTGCCTTTCAGACATCACCGTATACCAAGACGGTGGAAGATACATATTTGTCGGTCGTGAAGTACCGCGCTATTCTTCGGTTATCAACTTCTACAAACTTATGTTTGACGGTCAGACTTTCTCAACAGAAAAATACTTAAATCATATGTAAGCTCATATCAAACCGTTCCTTACGTTGATATGTACGGCAACGACTTTTGACAAACGGTTATCCGAACAGAGCAAAATCAAGGATTTCGTTGACAGATACGAGGGTATCAACACTCTTACCGCAACAAATTCAAATGCAAAACTATCCGTAAACGGTGTAGACGTTGAAGTATCGGGTTATTCCGTAAACGACTCAAACTATTATAAAATTCGTGATATTGCAATGGTACTTCGTACAACAAACGCACGTTTTGACGTTGCGTGGGACGAAATTTGAGTGCTATCGCAATTTCAACGGGAGTTAAATACACAATAGTCGGCGGCGAGCTTAACAGCGACCATTCAGCCGCACTTAATGTTGACCAAACACCGCCCTGTTTATGTGGACGGCGAAGAAAAAGTTCTTTCTTACAACATCAACGGAAATACTTACTTCAAAATCCGTGACATTGCCGATATGGTAGGCTTTGACGTTGACTGGGACGGAGATACACAGACCGTTGTTATTCGTACAAACTAAAAATTACAAAAACATAAAAAGCCGATTAATTAGATTTATTCGGCTTTTTATACCACTTTGCGTTTTTGTTGAATATTGCCTTGATTAAAGGCAGAATATATAGTATAATATAAATTCAAAGCTAAATTATGGGGAATACATAATGTCAATTTCAGAAATAGTGCTTATCGGTATAGCACTAAGTATGGACGCTTTTGCGGTCTGTGTCGCAAGTTCAATGGTCTATACGAATATGACATGGCTGAGAAAACTTTCAATGCCGATTATGTTCGGGCTTTTCAGGGAATAATGCCGATTTTAGGGTTCTTTCTCGGAAGTCTTTTCGCATCGTTTATTGAAAATGGTCAGGACCGATTTCACTGCTTATTCTCGGTATAATCGGTATTAATATGATTCGTGAGGGTCTTGCCAAAGACGAAGAGACCGAGCCGAAAAGCTCACGCTTTGGATTACTTGTTCAAGCAGTTGCAACAAGCATTGACGCATTCGCCGTAGGTGTTTCATTTGCCGCAAACAGTGCAAACATATGGCAGTCCGCACCGATTATTGCGGTAACTACATTCGTTCTAAGTCTTATCGCATTATTTGTCGGTACAAAAGCAGGTGAGAAACTTGGCGACAAAGCAGAAATACTCGGCGGAATTATTCTTATTATAATAGGTATAAAATCATTATTCTAAATAAACGAGCAGACGTGAAAGGAGGTTTTAATATGTACAATGTACGACGCAAATTATGGATACTTACCGTACTTCTTTTGCCGTGTCTGCTGTTATGTTAAAATTCTTTCCTTCTTCCGATAATAATGACGCAATCGCCACTCCGGCGAATGCACAGCAAGCCGAAAGCGGTACATCAACCGTATTTTCAGACGGCAGCACGGAACGCTTTGTCGCACACAGAGGATATTCAAACTATGCACCCGAAAACAGTATTCCGGCATTTGAGCTTGCCGGTAAAATCGGCTTTGGGGTATCGAAACGGATATTTGCGAAACAAGCGACGGTCAATTCGTCTGTATGCACGATGACACTCTTGACAGAACAACAAACGGTTCGGGAGCTATTTCCGACTACACGCTTGACGATTTAAGTCAGTTCCAAATTGACTACGGAAATTATCTCGACACAAACGAAAACTTAAAATACCTACTCTTGAAGAATATCTTTCGATATGCAGTACATACGGAAATGTACCGATTATCGAAATCAAAAATATCGCTAATTATGACGCATTTCTAAACACAATCATAGCAAGCGGACTTGAAACGCATTGTATAATCACAGGTGCGATTGATGATGTAAAAGAAATTCGTGCAAGAAACAATATTATCCCTGTTATGACAATCGGTTACACTCCTGCACCGTATACGGATAATCTTGAACATATTACGGAAATATCCGAAAACAGAGGTATTTTGTATAACTATCCGCAAGTGGATCAAGCCGCAATAGATATACTCCATCAACAAAACATTTTCTGCGGTGTATGGTCTGTTGACGACACGGAAACAGCACAGAAATACATTGATTACGGTGCTGATTTTATAGTAACAAACGAAATCCCGCAAGAATTAATCATATGGTAAATGACAATGAATAGCAAAATGTGTCATTTGATATGACACACATTTTTATTTGTGATTTTTGTGATTCCAACCATACAATCAATACCGACATATCAGACGGTGAAACACCGGAAATTCTTGACGCTTGTCCGAGTGACTTTGGCTGTATCTTATTCAATTTTTGTCTTGCCTCCAAACGCAAGCCGTGTATATCCGAATAATCTTGATTTTCGGGAAGAAGTTTTCCTCCATTTTCTTAAACTGCTCAACCTGTGCTATCTGTCTTTTATATAGCCGTCATACTTTAGTTTTATTTCAACCTGTTCACAAACTGCGTCCGGAAGTGTCGGACGGTTATGGTCGACAGGTGCAAGTTTTTCATAATCAAGTTCTGGACGTTTTATCATATCGCTAAGACGTATTCCCGTCTTAACTGCGGTCGAATTATACTGTTCAAAAGCGGATTTGCGTCTTTCGGCGGTACTATAACCGACGTCACACGCTTAATTTCATTTTCAATCATATCCATTTTTCAAGGAACTTTTTATATCTTTCTTCCGATATAAGACCGATTTTATATCCGAACGGAGTAAGTCTTTCATCTGCGTTATCCTGTCTTAAAGCAAACGGTATTCCGAACGTGATGTCATCATTCGGTACGGCTCGTTTGTACCCTTTGTTATAAGGTCATCTATAAGTGTGCCGATATATCCGTCCGAACGTTTTAATGTAAGCGGTTCTTCGTTTTAAGTTTCAATGCCGCATTAATTCCGGCAATAAGTCCTTGTGACGCCGCCTCCTCATAGCCGGACGTACCGTTAAACTGTCCTGCACCGTAAAGTCCATGTACATTCTTAAATTCCAACGTTGCATACAGTTGAGTCGGATCGCAGCAATCATATTCTATTGCATATGCAGGACGCATAATTTCAACATTTTCAAGTCCCTCAACGCTTCGATACATTTCAAGTTGTACATCCTCAGGCATACTCGTTGAAAGCCTTGTGCGTATACTTCCTTTGTATCAAGTCCATAGGCTCCATAAAAGCTGATGTCTTGGTTTTCCGCAAAACGCACAACCTTATCTTCGATAGACGGACAGTATCGCGGACCTATACCTCAACCATACCGCCGTACATTGCCGAACGACCGAGATTGTCGTGTATAATTTGGTGAGTTTTTTCATTTGTATACACAAGATAGCAAGGAACAAGATTTTGCCGACATTCTCCGTTTCAAACGAAAACGGCACGATTTTTCGTCACCCTCCTCAAGCTCCATCTTACTGGAGTCAAGTGTATCCGCGTGCACTCTTGCTGGAGTACCTGTTTTAAATCGCTTTAATTCAATACCCAATCTGCGAAGATTTTCCGAAAGTTCATTTGCAGGAACATTCCGTCAGGACCGCTTTCACGCGAATAACTTCCGATAAAATTTTACCCTTTAAATAAGTTCCGCTGGCAATAATAACCGCTTTTACCTTATATTCAACGCCTGTATGTGTTACAACTTCCGTTACATTATTATCTTCATCGGTAATTACATTTACGATTTCCGCTTGTTTAACCTGCAAATTCTCTTGATTTTCAACACGTTTTTCATTTCAACGTGATACTTTTTCTGTCAATCTGTGCTCTAAGTGAATGTACGGCAGGAACTTTGCCTTTATTAAGCATTTTGACTGTATAAACGAAGCGTCCGCCGCTTTACCCATTTCACCGCCGAGTGCGTCAAGCTCACGAACAAGGTGACCTTTCGCCGTACCGCCTATACTTGGGTTACAAGGAAGATTTCCTATTGCGTCAAGGCTTATTGAAAACATAACCGTTTTCATACCCAATCTTGCCGCCGCCAAAGCCGCCTCACAGCCCGCGTGACCGCCTCCGATTACGGCAACATCATATTCACCTAAAACCATTATTCTTCCTCCCCGATATATTCAACCTTATGCTGTTTTTCTTTCATATCCTTTAATATTGAGCGTTCAATTACTCTTGCGGCATAAAATTGCGGTGGATAGCAAGTAACGCAAAGTCCGACAACTACTACTATAATTGCCGCTGCAAGCGGATTAACGAATGTAAACAACGCACCGTATATAAGTACTCCTATAAGCGTTGTAAAAGTTACCCGGTAATTTTGCAAGTGTTATAAGCAACGCATTTTTATAAAACGATCCGATCCCACATTCAAATGTAATCATAATTTGATACAAATACGGATGCATCATTGTATAAACAACAAGTACAAGTATCATAACATACAGCAACATCATCCAAAGCATACTGCCCGTTGAAACGTAAAGCGAATGATAGAAAAGAATTGCATTAATTCCGAACACAAGCAAAACCGCATCAATCAGCACAACTACCATACTCTGTTTAAAGTTTTCCTTAAACTTGTCCGCACCGTCACTCAAAACCCAAGTATGTTCACCGCGTGAAACATCTTGTTATATACGAATAAGCCGCCGTTGCAGGACCTGAACCCCAAAACGTGAACACACCGATTGAAAAGCAAGCTGAATAAGTATCATAATACTTCCTGCACATTTTCCGCGCTTGATTCCGTACCAAGCGAAATAATAGTGTCTGAAACATTCTGAACGATATGCGTACTGCTCAAAACTATACCGCCGAAAATATATAAAATCGCAATCCATATAATACTCGTTATCGCATAAAGACAGTTCGCACCCAAAAATTTAGTGAACTTACGTATCACAATATCAAAACAAGAAAAGCCTTTCTTTAGGTTCGTTCTTATCCACTCCCTTACCCGGTTTATCATAACCGCCGCCGAAAATTCCCATATTTTTCTCCTTCCAAAATTTGAATACAATTTTTCATTCATATAAAATATTTATGCAAACTATATTGTAACACAATTTTTTATGATACAATATCAAAATAAATGTTTACAAATAAAATATCAATCGAGGTAACAAATGAAATCACGATAAATCAAAACGACGCAGGGCAACGGCTTGACAAGTTTCTTACAAAATATCTTGTCAATATGCCACAGAGTATGTTATATAAAAGTCTTAGAAAAAATTGCGTCAGAGTAAACGGCAAACACATCAAAGACGGCAAATATATGCTCCAAAACGGCGATGTGTTGAAGTTATTTTTAAAGACGAATTTTACGAAAGCAAATCAAGCTTTAAAGCAGGCAATTCCGATATTGACGTTGTATATGAGGACGAAAATATTATACTTATTAATAAAGAAAGCGGTGTTGTAGTCCATTCGGACGATAAAGGCACAAAGGATACGCTTCTTGAAGAATGCAGAGTTATCTGTACAAAAGGCGAATACAATCCCGAAAACGAACACAGTTTTCTCCTTCATTCTGCAATCGCCTTGACAGAAATACATCAGGTATAATAATCGGTGCAAAATGCCGCCGCACTTCGTATAATCAACGAAAAATCCGCAGCCGCGAAATTAAAAAGATATACCTTTGCATTGTCGAAGGTCATCTTAAAAAGCGGTCACCTTACCGCATATCTTACACGCGGTGACAAAAAGTTACGGTTTCAGATTATAATGAAGAAAATTCAAAGAAAATCGGCACAAAATATAATGTTATTGCCGAAAAAAGACACTTCACTTGTGGAAGTCGAGCTTGAAACAGGACGCACACACCAAATCAGAGCACAGTTTTCGCACATAGAAATCCGCTGTACGGAGATACGAAATACGGCTCACAACACAGCGGAGGTATGAAGCTTGCAAGTTACAAGTTGGTATTTGATTTTAAAACGGACGCAGGCATATTAAATTACCTAAATCACAAAGAATTTCAAATAAGCGTTGATTTTGCCAAAACCTTTGCACAGCAGAAATTATAAAGGTCAGCCGTTGCATTCGGTTTACCGAGATGTCTTACGCTTTCCTCCATCATTGCAACACGCCAAGGACAAGCAAACATTTGATTTATCGCTTCAGAAATCGGATAAGTGTCGTTTACCATAATTGCCGCGCCATTATTCACAAGGAAATTAAGGTTTCTGTCCTCTTGTCCGGGAAGCGGATTCATTGTTATCATCGGCAATCCTTTGCAAGCGATTCTGATGTTGTAAGTCCGCCCGGCTTTGTTATTATAAAGTCGGCGGCGTCCATCATTACGTCAACATTATCTACAAATCCGTATGAATATATTTTTATTCCAATCACATTCATCAACTACGCTTTTATTTTCTTATTTGTACCGCAAACGCACAGCACTTGAAAATCTTTCGGATATGTATCAATTTGTTCCAAAATCTTTTTATATTTCCGTACCCCATTGAACCCATCATTATAAGTATAGTGGGAATATTTTCAATTCGAGTTTTTCCGTGCCTCAATAGGGTCGTTTTTCTTTACAAACTGTTCTCTTATCGGTATACCGAAGGCAAAAGTTTCTTTTCGCTATACCTTTTTCTGCATTTCGTGTTCCAAAAGTTCATCCGGAATTACGTAATAGTCAAGGAACGTACTTTCCCAAAACGGATGTACGGTGAAATCGGTTACTATTCCGACAGACGGACAATCAAAAGCCGCACGGTCGGCAAGTATGCTTATACACACTCCGGCATAGCTATGCGTACCGATTATCAAATCGGGATTATATTCAGCAACGAACTTTTCAAGTTTCTTTGAAACAAACCGCGAAAATATCGATACAAGCGAATTACGGTCATACGGCTCGTCCTTTTGCGTAAGTTTGCCGTAAGCCTTCGCATACGTCTTTGCAAGGTACTTTGTCGAAAGCAAGTATCCGTCCTGTATTGAATTTCCCAAACGATGATTTACATAGTCGAATATATCAAGCATATGACATTGATGTCCGTTCTCCTCGAAATATTCCATAATAGCCTTAGCCGTAGAATGATGTCCGTAACCGGCTTTACGGATAACAACAACACTTTCAATTTTAAGACCCCTTGTCTTTTTAACAATATTATAACAAATAAAAATAAATTTTTCAACCTTATTGACTTTATGAATTTAATAGACTATAATGTCATAAGTTATTAAAATGAGGCGGTGTATTGTGAAATGATAAGCGATATGACTAAAGGAAATCCGTTAAAATTGATACTTTCTTTTCAGTTCCTATGCTGATCGGAAATATCTTTCAACAGGTGTATAACTTTGTTGACGCGGCGATTGTCGGTAAGTTTGTGGGTGCCGAATCTCTTGCGGCGGTAGGTTCGACAGGTACGATTGTCGGAGTTATGATTTGTCTTATGATGGGACTTACGAGCGGTGCGGGAATTATTATAGCGCAGTGTTTCGGTTCAAGGAATTTTGACGAACTGAGAAAAACAGTTACGGGACTTATTTACATAGTGGGAATTTTGGCGGTGGTTACGTCAGTTGCCGGAGTTGTGTTTTCACGGCCGATTTTATCGTTTCTGAACACACCCGATAACGTAATCGACGAGGCGGTCGCATACATAAACGTAATATTCGCATTCACAATCGGTACGGCTATGTATAACGCGTCAAGCGCAATACTCAGAAGTCTTGGTGACAGCCGTACACCGCTTTACGCACTATACTTTCTTCTGTATTAAATGTAGTTTTCGACTTGTTGTTCGTTGTTGTGTTTAAAACAGGCGTTGTCGGTGCGGCGGTTGCAACTGTTATCGCACAGATTATCAGTGCGATTTATTGTATTATACATATGGTAAGACACCGCAGACAGCTTAATCTTGAGGGCATAAACTTCCAAACAACAAAACGCGCAATCAAACGGATTTTCCAAACAGGAATACCGTCGGCTTTGAAAGCTGTCTGATTTCACTCGGCACAATGAGCGTGCAACGTCTTGTAAACTCATTCGGTGCAATGACTATGGCAGGCTATACCGCCGCCGTAAAATCGACTCAATCGCAATCGCACCGATTGTATCGGTCGGCTCGGCATTGTCGGTTTCTCGGGTCAAAACATCGGTGCAAATCAGATGGACAGAATAAAAGGGTATGTATCAAACACTTGCGTCGCTTATCGGTATATGTATAGTGATTGCTGCCGGAATTGTATTGTTCCGTAATCAACTGCTTGGCTTGTTCCTTGACAAAACACAAGCCGCAGAGGCTATCGCAATAGGAAGCAAGTACCTTACTATCGTATGTGTTGCGTATATAGTTGCGGCGGTTATGAGAACATATTTAAACGTTCTTCGCGGTGCGGGTGATGTTAATACCTCCGCAGTCGCAGGTATACTTGAACTTATAGGAAGAATTATTTTTGCATATATACTTGTTCGCCCGCTCGGCTCAACAGGTATTTGATTGCTACTCGCTCGCCTGGGCAATGGGTGCGTCAGTACGTTATCCGATACTATTCGGGTAAGTGGATTAATAAAGTTGGTATAAAAAATGGCACTTTCGTGCCATTTTTTATACTTATTCTTCACTAATTTTACTGTTTTCTTTCCGAAATAGGTTGTAATTGTGATGACAATACAAATATATTCACGTTCTTGGCATTATCCTTTTGTCAAGAGAAATTTTTGTATCGTCTTTCATCGAAAGCGGTACTCTGTCAATTCAATCATAACGCCGTTTTCATCATACATTGCCGCATATACATAGCAGTCGCCGTACTTCATTTGTGGATATATCAAAAATCATATGATGTGTCGTTTTCTGTTTTGTAACTTCTACCGTTGTCATAGTCATATCCGTAGGTATTCCGTTATAATGGATTGTTGCGTTTGTAAGATATGTATTTCCGACCAACACAATCTTACTCCACTCTTCCTCCGTACCTGCGTAATACACATTGGTAATACTATAACAATCACTAAAAGCATTTTGCAATTTTATTTATATTTTACCCATCGTTACAGTGGTTAAGTTTGTACAGAAGGCAAATGCACTCATCCCTATCGACTTAACCTTATTCGGTATGTCAATACTTCCAAACTTTCACATTCGTAAAACATATTTCTTCTATTTTGTCGATATTCAGACAGCTTTATGCTTTCCAACTTGTTGCACCAGCTTTCTCCTATGCTTTTAACATTATCCGTCATTGTAACATTGACTACTCCGCTCGAATAAAAGCACTGACGCTTATACGTTCAACACTTTCAGGTATGTTTATATTTGCTAAATTGCTGCAAGAATTAAATGCATTGTCATCTATCACCGTAACCGGCAAGCCTTCAATTTCACTCGGTATAGTAGCTTCGCTGACAGATTTGTCACACTTAACAATAACCACAGATTTTCCGTCGGTACTAAAATTGTAAGTAAACGGCTCGATTGTTTTATTATAATGAATTGTTGCGTTTTTCAACGCGCCGTTGCCGTCACCTGCGCTGTTTCTTCTATATCAATTTTATTCCATTGTGTTTCGGTACCAAAATAGTATATATCTTTTAAGCTGTTACAATCATAAAACGCATACTGTTCAATCAAATCAACACTTTTAGGTATTGTTATACTTTCCAGACTTGCACAACCGCTGAAAGCAGAAGAATATATTGTATCTACATCACTTGAATTTTACACTCTTTAGGCTTGTACAATTTGAAAAATGTCGAACCCTGAATCCAACTTAGATTCTCAGACAATACCACTTCCGTCAAATTTGTACAGCCGGAAAATACAGAACTGCCCATATCATAAATATTATCTGTAAGAGAAACCGAAGTCAAGTTTGTGCCAACCATAAAATGCCTGTGCCTGTATATATATGTCACGCTTTCAGGAACTGTATAGCTTGTATCGCTTTTCCGCGGATATGCAACAAGTTCTGATTTATCTTTATTAAAAGCACCCGTTGTCAGAAGTGTAATATAGGTTGTTTTCATCAACGTTTATCGCTTCCAAATTAACGCTGTTACTGAACGCACCCGCTGCTATTGATGTTGTTTGTTGCGGAACATTTATAGTATTAACATTTTGTGTATACTTAAAAGCACAACCGTCAATTTTCGAAACACTTGACGAATTGTATAGCTTACACCACTTTTGCAGCAGGATATTGAATAAGTTCTGTTTTACTTTGTTAAAAGTACTCCGTCCTTTGAAATATAATTTTGTTTTCAGAATCGACAACTATATTTTCAAGGCTTGTACAGCCCAAAATGTATCGTACCCTATTGAAGTTACGGTTGACGGATTGTTACTTTCTTCAAATCCACATTTAAAAACGCATCGCCATCAATCTCAGTTACCGTTGCTCCCTCAATTTCACTTGGTATATTTACTTCCGCCACTTCCTTGGCACATTTTGAAATCGTAACCGTATTATCTTCATTTACCCAATATTCCAAATAGTTCTCATACGTTTCCGCACTTGCCGTCATCGGCACAAATGCACACAGCATTGACAGTGCCAAAATCATACTTAAAATTTTCTCTCTCATAAAATAATTGCCTCCCACATATAAATTTTTACATATATAGCTTATCATATCTTGGTAGGAATTGCAATATATTTTTCAAATATTGTCTTTTTAGTTTCTTATCAACCTTATTGTCGCAACGGTCATATCGTCGATTACTGCGTCACGGCTTTTTGACTGCATTTTCAATTACGGATTGTGCCATTTCGTCCATAGTGTCAAACGGCATTTTATTTCTTTTTCAGCCAATCTGTACGGACAGTACCAAATCCCGCTTCACTTATTCCGTCCGACATCATTATTATTATATCGCCGTCATCAAGGCGTTTGGCTTTGTCCCTGTACCTTTATATCAGGCAGCATACCGACAGGCAACGAAACAGAAAACACCGTTTCGACATTCGACCGTGAAGTACAATACTCTCGAACCGCCGATTTTGAAAAACTCACATATACCTGTCATAAGGTCTATACATAGCAGATCCACGGTAGAAAGCACTCATAGTCAAGTTTTAAACAACAGAGTGCCGAATTTATCATATCAATAGACGTTTTCACGCCAAACCCTGACTGCAAAATTCTCTCAACAATTTCAGTGTTATATGGCTCTCGAACATTGCCCTTTTACCGCTGCCCATACCGTCCGATAAATCATCACATACTGTTTATAACTCTCCGTCACGAACGTATCTATACTGTCGCCCGACACTTCGCTGAAATCTCGGCTTATCTGTCTTATATCGCAATATCTGCGGTAAATTTTGCGCGTGACACAAATTTCATAAGTCCGTTCGCACTGTCACACTCATAGCCCATAGGTGTTTCTGACAACGTTTTCAAGCACGTTTTCAATCTTCCCGACTTCCGTACCCTTAGACGTTCCGAGATATACCTCCATTTTTCCGTGACTGCTTTCAATAACGCTTATTCAAAATGCCATAATTCCGACTTTGTCGCTCGGCAATAAGTGTTTCCTCCAAATCCTCTCTGAACGTAAAGCGGAACATATATTTTCCGCCATTGTGTCCATAAGGCTTGACATTTCTTTATACTGTCTTGCAACCAAGTCACGGCTTGTAACCGCCCCGCCCGTCCGCAATAAGGTTTCTTATACAGTTCATAGACGGATTAAACTCCACAACGAACAAATCAGGTCGTAAGCATTTATCCTTAAAGCTGTTCGGTACTGATGTAAACCCAATATCCCCCTTGTTTCAATTGTATCAAGCAACAGCATTATACTGCGCTATGTGCGTGTAAAGTCGGACTGCCAGCATTTAACCACATTCGGACACCCCGCACACTCTGTCCGCAACCTCATCAAAAGCGTAGCAACATCTTTATTATATGATTTCAGTCTTTTCTCCGAAGCATTTGAAAAACACTCCTCCAAGCTCTTAAATGCCTTTGACGATTTTTCGCTGCATAGACAAATACTCTTTAACTCACGTCCGCACTTACCGTTTCAAGCTTTAACGACCTTGCAAAAGATTTTATATACCCTTGAACTTTATTCGGCGCCAACAAAGCACCGCCCCTATCGCTGTTTCGATAATCGTCACAGGCAAAGACGATGCACTTCCCGCATACAGCGCCACCGCACTGCCGCCCAAGAAACCCAACGCAACCCGAAACGTCCGAACGATTTCAGCAAATTTCCGAACAATGCACTTATACCGAAAATACCCATAGTAACAACCGCCGACGGTGACGACATTGCCGACATAAACTCCTATACAAAGTCCCCGCTGCCCGCCGCCGCAATACCGCCGTGAAGCGCAATGCAAAAGTACCGCATATACGGAAACTATATTGGCAAGACTGATATTATACGGAAACACAATTCCCGAAAGTCCTGTTATAAAACAACCCACGCTTACAGAAATACTGATAAGCTCGTCCTGCGCGGTCTGCGTGCGTTTTTGCGGTTTGCAAATCAATCCGTGTGCTTTTTGAATATTATATACATCAATGAAGTGACTATCGACTCAACAAAGCATAAGTATATCATATGCTCCGACATATGTATATAAGAAAACAAGTCCGCCGACCATAACCGCACCGCCCACGCACGCCGCGTCAAGCAACAAGGTTTTCCTTATTTCTGAAACGTGTATATATCCAAAACAAATGCCGCAACAAGATATTTTTGTGGGCACCGCACTGCCTGCCGACGCCATAAGTGCAACCGAAAGCACTGTTATACCGAGATACGCAATACTTTTATCAAAGCGAAGCAAGCCACTCCGAACGGAAAAGTCCCAAAACAGACGCTCGTCCTGCCAAAGCAATAGCATACTCATTCCCATATCTCTAACAGACGGTGCTCGGAGCATTTCTGTATTCCGTTGTCTTTACCGCTGGCTGACTCATTTTAATTCCTCCTACAAGTGCAATATAGGTTATTATACCACTTGTTTATGGATAAATATGTAAAATCCTGTTGTCGATATATAAAAATATTTCGACATCATTTTGACAAATTGCGTTTGCATATGATATACTACATACATACTTTTATATTGAGAATTAGATTATGAAAAAAATTTTGATTTTTCCGATACTCACGGCGATATTAACCGCTGTTTAGATATAATTGAAAAGCCGACAGTGTAAGTGCGATTTTCCACGCAGGCGATTACACAGGTGACGCGGAAGATTTGGAGTCGATATACCCAAACATACCTATATATTATGTAAAAGGCAACAACGACTACTTTTCAAAACGCCGTCACATATGCTTGTTACAATAGACGGTGTTAAGATATTTATTACGCACGGTCACGAACAGAATAAAATACGAATATGAATTTATGACTCTCCGCAAGGCTGCCGAAAAATATGATCCCGATTTAATAATATTCGGTCACACGCACATTCCTTATACCGATTACAAAGGCAAAGCCACACTTTTAAACCGGGAAGTATACGTTATACAGGCACATATGCAGAGGCTGAAATCGAAAACGGTAAACTAAAACAAAAATCATAGAGGTTTGATGTACAAAATTACACAAAAATGTCACGTTATTTTATATATCCCCGTTATGTGACATTATTAATGAATTATTTGTAAAAATGTCACGTCTTATCACGCAATATGACAATTTTAAACGATTTATACCTTTTAAATATAGAAGATTTATCCTTTATATTGCAATTTTACAGTAATAATTTATACTATGAGTGAACTTAATTGAGTTCATTAAACGAGAAAAGACGGTGCATTCCCCGTGCACCGTCTTCTCAGAATCCGATAAATTGTCCGGAACGTGCAAAGCAATTTATTTTTGTTTTTACTTTAATTTATAACCTTAATAAAACAGGCAAGCCTATCTTTATACGGCTTGCTTACCTTTTTGAAAATAAAACCTTTTGCGTACCAACGTACGCGACGAGTTTATTTTCGCAAAAATGAACTCATTTCTCGGATTCTGAACGGTATGATAAATTGTCCGGAACGTGCAAAGCATTTATTTTATGTTTTATTATAATTTATAACCCGAATAAAACAGGCAAGCCTATCTCTTTGTACGTGGCTTGCCTGTACACTTTTTCTTTATAAATTTTTGTTACTTCTTTTAAATATTCCGCAAATTCATCTTTTAAATCATCTCTTGAAAGTGCAAAATCGACTGTTGCCTGTAAAACCTGTTTACTTCCTATATCATATCTTCTGCCCTCAAAGTCATATGCGTACATATCTTCATTCTTTGCAAGCATTACAAGTGCGTCGGTAAGCTGTATTTCGCCGCCTGCACCCTTTAGGTGTTTTTCAAGGCAATCGAATATTGCAGGTGTGATTACATATCTGCCGAGTACCGCAACGTCTGACGGTGCGTCCTCTTTTCGGCTTTTCGACCATTCCTTTCAGCTTATACATTCTGCCTCTCAACATTATCGCAGTCCACAATACCATGGCTTTGAAACTTGATCCATTCCGACCTTTGCACTCCAAGCACTGTCGCATTATATTTGTTAAACTGTTCGATAAGCTGACTCAAACACGGCTTTTCCGCCACAACCACATCATCACCGAGCATTACCGCAAAAGGCTCGTTTCCGACAAACTTTTCGCAAAGTACAGCGTGTCCAAGACCTTCTGTTCCTTTGACGTACAAACTGAACGTTTATTTTATCCGACACTTCACGAACAGCATTAAGCATTCCTGCTCTTGCCGTCACGTTCAAGTATCGTTTCAAGCTCATATGCCCTATCAAAATGATTTACAAGTGCGTCCTTACCGCGTGATAAATTATAAGCAATCCTCAATGCCCGATGCGATTGCCTCCTCAACAATATACTGAATTGTCGGCTTATCGACTATCGGCAGCATTTCTTTCGGCACTCGCCTTAGTCGCCGGAAGAAATCTTGTTCTGAACCCTGCCGCAGGTATTACCGCTTTTGTTACTTTCATATCCTCCTCAATTTCTAATTTTATAACTATCTATTATTATACCACATATTTTCCATAATTGCGATATAAAAATCAGTTAATTTATTTCAAATTTCAACACTTGATATTGTTTCAAATCTGCGGTATAATATTTTATATATATAATTACAGATTAAGGAGAAAAACAGAATGTTTATAAGAGATATATTTGCTCAAAAAGCCGGTGCTTTCATTTGAAGTATTTCCGCCGAAAAGGACAGGACTTGACAATGTCATTTCGGCAGTTGACGAGCTCAAAAATGCCTATTGACTATATGGAGCGTTACATACGGTGCAGGTGGGTAATTCAAAAATACCGCATATATCGCCTCACATTTAAAGAATAATCTTTCTATTCCGTCACTTGCACATCTTACTTGCGTTGTAAACTCAAAGGACGATATTAAGGTAAAATTACAGGAATATAAAGACCTTTGGAATTGAAAATATCCTTGCACTTCGCGGTGACAAGCCGAAAGATTATGACGGTGAAATATTCCCGGCTATCACTATGCAAACGAACTTGTAGAGGCAATCAAAGATTTCGGAGATTTTGCGTCGGCGGTGCTTTGTTACCTGAGTGTCACCCTGATTCTCCGAGCCTTGACGCCGATATTGAAAATTTAAAAGTAAAAGTTGACGCAGGTGTTGATTTTCTTGTTACTCAAATGTTTTTGACAACGACGAATTTACAAATTCCGCGATAAACTTGCAAAGAAAGGTATAAACAAACCTATCACAGCCGGAATAATGCCTCTTACAAACGCAGGTCAAATACAGCGTATGGCAATTCTTTCAGGCGGTGCGTCTATGCCGTCAAAATTCTTGCGTATGATTTCAAAATACCAAGACAATCCGGAGGCTTTAAAACAAGCAGGTATTGCGTATGCGGTTGATCAAATTATCGACCTGCTTTCAAACGACATTGACGGTATTCATCTTTACACAATGAACAAGCCCGAAACCGCACAGAAAATCGTAAATGTTATAAACAACCTATTTGTATAATTCGCATTTTGCAAGGAGAACTTATGAACGGAAAACTATATTTATGTGCCCACCGATAGGCAATCTCGGTGATGTCCGCGCGCTGTCTTGAAGCATTTAACAATGCCGATTTAATTGCCGCAGAAGATACAAGGCGTACTCTTCAGCTTTAAATCACTTTGAAATATCAAAGCCACTGACAAGCTACCACCAACACAACAAGCACGAAAAGGCGAATATATTATATCACTTTTAAAACGGTAAAACATTGTACTTGTATCGGACGCAGGTACTCCCGCAATTTCAGATCCCGGTGAGGACTTAGTTAAGCTATGTATCGAAAACGATATTGGCGCCACCTCAATCCCCGGACCTGTCGCGGGTATAAACGCACTGATACTGTCGGGACTTCCGACAAGACGATTTGCATTTGAGGGATTTCTTTCGGTGAACAAGCGTCACAGAAAGAACATCTTGAACTTGTGAAAACGACACTCACACACTCATTTTTTTATGAGGCTCCGCACAAATTAAAACACGCTTTCCGATATGCAAAAGACATTCGGCGGTGACAGAAAAATCGCTCTTGTGCGTGAGCTTACAAAATTCACGAAGAAGTGAAAAGATGTACAATCGACGAGGCAATCGCATATTATTCCGAAAACAATCCGCGCGGTGAATACGTACTCATAGTCGAGGGTGCAAAGAAGTCGAAGAAACGGAAGAAACGAATGGGAAAATATTTCAATTAAAGAACACGTTGACAAATACATTGCGGAAGGTATGACTTCAAAGACGCAATAAAAAGCCGCCGTAGACAGAAATCTTCCGAAACGTGACGTATACAACGAATATCACAGAGGTGAATAACGTGAAAAGAGAACATTATTTTAATAGGCACTGCCGCCGCGGCAGGCATATACAGCAATAACAGGCAAAGGTTTATTCAACAAACCACGCTTCAAAGAACAGCACGAACGCGTTGCAAACTACGTTGAAACTCACTATCCGAACGCGGTTTACACTCCTATCGAAATGACCGCAAACGGTTGGGTAACGGTCATAAGACGTATTGCAAGACCGAACATAATCCTTTACATCACCCGTGACGGAAACGGCAATTATGTCTTTACCGAATCGGAAGTCCGAAATGCGTAACCAAAACAACGCTTTGGCATAGTATAAATCATAAACAAATTAAAGGAGGTTTTACTATGTTTTCGGCGGAGGATGTAATAACAATTCAGACAGTTGGATATGGATTGTGGTAATAGTGGCACTTGTTATACTTTGCTGTGACGGTAATATTTTCGGCGGAAGCAATAACAACTGCTGTTGCTGTTGCGATCCATGCTGCGACCCTTGCTGTGACAATCACAAAACGATTGCTGCTAAAATCTATTGTACTTAAAGGTGCCGGCATATCGGCACCTTTTTATGCAAAATAAATTTTACAAAAATTAATAAAAACAGTAGTAATCCTTACGTTTTTGTGATATAATATACGTTAATAATGCGATAATTCCATTCTTTGGGATTACACAGACCGATATTATTTATGAGGAGAAAAATAAATGAGTATATTCGACAAAATATTCGGCACATATTCTGACAGAGAACTAAAGAGAATACGTCCTATCGCAGACAAAGTTATGGCACTTGAGGACGATATGGCAAAACTTTCAGATGCAGAATTAAAAGCCAAGACACCTGAGTTTAAGGAAAGACTTAAAACGGCGAAACACTTGATGATCTTCTTCCTGAGGCATTTGCGGTAATGCGTGAGGCAAGCTGGCGTGTTGAATGAAACACTTCTATGTACAGGTTATCGGTGGTATTATTCTTCATCAGGGACGTATCGCCGAGATGAGAACAGGTGAAGGTAAAACACTTGTTGCCACACTTCCGGCATATTTGAACGCTTTAACCGGTGACGGTGTACATATTGTCACCGTAAACGATTATCTTGCTAAGCGTGACAGTGAGTGGATGGGAAAAGTTTACCGTTATCTTGGTATGAGTGTCGGACTTATTATTCACGAACTTGACAACGGTGAAAGACGTGAGGCATATGCCGCTGACATTACTTACGGTACAAATAACGAACTTGGTTTCGATTATCTGCGTGACAACATGGTTATTTATAAAGAAGAAATGGTACAGCGCGGTCATAATTATGCAGTAGTCGATGAAGTTGACTCAATTCTTATAGATGAGGCGAGAACTCCGCTTATCATTTCCGGTATGGGCGAGGACGCAAATGACCTTTACAGAGTTGCCGATATGTTCGTTAAACGTCTTAAAAGGTTGTCGTTACAGAACACGACGACAAACAGCTTGACGAAGATGTAGACGCAGATTATATCGTTGACGAAAAGCAAAACAGCTATGCTTACCGAACAGGGTATTAAAAAGCTGAACAAGGTTTCGGTATCGAAAACCTTTCCGACCCTGAAAATATGAAACTTCAACACCACATCAACCAAGCCTTGCAGGCTAACGGTGTTATGCACCGTGACCAACAGTACGTTGTTCAAGACGGCGAGGTTATGATCGTCGATGAGTTTACAGGACGTATCATGCCGGGAAGACGTTACAGTGACGGTTTGCACCAAGCTATCGAAGCAAAGGAAGGCGTTAAAATTGAAAACGAGTCAAAGACTCTGGCAACAATCACATTCAAAACTTCTTCCGTCTTTACAACAAGCTTGGTATGACAGGTACAGCTCTTACTGAAGAAGAAGAATTTCAACATATATATAAGCTTGACGTTGTTGCCGTTCCTACAAATAAGCCGGTAATCCGTAAGGATTTACATGACGTTGTATTCAAAACAGAAAAAGGCAAGTTTATGGCGGTTATCAAGCAAATTCAAGAATGTAACGCAAAGGGACAGCCTGTACTTGTGGGTACCGTAAACGTAGACAAGTCGGAAATACTTTCGGCACTTCTAAAGCGTGCAGGAATTAAACACGAAGTCCTAAATGCGAAGTATCACGCAAAAGAGGCTGAAATCGTTGCACAGGCAGGTAAAAAGGTGCAGTAACCATTGCAACTAACATGGCGGGTCGTGGTACTGACATTAACCTTGGCGGTAATGCAGAATATATGGCTAAACATGAAATGGCACGTCAAGGATTTACAGATGAGCTTATCGCAGAGGCAACAGGTTTCGGTGATACAGATGATGAAGATATTATCAATGCAAGAAAGTATTTACCGAACTTAACGACAAATTAAAGCACAAATCAAGCCGGAACAAGACGAAGTTCGCGAGCTTGGCGGTTTGTATATTATAGGTACTGAACGTCACGAATCAAGACGTATCGACAATCAGCTTAGAGGTCGTGCAGGTCGTCAGGGTGACCCCGGTGTATCTCAATTCTTCCTTTCACTTTGATGATGATCTTATGAGAATTTTCGGCAGTGACAAGGTTAAGTCTATGGTTGACGCACTCGGTCTTGAAGAGGACGAGCCTATTCAAGCAAAATGCTACAAATGCAATCGAAAATGCACAAAAATCTTGAAAGCAGAAACTTTGATTCTCGTAAGCACGTTCTTCAATACGACGAAGTTATGAACGAACAGCGTAAGATTATATATGCACAGCGTCAAATGGTACTTGACGGTGAGGATATAAGCGGTACTATCAAGAATATGATGGAATCTGCAATCGACAGTGCACTTGACGATTATATCGGAATTTCAGAAATTCCTGAAGATTGGAACATTCGTGCAATCACAGAATTTGCAAATCAATATCTAAATGCTCAAGGTGAATTTAAAATCCCTGAGGAAGATATGGAAACTATCACAAAAGCAGACGTTAAGGATATGCTTATGGAGCTTGGCAACAAGCGTTACGAATCACAAGAAGAAGTATTCGGCGAGAATATGCGTGAGCTTGAAAGAGTGCTTATGCTTAGAGTTGTCGATACTTTGGATGGATCATCTTGACGAAATGGAACACGTTAAACGTGAAATCGGTCTTAGAGCATACGGTCAGCATGACCCTGTTCTTGAATACAGAAATGTCGGCAGTGAGCTTTACGAAAATATGCTTGACAGCATAAAGAAAGATACTGTAAGATACGTACTTTCAGCTATGCCGAGAGTTAAGATTGAACGTGAGCAAGTCGCTAAACCGCTTGATACAGGCGGTGATTTCTCTCGGAAACACACCTAAACGTGCAAAGAAAGAACCCGGCAGAAACGACCCTTGCCCATGCGGCAGCGGTAAGAAATACAAGAACTGCTGTGGTAAGAACAAATAATCTAAACAAACCCTACGGTTTTACACGCTGACAGACGCCAAGAAATTAGTTGGATTTTGTGAAAATGAACTCGTCTGCGTACGTGGTTACGTTAGAGTTTATTTTCATTAAAGTGCACAGGCAAGCCGTATATCGAAGATAGGTTTGCCTGTTATTTATTATAGCTATAAATTAAATTTTTAAATATATAAATAATATTTTGCACGTTCCGGACAATTTGTCGATTAATCTGAGGGTATTGCAAAATGCAATACCCTTTTATACGAAATTTTACGAAAGGATATAAATAATGAACGTAAGAGAATTACTCGGCAAGAGAATGCTGTTTTTGACGGCGGTATGGGTTCAATGCTGCAAAAACGGTATGGGTGCGGGTGAAATTCCGAACTTTAAACCTTACAAATGCCGCTTTAATAGAAAAAATACATACCGAATATCTTGAAGCGGGCGCAAATATCATAACCACAAATACCTTCGGTGCAAACCCGTTAAAATCAGAAGAAATCGGCGAAAGCCTTGATATGATTATCGCCGCCGCAATAGGCATTGCAAGAAAGGCGGTAAACAGTTTTCAATCAGAGGAAAATCCGCGATTTGTTGCATTCGACATCGGTCCTTGCGGTAAATTGTTAGAGCCTTTGGGCGACCTTTCTTTGATGATTGCTATGACGCATTTGCGAAAATCGCAAAACTGCCGAAAATGCGGTGCCGACCTTGTTATAATAGAAACAATGTTCGACACTCTTGGAGGCAAAGCCGCCGTACTTGCAGTAAAGGAAAACACTTCCCCCTATTTTCTGTACAATGACGTTTGACGAAAGCTATAAAACGCTTACGGGCGGTGACGCCAGGTTATGTCGGCGATTATGGAAGGACTTGGTGTTGATTGTGTCGGTATAAACTGCGGTCTTGGTCCTGCTCAAATCGGTGAAATGATGACTGACCTTGCCGAAATTTCTTCAATTCCTATAATGGCACAGCCAAACGCAGGTTTGCCGCAAATCGAAAACGGCAAAACAGTTTACAAATGTATTACCGGAAACAATTTGCAGACGAATGTGAACATATGGCAAAGCTTGGTGCGTCTGTTCTCGGCGGTTGTTGCGGTACAACACCTGACCATATAAGAAGTCTTGTTGAAAATGCAAAACTACAAACCGATAGTCGAAGAAAAACATCACTGTCGTTGCGTCATATTCAAAAACGGTTGTACTCGGAAAAGGTCCTGTAATTGTCGGCGAACGTAACCGACAGGTAACGAAACGGCATAGACTATATTCTAAACGAAGCATTTGCACAACGTGACGCAGGTGCGCACATACTTGACGTAAACGTCGGACTGCCTGAAATTGACGAATGTTCGACAATGGAAAAGCAGTTAAGGCTATCAGTGCCGCTGTAAATCTTCCTTTACAGATAGACAGCTCCGACCCTGTAACAACCGAACGTGCATTGCGTATTTACAACGGTAAACCTATGGTAAACTCCGTAAACGGCAAGGAAGAAAGCATAAAAGCAATTATGCCGATAGTACAAAAATACGGCGGTGTAACTTGTCGGACTTTGTCTTGACGAGGAAGGTATCCCTCCTACTGCCGAACAAAGATTTGAAATTGCAAAAATCCGTGACAGAGCGTCAGAATACGGCATAAAGCCGAAAACCTTGTAATGGACGCACTTTATTTTACAATTTCGGCACAGCAAAAGAGTCTGCCGAAACAATCAAAGCATTGAAAATGATAAAGGACCGGCTTGGTATTTGTACAACGCTTGGCGTATCTAACATATCATTCGGACTTCCGCGCCGAGAAATAGTCAACGGAACATTCTTCGCATTGGCACTTAACAACGGTCTTGACGCCTGTATTATCAACCCGTGTGCCGATTCAATGATTAACACCTATCGTGCATTTATGGCACTTTCGTGCTATGACGCGGATTGTCAGGAATATGTAAGCAAATATGCGGGTACAAAGTCACAGACAACCGTAACAAAGAAAATCAGGCGGAAGAAAAAGCTGAAAATGTCAATCCGCTTTTCGATATAATCATAAAAGGTCTTAAAGACCAGTCGTTTGACGAAACAGTTCGTCAGCTTGAAACTACCGATCCGATGGACATTATCAACAACATACTTGTTGAAGCACTTAACGTTGTCGGTCGTGAGTTTGAAAAGGTACAATGTTCCTACCTCAGCTTATGATGAGTGCAGAAACCGTCAAAATTCATTTGACGCAATCAAGGCTCACATTGACCAAAGCGGCGAAGCACAGGAAAGCAAAGGTAAAATCTTGGTTGCAACGGTTAAAGGCGATATTCACGACATCGGCAAAAACATCGTAAAGGTGCTTTTGGAGAACTACGGTTATGATGTTTATGATTTAGGCAAGGACGTACCGCCCGAACTTATTGTCGAAACATTAAAAGAAAACGACATTCACATATGCGGACTTTCCGCACTTATGACTACAACAGTAGTAAGTATGGAAGATACAATCAAAGCAATTCGTGCGGCAGGACTTGATACAAAAGTATGGGTCGGAGGTGCGGTGCTTACACAGGAATATGCCGATATGATAGGTGCGGACAAATACTGCAAAGACGCACTTTCTTCGGTAACTTACGCAAACGAATTTTTCGGAAATTAATAAAATTGAGAGTCCGGCGACAAATTAATCTAAGCAGATAAATCAAATGTCGATTTATCTGCTTTATTTTTGCAATAATGACAGATTTGAATTGACAAAAGCAAAAGAATGTTATAATCAATTCATAGTGAACAAATAGGAAAATAGGAGTATAAAATTACGGTATGGAAAATCAATTTGAACGAACGGAACTTCTTTAGGAAAAGATGCCATACAGAAACTGAAAAATGCACACGTTGCGGTTTTCGGTGTAGGCGGTGTAGGCGGTTTTGTTGTCGAGGCACTCGTTAGGAGCGGTGTAGGCGAAATAGACGTTATAGACAAAGACACCGTTTCGCTTTCAAACATAAACCGACAGATAATCGCACTTCACAGTACTGTCGGACAACCTAAAGTCGAAGTTATAAAAATCGTGCATTGGATATAAATCCAAATGTAAAATAAACGCGTTTGAAACATTCTTCTTGCCCGATACGGCAGATATGTTTGATTTTTCAAAATATGATTACGTTGTTGACGCAATAGACACCGTAAAGGTAAAATTGAAATAATACTTCGTGCCGAAAAGCCGGAGTAAAAATTATCAGCTCTATGGGTGCGGGAAACAAGCTTGATCCGACACTTTTGAAGTTTCGGACATTTACAAAACGTCCGTATGTCCTTTGGCGCGTTATGCGCCGCGAGCTTAAGGCAAGAGGTATAAAAATTAAAGGTAGTTTATTCAAAAGAAGAGGCTATCAAAATTCCGTCACCGGACGGCGAAAGACCTGTTCCGGGAAGTATTGCGTTTGTACCGTCAGTTGCGGGATTGATTATAGCCGGAGAAATAATTAAAGATTTGGTTAAGGAGGAATAACATTGAAAATTTCAACTAAAGGCAGATACGCCGTAAGGCTTATGCTTGACGTTGCAATTCACGGTATGGATAAAACGTTTCTATGCGTGATGTTGCAGAACGTCAAAATATATCAATAAAATATCTTGAACAAATTGTGAGTATCCTTACCCGTGTGGGATACTTAAAGAGTGTGCGTGGTGCCCAAGGGGTTACCGACTCACAAAAGCACCGTCAGAATACACAATCGGAGATATTTTGCGTACAACGGAGGAACACTTTCACCTGTATCGTGTCTTGAAGATGAAGAAAATACTTGTCCGCGAGTTTCTGTGTGTCCGACAATAAAGCTTTGGAAAGGGCTTTATGATGTTATCAATAAATATGTTGACAGCATTACTCTTGAAGATTTGGTAAACGAAAGTATTACTATCAATTCACCTGATTTTTGTATATAAAAATAACGGACGGCTATGGTTCGTCCGCTACGAATACAGTGTGTAGGGGCGATCATTGGTCGCCCTTTTAATTTTCAGTATTGTGCCACCCTCAGTCAACTTCGTTGACAGCTCCCCTCAAGGGGAGTCTTTTGCCTCTCCTTGAGGAGAGGTGGCACGAAGAGTGGTGGCTTTTGCGGGATGTCGTGGGGCCGTCACCTACTAACAAACCACTTAGGCGACCAATGATCGCCCCTACGAATGTTCGCATTTAGGACGTCGTGGGTGCCGTCCCATACGAAGTAAGGTATTTACTTATTAATTACTTCCCCGATATTATTAATCTGAATTGAAATAGTTCCGTCATCGTTATTTATAAATTCGATATACTCATTATTTTGATAATATTCAGCCGGGAAAATAACTTCAACACCGATATCCGTTACAATTTTCACGTTTGACGCCAATTTCTTTGTAACATAGCTGTTCACTTCAACCTTTGAGGTACGTTTGCTTTCTCAATTTTGTCGATAAACTCACTTTTCATACCCGGTTTACCGTCAAAATTTTATCGGCAACCTGTTCGGTATCAATAAATTCCGTTTCGCCCTCCTCAATATTTTCGGTGATGTATTCTTTCATTTTTGAAAGTGTTTCGATTGTATCGCCGCCGTTTTCTTCCGTAACCTTTTTCGCAATTTTACATACTGCATTTACCGATTCTCTTGAAGAAATATCATAAATACATTCAAGCAATACATCTGCGATAAGGTCGGTTGTTTCACCGTCGATTTTGCGTTTTTGCCGAGATATTTAATTGAAAATCATCTTCAAATATAAACGCACATTCCGCAATTTTGTGAAGTAGTCGGCAAAATCGCATAATGGTTTATAATCTGATTTTTCACTTTACCGTCGTCCTGCAAAACTTGGTGTGTATACCCTATTTTATTTTCACACTTCAAAACCGCAAGCAACGGACGTTCATTAATCATACAATCGCAAACTATAAGGTCGGACGAATCGGGCTTATCCGATTGAGTAACCCTCATAAACGCGTTGTGCAATAAATTTCGACATTGTAATAAAATAATTTTCGTCCTTTATATACTCTGCCAAATGATATTTAAAACCGCTGTTTTCCGAAAATTCGGCATTTCGCATACTTGCGTCCTCAAAACTTTTTCTATATGCTTTGTAATAAAACTGTTTATACTTGCGTCTGTAACATCAAGTTCTTCTTCCGAGTACACACTCACACCCGAATTTGCGTCAAGTATATGTACAATCGCTCTTTTAATGATGCTATCATTTTATCAATCCTTTCAAATCAAGTAAAATTCATTATACCACATCACTCAAAAAAGTAAACATTGACAAACATAACTTTAGTGTTTATACTAAAATATCTAACAGAAACGGCGGTGAAATTATGCAAAATATAAGGATAAATCTTTGAATATCGAAGAAAGAATTGACGATTTACTCTCTAAAATGACAAACGAAGAAAAGGTCGGTCAAATGTTGCAAGTCAGCTACAACACGTTGAGCAAAGAAGATTACGAAAAGTACAAAATCTCGGTATCGGCTCATTCCTGCACGTTTTGGGTGATGAGGCAGACGATATAAAAGAACGCGCAGAAAAGACACGTCTCGGCATACCGCCGATATTCGGCATTGACGCAATTCACGGTCACTGTCTTTTAAACGGTGCGACAGTGTTTCCGTCACAGCTTGCAATGTCGTCAAGTTTCAATCGCAAGTTAATACACGATATGGGCAAGGCTACTGCCAAAGAAGTTGCGGCAGACGGTCTTGACTGGACATTCTCCCCGTTTTATGTATCGCAAGAGATTTAAGGTGGGGACGCGTAAACGAAACATTTGGTGAGGACAGTTATGTTATAGGCGAACTCGGCAAAGCCATAATTGAGGGATACGAAGAAGATAATTTGATTATTGCGTGTGCAAAGCATTACATTGCATACGGTGAGGCAACAGGCGGACGTGACGCATACGACAGTGAAGTCAGTGAAAGAAAATCAGAGAAGTATTCCTACCGCCGTTTGAAAAAGCCGCAAAATCGGTTGCGGCTCGGTTATGACCGCTTACGGCACTGTTGACTCCGTTCCGCTTAACGCCAATCCGCATATGGTAAGAGAAATTCTTAAAGACGAAATCGGTTTTGACGGATTTGTTGTGAGCGATTACGAAAATGTCTTAAATCTTGTCACCAGGCAATTCATAGCCGAAAATTTAAAAGACGCGTCAAGCTGTCGATTGAGGCGAGGCAACGATATGAGTATGAATACGCACGAATTTTACGATTGCGTGTCAGAACTTATAGAGAACAACGAAATTGACATAAAATATATTGATGATGCGGTAAGAAGAATACTTAGAGCAAAATTCAGAATAGGTCTTTTGACGGTAAAAGACAGTTGACAGAAGCGTCATAAACTGCAATGAACACAAAAACTTAATCACAAACTTGCACAGGAAAGTGCGGTTTTACTTAAAAATGACGGTACACTGCCACTAAAGGAAACAAAACCATCGCCGTTATAGGTCCTAATGCGGACGACATAAGAGCGATTTACGGCGACTGGACATATTTTCACACCCTGTTCCGAAAGAAAACGTTACACCTATGGGCGACTATTACACGATACGTCGCGGTATGGAGGAAGTATTCGGAAAGAGAATATTTTATACAGCAAAGGCTGTGACATTTTAGGTGAAGAAAATTATATTAATGACGCGGTAAAATTGCCGAAAAGGCTGACGTGGTTGTATGTGTAATCGGCGACTGTCTTGCTCAAAACGGCGAGTATCGCGACAGAGCCGACCTTGAATTATCGGGTTATCAAACAGAACTTGTCAAACGTCTGATTGACACGAAAAGCCCGTAATAGCCGTACTTGTAAACTGCAAACCGCTTTGCATATCGTACCTAAAGAAACTGCAATGCAATTATCGAGGACTTTAACGGCGGTGAATTTGCCGGTTTGGCGGTTGCGGAAATGATTGGCGGTAAATTTAATCCGAGCGGTAAATTGACAATTTCTTTCCCGCGTCACAGTGCCCAAACACCTTGCTACTACAATCAATACGAGGGTTGGCACGGCGGTCAGTATGTTGATTTGGAAAAGGCTATGTATACGAATTCGGTGACGGTCTTTCCTACTCCGAATTTGAATATTCAAACCTACGCTTATCCCAAAACACAATAAAAATGAAGAAGAAATAACCGTATCGGTTGATGTTACAAACAAAGGCAATATGGACGGCAAAGAAACCGTACTTATGTTCGTCAACGACGCCATAAGCTCCGTCCTCACACCGACAAAACAATTAAAAGGTTTTGAAAAGGTATTTATAAAAGCAGGCGAAACAGTAACGGTAAACCTAAAATTAAACATAAAAGACCTTGCAATCGTGACGAGAGATTTGGAATATATCGTTGAAAAGGCAAGTTTGAAATTATGGTTGGCAGAAACACAAAAGAATATTTAAAAGATATTTTATCGGCAGAAGAAAACATAAAATTATAATTGAGCCTGTCGACAAACTGCAACGGTTTTGTTTAAAATCTGAATTTTTATCACTCATAATATAAAATTATGAGTGATTTTTGATAAAATTCGACTGATAATGAATATTTTAATATCAAAATTCAATAATATACAAAAATTTGTTTTAACATAAATATAAGTATCTAACAGTAACAATTCTGTATAAAAACAGTTGACAATTAGCTTATTCGCTGATAAAATAAAAGTAGTACGATAATATATTTGTACATATTCCGCCATAAAATGACGGACAAAACAGCACCATCTTTTCAAAAAGCATTAGCTTTTAGAAAATTCGATTTTCCACAAGACAAATCAAATATGGTGGTTTTTCGGCACAGAAAATCGGTGTGCCAATATTTATTACATTAAATTTCAAAGGGGAATTTTTTGAGAATGACCGGTGCTGAAATGGTTGTTAAAACACTTGAAAAGAACGGCGTTAAGGTTGTATTCGGTTATCCGTGCAGCTAACTGTCCTATTATAGATAAGCTGTCCTTTTCTTCCATAAAGCATATCCTTACTCGTAATGAGCAGGGTGCGGCTCATATGGCTTCCGGCTACGCAAGAGTTACGAAACAGGCAGGTGTCTGTACCGCAACTTCAGGTCCGGGTGCTACAAACCTTATAACAGGTATCGCAACCGCATATATGGATTCTATTCCGATGGTTGCACTTACAGGTCAGGTTGCTAAAGCTAATCGGTAAAGACGCTTTCCAAGAAGTTGACATTACAGGTGCTACGTTGCCTTTTACCAAGCACAGCTACCTTTATAAAGACGGACTTGACATTCCGCGTGTTGTAAATGAGGCATTTCATATTGCAAACACAGGCCGTCCGGGTCCTGTACTTATCGACTTTCCTATGGATCTTCTAAAAAGGAATTTGATTATCCAGACGAAGATGAGGACGTTAATATCCGTGGCTAAAGTTAATGGGCAAAGCTAACGAATCACAGGTTAAGAAGGTTGCCGAGGCAATCAAAGGTGCTAAAAGCCGGTTATACTTGCCGGTGGCGGTGTCGTTATATCCGATGCTACAAATGAATTCAGAAAATTTGTAAAAGAAACAGATATTCCTGTTGTTTCAACAATGATGGGTATAGGTATTCTTCCGTCGGACAATCCGAGATACTACGGTATGATCGGTTCACGGTGTTAAGAGAGCTAATCTTCTTTCAATCGTGCAGACCTTGTAATCGTAATGGGTTCAAGACTTGGTGACAGAACTGTGGCAAATGTCAAAGGACTTGAGGAAGGCAACAAGCTTATTATCGATCTTTGACCCTGCCGAAATCGGCAAAACACTCAGCCTTATATTCCTGTTGTTGGTGATATTAAAGATGTTCTTGAACAGCTTACATCGCAAATTCAGGTTACAAGACAAGCAAAGAGTGGATTGACGAAGCTGACGAACTACGTCAAAGATTTACACATAAACCGGTATGTGAGGATAACGGATTTGTAAATCCGAAGTATTTCTTAAACGTACTTTCGAAAAGACAAATTCAGATGTATATTCAACCGAAGTCGGTCAAAACCAGATTTGTGTGCCAATAACTTCAACTTTAAAACACCACGTTCACTTTGACTTCAGGCGGATTCGGTACAATGGGTTACGGACTTCCTGCAGCAATCGGTGCGTCTGTTGCCGCAAACGGCTCAAAGCCTGTTATCGCGGTAATGGGTGACGGCAGTTTCCAAATGGATTTACCGGAAATGGGTACTATGGCTCAATGGGATATTCCTGTTAAAATGGTATTGTTCCAAAACCACCGTCTTGGTATGGTACACGAACATCAGTATCTTCTTTATAAACCAAATTATCAGGCTGTTGAAAATAGAAGGAAAACCTGATTTTGCAATGCTTGCAAAGGCATACGGCTTTGAGAGCGGCATAGCTAACGAAAACAGTGAGGTTTCAGAGGCGATAGATAAGATGATGGCACATGACGGTTCATATCTTCTTATCGTAAACGTAAATCCTTTTGAACCTACCGGTGATGCTCTTAATGAGGCTACTCTTCCGAAAAAGGAGGATAAGTAATATGGAAAGATATACATTATCAGTCCTTGTCGAAAACAATCCGGGTGTACTTTCAAGAGTTGTAGGCTTGTTTTCAAGACGTGGATTTAACATTCATTCACTTTCAGTGGGTACTACCCAAGACCCGCAAGTATCTCGTATCACTATTGAAGTGAACGGCGATGCACAAATTGTCGAACAAGTGTCAAAACAGCTTTCAAAGATTATGGAAGTTATCAAAATTAAGACACTTCGTGACAGCGAAATCGTAAAGAGAGGACTTTCACTTGTAAAGTTAAGGTTACACCTAAGACAAGAAGTGAAGTTATCGAAATTACAAACGTATTCAGAGCAAAGATAGTTGATATTTCACTACACTTGACTATCGAATTGACAGGTCATAATACGCTTAACGCATTTATCGACCTTGTAGAGCCGTACGGAATTGAAGAAATCGCCCGTACCGGTATGACTGCTCTTGAACGCGGGGCAAACACATTAAAACTAGATAAATAATTATTATTTATAATACATATTTAAGAAAGAGGTAATCAAAATGGCAAAACATTAGACCATGAAGCAAAAGTATTTTATGAAAGCGATTGTAATCTTGGACTACTAAAGGGCAAGACTATCGCAATTATCGGCTACGGTTCACAAGGTCACGCTCACGCACTAAACCTAAAGGACTCTGGCTGCGATGTAATCATCGGTCTTTATGAAGGTAGTAAGTCATGGAGCAAGGCTGAAAAGCAAGGCTTGAAAGTATATACATCAGCAGAGGCTGCAAAGAAGGCTGACATCATCATGATTCTATCAACGATGAAAAGCAAGCTGACTTGTATTAAGAACGAAATCGAACCAAATCTTGAACCGGGCAATATGCTTATGTTTGCTCATGGTTTCAACATTCACTTCGGGAACACCGTTCCTCCTGCAGACGTTGACGTTACAATGAT
>SCPP01000170.1_pt1 | contig 66086 bp, 77 predicted proteins | sample 6106811 | NCBI WGS metagenome assembly SCPP01 (sample SAMN10720449, study PRJNA508395) | human gut metagenome | isolation source: Participant 2 stool, 15 month | host: Homo sapiens | collected 2018
TCGGTGCTTTACCGGCAAAGGGACGGTTCTTTAACTGAATCATATTCATTCTCCAAATCGCATGATGTCCAATGGATGGCAGTGGATGGGTTTGCCTTTTATAACCTGCATCTGCTGCAGTCTGATCCTGATTGCAGACCAAGAAACCCCAATCCGTCGAGCCATCTCCAGAATTTTTTCATAGTTAGGGTCAGACACTGATTTGTACAGAATCCCATTTGGCAGAGTCAACGCTACACGTTCTATTTCGGCATTGATCAGAAATGTTGGCATCAGCAGCTCTGCTGCAAGGGTATCCGCCTGCCATTCTTCCCACGAGGGCTTTCCGTTTCTCTCCCGATAGGCAATGTGCCCACGGCACTTGACTGCTTTTCCGTAGTCGTTCGGAAACAGATCAGCCAAAATCTGATGTGCTGCTTCATGCGCTATTGTGAAATTCCGGCATCCAGTGCATCTGTCTGCCGCAAGAGCAGAATCGATTACGATATCCCTCGGCATAAATACTTCAACAAGCTTTGTTCCATCCTCAAGGGTTGCTGTGAAGCTACATCTCTGGAAAACCGTTAATCCAAGGATGTGACCATCGCTACACAGCGGCAACATCTTCAGGTTCAGTCCAAGAACAGAATTTGCAAACTGCTCTGGGTTAATAGGAGCGGGGTCATTTTTGCTTATTCCGAAGAGTGCATAATACATTTCAATATATTTGCCTGCTATGCACGAAAGTTCTGCACGCGATAAGTATCTTGCCATTATGAAGCCCTACCTTCTGATGTGGCACAGTAGGCTTCCACAAACCACTTGCCCTTTTCAAGCCAAAGATTCCGCTTCTGCCCGCAAATCAGGCAGGTGAAGCAATGCCCTTTCACGCCAAAACGTGATGTACCGTGCTTGACTGCCAAGACACGATCAATTCCATAAGTACGAGTCTTGTCATAGTTTATGGCAAGAGGACGGATCTTGCCGTCAGGAGTAAAACGAACATCCACTTCGACGTATCTTTTCTCACGGCGAAGGTTGTAATCACCACATCAGAATTCCTCCTTTTTGCAGATTTATCAGAATGCAGCGTGTATTACTTGCGAATCATACTGCGTGCCACGAGCTGCTTTTCGTTTAACAGAGGAACGGACACTGTATGCTTTTTCCACTCATCCATAGAGCAGGTTACTGCTTTGCACAGACGGCATTTTGTCCAGCCGTCGGTTGCATCAAGATCTACATCATAGTTCATGGTTCCGCACATCGGGCATCTTAAATTTTCTTTTCTCATATTATCACCTCTCAAAACGCCAAATATACACGATTTCGGTCCAGAATCAACACCAAAAGCTGTTATTTGCGGATTTGATTCGATTATATACCCACTTTATGGAGATGTCAATTACGCATTTGTCGCCATTTTGGAGATTTCTTGTTGATTTCTTATCTTTTCTATACTATAATAGAGCTACCGGATCACAAAGGAGTGTTCTTGCTATGAAAAAGAAAACTGCGCTCACCAAAATGCACATAGCCCCATCTACGGTGTGCTATGATGCAGTCGCCGCAAGGGATAGTAATGAGGTTGGTCTGATTCTCGCAGCTGTACGAAAAAGGAATGGCTATTCACTTGTAACTTTCTCCGAACTTCTCCGCCACTATGGCGTCGATGTCAGTGACAAGGGAATCAGTAAATGGGAAAAAGGATACACCACTCCCAGCATCTACCAACTGGTTGCGATCTGCTACGCATTGAACATCAAGGAAGGACCTTCCTACTTTACAAAGACCTTTCAGAAACCCGCCCTTCTAAATGCCATCGGGCAAAAAAAAGTCGCCGAGTACGAAATGGACTTGATTGCATCTCGGCGCTACCAGCCAGGCACAGAAGAGCCTGCGAAAATCGACTGCATAACGATGCCAGTATCAGAGTTGCCAGTATCGGCAGGTCTAGGAGCTTTTCTTGAAGGTGAAATGTTTCAACAGATACAGGTGCCTGCCAGTAGCGTTCCGGCAGGGACTGAGTTTGGGATATACGTTAGTGGCGATAGTATGGAGCCGCGTTATCATGACGGACAAATCGTATGGGTGAAGCGCTGCGAAGAACTTGAATGCGGGGATATCGGGATATTCGTATATGATGACTGCGGATATCTGAAAAAATACGATGAACATACCCCAGATAAGTCTCAAGCAGAGTTCTTTACCGACAGCTATGGCGTGGTGCATAACCAACCGGTTTTGGTCTCTCTTAACACCAAATATTCGCCAATCCTTATATCTCCAGAGCAAAGATTTGAGATCGTTGGAAAAGTTTTGAACTAAAAAGATGGGAGGGATTTTCGTGGATACGATCAAACGTGTTCAGGATTTGATGCAAGAGCGTGATATGAATCTGTGTGTGTTGACAAAAAAATGCGGGATATCGTACTCCACAATCCAAAGTACTGCCCGTCGAGGAGGGCAGTTAAGCGTAGAGACGATTGAAAGAATTTGTCAGGGTTTGGGAATTACATTAAAAGACTTCTTCGATTCTTCATATTTGTAAATATGGCAGAAAAAAGCCGTTCACCGAGCTAGAAAACCTGTGCGGTGAACGGCTTTAATATTGCTTCTATTTATTCCCAATAGCATTCACGCATCAAGATGTAGCAGTCATTTTATATGTGGTTCTGACAACAAAAAGAAGTGGAAGTATTCCTATGTTGGAATGCTCCCACTCTTTAGGGATCACAATTCTTGAGTTCTCAGTGCATTTTCAAGCATTTGACGATAATCTTCACAAACCTTTTGGGGTGTGCCATAATAACTCGTGATGAATTCAGTTGCCTTAAATTCATACGAGCAGTGACACGACCAACTGGATTAAGAGGATGAATACATACAGGAGGTTCTAGTATGAACAAATTGATTTCCTGCCACTATAACATGGACACTAACCGGGTGGAAGCCCGGTTCGAGGATGGCACTACCCTTGCCATCGACTGCATCGCCGTGGAGGACGAATACGGCAACACCCCGGCACAGCGGGCAGAACTAGACTGGCTGCTGTACAATAAACCGCTGGAGTACGCACAGATGGTGCTGAGAGGGGAGATTGAGCATTATCTCTCGCTTGGTTGCGACCATGGAAGATTGGAAGATTGATTGACAAGGTTACATAACAGTTAACACAGCTTGCATTTGCCCTGCAATTTTTCAGAATGGAACGCCAAGGGCATCCGGTCTATATCCGGCAGATTTTTCATAAAGAATCTGCCGGGTATTTTTGTTTGTCATACCTATTGCAATTCTGACTATTTGGAATATACTTGTAAGTATCAAATTATTTCACTGTATGAGGACATCCGCACCAAACTTATCCAGTCCGGTGTAATGAAATGCAGAGAATAAAAGACAAAATTGGTATGTTCCACGAAATTTAGGGAGAAAACTGAGCAAGTAGGAAGGCGGAATATATATGAAACAAGATACTTTAGAGGGGCAAAGCAAAACAAAAATGGGGTAAAACGGCTGTGTTTTCCATAATCTGCATTCTTCTGGAAGTGTTTTTATTATTATTACTATCGTAACACGCTTGAATGAATATGCAGAAGTCATAAATTTATTTACAAGGATTTTGAGTGGGATCTTGGTTTTGGGATTGTACGCATCAAATAAGACATCCTCTATGAAAATGCCTTGGGTCATCTTAATTCTAATTTTCCCAATTATGGGTGTAGGCCTGTATTTGTTGATTGGTTTGAATGGTGGCACATAAAATGCGTGAGCGGTATGCAGAAATTGATAGCAAATTGTTACCAATGCTTCCGGACAGTCAGGAGTGTTTGAGCAGAATAAATTCCGAAAGCAGGAAATATCGCAAGTTACATACAAAGAAATTCGCAGTATCCAATCTATCAGAATACAGATATTGTGTATTTTGATGAAGCAGTGACAGGATTAGAGGCACAGCTTAAGGATTTGGAGAAAGCACAAAAGTTTATCTTTATGGAATATCATGCGATAGAAGACGCTGAAGCATGGCATAAGATTCAAGATGTTCTGGAAGAGCGAGTAAAAGCAGGTGTGGAAGTTAGAGTATTCTATGATGATATGGGTTCTATAGGCTTTATTAATACAGATTTTGTGAAAAAAATGGAGCGAATAGGAATTCATTGCCGTGTATTCAATCCCTTTATGCCAGGTTTAAATCTGTTTTTGAACAACCGTGATCATAGAAAAATAACAGTTATTGATGGAAAAGTCGGATTTACAGGTGGATATAATCTAGCAAACGAATATTTTAATTACACACACCGTATGGACAGTGGAAAGATACAGGTATTCGTTTAGAAGGAGATGCTGTTCAGTCGCTTACAGTGACATTTTTAGAAATGTGGAATGCTGTTAGTGAAAAAGCTACGAATGATACTGATTTTAGTAAATACATTATTCATTACGATTATAAAGCACAGCAAACAGGTTTTGTTCAGCCTTATGCAGACAGTCCTATGGATAATGAGCAGGTCGGAGAAGAAGTTTATATCAGTATGATAAATAAAGCTGAAAAATATTGTTGGTTTATGACTCCATATCTAATCATAACAGATGAAATGACACATGCGTTATGCCTGGCTGCTAAGCGAGGGGTAGACGTAAGAATTATCACACCTGGTATCCCTGATAAAGAAATTCATTTATAATATAACTCGTTCTTTTTATCATGGATTAGTTAAACATGGTGTTCGTGTTTATGAGTGGACTCCTGGTTTCTGTCATGCAAAAATGAGTGTGGCAGATGACTGTATGGCAACTTGTGGAACAATTAATCTGGATTATCGAAGTTTATATCACCATTTTGAAAACGGCTGTTTTATGGCAGATTGTCAGGCAGTTGTGGAAATAAAAAATGATCTGATAAGAACGATGGGAGAATGTCGTGATGTGACAGACCAATATCAAACCGGACGAAGTGCATATTTGCGACTGGGACAATTATTTATGAGATTATTTGCTGGATTGCTATAAGAATCTGATGAAACGACCTTTCAAAAAACAGTTGATTTAGAAGTTAACTGTTTTTGAAAGGCCGTTTTTGCTATATCTAACAGTCTGTTGTACAAAGAAGATTTTGCATGGATGAAAAAACAAACCTTGTTGAGGTTAAATTGAGTTTTCCATTGTATTGTATTGCTAATGAATAAGAATAAGAAATAAAAAGGAATCAGGTGATGTACAATGAAAAAGCATAAAATATGTAAAATCCTTCTTGTTATACTGGCAATTTTTTTATGTGTGGCTTTTTATGAATTGCTCGGAATCTGCGTTGCATATAAAAAGCAGCCGGAAGTGTCAATACAACCAAAAACAAACAAATGGGTCATGGAACGAATGCAGTGAAAATACAGAACGGGCAGTAATCATAGAAAAGAATCCAGAAGCGCTTTTACAAAGAGTGCGTTTGATCAAGAATGCAAAAAAGGAAATTATTCTTTCTACTTTTGCATTTCAATCCGATGAAAGTGGAAAATTGATTTTAGGAGCACTGCATGATGCGGCAGACAGAGGTGTACATATTCGTCTGTTAGTAGATGGAATGGAGAGCTGGATTGATATGGAAGGAAATCCGTATTTCTATGGATTATCTTCCCATGAGAATGTTGAAATTAAACTGTATAATAAGGCCAATCCGTTGAAACCGTGGAAAATGATGGGTAGAATGCATGATAAATATTTGATTGCAGATGGAAAGAGATATATTCTTGGGGGAAGAAATACATACAATTATTTCTTGGGTGATTTTCCGGGACATAAGAACTATGACAGAGATGTGTTAGTGGTTTGCGATGAACCTAAGAAAGAAAATTCAGTTAACCAGTTGTCAGAGTATTTTGAAACGATATGGGAACAAGAAGACAGTGGTTATTTTCATAACAATAAAAAACTGGCAAATAGAAAATCTGTAAAGAACGCAGTTTTAGAGCTGCAGAACAGCTATCAGAAATATTTTGAAGAGAATAAGGAAAGAATCTGCCAGACCAATTATACGGACGAAACTTTTGAGACAGAAAAGATTACATTAGTGTCAAATCCTATTCACACAGGTTCCAAAGAACCAGTAGTGTGGTATCAATTGGGAGAATTGATGAAAAATGCAAAAAAGCGTGTGAAGATCCACACGCCATATATTATCTGTAATGATATGATGTATAATACATGGGAGGAGATTGCAGAGAACGTTTCAGATTTTTCTATCATGACAAATTCAGTTGCGAATAATGGGAATCCATTTGGGTCTGCCGATTATGCGAAAAACAGAAATAGAATCTTAAGTACAGGAATTAATATCTGGGAATATGAAGGCGGTTATTCATACCACGGAAAAAGTATTCTGATTGACGATGATCTGTCTGTAATCGGTTCTTTTAATATGGACATGAGAAGTGCATATCTGGATACGGAACTGATGCTTGTAATACGCAGTAAAGATATTAATAAACAGTTGGAAGAGGGCATGATGGAATATGAAAAAGTGTCCCGACAGATATTAGAAGGCGGAACTTATAATGATCCGTATCATGTAGAGCCAATTGAATTGACAAAGAAGCGTCAGAGAAAAATATTTTTGGTACAGCATCTGCTTGGATGGGCAAGGTATCTGTTTTAATAAGGAGGAAAACGTGTTTAAAATATTGATTGTAGAAGATGATAAAGAATTAAGCCAGCTATTCCAAAAAGTGCTTGAGAAGAATGGATATCAAGTCAAAAGTGCATCGGATGGAGCACAGGCATTAGAAGTATTGGATAAGGAATATATTGATCTGATCATTTCTGATATTATGATGCCGGTTATGGATGGTTATGAACTGGTGTCGGAACTCCGTTCAGCAGGATATCAGATACCTGTTCTTATGATCACTGCGAAAGGTTCCTTTGATGATATGCGCCAGGGATTTCTTTCGGGAAGTGACGATTATATGGTAAAACCGGTAAATGTGAATGAAATGGTTTTAAGAGTCGGAGCACTGCTTCGCCGTGCACAGATACTGAATGAACACAAAATTGTGATCGGTTCAACAGAGTTTGATTATGATGCAATGACGGTTACAACTGATAAGGAAAGTCTTGTTTTGCCTAAAAAAGAATTCCTGCTTTTATATAAGCTTGCAGCTTCGCCAGGCAGAACATTTACAAAACAACAGTTGATGGATGAAGTATGGGGATACGAGACGGAGGCAGACCCACATACGATAGAGGTACATATAGGAAGAATCAGGGAGCGTTTGAAAGATAACCCTGATTTTGAAATCGTAACAATGCGTGGAATTGGATACAAGGTGGTGAAAAAATAATGGAACAAAAGAAAGAAAAGGATTGCGGATCCGATCCTGTCTGACTGGTGCAATCTGGCTGGCACTTGTATTTTCAACAGTCATATCTGCTTTATTATTTGCTTTTTTGAATCATTTTTTTAATCTGCCGGGCAGCATACCTGTGCTTGGCTGGCTTTGATTTTCAATACATTGATTGCAGGGCTGATCACTTCCTTTATCAATGCAAAGTTACTGGAACCAATTACCAGACTTAGTAAAGCAATGAAGGAAGTTTCTCAGGGAGATTTTGAACAGCATTTGGAAACGAACAGCCGTATAGCAGAAGTTGGAGAATCTTATCAAAGTTTTAACGTTATGACAAAAGAACTTCGTGCAACAGAGGTGCTGCAGATGGATTTTGTATCTAATGTTTCTCATGAGTTTAAGACCCCGATTAATGCCATTGAAGGATATACAATGCTGCTTCAGGGAGAAGAACTGTCTTCGGATCAAGAGGAATATGTAGAAAAAATCTTATTTAACACCCAAAGACTTTCCGGATTGGTTGGTAATATTTTGCTGTTATCAAGTTAGAGAATCAGAATATACCAATGAAAAAAACAGAATATCGTCTGGATGAACAGATCCGCCAGGCATTTCTTTCATTGGAAACAAAATGGACAGAAAAAGAAATTGGTTTTCAGGTAGAATTGGAGGAAGTTAAATATACTGGGAATGAAGGACTTTTTATGCATATCTGGATAAATCTTTTGGATAATGCGATTAAGTTCAGCCCTTCAAAGGGGACAATTACGATGTTTCTGAAACAAGAACAGGATTCTGTTAAGTTCATTCTGGAAGATGAAGGACCAGGAATAGAGGATGATGTAAAATCCAGAATATTTGACAAGTTCTATCAGGTAGATGGATCTCATAAAGCAGAAGGAAATGGCCTAGGTCTTGCACTTGTAAAACGGATTGTAGATAGTGCCGGAGGAACAATCAAAGCAGAAAACCGTGAATATGGTGGATGCAGATTTGTTATAGAGCTGCCAAAGCAGAAAGATGAGATTATATAGTTTTAAGATAAATTAGAAGATGGGAGGATTTATATGACATTTTATCAGGAGTTGCAGTTAAATCAGGCAGGTTCTAAAAACCTGTTGAAAAAGAGTGAAACACTAAAAGAAAAATTATATCATATATGGGTATATCTGGTGAAGGTAGCTGTTACAATGACATTTTGTTTTTTCTTTGTTAGTATTTTCAGCATCCTATTTGGAAAGGAGAACAGCATTGTAGGTGTAGTAGTCTTATTATGTCTCATGGTGTTTAGAAATGCGGATCTGGGGATCCACACCGGACAATCTATGATGCTTTTGGCTTTGTTCTTTGTAATTATGACTGTATGTCCGCATTTAGCAAATCAGTTTTCACCGGTATTGGGAATGCTGTTAAATATTGCGGCACTGGCTGTGTTGATTCTGTTCGGATGCCATAATCCATTCATGTTTAATCAATCTACATTGGTTCTTGGGTATCTGCTGCTATATGGTTATGATGTTACGGGAAAAAGCTATCAGATGCGATTAGTCGGAATGGCTTTAGGTGCAGCACTTACCTGTTTCGTATTTTATCGAAATCATAAAAACAGAACCTATAAAAGAAATCTGAAAGATCTAATACAAGAATTTGATATCACTTCTTCCAGAACAAAATGGCAGATATGTCAGATTTTATGCGTACCGATTGTCCTTTGCATTGCAGAACTTTGTAATATGCCACGTGCAATGTGGGCTGGTATTGCGGCCATGTCCGTGATTTTGCCGTCTATGGAAGATATGCACTACAGAGTCCGTAAAAGGATTGTCGGAAATATTGCAGGTGTTATATGTTTTACAGTATTATATTTTCTGCTTCCTTCGTCAATCTATGCATATATAGGAATTCTTGGTGGAATCGGTGTAGGATTTTCAGCACAATATGGCTGGCAGGCAGTATTTAACACATTTGGTGCTTTAGCCATTGCTGCAGAGACATATGGACTACAAGGAGCGGTTAGTCTTAGAGTGAGTCAAAATGTTTTTGGTGTTGTGTTTGCTTTAGCATTTTGTGTTATATTTTATTGGTTTATGCCTAAAAAAAAGGAAAGTGAGGTGACCGTACATGCAGAGTGAAGTGAATCAGGAAGAAAATTTGAATACCACTGATTTTGACGAGCACTTCGCTAAAATTTCGTCCTATATTGTAGACACATTGCACGGCGTTCCACTTGAGATGACCGAGGATGAAAAAGAACAATTTCGCATACAGGTTATTTCAAATCAGTATGCAGAACGGTTGCTAAGTGAAGCCGAAAAGACAGAAACGTATAGAGGTTTATCAAAAATTGATATTCTCCATACAGTTTCTATCCCTCAACTGGCTAGAACAATCCCACTTAAAGGTTTGAATCTCAGTTTAGAAAAATACAGAATGCCGGATGGTGTAATAATAGAGGTTGAGAGTTCGTCACATTATTTGGGGTCATTTAGTGAGAAAAAAAAAAAAAAAAATGATTCTTCCACAAATTGGATAGAAAAGATCATGGAGGGTGTCGGTATTCACTAGATGGATTCTCAAGAAGCATATGCACGAAAGTTCTGCACGCGATAAGTATCTTGCCATTATGAAGCCCTACCTTCTGATGTGGCACAGTAGCAGTTGAAAACAGCTCAGGTTACCTATTGCAATTCTGACTATTTGGAATATACTTGTAAGTATCAAATTATTTCACTGTATGGGAGGAAATTATTATGGCAAGACCCAAGGGAAGCAAGAATAAGACCCGTATTGTAAATGCCAACGTTGATTATGCAGCCGTCGTTGCAGAAAAGACCGCCGAAAAGGAAAAAATCGAATCTGAGGTTGCTACGCTGACTGCAAATCTCGATGATCTGAAGACGCAGCTGAAAGCCAAGAAAGCAGAATTGAAAGCCGCCACCAAGGAACTTACTAAAGCCGAAAGCAAAAAAGCTGCCGCCGAAGCAAAGGCAATGGAAGAAGCAAAGAAAGGCGAAGCAGAAGATGTGCTGAAGAAGCTGCTTGCCAGCGGTATGACGGCTGAAGAAATCCTTGCAAAGCTCCAGTAATGCAATATGATGAACTGGACAAGCTGCTAAAGTAAAGGAAGGGGCTGTTGCACACGGATAAAAGCCGGTGCAACAGCCTCTTTTTCATTCATGCTGCAATTTTTTCAGCGTTTCAAACGTATCTAAATTAAAGTGGCATATCATATTCCTTTTCACACATACTTGCCATTTTCAGACAGGAGGTTGCTTCTATGAAAATATCTGCCGACTATCGTATGCTCGCTCGCGATGCTCTGCGCGGAAAATGGAAAACTGCTGTTCTGACAGGTATTGCCGCCAGTGCGCTCGGTGCTACCATTGTGAGCAGTTCCAACAGTGTCGTTTCCAATTCCAATCAGGCAAAGGACATTCATTTTAACCTGTTCGCCCAGCCAAACGGCGGTCGGCTGCTTGCTGTTTTGCTTGTCGGCATTGGTCTGTGGGCAATCCTCCAACTGATCGTGGGCGGTGCAGTTCAACTGGGATATGCTCATTTTAATCTGAACCTTGTAGATGGAAAGGATGCTGCCATCTCGGACTTGTTCTCTCAGAAAGACCGTCTGTGGGATGGCTTCTGCATGAAATTCCTGCAGGGTCTGTACATCGCCCTCTGGTTGCTGCTGTTGGTGATTCCGGGAATCGTGAAAACATACAGCTATGCGATGACACCTTACATCATGTCCGAGCATCCTTCGTTGACTGCAAATGAAGCGATCACAGAATCCCGGCGGATTATGGACGGCAACAAATGGCGGCTGTTCTGTCTGGATTTCAGCTTCATTGGCTGGGAGCTGCTCTGTTCGTTGCCATTGTATGCCGGGGGTTTTCTGGTTCTCAAATATTTCACCGGTTCAGAGGCTATGGCGATTTCTCTTTTTCTTCTGCTGACAATTCCATTGAGCATTGGCTTCTTTTTTGTACGCCCCTATGAGGAAGCTGCATGGGCCACTTTCTACCGTGATATTACCGCAGCACCTACCGAACCGGATGAAGCATACTGACTTTTATACTATTTCTCAGATGTGACCGGACTTTCTAGGTGATCTGCGTATGGAGAAGAAACCTGACCGTTCCGAAATAATTGCAATGACCCTCTTATTTGCTTTAACGCTGGTGCTTACGGTATTAAAAGTGACGAGAACGTTTTCACTGCCTTGGTTGTGGGTACTGGGTCCACTTTGGCTTGGCACACGTCGGTACCGTGATTAGGGCTGCTTGCGCTGGGAGATTTCTCCCAGCGTTTTTTATTCCTCGGAGATGCCGAGATATTGGTCGATCTCCATGATACCCTCCCCACTGACCTCCACCAGATCTTCAAAGGGCACTACGGTGTCGCCCACCTGCAAGGTGCGGAACACCGGGTCGATGCGGTCTGCCTTGCCAGTCAGGGTGACGTAGTTGCCCACTGCGGGAATCTCCGGGTGGGCGGTATCCTCCTTGAAGTACCGCACCGTGATGGTCATGCCCTTGGTGACCTGCATCAGCCGATCGGACAGAGCCGACATTTCTTCCTCGGTCAAAATGCGCTTGGTCACCCGCTCGGTGCGCTGTTTTTCTGCGGCAAGCTGCTCATCATAATACTGCTTCTATTTATCCTTTGGCAATCTCCAGATAAACGCTAAAATGGAGCATCTACTGCACATCCTAACTTAATATGCACTGAATAAAAGAAAAAGCCTTATATTTCAATCCATAGAGGCCAATCTGTGGTATAATTGGAGCAAGAGAACTGGAAAAAATCCAGCAAAAACCTTGTACCTGGAGGGCAGCTATGTATCGTTACAGCAATGGCCAGATCAGCTTGGCGGATTAATCGAGTATCTAATGCAGCAGGAGACCATCCTCCGGAAATGTAATGCAGTGCTGGATCTATCGTCCGTGTATGAGAAAATGGTGCAGTTGTGCAGCAAAGAAGATAGTCGTCCGCCCTCGCCCCAGCGTTCATCGTAAAGTACCTGCTGGTGAGTTTCCTGTACAGCAAACCATCGAACTGGCAGATCAGGCAGCGCACCCCTTCACCTCAAAGCTAACGAAGCTGATGAACTGCACGCTGCCACCAGCCTTCAGTACCTCCATCACAACTGCGACGTGGACGTTCAGTGCCGCCTCCCTGTCCTTTCTTCGTCAGGCCAGGCTTTTTTCGCAATAGTGGCGACGAATTCGTTCTTGCTGTTTTTCGTTTGAAAAGAGCCTTATGGCCTTGGCGCTCTCCGGTCGTGGGTGGCGTAGTAGGCTCGCTTATTTTCGTACATGCAATAGTCGGCCTTGTCCAGCAGCGTTTGCATGATGCAGCCTTCATAATCGGCGGAGATCGCCCAACCGTAGGCGTAGCTGAGAGGAAGCTGATTGCCGTCACGGTTTGCAGCGTCGGCTTCCCTGCGCAGACTGTCCAGTATGCCCTCCACCTCCTGCCGGTCCGTATGGTAAATGACCGCCATAAATTCGTCGCCGCCGTATCTGCCCACGAAATGCTTTTCCGGGATCACCCGGCGTAAAAGCCGGGCAAAGCTCAGGATCAGTTGGTCACCCGCCGAATGACCCCTCGTATCGTTGACGGTTTTCAGATTGTTCAGGTCAAATATGACGCAGGCCGTAGGCTCCCGGAGAATTTCCCTGTTGTTGAGAAGCTCCTCGCAGGAGCCTTTGTTGGGCAGGCCGGTATGGATGTCGATGTATGCCTTCTGCTCCAGCAGTTGGTTTTTCCGGGCCATTTTCAGTGCCATGGCGGTCTGGAGCATGATCAGGATCACCAGGCACAGCATATCCAGTGCCGAGAGGATCTCAATAGTGCGGATCTTCATGGCGATCTTTTCTGAATAGTGTTCCGCGGCAGACACCGTTTCGTCCGCCATTTCAAAATAGGTCTCGCTCATGGCAACGATTTGGGTGTTCTCATATCCACGCTGTCTGGCCGCCGCGACCTCCGCCTTGAGCCGCTCCCAGTAGGCACTCTGGATGTCCAGCCTTTCCTGATAGGCCGCGTCCTTGAGCTTTACCAATTCGTAGTGCCCTTCTCCGGATGTCAGATCGCTTAAAATATCGTCTAAATACGCGATCAACTCATCGTTTCGGGTGCCTGTGATCTCCAGCTTTACCGCCCGCTGCGTGTCTCCGCGCACCAGCCCGGCATAATTGATGACGCGGGCCGTGCCCTTCAGGTTGCCGATCTCGACCATCATCAGAGCGACAAGAATCACCAAAATCAGCACAAGGCAGCTTTGCAGGATGCTGATGAGATTTTTGCGATCTATTTTTACATTTCCTTTTATCATAACGACCTCGATCACGGAACGACCATGATATTCTTTATTGCGAATCAGTCTTGATGAATACTTTACTCTGTAACGCACATCATGTCAATAACAATGGAAATTTTTTCTACTGTCTCCCAAGAATGATCGGCATAAATAAAATGAAAAGCACGCACTTTATTGCTTGTTTCGGTTGGATGGCTTAGGCTTGTCAGGGATCGCCTCATCCGCCTTGGATGGGCGACCCTGCGAGCCAACCAATTCTCCGCTTTCTGGTTTTCAGTCATAGTCTTTTCTGCTTTCGGCGGACTGCCATGGCACAGCTTTTTCGGCTTCTATAATTGTAAGGAACATGGCTTTTCGCTGAATGGAAAGCGAAGCTGACCCGGGCTGGGGCGGTCTGTATGAAAGCAATATTTTTTTTGAAATAATCTTGACAAAATTTATCAAGATTGATATGATAGTATTAACAAGCAAGCGAAAGAGGATGTGGAGCATGATCATCACCAAAGAGACGGACTACGCGCTGCGCATTTTGCGGGTGCTGCTGGACGGGGAGAAGCATTCGGTGGCCGAGATGTCGGAAACGGAATTGATCCCCAATCAGTTTGCCTACCAGCTTCTGCGCAAGCTCTCCGCCGGCAATTTGGTGCGGGTGAGCCGCGGCGCTCTCGGCGGCTGCGAGCTGTCCTACGATCTGGACGCGACCTCCCTCTACGATCTCATGGGGGTCGTGGGGGAGCGGGGCATCCTGTGCGCCTGCATGGAGCCGGGATATGAATGCCGCTGGCATGACAAGCATGGGCGGTGCGCCATCCACTGTCAGCTGGCGGCCTTGCAGCAAAAGCAGGACGAGGCGTTCCGTGCCGTGAGCCTGCGCAGGCTGCTGACCGGCGGATCCGATCCCCAAGATACAAGCAAGCTGTAAAATTTTAAAAGGAGGTACCCCTATGCTGTTTCAAACCACGTCGGCGCACGAAGAGCTGCGCGCGAAGATCCGGAGTTTTGCGGAAGAGGAGATCAAGCCACTCGCATTTTTAATGGATCAGAACAATGAGTTTCCCGAGGAGGCTGTCAAGAAGCTGGGTAAGCTGGGCTGGATGGGCATTCCCTACCCCAAGGAGTACGGCGGTGCCGGTCTTGATGCTCTGAGCTACGCCATCGCGGTGGAGGAGCTGGCCCGTGTGGACGGCGGCACGGGCGTAATCCTCTCCGCCCACGTCTCCCTCGGCTCATGGCCCATTTTCGCCTATGGCACCGAGGAGCAGAAGAAGAAATATCTGGTTCCGCTGGCCAAGGGCGAGAAGATCGGCGCCTTCGGACTTACGGAGCCCAACGCCGGATCCGACGCCGGCGGCACGGAGACCACGGCGCTGGATAAGGGGGACTACTACCTCCTCAACGGCGGCAAGATCTTCATTACCAACGCCCCTGCGGACACCTATGTGGCGCCGTCACCACGCCGGACATCGGCACTCGGGGCATCTCCGCTTTCATCGTGGAGAAGGGCTGGAAGGGCTTTGAGTTCGGCGACCACTATGACAAGAGGGGTATTCGCTCCTCCTCCACGGCGGAGCTGATCTTCAACAACGTGAAGGTTCCCGAAAACCTATTGGGCAAGGAGGGCGAGGGCTTCAAGATTGCCATGTCCACGCTGGACGGCGGACGCATCGGCATCGCCGCGCAGGCGCTGGGCATCGCCCAGGGCGCGTTTGAGCACGCGTTGAGCTATTCCAAGGAGCGTCCAGTTCGGCAAGCCCATCGCGGCCCAGCAGAGCATCGCCTTCAAGCTGGCGGATATGGCCACCAAGCTGCGCTGCGCCCGGTTCCTCATCTACTCCGCGGCGGAGCTGAAGGGAGCAGCACGCGCCTTACGGCATGGAGTCCGCCATGGCGAAGATGTACGCCTCGGACATCGCGCTGGAGGTCACCAATGATGCCTTGCAGATCCACGGCGGCAGCGGCTTCCTCAAGGGCATGGAGGTGGAACGGGCCTACCGCGACGCCAAGATCACCACCATCTACGAGGGCACTAACGAGATCCAGCGGGTGGTCATCGCCTCTCATCTGTTGGGCAGGCTGGGCAAGAGCTCCGGCGGCGAGAGCCGTTCGGCGGCAAGAAACCCGCGCCCATCACCGGCATTCGCAAAAGACCATCTTCCGGGATGCTGCCCAGCAGGTGGCCGACCTTGTGGCGGCGCTGAAGAAGGATGGTCACGACTCTCCGTGGGCATCCCTATGGATACGCCCATCCCGCAGGCGGAACGGGTGGTCTCCGCGGGCAAGGGCATCGGGGAGAAAAAACATGAAACTGGTAGAGTCGCTGCTGGCCGCCGGCGCGGCCATCGGTTCTTCCCGCCCTGTGGCGGAGACTCTCAAATATCTGCCGCTGAACCGCTATGTGGGTATGTCCGGTCAGAAGTTCACCGGCAATCTGTACATCGCCTGCGGCATCTCCGGCGCATCCCAGCACCTTAAGGGCATCAAGGACGCCTCCACCATCGTGGCCATCAATAAGAACGGTAACGCGCCTATCTTCAAGAACTGCGACTACGGCATCGTGGGCGATGTGGAGGAGATCCTGCCCTGCTCACTGCCGCGCTGGATAGCGGCGAAAAGCTGCCCGCGCCGCCTATGGTAAAGATGAAGCGGCCCACACCGCCGAAGCCCGCCCCCAATCGGCGACCGCTACGTCTGCAGCGGCTGCGGCTATATGTGTGCCGGAGTTGGGCGACGAGGACGGCGAGATCGCGCCCGGTACGCTCTTTGAGCAGCTTCCGCCGAGTGGGTGTGTCCCGAGTGCGCGGAGACGAAGGATCAATTTGTAAAGGCTTGAGGCCGTGAAGGAGGCAAGATAAGATGTATTGCGTGCGTAAAGTAACGAACGACCTCTACTGGGTGGGCGCCAACGACCATCGCCTGGCCCTGTTTGAAAACTGCTTTCCCATTCCCCGGGGCGTAAGCTACAACGCCTACTGCCTGCTGGATGAAAAGACGGTGCTCTTTGACACGGTGGACTGGTCTGCCTGCCGCCAGCTTTGGAAAATCTGGCGTATGTGCTGGATGGCCGCGAGCTGGACTACCTGCTGGTCAACCATCTGGAGCCGGATCACGCCGCCTGCATCGAGGAGATCCTGCTGCGCCATCCCAAGGTGAAATTGATCTCCAACGAGAAGGCATTCATGCTCATGCGGCAGTTCGGCTTCCATGTGGACGGACATGAGTGCATCGAGGTGAAGGAGGGCGACACCTTCTCCTTCGGCAAGCACACCGTCACCTTTGTGGGCGCGCCTATGGTTCACTGGCCGGAGGCCATGGTGACCCTCGACGTCACCGACGGCGTCCTCTTTTCCGCCGACGCCTTCGGCACCTTCGGAGCGCTGGACGGCAAGCTGTTCGCCGACGAGGTGGACTTCGAGCGGGACTGGCTGGACGACGCCCGTCGCTACCTACCAACATCGTGGGCAAGTACGGCCCCCACATCCAGCTCCTGCTGAAAAAAGGCCGGCGGCGTTTTGGATCAGATCAAGTACATCTGCCCGCTCCACGGCCCCGTGTGGCGCAAGGATCTGGGCTGGTTCATTGAAAAGTACGACACATGGAGCCGCTATGCCCCTGAGACCCAGGGCGTGCTCATCGTCTACGCCTCTATGTACGGCAACACGGAGAACGCGGCGCAGGCGCTGGCGACGTCGCTCTGCGATAAGGGCATGAGCAAGGTGGCGATGTACGATGTGTCCTCCACTCATGTCTCCCAGCTGATCTCCGAGGCGTTTAAGTACAGTCACATTGTCCTGGCCTCTGTGACCTACAACCTCGGCATCTACCCTGCCATGCATGACTTCCTCATGGATATGAAGGCACTGAATCTGCAAAACCGCACCTTTGCCATCATTGAAAACGGCTCATGGGCGGTGAAGTCCGGTGATCTCATGCAGAAATTCGTCAACAATGAGCTTAAGAACATGACGGTGCTCAACGAGCGGCTCAGCCTCGCCTCGTCCATGGGCACGGACAAGCGCACTGAGCTGGAAGCACTGGCGGACGCCATTCTGGAATCTATGAAGTAACTGGCAGAAAGCCAAAACCAAGACAACAGACAACAAACAGCCCCACCGCGTCGGCTGCAGAAAAACCGGCTTTCAAAAAAAAACAGAGCGGGCAAGCGTGATACTGCGCTTGCCCGCTCTTTGCCCAAAAGGACATGAGAAGTGACCGGAGAAGATGAGAGGATCGAAATGGAGATCAGAAAACGAAACGGGGAGTCTGTTCCTTTTCAACAGGAGAAAATTTTCAACGCCATGAAAAGGCGTTTGACGGACAGGGCAAGGAGATCGGGAGCAGAGATGGATGAGATCCTCGCCACCGTTCTCGACAATCTCTCCGTCACAGTACCGCTCACCGTGGAACGTGCAGGACGAGGTGGAGCGGACGCTCATGGAGCGCGGACACTATGAGGTGGCAAGGCGTACATCCTCTACCGCGCGGTGCCTGCGCCGTGTCCGGCATACCATCGCGCGGACGGTGGGGATGACTCGCTTGACGAGGTGCTGCGCCGCATCCAGATGGATTTTACCGAGGAAGTCTCCCTCGCGGCGCTTCAAATGAAGTTTGAGAGTTTCTGTCGCTGGGCATGACGGAGGATGAGCGGGCTGAGGCACTGACCAAGGCGGCGGTAGAGCTGACTACGGCAGAGGCACCTGTGGAGTTCATCGCGGCGCGGCTTCTGAACCACCTTTCGCTGTCGCAACGCACAGGAATGGGAGGGGCGGCGTCGGCGACCTCTATGGCAAGCTTCGCTATCTGACGGATAAGGGACTCTACGGTGACTATATCCTTGCCCACTATATTCATGGCGGAGGACTTTCTCTGCCCGGAACGGGACGAGCTGTTCACCTACTCCGGCCTTGACCTGCTGCTCAAACGCTATGTGATCCAGTCACGCAGCCGCGTGCCGCTGGAAACACCGCAGGAGATGTTTTTGGGTATCGCGCTGCATCTTGCTATGAACGAAGGCTCTGATCGCATGGGGTGGGTAAAGCGCTTTTACGATATGCTCAGCCGTATGGAGGTCACAATGGCGACACCTACCATGTCTAACGCGCGAAAGCCCTACCATCAGCTTTCAAGCTGCTTTGTGGACACTGTGCCGGACAGTCTGGACGGCATCTACCGCTCGCTGGACAACTTCGCAAAGGTCTCTAAATTCGGCGGTGGAATGGGGATGTACTTCGGTAAGGTGCGCTGCAGGCAGCACCATCCGCGGCTTTCAAGGGGCGGCAGGTGGTGTTATCCGCTGGATCCGGCTGGTCAATGACACCGCCGTGGCGGTGGATCAGTTGGGGATGCGGCAGGGCGCTGTGGCGGTTTACTTAGACGCATGGCACCGGGATCTGCCGGAATTCCTTCAACTGCGCACCAACAACGGCGACGACCGCATGAAGGCGCATGATGTGTTTCCGCCGTGTGCTATCCGGATTCTGGCGACTGGCGGAGGAGAACATAGACGCGCCGTGGCATCTCATGTCCGCATGAGATCCTCACGGTCAAGGGCTACGCTCTGGAGGATTACTGGGGTACGGAATGGGAGAAGCGGTATCTGGACTGCGTCAATGACCCGCGCATCGAAAGCGCAGCGTCACCGTCAAGGACATCGTGCGGCTGGTGCTTCGCTCGGCAGTGGAGACCGGCACGCCCTTCGCCTTCAACCGTGACAGTGTAAATCATATGAACCCAAACGGCCACAGGGAATGATCTATTGCTCCAATCTCTGTACGGAGATCGCGCAGAACATGGCACCCATCGAGCACATCAGCACTGAGGTGCACACGGAGAACGGCGACACAATTGTGGTGACGGCCACACGCCCAGGTGAGTTTGTGGTCTGCAACCTGGCGAGTCTGTCTCTCGGTAATCTGCCGGTGGAGGACGAGGCCTATATGGAACGCACGGTGGAAACGGCCATCCGCGCACTGGATAATGTGATCGACCTCAACTTCTACCCGTTGGAATACGCGCGGCTTACCAATCAGAAGTACCGCAGCATCGGCCTGGGCGTCAGCGGCTACCACCACATGCTGGCAAAGCGCGGCATCCACTGGGAGCGATGAGCACCTTGCCTTCACCGACGCAGTGTTCGAGCTCATCAACTACGCCGCCGTCAAGGCGGACACAGCTCTGGCACGGGAAAAGAGTCGTTACGCGCTCTTTGAGGGCAGCGACTGGCAGACGGGCGCGTATTTTGAAAGCGGGGTTATACCTCCGAAAAGTGGCGGGCGCTTGCGAAAACGGTGGCGGTGCAGGAATGCGCAACGCCTATCTGTTGGCGGTCGCACCGACCTCCAGCATCTATCCTCTCCGGCACGTCGGCGGGTATAGATCCAATTATGAAGAAATTCTTTCTTAGAGGAAAAAAAGGGCAGCATGCTGCCCCGCGTTGCTCCGGAGCTTTCTATGGACACATGGTGGTACTATAAGGCGGCGCATCTGATCGACCAAAGCTGGTCGGTGCGCGCCGCGGGCCTTCGCCAGAGACATATTGACCAGGCGCAGAGCATGAATCTCTATATCACAAACGACTATTCCATGCGTCAGGTGCTCAGACTGTATTTGGAGGCGTGGAGGGCCGGCGTCAAGACCATTTACTATGTCCGCAGCAAGGCCCTTGAGGTCGAGGTCGAAAGCTGCTCGTCATAAGGAGGATAGCATGACGGAACTGAAGAAAAGCCCTCTTTAACCCGGAGGGCGACCTGATGTAGCCTGCGGCGCATGATCGGCGGCAATACCACAAACCTCAACGACTTCAACAATATGAAGTACGCTTGGGTCAGCGACTGGTACCGGCAGGCCATGAATAATTTCTGGATCCCTGAGGAGATCAATCTCGCAGGATGTGAAGGACTATCCACGCCTGCTGTCAGCCGAGCGCAGCGCCTACGATAAAATTCTTAGTTTTCTTGTCTTTTTGGATTCCATTCAGACAGCGAACCTGCCTAATATCGGCGCCTACATTACGGCCAACGAGGTCAATCTCTGCCTGTCCATTCAGGCGTTTCAGGAGTGTCCACTCACAGAGCTACAGCTATATGCTCGACACCATCTGTTCCCCGTGGAGCGCAACATCCTCTACCAATGGAAAACGGACGAGCATCTGCTGCGCCGCAACACCTTCATTGGGGACTGCTACAACGAGTTTCAGGAGCGGAAGGACGCTCCCACGCTGCTGCGCGTGATGATGGCAAACTATATTTTGGAGGGCATCTATTTTTACAGCGGCTTTATGTTCTTCTACAATCTCTCCCGAAACGGGTAAGATGTCCGGCTCGGCGCAGGAGATTCGCTACATAAACCGCGATGAGAACACGCACTTGTGGCTGTTCCGCAATATCATCACGGAGCTGCAAAAGGAGCAGCCGGAGTTATTCACCGTCGAGAGGTACAAGCGCTGCGCAAGATGATGCGAGGGCGTGGAGCAGGAGATCGCATGGGGCATTATGTAATCGGCGACGACATCCCGGGCTGAACCGGCAGATGATCAGCGATTACATCCGCTATCTCGGCAACCTCCGCTGGACGAGCCTTGGCTATCCCGCATTGTATCCAGGCTTTGAGAGCGAACCGGAGAGCATGGAATGGGTCAGCCAGTACGCCGACGCCAACATGGTCAAGACCGATTTCTTTGAGGCACGCAGTACCGCCTACGCCAAGAGCACCGCACTGATAGACGATTTATAAGAAAACCAAAGACATCAGAATAGGAGATACTACTATGAATTACAGCGCTATGATCCAATATCGCAGATCTGTTCACGCATTCCGCGAAAAGGAAGTTCCTAGCGAGGCTATCGGCCAGCTCCGATCCTACTATGAAAAGACCTGCCCCCGTCTTGTCCCGGAGATTGCAACGGAGTTGATCGTCTTGACAAGGGATGCACAGCCGGCGCTGGAGAGCTCAGCGGGTTATAATCAATTTCTCATCGGAGCACCGCACTACCTGCTCCTTATGTCTGCCCCGCATTCCTACGCAGCCATCAACGCCGGCTACATGATGGAAGATCTCGTCCTCAAGCTGACTGAGTTGGACATTGACACCTGCTGGATGACCTTCACCGACAGCGACAAAATCAAAAAGGCACTGTCTCTCGCCACCCCGTTAGAGGTGGCGGCAATCGTTGCCTTTGGCTACGGGGAAAAGACCGCAAGAAAGCTGCGGCTGAATATCCTAAGTATGTCTCAGATCGATGTGCGGGCCGAGCAGCAGTACTACGCGCCCAAAAAGGGCGTGAACGATTTGGTTCACATGGGGAGCTGGAGCAACAAGTCTGGGCTTGACGAGATGATGGACTTCTACGACGATATGCTCTGGCAGTCCTTCTACGCCGCTTCGCTCTCCCCAGCTATCTCAACCGTCAGCCCTATGGCTTCCTTGTGCAGGATCACAGCATCTATTTGGTGCAGCAGGAGGATGCCTACACCGATAATTTGGATGCCGCATTGATCTCGGTATTGTCATGCTCCACTTTCCGCCGTCGCCTCCCAGTGGGCGGGCAGGTACACTGGGAACTTTCACCTGCTGCGCCCGACGGCCTGCCGGAAGGACTTCTGCCCGCTGCGGTGTACCACATGTAACGACTCTGGGGAAGCAAGGCAACGGTAAAATGCGCGACCGTCGATCCGCGGTTGAGCGTATGTTCCATTAGAAAAGAAGAACCTATCAGTCAGAGTCTGAGTAAGGAAAATAGGAGGTATTTTTTATATGGCTATCCAAACGGTAACAGATGCCATCCGCTATGTAGGTGGATGATAACACATTGGCACTCTTTGAAAACCAGTACCCCGTCCAGCCTATGGGAGTGAGCTACAACTCCTATGTCATTCTGGATGAGAAGATTGCCGTGATGGACAGCGGACGCACGGGCAACGGAAGAATGGCTTTCCAATGTGGCGCGGGTGTTGGAGGGGCGCAGCCCCGACTATCTTGTGGTCACACACATGGAGCCGGATCATTCCGGCAGCCTCATGCGACTGGCAAAAAGTACCCGGAGATGAAGATCGTGGGAAACGCGAAAACATTTACCCTGATCAAGCAGTTCTTCGGTACAGGTGCATTGTCGGAAGACCGTATGCTGGAGGTTGGCGAAAGAGATACGCTTTCCTTGGGTTTGCACCGGCTGCGCTTTCTGCTGGCGCCGATGGTACACTGGCCGGAGGTGATGACAGCGTATGAGGAAACGGAAAATCCTGTTCTCGGCGGATGCCTTCGGACGCTTTGGCTCACTGGAACGGACTGCCCGTGCCCCCTGGGTGCCGCAGGCCCGACGGTATTATTACAATATCATCGGGAAATATGGCGCACAGGTGCAGGCTCTGCTGAAAAATCTCCGCGCTGGAGATCAAAACGATCTGCCCGCTCCACGGTCCCGTGCTTACAGAAGGGCTGGAGGAGGTTCTGCGGCTCTATGATCTCTGGTCACAATGGGAACCAGAAGAATCGGAGAGCATACTGATTGCCCACGCATCCATCCATGGAAATACTGCCCATGCGGCGAAGACCCTCAAGGGTAAATTAGAGAAAAAAGGCGTACAGGTCAACATATGTGATCTCACTGTGACAGATCTTTCCTACGCTGTTGCCAGTGCGTTCTACTGCGGGAAGTTGGTTTTAGCCAGCGCCACCTATGACGGAGGACTGTTTCCGCCCATGAGGGAGTTTTTGGAACATTTACGGACAAAGGGATTCCGAAACCGCCGGGTTGGCCTTATTGAAGACGGCTCTGGGCACCTGATGCCGCGCGGCTGATGCGCACCAAATTGAGGAGATGAAGGATATCCACCTTTACGAAACGGTCGTCTCTGCGTGGTGCATTGAACCAAACCAGCGAAGCGCAGATGGACGCTCTGGTGGCTGAGCTCTGCGCAGAATAAGCTGCAACAAACCGCAGCTATTCTCGTACAGATGATGGTCTTACTCATCTGCTTTATGTCCCAAGGGCAGAGTACCGTCATCTCAGGTTGAGGTCACAATGTGGTGTGGGCGAGACCGGAGTCTTGAGAATACCCAAACAAAGGAAAGGAGCTGACAGATATGGCAGCTATGTACATGAATCAGGAGCAGTTTGAGCAGGCGATCCGGTAGAAAAAGCCCGTTTTGGTGGATTTCTGGGCGCCCTGGTGCAGCTACTGCCGGAGGATCGGCCCCGCGTATGAGAAGATCGAGGAATACGCGGACAGCCCGCCGTCGGCAAGATCAACATTGACGAGGAGCCGCGGCTGGCGGGGCCGAGGGGATCGAGGACATCCCAACTCTGGTGCTGTACCGGAACGGAAAGGCCGTGGATTCCATCATCGCGCCCGGCCAAAGCCTTTCATTCAGGAAGCCTTGGCGAAATAACGGAGGGTTCAGATATGAACAACAATCATGTTTATGATATGCTCGTGGTGGGCGTACCGGGCTACACCGCCGCCCTGTACGCGGCACGGGCGGGCTGGACACCGTCGTGCTGGAAAAGCTGTCTGCTGGCGGGCAGATGGCCCTGACCGAGCAGATCGACAACTATCCCGGCTATGAGAACGGGATCGACGGCTTCTCTGGCAGAGAATATGCAAAAGCAGGCGGAGCGTTTTAACGCAGCGAATACGCGGAAGTTCTCCGTATGGATCTGACGGCGGTTCCCAAGCTCGTGGAGACCAGCGAGGGGATCTTCCGGGGGAAAACCGTGGTGCTGGCCACCGGCGCAGACCCCAGAACGCTGGGCGTTGCCGGAGAGACGGAGCTGTTGGGCCGGGGCTCACTGCGCCGCCTGCGACGGGATGTTTACAAGGGCAAAACGGTGGTCGTGGTGGGCGGCGGCAATTCCGCCGCGGCAGATGCCCTCCTTCAGCCGCGTGGCGAAAAGTGATCCTCGTCCACCGCAGAGACACCCTGCGTGCCACCAAGATCTATCACGAGCCGCTGGCACAGGCCGAAAACGTGGAATTCCGTTGGAACAGCGTCGTTTCCGCGCTGCTTTCCGGGGACAGGCTGACCGGCGTCCGCCTCGCGGACACCGTCACCGGTGAGGAAAGCGTGGTGGACTGCGACGGCGTATTTGTCAGCGTGGGCCGACAGCCCGCCACGGCGCTGGCGGTGGGTCAACTGGAGCTGGACGGCGGCGGCTATATCGTGGCCGGAGAGACCACGGAAACCAGTATTCCCGGTGTTTACGCCGTACGACGCGGACGAAGCCCTCCGTCAGGTGGTCACCGCCGTGACGGACGGCGCGATGGCAGTCCACATGGCGGAAAATATATCGCGGAAAACCGATAAGGGAGGTAGATTGAAAAAGCCATGTTTAAGGTCAGGCCGGATACGACCGCAGTGGGGATGCCGACATATCTGAAGGCAAACTGCCAAAGTGATGGCAGATAAGATAACCCATGTTAGATCGGGAGATATGTTGTCTCTCCATATCCAGTCCACGCAACAGTGAGCAACTGAACAAAAGCACAGCCACAGATGTACTCTGCGGCTGTGTTTTTATGCGTAGTATTACCGCGTGACAAGCGGTTTTACTGTGACGGCGTCACATAATTTGAGAAAATCGGCTTCGAGGCAGCTTTTGGAGCACAAGCCCTTTGTGGTTGTTGACAGAGAAAAAAATATAGGTATAATAAAAGCAAAATAATAAGATTCATTCTTGCATTTGGAGAGTTGGCGGTATGCCAAAATACGCAGAGGAGATATTGGCCGCCGTAACGGAGCTGCAGCAGCATCCCAAGGCGGAGCAGGTGTTCCTGGAGATGAAAAGGGAGCATCCCAGCATCGCTCTGGGTACGGTATATCTGCCCCCATTCCGGGAGCAGGAAAAGACAATCTTATGGAGGAGAAGTATCATGAACACTAACGTATCTCTTCTGCTCAACGAGCAGATCAATAAGGAGTTCTACTCCGCCTATCTGTATCTGGACTTTGCCAACTACTACGCCGCCGTCGGACTGGACGGCTTTGAGAACTGGTACCGGGTACAGGCGCAGGAGGAACGTGATCACGCCATGCTGTTTTATCAGTATTTGCAGAATAACGGCGAGGACGTCACCTTTGAGGCTGTCGCAAAGCCGGAGTGGGAACGAGGCGACCACATGGCCCCGCTGAAAAAGCACTGGAACACGAGAAGCTGATCACCGCCAGCATCAATGCCATCTACGCCGCCGCATACGAGGTCAGGGACTTCCGCACCATGCAGATGCTGGACTGGTTCATCAAGGAACAGGGTGAGGAGGAGAAGAACGCCGCTGACCTCATTACCAAGATGGATCTGTTCGGCGGTGACAGCAAGGGACTGTATATGCTAAACAGCGAGCTGAAGGCACGGGTCTACACCGCGCCCTCGCTGCTGCTGCTGTAAGCCCCGCGTGTCTGGCTTGATCATCAGGCAAAAGGCAGACTACAGGTGGCCTGGCCTTTTCTTCCACCAGACGATTAGATTATGCTAACTGCGTATAATAAAAGCAGCGCCCGCCGGGAGATCTCCCGGCGGGCGCTGCTGTGTTCAGAGGAACGTTATTTTTCTTGCCTTACTTTGCGGCATCCACCAGCACACCAACGTAGCCGGCAGTATCCACCAGCGTGGCACCGGAAACGGCATCCACAGCCTTTCATCTTTGCTCAGAGCCCGGCGTCGGCAATGCTCATGCCGTTCACGTGGTTCTGGATGGCGTCGTAGTTGGCATCCAGCGAAACGGTGGAACCAGCCTTTCGGCCATCATCTTGCTGTAGTAATCGGCGTTGACCCGCTTGACATCAGCACCTTGCCCTCGGCGTAGCCTGCGCCGAAGTCAGAATCGGAGTTGGGCACACCGACGACCCCGGCGTCCGAACCGGCAAACTGGAACTCGTCAATGTAGCTCAGCACGATGTCCCCGGCGGTGGCGACAGCGCCGGAGGTGAAGCACTTGGTGCCGTGCGGCCCCATAGACCACATTCAGCTTCAGGTCCCTCGGAGCTGCTGTTGAACTCCACGGCCTGCGTGGTCTGGGCGTTTTTGGCGGCATCCACAATGGTAGAGAGATAACCGGCGGTATCCACCAGCGTTGCGCCGGAGACGGCGTCCACAGCCTCGGCACCTTGGCGGCTACATCCTCCAGCTCGGAGATGGTCTTGCCGACGGCAAAGTTCTGGATGGCGTCGAAGTTTGCATCCAGAGCGACCGTGGAGCCGCCCTTTCAGCCTTCATCTTGCTGTAATAATCGGCGTTGGCCCGCTTGGACATCAGCACCTTGCCTCGGCGTAGCCTGCGGCAAAGTCGGAGTCGGAGGCACGGCGGTCACGCCTGCATCGGTGCTGGTGAACTGAAAATCGTCGAGGTAGGCGGCGAGGATGACGTCATCCTTCACCACAGCCACCGCTTCGGTGAAGCACTTGGTGCCGTGGGCGGCAGCATAAGCCTGACCGATCTGATGCCGCCTTCCACCGGGACGACGGCGGCGGGCTCAGCGGGGGCTGCGGCAGCAGAGTCGGCGGGGGCTTCTTCGGCCAGCTCCACACCCAGTGCGGCGGCAACGGCCTTCCGGACGGCCTTGGTGGTCACCGTGGCACCGGCAACGCCGTCGATGGCGGGCCGTTGGCTAACGACCTGCTTGGACAGCTCTTCCAGTGCAGCGCCGCCGATGCTCTCGGTCTCCTGTGCGCCTTCCAGCTTGCAGTCGGTAACGGTGCCGTTGGCATCCACGGTCAGAGTGGCGGTGACAGCACCGCCAAAGCCTTCGGCAGAGCCGGTCTTAGTTACACCAGCGGCGGTGGAGCGTGCCGCCGCCGCAGGCGGCCAGAGACGCCAACAACGAGGCTCATGGCCACGGCAGCGCTCAGTTTGCGGATGATCTCCTGTTTCATGGGTCTTTCCTCCAGAGAAAAATCGGTTTGTGTTCGGTCCACAGAAAAGGTCATATCTTTTCAAGGATGTTTACAAAAGATAACATATTTTGTGAGGTGCTGTCAAGAGATTTTAGCACATACTTCGTGAAGAATGATAAATTGGTGTCAATTTGTGACGCTGACGGTATAAAAAAAGCCGGAAACCAACGTGCAGCGGTCGGTTCCCGGCAGACGGAAGCGCTAAGGCGAAACTCAACGCTTGATGTCGTAGTTCATGTTCATCAGGTTGCGGATGGAGCTTACTTCGTCGGTGATGTTGGCATCGCCGTGGATGGTGTGCTTGATGGCGCTGCTGGCCACGGCAAAGTTGATCATATCCATGGCCTTGTAGTCGTGCAGCATGGCGTAGATGAGGCCGCTGGCGAAGGCATCGCCGCCGCCCACGCGGTCGAGGATATTAATGCCGGTTCCGCCTATGCCCATTACCGATTCAGCTTGCTTTGTGACACGAATGTACGGCAACATTTTTATCTGCCGATAACTCAACCTGCGTCAATCGAACGCTGCAATGGAGATGGCGGAGAACAGTTTGCGCGTACGAGCGTTCAGCTCAAGCAATGCTTCGTTCTCTCAGCACATCTTCATTGTAGCTTAGGTTTGGGCATCTGTATAGCTCACTGGCTGTGAACTTCTCAGAACCAACACCATTGTAGCAAGCAGTGCATTCGTGCGCACAAATGCAAATTTTGCGTTGCAAAATGCTTGTTGGGAAATCCCAAACCCTTTCTGATCTGCACCGTTCCGGTGCAGGCTGCGCATTCTTTCCGAGCGCTATTGAATGTGTCAATGCACACTCTCTCCGAAAATCCGGAGCACTTTTTGGTGCAAGCGTCAATGGCATAATTCCTAAGTTCATGATAGAATAGGTGCGTTGTGTGCCTGACACATGAAAACGGAAAGGACGATGCAGAAATGGAGCAGCTTTATCTGATGCCCGGTGAGGAACGCTACACAAAGTTTCGGGATGAGAACGGTGTGCCCAAAATCCGTTACACCTACTGCTCCTGCACGGCAAGCTGTTCAATTGCGTGTGCCGCTCAACAGATGAAGCCCAACGGCTGTGTGAAGATTGGCTCTTAACGCAGGATCGCTGCTACATAAAAAGTCGCCGAGGATTCCGCCCCATGAAAGGGTTAGAATCCTCGGCGACTTTCGTTTATCGGGTCTGCTGCTTTTCCTGTGCGTCTTTTTCTTCTGTGAAGAACAATTCAATATTTTTCTGTGCCTTTACCAACTCCTGCATTTCTTCTCGTGCCTTGCGATAGTCCGGGTAGGCTGCTTTCTTTTGGGTCAGAAGATCGGAATACTCTGCATTCAGTGCTTTGACCTTCGGCAGCTTTTTTAATCCAGTTTCATCGAAAGCGGCCTTGGCTGCTTTGTGCAGTGTGATTTCTTCCCGGTGAGTATCCAGAAACTTTTTGCTATATCCCGCTTTCCGGTAGGCATCGTAGACTGGGTGGGTCTTGGCGTAATTGACGATGTGCGTTTTCAGCACAGCAATTTCCGCCATCCGTGTTTCGGCGGCTTTGATGGAATCTCCCAGCTGGTGATATTTTTCTGTTGCCGCCGCTGCGCGTTTATTCAGTTCATCTGTGCTGCCAATTTTGTGCTCCTGCAAGAAAATCAGCGTCTTGGACATTTCTTTCAGATTATATTTTTTCGCCCATCGTGCATAGCCTTCGCTTTTGCCCTCGGAGAGCTTTGCCTGAATGTTAACCAGCAATTGGAACGGTTGCTCTTGGGGCGGCTGCTTCTGGTGGGGATGGTGTTCTGCTTTTCCTGCAATCACTGCTTTCAGTTCGTCCTCGCTATAGTCTGCGCCCAGCGTTTTGAATCGGATGAACCGTTCTGCCGTGCGCCCTTGACGGAAGTGTATTTTCCACGCTTGACCTCATAACCCTGTTGTTCCAGTTTTGCAGAAAATCTTCGTAATCCTTGGGCTTTTCTGCAAGGATACTGTCGATGATGCCACACAGCCTATCACGATTGCTTTCTTTGGGTGGATAGAGGGTACGTTTCTGCCGTTCCCGGTAGGGCTTTATTTCAATAACAGAGAGTTGATGCTCCAGACAAATCAAGTCGCTCAACCGCTGAACGGCCAGTGCCGAAAAGAAAAAATCCCGGAACTTTTTTGAACCGTCCAATGCGGTGGAGTTGAAAATCACATGGTTATGGATGTGGTGACGGTCCGTGTGCGTTGCCACCACAAAGGCGTGTTTGCCCTTGGTAAAGCGCATGGCTAGTTCGTAGCCCACCTTGTTGGCTTCTTCGGCGGTGATCTCGCCGGGTTTGAACGACTGCCGGATCTGATAGGCAATCACGTCACTTTTCTGTCTGCGCCCGGTAGCAAGTTCATACTGCCGCTTGGTAAGCATAAATTCTTCATCGACTGTCAGAGGACTGCACTCGTGGCAACTCACCAATTCACCTTGCTCGGTCTTATCGGGGTTCTGCACATAATCTGTGCGGCTTTTCAAACAGGCCGCAACGGTCTTTCCCTTATTCTTGTGCAATGCGATCAATCGTGTCGCAGCCATCACGAATCACCCCCTATAAAATGAAAATGCCGCCCGAAGGCGGCAAAGGATTAAAACTATTTCTTACAGTTCTGCAAGCCATTCACTAAAACGCCCGATACCCTCGGTGATGGCAGTTGCACCGAAAAGAGGATGAAGCAGATGAACTCGGACACCAGCAGGATAAGAAACTGATCCCAAGTTTGACGGCAGGCGGTGTAGATGCCGCAGCCGAAGATGTAGAGCATCAGCGGAGCGACCACATAACTGGACAAAGTGAGCAGCCACTTTGCCATGAGAGCCAAAAACGCCACAAAGAGAGAAATCGGGAAAAGAACAACTTTCTTCAGCATAGACATCATATCAAGCACTTCCTTTCTGTTCGCCCTTATTATAAAGGTATCGACTACTACGTTGCAAGGATGTCAAGCATTATATGTACACCCGCAGTCCTCCAACTGCGGGAATTTTTATAGCTCTGCCAGCTTGGAAAGAATCTGCTTACCGATATCAATCAGTTCATCCAGCCGGGTGCGTAGATCGGCAAGGTCGGCAGAATAGATCTTGCCGCTTTCGTTGACGCGTTTTGCTACCTGATTCAAGTTGTTGCTGCAATTCTGGAGCAAATAAGCCATGCGCCGCAGCTGCGGAAGGTCGAGATTCAGGCAGTAGCCATCCAATGCCATTTTGCGGATATAGGCACTCAGGCTGTGGATGCCCATGCCATACATCTTATCTAAAATGCAGTTCCGTTCTTCATCAGTCACACGAATAAAGAGACGGTGTTCCCGCTTTTTCAAATTATCGCCCCTCCTTATCCAGATAGCTTCTTGAACGGCTTAACAGGCTCTGGCTGATTGGCTTTTTCTTCCAGTGCAGACAGCACAGACGGACGAGTTGCGGGTGCTTCGGTTTCCTCTGCTTCTTCGGGAGCATCCTGCGAGGAACTGCGGTCACGGTCGATATTCAATAGAGCATTCAGTTCAGCAAGGCGGGCTGACTTTTCAGCCAGTTCTTCCTCCTGTGCAAAGGGCTTCGCCACTTCAACCTCTGCAGCCTGTTTCTGCTGCTCCAGATTTTGCAGAGCATTTTCGGCGTCTGCAATACGGTCCGTAAAGTTGTCGATGGCATTGTCCAGACGAGTGATATTGCCGCGCGCATCATCGCCCAGCGATACCGGGTAGCTCAACTCTGCCCGAAGAACGGCCTGATGCTCATTCTTAAAGCTGTCGAACCGAATATTCAGTTCAAAGCCACGGTAGGTGCCCAGCAACATCATGTCGGCATTAGGCATCTCCTGCCGAGCCAGCAAAAGCCGTTCGCCCGCAGCCTTTTGTCATCGTACACCATGCCCTTGATGGTCATGCCGCAGAAGTTTTCTTTGTCCTGCGGGTGTGCTGCTGCAATCTGTGAATCCTGTTGTAAAGCAGCAATGCGGGTTTTCTGTTTCTGGATCTCCTCCGGGAAAGTTTTGAGCAGCTTATCCTCCAGACGATATTTCTGATTCTGGAAGTCTCCGCGCAGCACCTTCAATTTTGCTACCTGCACGTCCAAGTCCATCTTTTCCCGGATGCGAGGGTCGCCTGCACACAGAGCCTTGATTTCTGCGTAAGACAGAGCCTGCTCATCAATATCATCGCAGGAGCGCATAGGCGATTTGCTCGTCATGATCTGCGAGATAAACTTCTGTTTATTCTCAAGGGTCTGATAGAGGTAGGCGTCAAATGTCGATTCCGTGACGTAGTTATAGACGTAAACTTGTTTGTTTTGGTTGCCTTGGCGGATGATTCTGCCGTTGCGCTGGGTCATATCAGACGGACGCCAGCCTACGTCCAGATGATGCACCGCCACAAGCAGCGTCTGGACATTTGTACCGGCTCCCATTTTTGCAGTGCTGCCCAGCAGCACACGCACCTGTCCGCTGCGTACCTTGGAGAAAAGTTCTGCTTTCTTGTTCTCCGTATCTGCGTTGTGGATGAACTCGATCTCCTGTTCGGGCACACCGGCGTTGAGCAGCTTGGTGCGAATATCATCATAGACGTTGAACGAACCGTCCCCCTTGGGAGTAGACATATCGCAGAAAATCAACTGGGTCAGCTTCTGCTCCTTGGTGTCGTTCCAGATGCGCAGGACGTTGTTGACGCAGGCATTTAACTTGCTGTTGGGGTCATCGGGCAGAGCGGAATTCATCAACCGCTGGTCAAGACCGATTTTGCGGCCATCCGACGTGATTTTCAACATATTATCCACAGAGGGGTCAACAGAACCGCTGTGGACTTCGGCTGCACGTTCGCTCAACGCCTGCACCATGTCCTGTTGGATTTCCGAAGGTTTGACCACCACCGTCTCAAATTTTGCATCAGGCACTGGGAGATGAAGCTGATCGCTGGTCTTGATATCCGCCGCTTCTTTGAACATCGCCATCAGTTCAGGCAAATTGAAAAACTTCGCAAAACGAGTGCGTGCACGGTATCCGGTGCCTTCGGGCGCAAGTTCAATGGCCGTGGTCGTCTCACCGAAGGTGGATGCCCACGCATCAAAATGGGTCAGCCCTTTCTGCTGTAAGGTGTTGTACTGAAGATAACGCATGAGGGTGTACATCTCGTTCATGCTGTTACTCAGGGGTGTACCCGTTGCAAAATCACACCACGGCCACCGGTGATTTCATCCAGATAGCGACACTTGCCGAACATATCGCTGGATTTTTGTGCCTCGCTCGTACTCAAACCTGCGACATTACGCATTTTCGTGTACAAGTAGAATGTGCGCCATCCTCGGAGCCGCACAACGGTCTGCGAGGTAGTGCGCTTTGTTTTGATAGGTAATCCTTTGATATAATCTCTGGATTTTCCCCCACCTCACGCCGGGCGTGCACCTTTCAGCGCACCCGGCGTACCATCAAATCGATTTACTTTCTTCCTTCAGATTTCAACACTGCTGTGTTCTCACGGACACAGAGTGGTTGTAAATTTCACATCTTGAGTTTTTCGCGGTATTTCATGATTTTGCCTACCGTCTTTGCATCAAGCTCAGGCGGTATTGGACTGTTGTGAACCATGCGGTGGCATGGTTCACACAGCCAAGCCAGATTTGGCACTTTATTGATTCTATCAAGTGGAAGCTTGTTTTTAACATGGTGACAATGCTTTTGAAGCATAGGTGAGAAGGCATTTCCACAGCATTTACATTTTCCTTTGTCCCTGCTGTAAGCATACTCCCGGTTCATATAATACTCGAAATTCATCTTTCCCTTTGCGTATGCTGACATTGCAATATCGTTCGGGGAATTAACAGATGGACGGTCACATGGCAGTGGCTTGTGCTTAGCATGATAGCTCACATACCGTCTGCGCCCTTCCGCTGTATACGGCGTCATTTTCTGGTCAAATGGCTTGGGTTCATAGTGGCTATGCGTAATAAACGCAAAGGTTATGCCAAACCATTTTCCTTCGACCCATACAGCAAATGTCTTGCTGTCGTAGCCTTTGTGTCGGTCAGGAAGATTGCAAAGCGCCTTCAGCGGCACCTGCATGGAGTTGTACCGTTTGGGGTACAACCTTTTCCATACGGCCAGTGCTGCATTGTTTACTCTGCGGTCTATCGCATGGTAGGCATGAGAGCAGATGGATGTCTGCAAGTACTGTGCCATACCCATAATGACAGAGTTGACGTACTGAATTTGCGCAGCCTGCACATTGACTTTTTGACAAAGTTCAATGCGGTGCACTTCTTCGAGCAGTTTCTTGATCTTCTTTCCTAACCGTTCCATATCCGGCAGCGGCTTTCCAACCAGATGTTTCGTCCATGTTGCCGGGTCAGGAGTTTTCCGTTTTCGTTCGGCCTTTACCACAAAGCCAAGAAAGTGTATACCGTTTGTCCGCAGGTCTGTTACATAGGTCTTCTCCTGCGACAGTTCAAGTTTCATTCTGTTCCGAAAATATTTTGTCAAGACACGTTTCAAGCGGAGCGCTTCCTTCCGTTGACGTCAGAATCACCCAATCATCGGCGTAGCGATAATTGTACTTTGGCGTTACACCAGCCCATTTTAGTCGCCTCGTATCGTTGCATTTGTGCTTGCACTGTCTGTGCGGCTCCATATACATACGACCAACATACCAATCGAAATCGTTGAGATAAACATTGGATAAAAGCGGTGAGAGGATTCCGCCCTGCGGCGTGCCAAGCTCTGTTGCATGAAACAGGTCATTTTCCATATATCCAGCTTTTAGCATCTGACTGATAATTTTCAGCACACGCTTGTCATGGATACCAATTCTCCAGAGCTTTTGGAGCAGCAGTCGGTGATTGATATTGTCGAAGCATCCCTTGATGTCGCCCTCAATGGCCCACACGGGCTGGTCGGGCGATTTACATCCAGCATTTATGACATTGATGATACCCCGGATTGCGTGTTTCTGTGCCCGATAGGGGCGAAAGCCGTAGCTTTGCGGATAAAATCTCGCTTCACAGATCGGCTCGATAATGATACGCACACATTCCTGTATGATCCTGTCCAATACAGTGGGGATACCCAGCGGTCTTTTCTTGCCGTTACTCTTTTCGATATATTCACGGCGGACTGGTTTGGGGCGGTAGTTGCGAAAACTCGATTGAATCAATAAAATAAGCTCATCTTTGGGCATTTGAAGGTATTTGTCCATTTTTATCTTATCTACGCCAGCAGTTCTGCTGCCTTTGTTGGACTTGATATTGTGGACGGCGGTTACAATGGTCACTTCATTTGCCATCGCTTCCACCAGACCGGTGAACGATACTTTGACCGGACTTCTAGAGAAAGTCCTGAATCTTTTTAAGTTCCATTTCCGTTGAAAATCTGACGTTCAAATGCACAAGGTTTTCACCTCGCAGTTCGTCACCCATCTTTCAGGGAGTTATAGGATTTTCGTTTTGTGAAATTTACAAATCGATTTGACTCGTATCCTTCGCCATGGAATATTTCAATTCCGTTTGACTGGCATTACCCAGCCCAGACTACTATGATACGGCTGACTTCCTGTTGCTTTCACTGCGCTGTAACGCTCCAACAACAGGCTCTCAAACGTTCCTTAATCTCTATCCTTGTTCTGAAACCCTTAGGCCGCTACCTTACACCGGGAAAATCTAACCATGCTTTGAACCACAGTTGCTGCATGATTCCTGATGGGGATTTCATCCCACAGGGCGTGTGCAGAAAAACCAGCCACACACACTTTTTCCAAGGGTCACCCTTTCGGATGTCGTCAACTCTTACGATGCTGCATAGCTTTCCCTAACGGATAGCCATAGGTTTCGGAAGCCCGCACCATTATTGTCCATGCCTCTTTGCAGAGGTTTAGGTTTTCAGGTTACGCCTTCACCACGCTCTGTACAATGCACACTTACAGGTGGCAACGCACAGTGGAGTATTAGCTCTCGTACTGTCTTGAATTTTGACCTATTCTCAGGAACTTTGTTCCTCGACATTGGTTCTGTACGGCAGAGGAATTTCACCTCTGATTTTGAGATTAAAGTTCTCTGTGATATTTTCTTATTGCTAAGTGCAATCACATGGTGCTTTTCGTCCTTGCTGTCAACAAGGGCTTATGCACAACATTTCGCACGGTTCTTAAACGCTTGGCTCTCATCCACAAACAACCTGTCTACGCCCAATTGTTCAAACGTAACCACATCATCTTTACGGTCTGCGCCTTGCAGCTTTTCCAGTTTCTGTTTCAGAGACTTGCGCAACTTTTCCAGCTGCTTTACTGTGAAATGCTCGCCAACCTGTGCTTTCGCTTCTTCGATGGCCTCCTCGATTTCATCCATCTGTTCCTGAATCAGACGCTCCTGTCGTTCTGCGGACAAGGGTATCTTTTCAAACTGGCTGTGTCCGATGATAACCGCATCATAATCACCGGTCGCAATTCTCGCACAGAATTTTTTCCGATTACCGGGTTCAAAATCTTTCTTGCTGGTAACCAGCAGCTTTGCATTGGGGTACAGGCGTAAAAACTCGCTGGCCCATTGTTCCGTCAAATGGTTTGGCACGACAAAAAGACTTTTCTGACACAAGCCCAGACGTTTCAGTTCCATAGCGGAAGCCGCCATCTCAAAACTCTTGCCAGCACCGACTTCGTGCGCCAAAAGGGTGTTGTACCCATACAGCACATGAGCAACCGCATTGCGCTGATGCTCTCGCAAATTGATCTCCGGGTTCATGCCCACAAAATGAATGTGACTACCGTCATACTCACGGGGGCGGGTGCTGTTAAAAAGCTCGTTGTACTTTTTTACCAGTAGGGCGCGTCGCTGTGGATCTTTCCAGACCCAGCCAGCAAATGCGTCCTTGATGGCCTGCTGTTTCTGCTGGGCGAGGGTGGTTTCGTTTTGATTCAGCACACGCTTTTCTTTCCCATTCTCCTCGATGGTATCATAAACGCGGCTGTCACGCAAATTCAAGGTATCCTCCAAAATCTTGTAAGCATTGGCCCTGCGGGTACCGTAGGTTTCGGTGGCCATAATGTCACCAAAGCCAGTAGCAGATTTATTGCTGATCCGCCATTCGGAAGTGTAAGGGGAGTAGCGAACGGTGATGGCATTGTTGTAGCGGATACGATAGGGCGGCTGAAAAGTTTCCATCATAAACTGCTGCACAATAGAGGGGCAAGCCATGTGGCACCCAGCCGCACATCAATTTCAGAAGCTTCCAAATCTTTGGGCTGCGCCTTAGTCAGTGCGTCCACATTGCCCTTGAACTCCGAGCGGCTTTCTGCAGCAAGTTGTGCCATCCGTAGTTTATCGCGCACATTACCCGAAAGGTATTCGTCCGCTGTTTGCCAGCCGGCTTCCGGGTCGTCAGCATCCGCAGCAGGGTCTTTGAAAATCACGCCGGACAATTCGGTGGTGATGCGCTCATAGTTACCGGGAGTGCCCATCAGTTCTGCCATATAAGGCAGGTCTACTTTGCCATGTTCCCCGATGGACACTGCCAGTGCTTCGCTGGGGGTATCCACGCTGGTGACAACACGCTCTGGCCGAATCGTCCGCTTGGTGAACATATCTGCCTTAGATTTGAGATTTTTATTCTCGTCCAGATTCTCCAGCGAGCAGAGCAGATAATAGGAGCTGTCATCATTGAACAGGCGGGCATTTTTCTTGTCGTTGATCAGCCCGTATTTTGCAGTAAACGCATCGTAGGCATAATTCAGCTTTGCCTGCGATGCCTTGATATCCTCGTCCGGGAAGTCATTCAACTGCTGGTCGATCAACTCGTTGACGATCTGCCGCAGTTCCACCATGCCAGCCACACGGCCTTTGGCGTTGTCGGACAGTTCAATCTGTGTCATGATGGAGTTCTCGCGGTAGTAGATTTCACCATCCACCACAGTATAGCTGAAATTCTTCACGGTAGGGTCTGCGGGCAGAGTTTTGCGCTGCACTTCCGCATCGGCAACGTCCGGAGCGGCAATCTCCACCGCAGTGTACTGGCCCTCGATGTGCTGCACCGCTTCGGTAAGCTGGTCTGCAAGGTTTGCATCTTCGATTGGTGCAACGGTCAGGTCATGGCCGTACTGGGTGCTTTCTAGTTCCAAATTTCCCAGCACCATTTCCGGATGGTCTACAAAATACTGATTGATATTGAAGCCATCTTCGGTCTGCCCCAGCTGCACCCATGCAGGTTCGATGTCTGCAGGGCGGTCACGCTTCTGCAAAAAGAGGATATCCGAAACAACCTCGGTGCTTGCATTTGCCTTAAAAGCGTTGTTGGGTAAGCGGATGGCTCCCAGCAAATCAGCACGTTCCGCCATGTACTTGCGGGCACTGCTGTCTTTGCTGTCCATCGTGAAACGGCTGGTCACGAAAGCAATCACGCCGCCCGGTCGGATCTGGTCGATAGTCTTGGCGAAAAAGTAGTTGTGGATAGAAAAACCCAGTTTGTTGTACGCCTTGTCGTTGACTTTGTACTGACCGAAAGGGACATTACCTACGGCAAGGTCGTAAAAATCTCGGCGGTCGGTGGTTTCAAAGCCAGCAACCGTAATGTCGGCCTGCGGGTATAGTTTTTGGGCGATGCGTCCGGTGATGGAATCCAGTTCCACACCATACAGACGGCTGTCAGCCATGCCAGAGGGCAGCATACCGAAAAGTTGCCAATACCCAAGGAAGGCTCCAAGATATTTCCAGACTGGAAGCCCATCTTTTCCACAGCATCATAGATGGCGCGAATTACCACCGGAGAGGTATAGTGGGCATTCAGAGTGGAAGCGCGGGCGGCGGCATACTCCTCTTCGGTGAGCAACCCTTTCAGTTGGGTGTACTCGGCAGACCAGTTTTCCTTGTTGGGGTCAAAGACATCTGCAAGACCGCCCCAGCCTACATACTGCGAAAGCACCTGCTGCTCCTCGGCGGTGGCACCGCGATGCTCCTGCTCCAAAGTGCGCAAGGTCTTGATGGCTTCAATATTGCGGGCGAATTTCTGCTTGGGGCCTCCGACACCCAAATTATCATCCGTGATGTGAAAATTTCCTGCGGCTTCCGGCATCGGTTCAGCGTTCAGGGCTTCGTCTGCGGCAGCAGCATCCGGAAAGGTCTGCCACTCGCCATTGACCTCCACAGAGATAGGCAACTTGTCCAGTTCCTCATCAGGTGTAGGTTCATCCCGCCGCAGACCGTCCTCGAATTGCTGCTTGTTGAGTACCTCGTTATCCCACGACTGCCCATGCGCGCTGGTGTCGATGCGCACATCGGTTTCGCCAACATAGCCGATTTTGCCTTCGATGGTTCGGGTGGGTAAGGTCAACAACAACTTCGTCACCGACCTTGTAATCAACAGCCTTTTCAGGAGAAACGTCAATAATTTCATCCTGCTGCTGTTCATACAGTTCCCGGATATTGGGCAACCGTTCAACCCGGAAGATGGGCTGTCCGCTGTTGGTCAAGTCCATGTCCTGCAAGCTGACGGATTTGAACATGAAGTTGACGTGATCCACACGGAAATCCGGCCATCTAGCTTGATGATGATGCCGATCGGCAGATAATCTTCCTCTCGCAGATATTTTGTCTGATGGTGGGTACCATCTCCGCCCTGTCCGGCTAGATAGATGCTGTGCCCTCGGCCCACCGCTTCTGCGATTTTGCTACCCACTCTCTGCGCAAAAAGCCGGTCACTTTGACTTTTCCCAGCGCATTTTCCTGTGACAGCAAATTAGAACGAAAAACTTCCTTTACAGTGATTGCATCTTTGTCATAGAACAGAAAGTATCCGCCCAGTTCAAAGCCAATCAGGGTATTGGGGTACTGCTCTTTCAGAGCATTGTATTCGGCAGCGGCATCACCATCCAGCATTGGGAGCTGTCGTTCCGCTTCCTGCACGGCGGCACGATGCTCTTTTTCCTTATCGGTCAGGTAGCGGTCAGACTGAATCATCAGGTCGATGTATTTCTCGACCTGTGTCCAGCTTAACGTAACCTTTTGATGATCCGGGTAGTGGTCAAATTCAAGTCCTTTTCCATCATGATTTACAAAACCGCTGCTGCCATCCAGAAAATCCTGCGAATGTCCGCCGATGCCGTACTCTTTCGCCAATGCTTTAGCGCGGAGTTTGCGGTCGGGCTGTGTCTGGTACAGTTCGATGATTCGCTGCTTGCCATCCTGAAAACCGGAACCATGCTTGCGCAGTTCATTCTCAATTTCAGCCTGCGACAAAACAAAAGCGGAGGGCGATTTTTCGCTCTCCGCTCGGTCGATATGTTCAATTTGCTGGGCTTCGGTGGGGATGACGGCATCCAGAAAACTTAGCTGTAGATCAGTTCCGTCCTAATCACTTCCTCGACCTGCTCCTGTAGGCTGTTCATGTGCTGTACCCACGCCATCTGATTCTTCTCCTTGTCCGGGGCCGGGTTCTTCGCCAGCAGATCGGCCATCAGTTGCTTCTTCATCGCTGCTGCGGTCTGCTCCAGTTCGGTCAGGGTCGGGTACAGGCTCCCGTTCAGGAGCATCGTGTGGTACAGAACCGGGTGCTGCTGTTTCAGAAAGTTCAGGCGCATCCTGCCGTACTTGCCCAGCGGGTTCTTCGGCTGATGCAGGGTCAGGTTCGGGAGAAGATAATCCCCGGTCTGCGTATAACTCAGATTGCTGCTCATATTTATGCTGGCTCCTTTCATTGTTTCGGCGGCGAATGGTTGTTTTGACTGCCCGCTCGACGGTGCGCAGGACTTCGCGGCTGATGTCGCTGACTGCGGCACCGAGTGTGTAGACAGTGTCCGGGTAGAAAAATCGTAGATGGCCTGAAAACTGTCTTTGTCAAAATAGCCATCCGGTTCAAATCCACAGCGTTCCAGCAGCGTGTAGGTGACGCTAATGGCGGCGGCAGACTTGAACTGCATCTCCACCCCGGCTTCATCATAATCCATCAGCAGCGAACCGTCAACGATGGCGCTGATGTCCTCGCTGTTGTTGTCCCAGTAATCCGCCACCAGTTTCCCGGCAACATCCGCAAGCTGCTGGCTGACACGCTCTCCGCTGATGCCGTAGGTGGCGGCGAGCATTTCTGAAACCGGCTGTTTCAGGTCATCGTTGTACTGCCACAGGTCGGGGTCACGGGAATTACGGCGCACCCCGGTGTCCGACACATCGAAAACGTAGTGCAGGCGCTGGAATCCGCTGGATTCATCCAGCAGGGCGATGCCCTTAGAACCGCGCCGGACATAACGGTTCATCCGGTTGTTCCAGATGTCATAGTCGGCGCAGGCGGTGGCATCGGGCCGCTGGGCGTAGATCATCAGCTGGTCTGCAAAGGGGTACTTGTACAGCCGGGATGCGGTGGTCAGATAGTCCGTCCAGCTTTCCAGTATCGGGTCAAGCCGTTGGCCGTGCGCTGAGCAAGGGCAAGATATTCTTCGGTTTTGCTTGGCATAGCGTTCCTCCTTTTTCGGATTTTAGGGTATAAAAAGAGCGGGCAACCGTTTTGAGGGTCGCCCGCAGAAGGTGTGTAATAATTTGATAGTCCGTCAAACAGGAATTGATTTACTTTGTTTGTAAATCTTCCAGAAAGAAAATTCCCTCTGTTAGGTTGATAAACATTTCCTTGTCCTTGATTACATGAATTTTATTGTTCCACCAGACAGTAGTGTTATTAGCGGAGATGGTTTTGCTTGTTCCATCTTTAAGAAAATAAGTAATTGTAATAGCAGGTTCTTCTTCGCTATTCACTTCCCCAAATAAATCATATTTCAGAAATCCCGTTAGCTTTAAGGCTAACTCAATATCCTCACGGCTCGAAATTTCTTTAACATCATCCGTGACACTCGGATACGTGATATTTACAGACTGAATATCATTTATGCGGGGCAATCCCCAAAGATACATACCATTCATAAATATGTTGATTCCAACAATCAAAACTGTCATAACTATCACTTCTATCAAAAATCGAATAAGACCTTTGAAAATCTTGTTCACCAACTTATCCTCCAATCTCAATTTCTCCTACTCCCTCGATTCCGATTTATTGAGTTGAGCATATCACATAAGCGAACACTCCAACCCTACAGCTCGGTTTCCACTGCAAGCTGCTCCTGCTTCTCTTTTTCGTCAGCGATTTGGACATCAACATCTTCGCGCATCTTTTTCAGAAGTGCGAGGACACGCTTGATCTGGCCCTTGGTGTTCTCTACACGGCTCTGTGCCTGATTGATGTGATCCAGAACTGCCCAGTCTGCAAAGAGGCCGTCAAAGAAGAAATCCTGCAAATTTCAAAAAGCTGTCCACCGTAACCTGAAGGTCTGCGGTGATCTCAACATCAGCAAGCTCAGTTTTGAACCGCCGCAGTTCCACTTGAAGCTGTTCGATTTGTTTCTGCGCATCGTCCAGTTCCTCATACTTGGCAAGATCGGCCATCAAACCGCCGCCCATTACGTCCCATGTACTCCAGCCCTCGGCATTGTGGAGGGTTTCGAGAACTTCGTTGACCGTATGCAAGGCAGTCTTTCCTGCGTTGATGGCTTCCAGCAGCTCCCGCTTTTGAACTTTCAGTGCGGCAATGCGGCTTTCGCTTTCCGCAATCTGCTGTGCGGCAGGGTGGGCAGAGACTTTGATGCTTTTGATTTTTTCGGAAAGAGCAGCTTGATACTGACTTTCGCAATCGGACAGCCGTGCCAGTCTATTTTGAATCTGCTTCAAGTCGGCATCAACGGAAGAAAGATCATGGAGAGCCGCATCGTACTTGACGCGGGCTGCATAGGCTTCCTGCCGTTCTTGTCCAGCTTTTCATCCATTTTTCCAATCACTTGATAGAAAATGCGGCAAGGCTGTGTCCCTCCAGACGGTCCACATCAGCCTGCTCTGCCAGCTTGGATTTTTCCAGCTTTTTCAGGCAATCAGCAAGCGTATCTCTCTGGGCGGTCAGTTCTTTCTGTTTTGCTTCGCAGCTTTTCTTTTCAGCGACCTGCTGCCAAAGCTCTTTCAACGTAGAATCACTCATATGGAATGTCCTTTCCCGGCATTACGTTTCTTCGTTCAGAAGCTGGTTCAAAAAATGCTGCCGATTATTTACAAATGTTTTGGTGATAACGTAGCTGTCCGTATCTTCATACTGACAAGGATGAATCGTGCCATTGTCGAAGCTAAAAATCTCAGCATCAGGCATTCCGAGGAGAATGGGTGAATGTGATACGATAATGAATTGCGCCCCTTCTTGGGCACACCGATAAATGTTGATCAGTAACGTGAGCTGCCGCTGCGGGGATAAAGCGGCTTCCGGCTCGTCAAAAATATAGACTCCATCTGCACCCATGTAGTCCTGCGCAATGGCGAGGAAACTTTCACCGTGTGATTTTTGGTGATAGCCTTTGGAGGGATGATCGTCATCGGAATAGTCGATTTCCTTGGTGGCTACATTATAGAAACTCTCTGCTCGGAGAAAATACCCGAACTTTGGTCTGCGATACCCCTTGGAAATCGTCATAGCCTCACATAGTTCCGAATGGGAGTTGTATGTGGAAAATGAATAGTTCTTCGTTCCACCCTCTGCGTTGAAGCCGTAAGCAACAGCGATTGCTTCCAGAAGCGTAGATTTTCCACTTCCATTTTCGCCAACAAAGAACGTAATGGGCTTATGGAATGTAAAAGTGTCGATTCCACTGATGGCAGGAATCTGACGAACATAATTGTATGGGCGAACTCTGTTCCAGTCGATGGTCAGCCCTTGGATAAACAAATCGTTCATACAGCACTCCATACTATATAATGTAAGAAACACTTAGCTCCGCTCAAACCCAAGATAGCGGGTGCCCTGAAAACTCAGCTTTCCGATGTCGCCCTGCACGAGCAGACCATAATCGCTTCCGTCCACTTCAAATTCCATCCGGTCGCCGCTCTCCACCTGAAAAGTCACATAGTACGATGTAAATGTGCTAGTGTCGTATCCGTGCGCACCGGACATATCTCCGGCATTGGCACTGCTGGAATGCGAAACATCGGTGCGCTTTGCTACCACTGTTGCCGGAACGGTAAGCCGCGGCGAGTGGTTGTTTTTGTTCCATGTGCGGAGATTTGAAATTAGAGCAAAGAAAAACATTCCAATAAAAATCAGGAACAGGATTGGGAAAATGAAGCTGAATATAGCGTCAAACCATCCAAAAAACATTTTACTCCTCCAAAATTTCTTCCAGCAGGTCCTTTACATCGTCCAGAAAAGATTCTTCTCAGGCGGTGTTCACCTTGAAGAACACCGCCTGACTGCCGCCTGCGGTGATGGCAGACAGGCGGATCGGACTGTCTCCATTCTGGAACAGGGTCAGCGTCAGGCTCAGGCGGTTGCCGCCTATCATGCTGTACCGCTCAAACACACGGACACTGCACCGGGCGTCGCCTTCTTTGAAGTCACTGCCTGCTTCCAGATTGGCCGACCAGCTGCTGTCCGGAATCTCCTGTTCCAGCTTCCGGAGCAGCTGGTCAAAATTCTGATTCCGGATGGTCTTTTCAAAGATTGCCATAATGGTTCCTACGTTCTGACAATTAAAAATCGGTCCCTTATTTTTGATACGAGCAGAGCCACAGGAAAATTGCGGAGAAATCGCTTGAAGAGAGGAATTTTGTCTAATTTGATTATAGCATATCTTTTGGAAGAACAAAATACTTTATGTACGCCGCCCGCAGGCGGCAATAATCAGTCCGGGGGAAATTCCAACTCGCCAAACTCCGCATCGGTCAACAGTTTCAGCTTTTCGATAACACCTTCCGACAACTCCCGCGGGGCGGTTTCATCGGGCATCAGATAGCACTGCATCAGCCGCAACTCGTGTACCAGCCCCAGCCGGGTGCCGGTGTTGTAGAGCATCATCAGGGTCAATTCCTCGTGGTCAAAGTTCATGTTCAGCCCTCGCTTTCCGGCATCCAGTTGGGTTGCACTCCGGGGCACATAACGGTTCATCCGGTTGTTCCAGATGTCAAAGTCGGCGCAGGCGGTGGCATCGGGGCGCTGGGCGTAGATCATCAGCTGGTCTGCAAAGGGGTACTTGTACAGCCGGGATGCAGTGGTCAAATAGTCCGTCCAGCTTTCCCAGTACCGGGTCAGACCATTCGCCGTGCGCTGGGCAAGGGCGAGATATTCTTCGGTTTTGCTTGGCATAGCGTTCCTCCCTTCAATCTCGTTGTAAACAAAAAAGCGAGCGGCCTTTTCAGGTCACTCGCTTATGGAATCTATGGTAGTTTATAGCATGAATGGAAGCATTCTATCAAGCCCACTTTTTGCGGGTTATGAAAAAATTTCGGAACAATGCCCTATGACATTATCCCAGTTGACAACCATCGACAAACTGAAAGTCGTCATCGTATTCCTGTTATATAAGGTTGATCGTCGTTTCATCAAAATTCTTAATACTGAACATTGTGCACCACTCTACATCATCCCGAACCGGCTCAAAGTGCAGTGCTGAGCAAGCAGCATAAAGCCTGCCTTGTGATTTTTCTCCAGTCATAATCACTGTTGGTCCGTCAGCTCCACCGATAATGCCTACGCAAGCATTATTTTGGGTTTCCGGCGTGAAGGAGTCTCCCTCCACAGCAATTTCCATAGGCTTATCTCCATCGCAGCAATCACAAATCGAGATATCTTCCTCCGATTCAGGGAAAAGCGTATAACGCATGACGGTAAAATGTGTCGGATAAACCCAGCGGTCAGAACCGAAACACTTTTGAGGAATTGTTTGTTGCTCTATTTCCTGCACGGTCAATGTATAGTTTGTTCCGCTGACCGGATGGAGGAAAGAAAACGAATCACCGGGAGCGTGTGTCTGGAAATGTGGTCCCGGCACACGGCATGGCCGTTGCTCCATCGTAAGGGAGAGGGATTTTATTTCAGGACGGCGTTTGCTTGTCCACGGAAATGCCGCCCGAAAAATCATCCACCCATAGGATGTATCCAAATCATAGTGTTCCAATGCCCACTTTGCTTCCGCTTCATTGATCATCCCGTCTGGCAAACATGGATTAAAGACCACCGAGCAACCGTGGAGGTCAGCATTGTTTTCCCGTTCAATTCCAAACGAGGAATAAAGTCAAGACAAAGTGGATTTTCTAAATCTATTTGCAGTTGCTGCTCCTGCGTGAAGTATTCACAAGAGTCGTTTTCGGGGTGTAAATCCCATTTAGTCATGAACTTGCGAATGTCTTCCTCCGGGGTACGCATACAAAAGTCCACAACGAACCCCTTGCTGCACGAATACGCCGCAGGAATGATCCAATGATGCCCGGCCCATTCAAATTGCTGATTCAAGGGGACTTCTGTTCCGGCACGTTCTTTTCCCGAATGTCCCCAGAAGTTTCCCTCAAAGTAGACTTTCCACTCCGGGATAGCTGGTTTTGCGTTCTGGTCCACAACATCGTAATATTCTTTGGTGTACTTGATTTTGCTGTAATCAAAAGATGCCTGAAGCTCTTTGATATATGCCCATGGCCGCTCCATTGGCATCAGCTTTAATTTCGTAGCGACAAGCGCAAGGGTTTCCTGCTGCTCCTGCGTGGGAGGGTTGTCCTGTAAGAAGGTTTCAAATTGTGCCTTATCCCACATCCATGCCTGCTCCAATGCTGCCACATCGCCGCAGGCAAGCAGTAGCCGCAGAAAATCAGCGAAATTTTTTGCCAACGGATGAACATAGTTTGGAAATGTGTTCGCCGGGCTGACAGCAAAAACCATACCGCCAAAGCCACGAACAAAACAGAAGTGGATTCCATCCACACCGGTCCAACCAAATACAGACGCACCCTTTGGTGTGCAAAAATACGGTTCGTTATCTGTACGGCGTTCTACGCCTAAGGATGAAAGATCAATGTCAGTCTGTAATAATTTCTGAAATGTTTTGTCCATCGGCTGATCCTCTTAAACAGGAAGTTGGCAATTTCCTATACCTATGATTTCTTATCAAAGAGTTTGCATCATTTCAAGGATGATGCCATCCGGGTCTCTGAAATAAAAACGCTCGGCTCTCCCCAAATCCATTTGCTCTAAAGTCGAAATACTGCGGTTCAGATAAGCACTCAACATGGTTTTCAATCAGGATTTTGTAGGCAGAATCAATGTCATCCGTATAGAAGCATACTTCCGAGATAGATGTCGTAAACAAATCTGATTGTTCTTTATGGATCTCGCTATCTACGAACTGAATCAGCTCGACCGGTGGCGTTTCAATAGCCTTAGAACCGTTCAAATAAGCGACCCTTGCTTTGCAATTCGACTTGCGAAACATTTTATCTGTTTCTTCGCCTTCCATAAAAAATTTCTTCCTTGAAATTCAAGTCCAAGGATGTCTCTGTAGAAAGCAATCGAGCGATCCAAGTCAGAAACCGTTAATCCAACATGATAAATTCTTCCAATCATATTTTTATAGCCTCCTGAGAAAATTCCGAGTTGTCGAGTTCAGTATACCACACCAAATGGCATTGTAAAAGAGAATATGTATGCCGCCCGCAGGCGGCAAAAGTCAGTCGAGCGGAAATTCCAACTCGGCAAACTCTGCATCGGTCACCAGTTTCAGCTTTTCGATAACGCCCTCCGACAGTTCTCGCAGGGCGGTTTCATCCGGCATCAGGTAGCACTGCATGAGCCGCAGTTCGTGGATAAGCCCTAGCCGGGTGCCGGAGTTGTAGAGCATCATCAGCATGAGTTCCTCGTGGTTAAAGTTCATGTCCATCCCTCGCTTTCCGGCAGACAGTGGGATTGCACTCCGGGGCATCGCACTTTTCCCTGAGATTCATCAGCACCGAAGGACGTTCCGGCTTTGTATCCAGAAACCCCGGCAGTTCCTTGAAGCCGATGCTGTCCACATAATGCACAGACACCTCGCCATTGCGTTTGAGTGCGATCACATCGCTGACCGACAGGCTGTGCCCCTCAAAATCCTGCGGACGGGAGAGGTTGAACATCTGAAATAGTTCTTCCAGAACCTCGTTGTCCGGCACATCCTGCCACATGGCGGGCAGATCAGCATAGTAGGTGACCTCGTAATGCTCCGGGTCGGGCGTTTTGCCTCGACGATTCAACTCCCGCATAGAAGCAAATCTTTCATCAAGGATTTTTTCGTCATGCCGCAGCTGCATCACCATATAAACATCGCACCCTGCGTTCAGAAACTTCTGCGGGATGTCTGTCATGGGTTCACCGTCAAAATTCTGGTTCCACTTTTGCAGCATCGTCCACCTCACAGTTCCGGTGCAGAACGTGCAGAGGATTTTGGCGCAGACGTATCACTTGCCAGTTCTGCCAGCTTTTCCAGTGTGGAAGGGCGATGGTCTGCACTCAGTTCCTCGGCTTCCGCAACTTTATCCATGACTGCATCGTGGTCCTGCAGTAGCCGCCGGCCCTTTTCCATGTGGTGTGCTTCCAGAATCTGCTCACGGGCTTCCTGAATGGTCAGTTCCGGAGCACCCAGCTGCCCGCCGTCCATCACAGAATAATCGCTGTGGTAGAGTGTGTAGTCCCAGCCGTCCTCACAGGACTGGATGGCAAGATAGCCCTTACCGCCCAGTTCCCATGCAGCCTGCTCGTCCTGTGTCTGAATTTCGGGGTAGAAGTCTGCATGGTTTCGTTCCATGACCTCGGCAAACTGGCAGATGTGGAACACATTGCCCAAACCGCCCATGTCAAAGTGGTAATCATCCAGATGTTCCACCCGTGCCGTAAAGCTGCGCCCATCCGGGTAATCCACCTGAATTACGCCGCCATCTGGAATGCGATAGAGGTCATCATAGTGGCTGTTGATGAGACGAATATCCTTCGGCAGCGTTTCTGGCTCCCAGATGCGCCGCCTGCCGATGCCCGCCTGCGGGATGTTTTCGAGGATCTTTACGCTTTCCTGTTGGATGGCCTTACGGTCATCGTCCGAAAGTTCAAACAGATACCAGTTCCGGGCGGCAGAAATGGCGTTCCTGCCATCGGGCGGCAGGTTCTTTTCCGAGATCTGCCCGCTTTCCAGCGGCTCACCAGTTACCTTGTTATAAGTGGCAAAGCCGACCCCTGTACCGTTTTCCCGGAGATGCAGATAGCGTTCATCGTTGATAAGGTAGACCGCTTCTTTTATCTGCTCCATCAGCACCCACCTTCAAATTCCAGCGAAAACTTGCTGCGGCCATCGGCCTCACAGGACAGCAGCACGGTGGCATTGTAGGTCTTGCCCTTGGCACTCTTGCAGTCCTTCAGGCGGACCCGACCATCCCGCAGCAGCTTGTCCGCCACATGAGCGTCCATGCGTTTACCGAGCCGTTTCAGAAAAGCATTATCCTTCCACAGCACGAAACGGCAAGGGTTGGATTCACAGAACCAGCCTTTTTCACGCTCCACAACATTTGCACCGCAATTCGGGCAGACACCAATGATTTTGTTTTTCATAAGCGCACTCGCTCCCTTCGCAGCCTCGGTGGTCGTTACCAGCGAGGAGATCATTCTTTGATTTCAGTCATAAAAGTTTCCGGCTCCATTTCGCCACGCTCGATTCGCAGCAGCTTTGTTTCCCAATCGGCGGTCATTTCCGGGGATTGGATTTCTTCGGGCATCACAGTGATAAGGGCTTTTCCCTTATCCGTGGGCAGCAGCACCTTGGTTTTCTTGTTGCCCTTGCGCTCCAGAAAACCCTTCTGCACCAATTTTTCAATAGTTGCGGCGCGGGTGGCTGGAGTGCCGATGCCCTGACGCTCCACACCCTCCGGCATACTGTCTGCACTTGCGGTTTCCATTGCATGAAGTAGAAGATCCTCTGATTAGAGTTGTCAAGGTGGGAAGTGGATTTTAACCACATTTCTTTTCAGGTCGGTAATGATAAGCCGCTTCACCTTGCTTTCAGCGGTTTCTGTGCTGTCGTGATTAAAAAACACGCTCACCAGATAGGTGGTACGGCCATCCTTCGTCTTAAAAGACCCGTCAGGGGTGAGGTTCTTGTTTTCGGGCACTTTCACATTTTCCATTCAATTCCTCCTTAAATCGTCATTTTTAGAATTTGGCTGGCAGACTGGCAACTGTGGGTGTACCATGATTTTCTTGCCAGCTAAAATTTTCTGCCAGCCAAATGGCTTATTCCATCAAAGACCTTTTGCGGCCTTCCACGATCTTGCTTTTCAGGGCATCGCCCAGTTCACGCTTGGCATCCCGGACGGTTCTGCCGGGGATGCCCCTTTCCAGCGCTGCCTTGTCGATGTCCTCGCTGAGCACCTGCTTTCCTCCGGCAAGCAGGGTGCAGATCAGATCTTTGGCTTGCTGGGTCTTGGTTTCACGCTGCGGCTCAATGCCGGACAGCATCTCGTCTGCGGTAATGTCGTACTCACCGACCCATCGGAAGCCGCCCTCGTCCCCCAGAGAGAACGCCAGCGACACGCCCGGCGGGGCAAGGGAACTTTTCTCGTGGGTCAGGATGCGCATGGTCGGGTCGTGCTTCAGCTTGCCGATAAACATGACGCTGCGCACGGCGGCTGCAATGTCGATGGAGCCGAGACCTCGCTGTAAGCTCTGCATTCCGGCGGCTTTGTTCAGATGCCCAATCAGCAAAATAGCGCAGCCTGTTCGCTGCGCTACCTGTCCCAGCCGCATGAAGATGGGCCGGACTTCGTTTGCCCGGTTCATGTCCACGTCGGCACCGAGATACGCCTGAATCGGGTCGATGATGACCAGTCGGGCGTTGTTCTCGATTATGGCTTTTTCAATTCGTTCATCGGAGAGCGTCAGCTGCACATCGCTGTCGTCAATGACCAGCACCCGGTCAAGGTCTGCACCCGCTTCAATCAGGCGGGGCTTTACCGTATCGCCCAGACCGTCCTCGGCGGTCTGGTAGATCACGTTGAAGGGTTCCATGCGTTCCATGTTGGGCAGCAGCTTTCCGTTGGTGCAGGCAGCGGCAAGGTGCATGGCAAAGTAGGTCTTGCCCTCGCCCGGATTGCCTTGCAGCACGCTGAGCTTTCCAAAGGGAAGATATGGCTTCCAAAGCCATTCCACCGGGGTCAGCTCCACGTCGCTCATGCGGATGATCTTCACCGTTTCCGGTTTTGACGGCTCTTTCAGCACAATGCTTTTGAAATAATTGCGGTTCGGGATCTCTGCCCGGTGCACCAGAACATCATTCCAGTCCTTCATGCAGGGCTGGATGCGGGTCACGCTCACGTTGTCCGGCAGCAGAGCAGCCAGACGCTTGCAGGCATCCTCTCCGGCTTTGTCAGCATCCAGACAGAGGAACACCCGCTCCACGTCCGGGCGTTCAGAAAGAAATTGCCGCAGCGCCTTGCCCGACACCCCGCCCAGCGACAGATAATTGTGCTGCTGCCAGTTTTTCGGGAACAGTTCGATGAAGGACAGCAGGTCGATGGGCGCTTCAAAGACCAGCAGCTGCTTGTCAGTGCCACGGTGGGCAAAGCAAAACGCCTTTTCTGCACCGGCCGCATCCTGTCGAAACTTTTCCCGAATCCCACGGCTGCTTGCGTAGCGGGGATGCCCGTCGGCATCCCGCCCCACAAAGACCACGTTGTGGTGGGCGGCATCCTCGTAAATATCTCCGGCAGCGATGAAGAAGTTCACCAGCGAGGGGCTGAGTTTCCGCTCCTGCGTCAGATAGTTCAGGATGTTGGCGTTGGTGACATTTCGCAACGGCAGACTAAACGCCGGAGAGGGGGCGGGGTCAGCCTCCGGCTGGGCTTCGCCCGGCTCTCCGGTCAGCATCTGCACCGCTTCGAGGAAGGACTTGCCGTAAAATTCCATCACGAAATCCACCGGGAAACCTCCCTTGCTCCGGCTGTGCCGAAACCATTTGTTTTCACAGACGGTCAGGCTGTCGTGGGCTTTCCAGCGGTACTCTTTTCCGCTGCGCACCAGCGTTTCGCCCTGTGCCCGGAGAAATTTTTCCAGATCCACCGCATTGGCTTTGTCGATCTGGGTTTGGGTGTAGGTCATGTTGCTTCCTCCTTAAAGCTCCTGTGTGTGATTTTTCGTTTCCGTTTTCTTTGTGGTCTGCGTTGCCTTGGCTTCTTCCAGCTTTTTCAGCACCGATTCCTTTTCCGGGGTCTTGCCGCCCGGTACGGAAAGCTGCTGCTTATTCAGCACCATGTCGATATACTTGCGGATATTTTTCAATGCGGAGATGTCCGGCTGCAAGGTTTCCAGTTTGGTACGCAGTTCTGCGCTGCCGGATTGCAGCGCAGAAATTCGGCATCAATGCCGAAAAATCTACCGCTGTGCTGCCGTTCAGTTTCATCAGAGTGCGGACAGCTTTATTAAAGGTGTCCAGCTCCTCTTTGTGCTGGGCGGCATAAGCGTCCTTGGTCAGCTTGAAGTTCTTCTTTATAAAGGTATCGTGGATGGGCTTCAGCTTGGCATGGGCGGCGGCAGCGTCCTTGATCTGGGCGATTGCCCGCATACAGTTTTCGTTCTGCTTCAACTGCCTGCGGAGAGGAGCAGCGGTGTGGTTTAAACTGTCAATGGCTTGGTTCAAGTCCTCAACGGTGTTCAGAGAATGGGCTTTCAGGTAGTCCACAGCCCGTTTGACTTCCTCAAAGTCCCGGACAGTGCATTTCAGTTTTGCCTTGCCAGACCAATCGCCACGCTGTTCGGTGCGGAGGTTGAAGTAATCCACCAGCAGGTCGGACAGCGTGGGTTCTTTCGCCTTTTCCAAAGCGTCCAGAAGAAGCTGCTTCTTTTCGTTCAGGTCTGCGATCCAGCGTTGCAGCCCACGGATGGCGCTGCGGATGGACTGCATCAGGCTGTTGGTTGCACGAATATCCCGGTTCAGATTACCGAGAAAAGTTTCCACTCCACGCTTTTCCATCTGGTGTGCGGCGGGGCCAAGATGCACGGTCGGTATCTGCTGGATGCCCTGCCGCTCAAAGGAGCGCAGGTCAACACGTTCTGGTCTGCCAGCCGCTTCCAGATAGCGGTTGGTGACGGTCTCCCAACCATGCCGCCAGACCTCGGCGTACTTCTGGTCGTTCCAGTCCACGGTGTTTTCCTTGTGGCATTTCCAGTTGCCAGAGGGGAGCCGGATGCGCTCGCTGTTTTCGTCAAGGTCGTAAACCTTGCGGGCTTTCGGCAACCACTTGCCGTGTTCGTCCATTGCCCGGATGGTCAGCAGAATGTGGGCGTGTGGGTTTCCATCTCCCTTGTCGTGAATGGCAAAGTCGGCTATCATGCCTTTGGAAACAAACTGCTCCTGACAGAATTCCTTTATCATGGAGAGATACTGTTCCTTCGGCACCTCCACCGGAAATGCCAGCACGATGCGCCGTGCAAGCTGGGAGTTCCACTGGTTCTCCACGGCTTCCACGGCGTTCCAAAGAGTGGCCCGGTCTGCATATCCGGGCGGCGCATGGGACGGCAGCATGATCTCGGAATGGACAAGCTCTTTCTTCTTGTTGTAGAATTTGGTTTTCTGGTCATACTCGCTGAACAGCCGTTCGCCGCTTTGGTAAGCGGCCCGGCAACAACGGACTGCCCTTGGCTGCGCTTGACGATGGTAATTTTGAAATGCGGACACGGAATAGGCATCACCCCAAACAAAGACCGCCCAGCAAGATTGCTCTTGATGAACGGTCTGGATTGTATTCGGTTGTGCTCGCCGCCTTAGACCGGAGTGCCGTGCGCTTCGGTCTTAGGCGGGAGCCGCAAAAGGATAGCTGCAAAGCAGCGCAAGGAAAATGCAGTTTTCCTTGGGATGGAATCGGGCTGGCGCACAAACGCCAGCTTCGATTTCATCGAGCCGTCTGCAAGACCGCAATTTCACACAAAGGGGTCCCCGGAAAGCATCGAAGATGATTTTATGGGGAAGAGGAGGAACTGGAGTGAATGAGCATTTGTGCTTTTTGCACAGATGCGAACGATACGCAGCAAGTGACGACGAGGTGTATAATTGCGCCCTATTTCATAGGGGGTTCGGAACGTTCTGCTTTTCGTGAACGTCATGCACCATCTTTGCAAGCGCCAGCACGACTTCAGGTTGACGGAACGAGATCTTCAACAGTTCCATCACCTGATCGTCGGTCAGTTCTCCCGGACAGACCAGAAAACTTTCCAGCATTCCGGCACGGGTGCAAAGACGATGCACACGCTCTCTCCGGTTCAGCTCCGACATCTGGCGTTCAAGGATTTTCTCCCGGTGCTGACAAGCGCGCAGCTTCTGCTCTGCTTTGGCTTTTTCGCTGCGGAGATAGGCAAGGTCGGTTTTGGGTTGGGTCAATGGCATCACGCTCCTTTCAAATAGATAACAAAAGGCAGAGAAGTCTATCTGATAACTTCTCTGCCTATGTAAATTATTCGCTTTGCTTGTTTGAAAGCATTGTAATCAAACCGGTTATGCGTGTATATAATTCGTCAAATGTAACAACTGTAACATTGTTCAAACTGTTTCTAAAACGCTCGAAAGCAGCAACTTCATCAACTTCCATTGCTGAAATTCTCCCAATTATTACCACACATTTGGGATTGAATACTTCAAATCGGGGAGAACTTTTACTTTGGAGGCTGTAAAATTCCTTTGTCAAAGAATCCTTGTAGTTCAAAACTTGATTGATAGCACCGCTCATTTCAGAACTAAAACTATATGTGGCACGATAGCTATTGCCAATAATGGGAGTACAGGGTGTTTTGATTTCTATGAGAGCAATATTTTGTGAAAGTTCATTTTGATAGATAAAATCACATACGTTGCCATCTCTGTTACTCATGGACTTTCCGCCGACATACGCCTTATCTTCATAAATTGTGCAAGGGGTTGAAAAAATCTGAGCTAAAACCCATTGATTCTCCTTGAATACGGTACTTTGCCAAAACTCTTCTGAACAGTTGTCCATGTTGCTCTCCATAAGTTGAGCAACTCTTTTCAACTTTTCAATGTTCAATGTGTCTGACAGACAGTCAAGGCTTGAATTTTCTAGACTTTCAAGACTTTGTTGTAATGATTCACGAGATTCTGATTGTGTTATTAAACGAAGGAGTTGCTTTAGCAGTTCTTGGTTTTCAGAAGCTACAAGCATTCGGGCAGCAGTAGGGTCATTTTGCACAAAGTCAAGAAATTGTTTGAAACCACTATCTAACCGAGCGTATGTAGCAGTTCCATAAGGAATGCCATCCATGCAACCGTATAAATCATATAGCGATTTAAGACCGATATATAACTCGTAGGTTTCCGAAGCACTTAGGCTTATTTCCATCCAATCGCCGACTTTAACTGAACCACGCGAAACTTTTAAACTTTTGTAACTGACATCACTTGGAAAACAAGGGGCATTCTTGGGCTTCTTTTCAAATAGAATTTTTCCACTAACGGATTTACACGGCTCCTTTTGATTATCTGCAAGTGTCGGTAGAAATTGCAGCCTCAATAAGTCGGTTTCATTTAGCAGCAGTGGTGATGTGGTTGCTGATGTCGCCGATGTAGACTGAACATTGATATAACAATCGGCCATACTCTAATAACCTCGTAATGTCTACATTATTTTGGGGGAGGAAATGAAGGTTGTCTTAATTCGATTTGCTGAATTTTTGTTCAAGGATGGCGTCTTCTATTGTCTGAACACATTCTTCTGGATTTTGTATGATGTCCTTTCCCCAGAATCTGATAACTGTCCAGCCGAGGGAGTGCAGTTGTTTAGTGATTTCCGTATCTCGGTCTATATTTCGCTGTATTTTTTTAACCAATAGACACTGTTAATACTGCTTTTTAGGTGCTCTTTCAAGTGACCCCAGTCTTTTCCGTGAAAAACTCACTGTCACAAAATATTGCAATTCGATATTTTGAAATCACAATATCAGGCTTTCCCGGAAGTAAAGCATAATTTTTTCGATACCGAATGCCTTTTTTCCAAAGGTGTTTTCTAAGAAGCACTTCGATTTTTGTATCAGTTGCCTTAATGTGCGACATCGCGCGGTGTCGCTGCTCTTTTGTCAAGTCATCCATAACAGTCATTTATGGCAACAGAAATGTTTGATACATTGTGCCAACTGCTCAATCTCTGATGTATCTGAACGGCAGTATAGATTCATCAGGTGTTTAACGTCTACCAAAATACCCAAAATATGTTCGTATGTTTTCTGATTGTGCTTCCAATCGCTTATTGCCTCACCGATGCAAATATAATTGTCTGCATTCTCCCAAAGTGAACTCTTTGAGTTATAGGGCATCAAAAAGGCATTATACACATAAAAATCTGCCCCAAAGTTTTTCTTAAATTTTTCTTGTTCAGCTATAAATTCGCCGTATGTAATCTGCTTATTGATTGAGGTGGATTCTGGCAAATCGGACAATTTTCCAGTTGCACCATACTTATAATATTTAGCGTCCAGCACATATACATTTCCTTGATAGAGCATAATGCTATCAGGCTCAAGGCTTGCATTAGAATATGCCCCATTAAATGTATGCCATCTGGTTTTGAAAAAACGTACTTTTCTCTGCGATTCCGTAGGTTCGGTCAATCATTTTTTCCCAAACATACTCAAAACGATTTGTCCCAAATTTGAAGTCGTTCTGATTGGACGCATTGCCAGCACAGCTGATAATTGCAATCATGCTTTCAAAAAGCTGCTTGTTGAGATCATTAAATGTCTGCTGACATTTGGATTTTAAGATTTGAACGAATAGGTTTTGATTAAATTGAATGGCAGGCTTTTGGGGCGTAAATGAAGTAAAAAGCCAGCCGATTTTGCGGAAACTCTCATAAACGCAATATTTATGTATTTCCGTAATATAGCCTGCATCTTTCAAAGATGTCTGCCGTGTTACATAGTTTAAGTAGACAATATTGTTTCCTTGAATGTAAGGAGATTGGGTTTTGATTGTCCTTTTCCAGTCGATTTTTCCGCGAGGTGAAACGGAATAATAGCTTTCTCTTTCCTGATAATAGCCACGACTGAAGAAGTCTGAAATAATAAATAGATATTCTTGCAGTGGGAAAGATGAATATTCCGCTTTTTCATCGCTGAAATTTACAGTGTTATTCTGCGCAGAAGATGCAAGTGCCAATGTCCGCATCAAAAGCAGAATATCTTTTCGTATACCGGAATCGCTATCTGACAATTGATATCCTAATGGAAAATTCACTGTAAGTTCTTCGTTTCTGCAATCAAGACCAACAAATGTATCAGACTCACGATTGGTGTTTATATGGCAGTGGCTTTTAATTACATATTCAGACACGGCACACCTCACATGTTGAAAATTATGCCAAATTGTTCATTCTGTTCAGCATTTCAGTATATACCGATTGATTTATAATTTGGCTCAATGGGTCCTTGTCGCTTTTAGAACGATACATAGCAGTGACTGCATCAAAAGAATTACATTCGGCAGCAAAAAGGCTATCTCGATTCATCTTGAAAGCATCATCCCACAAGTACTTAAGAACCTTTTCAGGAAAGCGTTCTGTTGAAAGCTCCTGCTTTGTAATAAAATATGCTCCAAGTCTTTTATCTTCTGAACTTAGAACTCCATCACTTACTTTAAGAATTTCTTCGTTTATAACAGTTGCGAACACTCCCCAGCTAATTAAGGAGCCTTCGATTTTATCGTTGGCGTGCTTTGCAGACATTACGTCGTTTTCAATGTGCTTCATCATCCAACGACGCTGAAATGCAGTATCAAGGGTGAATACATTTTGGTCTGCGGTATTCATTGTTGCAATAATCCAGAGATTAGATGGAATAAACACCATTGCATCCGGGTTTCCGGATACTTCATTTGCAACATCTGAATTTGATATGCCATATTCGCTTTCACCATAACAGTCAGGATATGCCTCGGTGTCAGCTTTACGATCTAATAGCTGAAAAATTTCACCGAAGATTGCAGGGGCATTTCCTCGATTTAGTTCTTCGACTACAAGATAATAATAATTTTGTGGGTCTTGCCATGCTTTCTTCAAAATTTTTGTAAAGGGACCCGGCGAATACAAATATCTAAGCACCCCATCTTCAACTTTGGGAAGAATTTGCCCTACAAAATCCGAGTATGAATAATCCGGATGGAATACTACTCGTTCCATTTTTGAGGCATCAGTACAAAATGGGATTTAAGATAGTGGCTTTTCCTGCACCGGGAACACCGTATAACAGGATGTTTTCTGCACCCGTCTTTCGAGAAATTTGCTGTTGGGCAGCTTCAGGATTTCCGTTAGTACGCTTTGTGCTAAAGTTAAACAAGTGGGCGAAACGGCTGTCAATACTACAAAGGCTTTCTTTAAGATTGGTCTCTGTGATATTTAACGCACAAAGAAAAGCTTCTGTGCTACACCGCTCACTGTCAGGTGTAAACATACGGACGGTTTGGTTGGAGTGATCGTCAATTCCAATGATCGGGAGTGCCGAACACCAGTAATATTCTGCCGGAGCATCTTTGAGAACATCTAACCGACTGACCGCGTTCTGAAAAATATACTTAATGGAGACCAAAATGGTTGATTCATCATTGTATTTTTCGGCTCGAACAACACTCGACACAGCACCTATCGATTTGAAGCCTTGTTTCCATTCGGTTTGAATTCCTTTGCTATTGTCTGAACCCAACCAAATAAACACATAGGTTCCAGAATTGAGATCGGGCGGAACCTGTGTGCATTTTACACTGATGCTAAAATCAGTAGCAACAATTCCCGGTGAACTCTTGTCCATTCGCTTAATTTCGTCTACGCTGGTTTTTCCAAGTCTAAGTGTTGCAAACCGCATATCTTCCATACTGTAAGCCCCTTATCAGTTATCTTTTGCCTTTTCCTTTTCAAAGCAATACGCAACGGTGCAAATAATTGACGTCCCTGATTATCCACTCGTCTTAAGATGCCTTCTGCTGCGTTGGGAGTTAGATAGTATTTTCGATTAACATGTTTCTTTTCAACAATATCCAACAGTGATGAAGGAATCTTTTCTGCGGGGGAAGGAGGAACATTGCCTCCAACATAGGAACCTTCCCATGCAATGCCGGCTCGCGGCCATTTATAAGTGGTTTCAGAATTTGAAAATCTATATCAGCAAGATTTCCACTATACCATTTTGACTTCTTGAATTCAGGAACATACTGGAGAACATCTTTCTGTTCCATGGTATCAGTTTTAGAACTCAACTGTTTGGAAATGCGCTTTGCAATCCATTCGACCACAGGAACGGAAACTGCATTTCCGATTGCAGTATATCGAAGAGTATCGGTATTATCATCATCAACATCGTATTTGCTTGGAAGCGTCCAATAATCCGGGAATCCCTGCAATCTTTCGTATTCCAACGGTGTCATTCGGCGAACGCCATCATCACATACAATATATGTGCGGCTCCAGTCGGTTCCGGTATGTCTACCAGAAGTGGCAGCCAAACAATAAGCAACTTTTGGAACTTTGGGGTATTCATTTGGCTTTGAGGCCTCTGTCACAAAATCTTTTCGGGCATTGCTAGTGGAATGCGCTCCTACTGAATCGAACATAACATGAGTGGCCCTAGCTAAGTCCTTTTGCCAACAGCAAAGGTAAACTCGTGATCTGGATTGGGGAACGCCAAAGTATCGGCTGTTTACCAATCTCCATGCAACAGCATAGCCAAGCTGGGTCATGCGTTGAAGAATAACGCCAAAGTCGCGGCCACCATTAGAATTGAATAAACCTTCGACATTTTCAATCACGACCACTTTTGGACGTTTTTTTTCAATCAGTTCAGCATACCTAAAAAACAAACCGGATCGAGTTCCATCCAAACCAAGACGTTGTGATGCGCCTCGTGCAACAGAAACATCTTGGCAGGGAAAGCCCCCACACCAAACATCAGCAACTGGGATGGATGATTCGTCAATAGCGCAGATGTCCGTTCCTTTTTTTACATTAGGCCAGTGAAAGGAAAGGACTTCATTGCAGAATGGATTTATTTCACAAAGGTACTCGGTTTGAAATCCTTGATTTTCAAATCCCAAATCAAAGCCGCCGATACCGGCGAAAAAAGAGTTTACCTTATATTTTGCTTTTGTCATTTTGGCAGTCTCCTTTAATGTATTTACCGCTTTTGATTCTTGCGTCAATCGGTTTGTCAACATTACAAGGAATTGCCCACTGACGACCAAATTTGACAGCACCGCACAAACGTCCACTCGAACAAAGAACCTGTATTCGCCTTGCTGAAATGTTCCACTTGTCGGATGCTTCCTGAATGGTCATATACTCCATGCTTGCACCCCTTAATAAATCAACATACATATTCATTATATACTGCCGGACGAACAATGTCAATTTATAGAGAGTACTTTGGTAGACATACTAAAGAGCGGAAAGCGTAATGCCTTCCGCTCTTTAGCATGATTACCAAATTGTTGTGAATTATTACAAAACTATCGATTCCCGGTAGAACCGTAAAGTTCTTTCCCGCTTTCCAAAGTGTGTGGAATTGTCCATAATCATCTATTTTTGAATCTTTCCTATATCATTGGCTGCGGGTGCACCACAATCTCGTATTTCAAGAGATTGAATATACATCCCAATTAGCATAGTTCGATCACTGGACAGTAAATTAAGAGGAACCATTTTTTCTTCGAAGTCAATACACATTTGACCTGTACATATTCGCTCTTTTGACATTGCTCGCAAAAGTGTGAATAGCGGCTTCTGGTAGCTGATAGCTTGCAGAGAATGATAAAATGTTGGTTTTGGAATAGCATAATACTCTATACGGATAAACCACAGAGCGCATCTCCCTTCATTTGAATAGCTGCTGCCAAATAATTTCTTCGGCGCGATTGCGGATGTTGTTCATCCGCTGCACCCATTCCATCTGATTGGCAGCTTTCAGGGCTTCGGTCACACCCTCGGCTTCCTGCATCTGCTGGACGATCAAAGCAAGCTGTTCTTCGGCCTGTTCGTCCAGCTTGGCAAGATAGCTGCCCAATTCACCGGACAAAACAAGCTGATTGTACCGGATGGGGTGCTGTTCTTTCAGATAGTTCTTATGTAAGCGGCCCCACCGCCCGATGGGGTGCTGCTTTGCCGGGGTTGCTGCGGTCAGATTCGGCAGATAGTAGTCGTTGACAAGGGTATAGTCAAGTCCATTGGTGGTGTCGCGGATGGATTCTTTCATAACCATTCTCCTTTCATTTCTGCCGAGATATTCTTCGGTTCAAGAAGTCCTGCTTCTTTCATTTCTTTGATGCGTTTTCTGTATTCGGTCATATACTTTCGGCTTGCAGCGACTCTTTTCACGCTTTTCATCTGCAATCTTTTTTTCGGCAAGTTCTTCTTCCGATAGTATAACCGGTTCTTCCGGAACACTGAATTTTCCGATATAATTCAAATATACTTCGACCTCTACTGTCCGAGTGCCACTCAATTCAATGGGACGATGCACAACGATTTTGAAATGAACTCGTTGATCATTGAGGGTGTTAATTCTGAAAAGTCAGTATATTTGTGTGCCAGTTTTATAAAATGTTCTGTATTTTGCGATTGGCTTTCTGCTTGCTCTAGTTGCTTGTGGCACTCATCTTCTTCTTTTTCAAGGCTAGCCTTTTCTTTTTCATAGCTTTCCAAAAGACTTTCCAACATTTTATCTGACAGTCTGCCTGCGATATTGTCCTCATATATTTTACGAATTAACGCACTTACTTCTTTTGCTCGACGTTCAGCCTTAGAAATTCTGCTCTTGAGTTCTTCTAAACGGGTGCGACTTTGTGATTCCGAGATTTGATTATAAAGATTCAAAAATTCTTCTTGATTGTTATTAACGTAGGCGCAAGTTCTGCGGATACACTCAAGAGCAATTTTTCTGAGGGCGGAAGTTCGGATAGCGTGGCACGAGCAAACTTTCTGATATTTTTGACGACCGAGAGCATTTTGGGAACAAGAATAACAATCTTCTGGTTTGCTAAAGCTCTCTCTCCGTTCACCTTTGGGCGTGTAGTAAACTCGTATTCTTCCGTTCTTCCGACGATGATTGTACATTACAGAACCGCATTCTCCACAAATGACTTTTCCGGTAAGGGGATTCGCTTCGCCTAGAGAGTCTGCACGCCTAACATTCTTGCGTAGTCCCTGAACGATATTCCACGTCTCTTTGTCGATAATCGGTTCTTGTGTTCCTTCAAAATCACCCAATCTGCTTTATCAGCCTTTTGGGACTTTTCTCCTTGTACGATTTTTGTAGGTGCGAAAATTTACAGTGCAGCCAGTGTACTCAAGACGATCAAGTATCGAGGCAACTGTGTTTCCTCGCCACATATAGGGATTGTTATAATCACAATCTGATTGATGATTCCCTATTCCTTTCTTGGCGAGATAGTACGAGGGACGCTCGACCTTGCTTTCTGCAAGGCATCTTGCAATTTCATAGGGACCTTTGCCGTCTATGCTCATTTGAAAAATCCTTCGGACAATCGCAGCCGCTTCTTCATCCACAACCCAATGATCTGGGTTTCTGGGTCTTTGACATAACCATAGCAGGGTGAATTGCTGGTGTGTGCCTTTCGGACATACCTCTTGATTTTAGAACAGCCTTAATTTTCTTGCTGGTATCACGGACATACCACTCGTTCATAATATTCAGGAACGGTGCAAATTCGTTGCTCTGCTGATCGTTACTGTCGATGCTGTTACCAACGGCAATAAAACGAACTTCTTTTCTCGAAAGAGAATATCTGTAAAAAGCCGACTTGAAGATGGTCACGCCCAACCCGGCTAAGGTCTTTGACAATAACAGTCGTGATCTTTCCGTCCTTTACGCCGGAAACAAGTTCATTCCATGCCGGACGGTCAAATAATGAGGTGTGATAGCGATAGCGGCAAAAGCTAATAAAATCAATGGTTTTGCGGACAGCGGATAGACAGGAATGTGTTAAAACTGAATACGCACACAAACGGCGTTACCTTCCCTTTGGGGAGAAAGTAACGCCGTTTTTATGCCCGCAGGAAAGGAGGTGCAGCCGGAATGTATTTCACAAAGGGCAAGCAGCGGGCGTTTGAATTGCTCATGCAGCAGAAGCCGGGATTTGACCGCTATCAATCCGGTTGTGCCGGAGATGATGAAGATTGCGGCACTTGCCGTTTCTACCGCCCGGGTGGAAATATGAGTTTTGCGTTTTCAAAGAGTGTCCCTATTGCCCCGGCAAAGGACGCGGAAAACGCACGCCAGCATGGACAAATAGACGGGCAAAAGCCCTTGTGCCATGCGGCTTTGCAGACGCGAAACGGCAAAGGGCATATTGCAATACCAAAACAGCCGAAAACGGCTTTCTAATTGTCCACGCATACCAAGAGAGTGAGGAAATATGGCAGTTTTCAGAGTGGAACGGAACAAGGGCTACACCGTAATGAGCAACCACCACCTACGCAACAAGGAGCTTTCCCTAAAGGCAAAGGGGCTGTTATCGCAAATGCTGTCACTCCCCGAAGATTGGGATTATACCCTTGCGGGCTTATCCCTTATCAACCGGGAGAAGATAGACGCTATCCGCGAAGCGTAAAGGAACTCGAAAAGCCGGATATATCGTGCGCAGCCGGGAGCGCGACGAAGAAAGGACGCTTGCGGGGCGCGGACTATGTGATATTCGAGCAGCAGCAGCCGCGAGAGCCGGAAGCAGCTACCAGCGGCGGACAGCCGCCTATATTGGATTTACCTACATTGGAAAATCCAACATTGGATAATCCAACGCAGGAAAAACCAACATTGGAAAAACCTACGTTGGAAAATCCAACGCAATTAAATAAAGATATATCAAGTAAAGAAAAATCAAATACAGATTTATCAAGTACCCATTCCATTCCTTTCCATTCCTAAACCCTTGCCTTTTGCGCATGGCGAAGCGGCTACGCCGCCGGAACGGAAAGGAACGGAAGCGGCAGCACAGAGCGCAGTAGAGATATACCGGGAAATCATCAAGGACAATATCGAATACGACCATCTCATTCAAAACTGCAAAATTGACAAAGACCGTTTGGACGAGATTGTAGACCTCATGCTTGAAACCGTATGCACAGCCCGAAAGAAAATTCGTATCGCCGGGGACGATTACCCGCCGAATTGGTGAAATCAAGTTTTGAAGCTGAACAGCAGCCACGTTGAGTTTGTTTTGGACTGCATGAGGGAGAACACAACCAAAATCCGCAACATCAAGCAATATCTGAAAGCGGTGCTGTTCAACGCGCCGAGTACCATTGACAGCTACTATACCGCCCTTGTCAATCACGACTTATACGGCGGCGAATGAGCATAGCCGCACTTTACCGGGAAAGGAGTTGATACCTTGCGGAGGAAGTAACCCAAAACGATTGCCCTATACGTCAAAGTGGGAAAAGGCGCGGCAAGGCTTACCGAACAGGCGTTACAGAAAGCAATCAAAAGTTTTGGAGCAGAAAAGCAAAGCACCGCATGGGAAACAGACCATGCGGCAGCTTATGAAGCAAAATGCGGGGGTTTCCAACATCGAGATCACCGACAGCAATATTAAAGCCTTTGAGTACGGCGAAGAAATACAACATAGATTTTTCGCTAAAAAGGTTAAGGGCGAGCAGACCCGTTACCTTGTGTTTTTCAAAGGCCGGGACGCGGACGTTATGACCGCAGCGTTTCAAGAGTTTTCCGCAAAGAAGCTGAACCGGGAGAAAAAGCCCTCTATCCGCAAAGCCCTTGCCGCTGCAAAGGACAAGGCGAAGCAGCTTAACGCCGCCCGCGACAAGGTAAAGAAAATGGACAGGGGCGCGAGATATGAAGCAGATCAACTACAAAAAGCTGATACTTCCGATCCCCTATCTGCTCTTTGTGTATCTCTTTGACAAAATCGGACAGGCGGTGCGGCTTGCCCCGGCGCGGATATTTCCGAAAAGATACTCAATATCACACAGGGATTTTCCGAAGCGTTTTCAAATGCCTTGCCGAGCGTTCACCCGTTGGATTAGCTTGTCGGCATTGTCGGTGCGGTGATTATCCGCTTGATAGTCTATGTCAAAGGGAAAAACGCGAAGAAATACCGCAAGGGCGCGGAGTACGGCTCTGCCCGATGGGGCAACGCCGAGGATATAAAGCCCTACACCGACCCGGATTTCCAAACAACATCATTTTGACGCAGACGGAACGGCTTACCATGAACAGCCGCCCGAAGCAGCCGAAATACGCAAGAAATAAGAACGTCGTCGATCGGCGGCAGCGGCAGCGGAAAAACAAGATTTTGTCAAACCTAATCTAATGCAGCTTCATTCCTCTTACGTCTTGACCGACCCGAAAGGCACCGTCCTAATCGAGTGCGGAAAGCTGCTGCAACGGGCAGGCTACCGCATTAAGGTACTGAATACGATTAACTTCAAAAATCTATGCACTACAACCCCTTTGTGTATATCCGCAGCGAGAAAGATATTTTGAAGCTGGTAAATACGTTGATAGCGAATACCAAAGGCGAGGGAGAAAAAGCGCGGAAGGTTTTTGGGTAAAGGCAGAACGGCTTTTGTATTGCGCGTTGATCGGCTACATTTGGTATGAAGCCCCGCCGAGGAAATGAACTTTACAACGCTGCTTGAACTTATCAATGCAAGCGAAGCACGCGAGGACGACGAGGAATACCAAAGCCCGTTGATCTGCTCTTTGCCGATTTGGAAGAACGCGACCCGACCATTTCGCGGTGAAGCAGTACCGAAAATATAAATTGGCGGCGTGTTGTATGCTCTAAAGACTTCTTAATCAAGCGGTTGGGAAGTCTCTTAGAACACAACCTAAAACCGAAGAAAGGCGCAAGTTATGAGAAAACGAGAAAATCACTGCTCTGTACGAACGACTGAGCCGTGATGACTTTGGCAAAGATGATGACCAGCAGCGTGAGAGCAACTCCATATCAAATCAAAAGCAATGTTGGAGGAGTTCGCCGCACGGCAGGGTTTACAAACATTGTCCATTTCACGGACGATGGCATTAGCGGCACTTGCTTTGACCGCCCCGGATTTTTGGCAATGATGAAAGAGGTTGAAGCCGGGAATGTGGAGTACCTGTGTATCAAGGACATGAGCCGCATGGGTCGTGACTATCTGAAAGTCGGTCAGATTATGGAAATCCTGCGTCAGCGTGGCGTTCGCCTTATCGCCATCAATGACGGCGTGGACAGTGCCAGAGGGACGATGATTTTACCCTTTCCGCAACATTATGAACGAGTATTACGCCAGAGACACCAGCCGTAAAATCCGTTCCACTTTCCAGTCAAAGGCAAGTCCGGCAAGCACCTCACAGGCACAGTCATTTACGGCTATCTCTGGAACGAAGCCAGAGACCAATGGTTGGTTGACCCCGACGCCGCAGAGGTGGTCAAGCGCATCTTTTCCATGACGATTGACGGCTACGGTCCGTATCAGATCGCCAGCAAGCTGAAAGAAGAAAAAAGTCCTCATTCCGTCCGCTTACCTTGCCCGGCACGGCGAGGGCGTGAACAAAAACAAGACTTTCAAAGATGTGTACGGCTGGGGTTCTTCCACCATCTGCAACCTTCTTGAAAGCGTGAATATCTGGGACACACCATCAATTTCAAGACCCGAAAGCACTTCAAGGACAAGAAAAGCCATTATGTCCCGGAGGACGAATGGACGATTTTCGA
>SCPP01000177.1_pt1 | contig 65123 bp, 118 predicted proteins | sample 6106811 | NCBI WGS metagenome assembly SCPP01 (sample SAMN10720449, study PRJNA508395) | human gut metagenome | isolation source: Participant 2 stool, 15 month | host: Homo sapiens | collected 2018
AGGTGGGGTAGGAAAAACCACTACATCTGTTAATTTGGCTGCTGCAATGGGGAAAAAGAAAACTTTGCTGGTAGATATGGATCCACAAAAATTCTTCCAGTGGATTGGGAATTGACCGCAGAATCTTAAAAATTCTGTTTATGAAGTATTGGTTGGTCAAAAACAACCTAAAGAAGTCAGTCTACAGAATTTGAGTGTTTGGATATCCTTCCTTCCAGTATTGATTTGGCGGCAGCAGAAATAGAATTAGTTTCACTGGATAAACGCGAATCTATTTTAAAAATGCTTTATTGCCGCTTAGAAGTGAATACGATTATATTTTATTGATTGTCCTCCTTCCTTAGGCATTATTACAAACCAATGCGCTTTTGTGTGGCAGATACTCTATTGGTACCGATTCAATGTGAATACTATGCATTAGAAGGGCTTTCTCAATTAATGAATACAGTGCGCAGAGTAAAACGGCAATATAATAATCAATTAGACTTAGAGGGTACTTTTAACCATGTATGACGGAAGACTTAATTTAACACAGCAGTAGTGGAGGAAGTGAAAAAGTATTTTCAAAAAAGTATTTGGAACAGTAATACCTCAGTCGGTTCGTCTTTCCGAAGCACCTAGTTTTGGTATGCCGATACAATATTATGACAAAAGCTCAAAAGGTGCAAAAGCTTATAATGAACTGGCGGAAGAAATAATTCGTGCAAAAGTAATAAGAAGGTGAAAAGTATTATGGCAGTGAAAAAAGAAAAGTGGATTGGGAAAAGGCTTGGACGCTATTTTTGCTGAAAATGATACGGAAGCAAATTCTTCATCTACAGTCATGCTTCGTTTGGATGAAATTGAACCGAACAGAGATCAGCCAAGAAAAGAATTTAATGAAGAGTCTTTAACTGAGTTGGCAGATTCTATTGCTCAGCATGGAGTAATACAACCATTATTAGTTCGACTCTTATGGGAGGATACCAAATTGTAGCAGGGTGAACGTCGTTGGAGGGCTTCCAGACGCGCTGGTTTATCTGAAGTTCCTGCAGTGATAAAGGAATTAACAGATAATGAAGTTATGGAAATTGCCCTGATAGAAAACCTACAGAGGGAAGACCTTACCCATGGAAGAAGCATTAGGATATCAGACTTTGATTGATACCTATGGTTTTACTCAAGAGGAAGTGGCAAAATCAATGGGAAAATCGCGTCCGGCTATTACAAATAGTTTACGGTTGCTCCAGTTGCCAAAAATCAGTTGTAGATTTTTGAAAAACGGTGATATTTCTGCTGGACATGCACGGGCTTTGTTATCTTTAAAGGACGAACAAATAATGCTTCAACTTGCTAAGAAAGTTACAAGAGAAGAACTCTCTGTTCGTGAATTGAGCTTTGGTAAAATCTCAGAATGAACAACATCAGGAGAAAAAAAAAGCCTTCCAAACCAAAAGTGAAATATTTTCAGGAAGTAGAGCTGGCACTTCATGACCATTTAGGCAGAAAAGTTAGCGTAGAAGGAACAAAAAACGTGGTGTGCTTCAAATTGAGTTTTATGGAGAAGAAGATTTATCTGAATTAATTAAAACTTACATCTTGATACATAATGATAAATAAAATGTTTCACGTGAAACATTTCGATACATATATTGATTAGAGGAGATTTGAGTATGTTAGATATTAAAGTAATTCAGTAATCCGGATGCAGTTAAGCAAGCAATGAGAACTCGTAATATGGATGCGGATGCCATTATAGATGAAATTTTGGATATAGATGTAAAAGAAGAAAGATTACAGGAGAAGTAGAAGCTAAAAAGCAGAACAAAATGCGGATACTAAGCAAATTCCATTGCTAAAAAAAGAGGGAAAAGATACAACTTCCCTTATGGAACAATTGAAACAATTATCTGATGAAATTAAAGTGTTGGATAGTCAACTTTCAGTTTAGAGAAAAACAAACAGATATCATATTGTCCATTCCTAATATTCCAAGTGAGACAACTCCTATTGGCAAAGATGATAGTGAAAATGTTGAAATTCGCAGATGGGGTGAACCTAAGAATTTTGATTTTGAAATTAAAGCCCATTGGGATATTGGAAAAGATTTAAATATCTTAGACCCGGAAACTGCAGCGAAAGTAACAGGAGCAAGATTCCACTTTTATCGCAATCTTGGTGCAAAATTAGAACGTGCAATTATTAATTTCTACTTAAATACACATAGCCAACATGGATACGAAGAAATTATGCCTCCGTTTATTGTAAATCGTTCTTCTATGATTGGTACAGGACAACTTCCAAAATTCGAAGAAGACGCGTTTCGTCTGGCAACAAAGGTGTCAGAAGAGGATTATTATTTAATTCCAACTGCGGAAGTGCCTGTTACTAATATGTATCGCAATGAGATTTTGGATGGCAGTAAACTTCCTATTAAGCATTGTGCATATTCTGCATGCTTCCGTGCCGAGGCAGGTTCAGCCGGAAGAGATACTCGCGGATTAATTCGTCAGCATCAGTTTAATAAAGTAGAGTTGGTTATATTTGTTGATCCTGAAACTTCTTATCAAGAGTTAGAGGAACTTACCAACGATGCAGAACGTGTATTACAGGCACTTGGTTTGCCATATCGTGTCATTAATCTTGTTACAGGCGATATTGGTTTCTCTTCTGCAAAACCTACGATATTGAAGTTTGGATGCCTTCTTATGGACGTTATGTAGAAATTTCTTCTTGTTCTAACTTTGAAGACTTCCAAGCTCGTCGCGCAGGAATTCGTTTTAAACATAATCCGAGAGATAAGGCTCAATATGTACATACATTAAATGGCTCAGGCGTAGCAGTTGGCAGAACGGTAGCAGCAATTTTAGAGAACTATCAGAATGAAGATGGCAGTGTTACTGTTCCGGAAGTATTGCGTCCATATATGGGTGTAGATGTGATTAAATAGTATGAAGATTAAAGGGAAACAAGGATAATTTGTTTCTCTTTTCTTTCTATCAGGGAGAAGGTGCTTCATTATGAGAATTATGACAGATTATATGGCAGTAAAAAATTGCCAGTTATGAAGTAAATTTATTTGGTGAATTGCGATTATCTACCATACTTAGAATTTGCCAAGAGGTAGCAGAAGAACATCTTACCAAGTATCAGATGGATCATGTAACATTAATGAAAACACAAAATCTGGCTTTTCTTATTTTAAGAGTAGGTATGAAAATAAACCGCTTACCCAAAGATGGAGAAACTATTACAGTATTAACCCGTCCTGAAGGAAACAGTGGGGCACAATTTTATCGTTCTTATAAAATTTGTGTTGATAAGGAAGAATTAATGGATATTATGTATTCTAATATTCTGGTGGATAGCAATACGCATAAAATTGCCCATCCAAGCAGACTTGATTATTTGGAAATTGATATTAAACAGACGCTGTCTCCAAAAGAAAAATTGAATAAGTTAAAATTCCCGAGGATATGCAATTGTGGGGTGTTCGTCAAATTTGTTTCTCTGATTTAGATTTTAACGGACATATGAGTAATAGTATTTATGGTAATATTATTGAAGATTATTTACCATATAACTATATAAATGATAGTAACTTAATAAGAAAAGAGTTATATAAATTACAAATCAACTATGTAAAAGAGAGTGAATTAAAAGATAGTATGTCGGTTTATGGAAAAGAACTGGAACAAGGGTTTATTATGACAGGCAACGTAGAAGGATGTCGTACGTTTGAATGTCAAGGAGAATTTCGTTTATAAAAGATAAAGTATATCAAAAATTAGGCAAAGTTACTTATTTATGCCTAGTTAACAAGGAAAATGTCTGGTAACATTTTTATATTGAAAGTATGTATGGACAATGTTATAATAATAGGAATAAAACATGATAGAATGTAAGAATAAAAAGGAGAAGAGAATGTTAAATTCTAATTATGCTGAAAAATTTGTAAAAGAAGGACTTACTTTTGATGATGTGCTTCTTATCCCTGCGGAATCTAATATTTTGCCAAAGGAAGTGGATTTTTCTACCCATTTGACAAAAGATTAAGTTAAACACACCATTAATGACTGCTGCTATGGATACTGTTACAGAAGATGATATGGCAATTGCCATTGCTCGTGAAGGTGGTATTGGTATCATTCATAAAAATATGTCCATCGAGGCACAAGCAGATCTTGTTGACCGTGTAAAACGTTCAGAAAATGGCGTTATTGTAAATCCGTTTTTCCTTTCTCCACAGCATTCTGTATATGATGCAAATGCAATTATGGCTCGCTATAAAATTTCAGGTGTTCCTATTTGTGAAAACGACAAGTTGGTTGGTATTATTACAAACCGTGACTTACGTTTTATGACAGGTACTGATTTTGAACAACCTATTTCCGCGGTTATGACTCATGAGAAATTAATTACCGCACCGGTTGGTACCACTTTGGAGCAAGCACAAGAAATTTTGCGCCAGCATAGAATTGAAAAACTTTCTTTGGTAGACAATCAAGGTAGATTAAAGGGTTTAATTACCATTAAAGATATTTGAAAAAGCAGTACAATATCCACGTTCTTCCAGAGACGCCAACGGACGTTTGTTGTGTGGTGCTGCAGTTGGTGCTACTCAAAATGTATTAGAGCGTGTAGAAGCTCTGGTACAAGCTCAGGTAGACGTAATTGCACTTGACTCTGCACATGGTCATAACAGCGGTATTATTAATGCTGTACGTAAAATTAAAGAAGCGTTCCCGGATGTTCAGTTAATTGCAGGTAATGTTGCAACTGCAGAAGCAACAGAGGCATTAATCCAAGCCGGTGCTGACTGTGTTAAAGTTGGTATTGGTCCTGGTTCTATTTGCACAACTCGTGTTGTTGCAGGTATTGGTGTTCCTCAAATTACAGCTATTTATGACGCTGCATGCGTTGGTGCTAAATATGGTGTTCCAATTATTGCTGACGGTGGTATTCAATACTCCGGTGATATTGTAAAGGCTTTAGCAGCTGGTGCCAGCGTAGTTATGGTTGGTTCTTTGGTTGCAGGCTGTAAAGAATCTCCAGGGAGACAGAGTTGTTCCAAGGCCGTCAATTTAAAGTATATCGTGGTATGGGTAGTATGGGCGCTATGGGTAAAGGTAGTACAGACCGCTACTTCCAAGAGGATGCCAAAAATTGGTACCGGAAGGTGTTGAAGGCCGTCTGCCTTATCGTGGTCCATTATCAGATACAGTGTATCAATTAATGGGTGGCTTACGTGCAGGCATGGGTTACACAGGTTGCGCAACCATTGAGGAACTTCATGAAAAGCACAATTTATTCGCATTACAGGTGCAGGTTTAAAAGAAAGTCATCCTCATGATATTCAGATTACAAAGAAGCTCCAAACTACTCGTTTCACTCTGGATATTAATCTGTTTTTAGAAAATAAAATTTTAAAAAGTTTTAAAATAGTGTTGACAAATTGATATTTATGTAATATAATAAAACTCGCTTCGTTCGACCGAATGTCTACGAAGTGAGGCATATGGCGGCATAGCTCAGCTGGCTAGAGCATTCGGTTCATACCCGAGTGTCGATGGTTCAAGTCCATTTGCCGCTACCATGTGGCTCGTTCGTCAAGAGGTTAAGACACCGCCCTTCACGGCGGGTTCACGGGTTCGAATCCCGTACGAGTCACAAATAAAACACACCAACAGAAATTTCTGTTGGTGTTTTTATTTTATCTACTGCACAAAATGCAGTTAAATAAAACGTATCATGCTATCAAGATGAATTATTATAAACAATTTAACAAAAGGTTATTTTATTATGGATGGACGATATTAAACTATGTTTTGGAAAATAAAATGATAAGTTGTATTGCCATTTATTTTATGTTATAATATCCCCATTCATGTGAACGTTTATTAAGAAAGAGGTTTATATAAATATGAAGAAGAGAGTTTTACTGGTAGTTGCAGCAATGTCTTTATTGGTAGCAGTGGGGCTAACCGGTTGTGGTGGAACAACAGTTGCAGACCCAAACGCAGCTTCCGGTGCTGCAGCGCCTACTGCTTCTATGGCTTTGTCAGAGGTATCTGAGAACAATTTAAACGGTATGCTTACCTACTTAAAAGGTAACGGTGCTATCAAAGAAGCGACAACAGATATGAAAGCAGAAATGATAGGTGCGGTTTCAGGTAAAATGGTTCAAGCTATTTATGGAGATAGTGTAGCATTGGTTGAAATTTATGAATTTGATAAAGATAATTTAAATGAGAACGCAAAAGAAGTAATTCAAAATGCGAAAGAAAACGGAAAGTTTAAGTCCATGGATGGAGAGTTAACTGCAACTTTATCAAATAACGAAAAATATATTATGATATATAAAGATGTTTATACAGACGATACCAATAGACCGATTCAGGAACGTCTTTTAACTTTGTTTAAAGAATTTGAACCAACAGAAACCTCTTCCAGTGTTGATAATGATACTTCTTCAACAGATAATTCTTCTGAAAGCCAAGAAAATAACAATACTGCCTCTGTAACAACAGAAAGTGTAGCACAATAAAAAGCAAGCCCATTGAGCTTGCTTTTTATTCTTTATCTAATTGCTTGGATAATGCATCGGTAATTTTTGATTCCACATCATTAATTTTTCCTCTAAGTCATTCCAAACAAATTCTTTTTTCTGTTTCGTTTAACACCTCGTGGCGCATATGGGGATAAATTTGATAGGAAATATTATCGTATCCAGCTTGACGTAAAACATCAATTGCTTCTAAAAGGCGTTCTTCCGAACCCATACATGGGTCATCTTCTCCTGAAATAAACCAAATAGGTAGATTTGGTTTTGTGACGTTCCATCCTTTTGGACTATAAACCATTTCCATGGTTTTAAATAAAAGCTTGATATCCGCTTAGTGTAAAATGAAATTGAGTCAAAGGATCATTATCATATTTCGCTAGAATATCAGGATTGCTGCATACCCAAGCGTTTGGAGAATCTTCGTTCGCAAAACGTCCGTCATCTTTGTATTTGCTCAAGCGGTCAAGCATCTTGCTATGACCATGGTCGCCTTTGAATACTTCCAAAAACTTTACAATGGACTGACCTATTTTACAACCGGGTACATAAACAGGGCATCCGGATATAATTAAACCGTCTAATGTAAAATCTAATTTTTTAGATAGGCACGTGCAATTAAAGAACCCATACTGTGACCCAATAGATAAAAGGCAGTCCCGGATGTTTCTTTTCATTTGTGTTCCTACCAAAGCAACATCTGCAATTAATCCTTTTTTCTCCGCCTGATAGAAATAACCCAAATCTTTTCAGATTGTACATCCATGTCCGCGATGATCGTGAATGATACAAGCAAATCCTTTGGAAGCAAGAAACTCCATAACGGGAATATATCGTTCTTTATGTTCACACATACCGTGCGATATTTGTACAATACCAATCGGTGCGCAATCCGGTGCCATTGTCATAACACTTAGTTGCAGACCATCTACTTTGAAGGAATATAAAATGATTCTGTTACAATTGCCATTGTAATACCCTCCTTGATTCATTTCTCTTTTATAGTAGCACTCTTTTCTAAAAAGAAATTGACATACCAAACAAATTTAATTTTTATTTTATATGGTTCGATTACAGTAGTAAAATTTTAAGTTTTACCGCTAATATAAAGTAATAACAATTTGAGGTGGAAATGACGCAACAATTATTTATAATAAATTTGAATGGAAAATATTTTGATTTGTTTTAAGTTTTCTATATAAAAAATTATATATGGAATATTGTGTTGAAAAGTATGATTTTATTAGTTTGTCAACTTTAAGCATAAATACACGCTGATGCCTATTTTTTCTTTCAATTAAAAGAACTCTCCCAATAATTAGGGAAAGTTCTTTAATATACTAAAATTAAGCACAAAAACGATGTTCACCTATTATAGTAAGAACAGGTCTGGAAAGCATCCATTGATTGCTGGTTTTTGCAGGATTATAATAATAAATAGCACCACCTGTCGGATCCCATCCATTAATTGCGTCTCGTGCAGCTCTATAGGCTGATTCAGCAACTGTATGGTTTATACCGCCGTCATAGAGGCATGAAAAGCTCCGGGTTGATAAATAACACCCGCCAATGTATTTGGAAAACTAGGATGTTCGATACGATTCATTATGACAGCCCCAACAGCAACTTGCCCGGCATATTCTTCCCCACGAGCTTCGGCAGAAATAATACGTGCCAATAAATCTACTTCGCTTTGTGTAAAGAACCATTTCCACCGGTGCTTGTCCCACTGTCACTATTAGTATTTGATCCAATACCAAGGGCGGCCAAAGTTTTCTCTCCTGCAATACCATCAGCAGAGAGACCATGATCTCTTTGAAAGGCAGTTACAGCCTGTTTTGTTTGGTTACCGTAAATCCCATCGATATTTCCTGTAAATACCCAGCTCTTTTAACTTAGTTTGAATTTGTCTGACTTCTTCACCGCGAGATCCTAAGTTGGAAAAACAGAAGTCGTCTCTTCAATAGAGGTTGATGCACCGGTATCTGAATCTTCAGCCCTTACTTTTCTCCCGCATATTGAGTGAGTAGCACAATTACAATAATATTTAACAATAAAACAGCTAAAATAGAAAGTACATATTTTAAGCTGATACGTTTCATATAAAATCTCCTTTGATTTATGTGAGATATTACTCTTAAAAGTGTTCCATATTTTCAATAAATTATTTGTTTTTCTATTTTCTTTTATTATAATATGAAATTATTTTTTCAAATATGTACAAGCAAAAACGTTTTTTGCTTAATAAAAATATTTAAAATAATTTAAAAAAGTGTTGACATATGTAGAAGTATTTGATATTATATATAAGCGCCATTCAAGCGGCGCAAAATCTGAAAAGATTTTAAAAATCTCGAAAAACTACTTGACAAACTGAAAAGTGTGGTAAAGTAGTAAAGCTGCCTCGCGGGGGCAGAGATAGGACCTTGAAAATTAAACAACACAAGACAAACTAGAAGCGTAAGATACGAAAGAGTATCACGAATTTTAGGAACCCGTAATTCTAAAAGAATTAACAGATAAAAGACGTTAGCAAACGTTTGAGCAGAGAACACTCTGAAATAAGATTTGAACAGCGAAAGCTGCTTAGATACCAAATTTTAGAGAGTTTGATCCTGGCTCAGGATGAACGCTGGCGGCGTGCCTAACACATGCAAGTCGAACGAGGCTAGGAAAGCTTGCTTTCCGATGCCTAGTGGCGGACGGGTGAGTAACGCGTGAGCAATCTGCCTTTAAGAGGGGGATAACGTTCTGAAAGAACGCTAATACCGCATAATGTACAGTTACCGCATGGTAGCAGTACCAAAGGAGCAATCCGCTGAGAGATGGACCCGCGTCTGATTAGCTAGTAGGTGGGGTAACGGCTCACCAAGGCGACGATCGGTAGCCGGACTGAGAGGTTGAACGGCCACATTGGGACTGAGACGGCCCAGACTCCTACGGAGGCAGCAGTGGGGATATTGCACAATGGGGAAACCCTGATGCAGCAACGCCGCGTGTGGGAAGAAGGTTTTCGGATTGTAAACCACTGTTCTTGGTGAAGATAATGACGGTAGCCAAGGAGAAAGCTCCGGCTAACTACGTGCCAGCAGCCGCGGTAATACGTAGGGAGCAAGCGTTATCCGGATTTACTGGGTGTAAAGGGCGCGCAGGCGGCTAGGCAAGTCAGACGTGAAAACCATGGGCTCAACCTGTGGACTGCGTTTGAAACTGTTTAGCTTGAGTGAAGTAGAGGTAGGCGGAATTCCAGGTGTAGCGGTGAAATGCGTAGAGATCTGGAGGAATACCGGTGGCGAAGGCGGCCTACTGGGCTTTAACTGACGCTGAGGCACGAAAGCATGGGTAGCAAACAGGATTAGATACCCTGGTAGTCCATGCCGTAAACGATGATTACTAGGTGTGGGGGGTCTGACCCCCTCCGTGCCGGAGTTAACACAATAAGTAATCCACCTGGGGAGTACGGCCGCAAGGTTGAAACTCAAAGGAATTGACGGGGGCCCGCACAAGCGGTGGAGTATGTGGTTTAATTCGAAGCAACGCGAAGAACCTTACCAGGTCTTGACATCCGACTAACGAAGTAGAGATACATTAGGTGCCCTTTTGGGAAAGTCGAGACAGGTGGTGCATGGTTGTCGTCAGCTCGTGTCGTGAGATGTTGGGTTAAGTCCCGCAACGAGCGCAACCCTTGTCATTAGTTGCTACGCAAGAGCACTCTAATGAGACTGCCGTTGACAAAACGGAGGAAGGTGGGGACGACGTCAAATCATCATGCCCCTTATGACCTGGGCTACACACGTACTACAATGGCAGTCATACAGACGGAAGCAAAACCGCGAGGTGGAGCAAATCCCTAAAAAGCTGTCCCAGTTCGGATTGCAGGCTGCAACTCGCCTGCATGAAGTCGGAATCGCTAGTAATCGCGGATCAGCATGCCGCGGTGAATACGTTCCCGGGCCTTGTACACACCGCCCGTCACACCATGGGAGCCGGTAATACCCGAAGCCAGTAGTCTAACCGCAAGGAGGACGCTGTCGAAGGTAGGATTGGCGACTGGGGTGAAGTCGTAACAAGGTAGCCGTATCGGAAGGTGCGGCTGGATCACCTCCTTTCTATGGAGACATAAAGTAAACTGAGATTTACTTTTAACATCCAAGGTCAGGAATTACGAAGTTTGATTTGTAAGTGTTGTTTAATTTTGAAGGCCCTATAAAAAGAGCTTTCAACTGGAAACAGAATGGGCAGAACAACAGAAGAGCGATGCCCTATGTTCAATTGAATATGGGGGTGTAGCTCAGCTGGGAGAGCACCTGCTTTGCACGCAGGGAGGTCAGCGGTTCGATCCCGTTCATCTCCACCAGGGCATGAAGATGTCCAAAAGAATAAGGGTGCAAGGGGCAGGACAGCCGCCTCTAATCCAAGATATGGGCTTGTAGCTCAGGTGGTTAGAGCGCACGCCTGATAAGCGTGAGGTCGGAGGTTCGAGTCCTCTCAAGCCCACCAAAGCAGGGGAACCTGCAAAATTGTACATTGAAAACTGAATAAAGAAGCAGATATGATAGAGTAAAGACAATATTGTTATTTATGAAATCTACAATTTTGAATTAATTACAAAGAATAACCAAAGAAGATCACATGGTCAAGCTACAAAGAGCACAAGGGGAATGCCTTGGCACTGAGAGCCGACGAAGGACGCGACAAGCTGCGATAAGCTACGGGGAGCCGTAAGCAGGCATTGATCCATAGATTTCCGAATGGAGCAATCCGGCCGGAGTCATGTCCGGTCATCATATACTGAATACATAGGTATATGAGGGGAACCGCCTGAACTGAAACATCTAAGTAGGGCGAGGAAGAGAAATCAAATGAGATTCCGCTAGTAGCGGCGAGCGAACGCGGAACAGGCCAAACCGGAAGTAGCAATACACCCGGGGTTCGGACAGTAACATGTATGGCAGAGCATAGCAGAATGGCATGGGAAGGCCAATCAGAGAGTGTGAGAATCACGTATGCGAAATGCGAAGCTGACTAACTGTATCCAGAGTACTGCGGGACACGTGAAATCCCGTGGGAAGACGGGGGGACCATCCTCCAAGCCTAAATACTACCTAGTGACCGATAGTGCACCAGTACCGTGAGGGAAAGGTGAAAAGTACCCCGGGAGGGGAGTGAAAAAGAACCTGAAACCCTGTGCCTACAAGCACCGAGAGCACGTTAAAGTGGATGATCGGGTACTTTTTGTAGAACGGTCCGGCGAGTTAATGTAACTGGCAAGGTTAAGGACTAAAGGTCCGGAGCCGCAGCGAGAGCGAGTCTGAAAAGGGCGTATGAAGTTGCAGGTATTAGACCCGAAACCATGTGACCTACCCATGAGCAGGTTGAAGGTGGAGGTAAAACTCAATGGAGGACCGAACCGACTCCCGTTGAAATGGTAGCGGATGAGGTGTGGGTAGCGGAGAAATTCCAAACGAACTTGGAGATAGCTGGTTCTCTCCGAAATAGCTTTAGGGCTAGCGTTATTTTAGATTACCGGAGGTAAAGCACTGAATGGTCTAGGGGCCGCGAGGTTACCAAAGCCTATCAAACTCTGAATGCCGGATAATTGATGAATAGCAGTCAGACTGTGTGAGATAAGTTTCATTGTCGAAAGGGAAACAGCCCAGACCACCAGCTAAGGTCCCAAAATAATATGTTAAGTGGAAAAGGATGTGGGGTTGCACAGACAACTAGGATGTTAGCTTAGAAGCAGCTATTCATTCAAAGAGTGCGTAATAGCTCACTAGTCGAGTGACCCTGCGCCGAAAATGTACCGGGGCTAAACTATATACCGAAGCTTGGGATGCATTTATGCATGGTAGGAGAGCGTTGTATGCGGGGTGAAGTCAGAACGAAAGTGCTGGTGGACTGCATACAAGTGAGAATGCCGGAATGAGTAGCGAGAAATATGTGAGAATCATATTGGCCGAAAGTCTAAGGTTTTAGGAGAAGGTTCGTCCGCTCCTAGTAAGCCGGGAGCTAAGCTCAGGCCGAAAGGCGTAGGCGATGCACATACGGTAGAAATTCCGTAACCACCGAAAGATTTAAGCAAGAGGACACCCAGAAAGAGCATAACCCGGGCGTTGGTTGACCCGGGCGTAAGGGACTGAAATTTAAGTAGGGAAGTATGCGTGGACTGGGGCGAGAAAAGTCTTGTGAATATCTAAGGTGCCCGTACCGCAAACCGACACAGGTAGATGGGATGAGTATTCTAAGGCCAACGGGAGAAGGGTTGTTAAGGAACTCGGCAAATTGACCCCGTAACTTAGGGAAAAGGGGTGCCACAGAAATGTGGCCGCAGAGAATAGGCCCAAGCGACTGTTTACCAAAAACACAGGTTTCTGCTAAGTCGCAAGACGATGTATAGGAGCTGACACCTGCCCGGTGCTGGAAGGTTAAGAGGAGAGGTGCAAGCCTTGAATTGAAGCCCCAGTAAACGGCGGCCGTAACTATAACGGTCCTAAGGTAGCGAAATTCCTTGTCGGGTAAGTTCCGACCCGCACGAATGGCGTAACGATCTGGGCACTGTCTCAACTACCCGCCCGGCGAAATTGTAGTACCGGTGAAGATGCCGGGTACCTGCGACAGGACGGAAAGACCCCATGGAGCTTTACTGTAGCTTGATATTGGGTTTCGATAATTTATGTACAGGATAGGTGGGAGGCTAGGAAACACCGGCGCCAGCCGGAGTGGAGCCATCCTTGGGATACCACCCTTAAGTTATTGAAATTCTAACCTGCGGCCGTGAATCCGGCCGGGGACATTGTTAGGTGGACAGTTTGACTGGGGCGGTCGCCTCCAAAAAGAGTAACGGAGGCGCTCAAAGGTTTGCTCAGCACGGATGGAAACCGTGCTTTTGAGTGTAAACGCATAAGCAAGCCTAACTGCGAGGGTGACGGCTCGAGCAGTAACGAAAGTTGGAGTTAGTGATCCGGCGGTATGTGAATGGAAATGCCGTCGCTCAACGGATAAAAGCTACCCTGGGGATAACAGGCTGATCTCCCCCAAGAGTCCACATCGACGGGGAGGTTTGGCACCTCGATGTCGGCTCATCGCATCCTGGGGCTGTATTCGGTCCCAAAGGGTTCGGCTGTTCGCCGATTAAAGTGGTACGCGAGCTGGGTTCAGAACGTCGTGAGACAGTTCGGTCCCTATCTGTCATGGGCGTAGGATATTTGAGGAGAGCTGTTCCTAGTACGAGAGGACCGGGATGGACGCACCGCTGGCGCACCAGTTGTCATGCCAATGGCACAGCTGGGCAACTAAGTGCGGATCGGATAAGCGCTGAAAGCATCTAAGCGCGAAGCCAACTTCAAGATAAGATTTCCCATAGTGTTAAACTAGTAAGACCCTTGTAGACTACAAGGTTGATAGGCTGCGTGTAAGCACGGTAACGTGTTCAGCTTGGCAGTACTAATAGGTCGAGGGCTTGACCATAGTTTCTTTGGTTTAGCTCTGTAATATTTCTATCTGTATTCCTTTATTCAGTTTTCAGTGTACAATTCTTTTTAGTGATGCAAAAGTGAATTGTACATTGATTCAATCACAGTAGGTACTGAGAAATGGCAATGTTTGCCGCAGTTTGCACCATTAGCTCAGTTGGTAGAGCAACTGACTTTTAATCAGGGTGTCCGGGTTCGAACCCTGATGGTGCACCAAGATGAGCAGCCAGGTAGAAAAACTTGAGCTGCCAATGTATGGCTCGTTGGTCAAGCGGTTAAGACAGCGCCCTCTCACGGCGAAAACAGGGTTCGATTCCCCTACGAGTCACCAGAGGTATGAACACACGAAGTGTGAAATCATATATATGAAGTAGTTGGTATTGATTACGATGAGGGTACACCTGTTCCCATTCCGAACACAGTAGTTAAGCTCATTAGTGCCGAAGATACTTGGCTGGAGACGGCCCGGGACAATAGGAAGATGCCAACACAAATAATCCTCCATAGCTCAGTCGGTAGAGCACGCGGCTGTTAACCGCGGTGTCGTTGGTTCGAGTCCAACTTGAGGAGCCAGAGACAGAAGAGAGTAGATGATTCTCTCTTTTTTTTTATGAATTTATATTTTAGAGTTCGATGTGTTGTTTTTATGTTCAACCTCGTACAATTTATTTGCATTCTTCCTCGTGCTATTTAGCTTTTACTCTGGATAGTTTAATATGAAAAGGACGGTCAGTATCTCTTTTCTTGACCGTCCTTTTATACTAAACTATTTATTTGAGCTTTCTTATTTTATGGTCGAATTCCACCACCACCATCTACATGTATGGTGTGACCAGTAATGTATGACGCATCTTCTGAGGCAAGGAATAGGCAAGTACGTCAATATCTTTTCAGGATCGCCATAACGTCCTAGTGCAATGTTCTTTAAATTCGCTTTAGCCATTTCTGGTTCTGCTTCAGCCCATTGTGCCAATCGTTCTGTCATAGCCAATGGACATACAATGTTAACTGTGATTCCGAACTCGCCCCATTCGCGTGCTGCTACGCGTGACATACCCAATTCCTGCGCAGCTGCATGAAGTCTGTCCAATATTTCCATATACGCCTGCCGATGAAGCAAAATTAATGACTCGAGGTTGTTTACTTTGTTTTAAATATGGAAAACATTCTTTCATATAGTAGAATGCTGCATATAGACCGGAGTGAATTGCTAAATTAAAGTCTTCTACTGAATGGTCAGCAAATAAAACACCAGGTTTAGAGGCTTGGGCATTATTGATTAAAACATCTATCTCCGAATGTGTCAACCGTATTTTTAACAGCACTTTGTACCTGTGCATAATTGCCGCCATCTGCGTGCAGCGCTAATACTTTACACCGTATTCTTCTTCTAATGTTCTTTTGCATCATCTAATTCTTCCTGTACAATACTGGTTTATAACAAGGTTTGCACCTTCTTTTGCAAAAGCTGTTGCAATGCCATATCCAATGCCACGGGCACCACCTGTAATAATAATCGTTTTATTAGTAAATTGTCCCATAATATCTTCTCCTTTTGATTTGTTGAGGAACAGTATATCATGCTTGATGCCCCAAAAGCTATTGACTTTACAACAAAATATACATAAATTTAATAGATTTTATCATTTTATGTGAAAGTTGATAAAAAATAATCAAACTTGGTTAAAAATACTTCAATCAAGGGTGTTATTTTATATTTTAAAGGCATGATACTTTATGAAATAATAATTGGGTGATAATTGTGGCAATTTTTATAGGAAGCATTATTCTGCTTATTTTATTATGTAGTGTGGCAGTTTCTGCAAAAGCAATTTCTAAAAGAAACCGGGATGATCAATCTGATGCAGTATATCGTGATAACTATCGTTATCGCAATCAATACAGAGGATTCAGACGATTCGATTTCAATAGAATCATCTGAGTCAGAAGAATCTACTACAGAATCTGTAAAAATCAATATGGAGAGGAGTCTGAGGATTATTTTAGTGCAGAATCTACAACTGTAATTGCTCGGGCGAAGATATTAAAAAAAAAGAAAACGTCCAAAAATTTTGTTTTGGACGTTTTCTGTTAGCTTAAAATTTTGATTGAGAAGAATGGGATAGAAAAGATAGTTGCGGTCTATCTTTAACTACAATGTTATTATAGAATTATATTATGACGAAGTTATGAATAGTTTTATATTCATTTGTAAACATTCTACGAAAATTTAGAAAAAAACCGAATCATATAGGTTCGGTTTCTTTGTTAGCTTGAAAGGTTATTTGATTGAGGAGTGTAGAATGTACGAAAAGAATGGTTGCGGCTTCCTTTCCTCTGTACACTTATATTATAACGAAAAAGAGATGAATTGTTACAGCTCTGTGAATAGAGTAAAGTAATTTTGTAAATAAATTCCTAAATATCAAACATTTGTTTGTTTTGATGTATATGTGGTATGATTACATTATCCGAAATCAGGAGGATTTAGATGAAGCCATTGACAAAAAGCCAACAGCGAATATTTGATTTTTAAAAGACCGTTCTCAATATGGAATTATCCATCCGTACGAAATTTGTGCTGCTACAGGGTTAAAGTCTACTTCCACGGTACATGCCCATTTAAAAGCGTTAGAAAATTTGGGTTACATCTCGCGTGATGCAGGACTAAATAGAGCCATTCATATTGAGGGGTGTGAGCAAACAGCACAAGTGCCTATTTTAGGCAAGGTTACAGCAGGACTTCCAATTTTGGCAGTAGAAGAGGTACAAGGTTACTTACCAATTACTGCTAGTCAACAGAGAGGCCGAGAGCTATTTGCATTAACTGTACAAGCTGAAAGTATGAAAAATGCTGGTATCTTAGACGGTGACTATGTTGTAGTAGAACGGACTCCTACTGCGCGTGATGGAGATATTGTTGTTGCTTTAATTGAAGATGAAGCAACGGTAAAACGTTTATACAGAGAAACAGATTGCGTTAGATTACAGCCGGAAAATGATGCGTTTGAGCCAATTTATGCCAAAGAGGTTCTTATTTTGGGAAAAGTAGTTTCTGTAGTGCGTTACTATTAAAAATAGGTTGTAATAAAAATCACGTAGTCTGGGATTCTTATTGGCGTTGTACTCTGCATATAAATATGATAAAATCGAAAAACAGTTATTTACGGAGGATTTATCGTATGATAGGAATTATCGGTGCTATGGATATGGAAGTGAATGGTTTGAAAGAGCGTATGCTGAATACACAAGTAGAAACCATTGGAACAATTGATTTTTATAAAGGAACGATTCAGGGAGTTCCTTGTGTAGTAGCACGCAGTGGAGTAGGAAAGGTAAATGCGGCAATATGTGCGCAAATTATGGCTTTAGTGTATCATCCGAAGGCAATTATCAATACTGGAGTTGCAGGTGGCATAGGAAAAGGTGTAGCAGTAGGTGATGTAGTGGTTTCCAGAGGTTTGGTACAACATGATATGGATACCAGTGCAGTAGGAGATCCTAAAGGCTTTGTTTCCGGAATTAATTTAATTACAATTCCTGCGACAGAGAAATTGGTAAATTTGGTAGTAGAAAAAGCCAAACATATGTATCAAGGGGCAGTACATATTGGGATTATTGCTACAGGAGATCAGTTTATTAGTCAATCTGATAAATTAAAGAAATTTCCAATCAGTTTCAGGCCATTGCATGTGAAATGGAAGGCGGAAGTATTGCTCAAGTTTGTTATATGAATGATATTGATTTTGTTGTGATTCGTGCCATTTCCGATAATGCAGATGAAGTTGCCAATATATCCTTTGAACAGTTTGCCGCTATGGCAGAAAAATCCATTCAATTATTATGTGAAATTCTCCTGTATTAGTATAAAATATAGCCCCAAAAGCGCATTCCTTGTAGCAGTGGAATGCGCTTTTTGCGTAATAATGTATACAAAATTGGGGAATATATCTATGCAGCTTACATATATGAATGTATTTTATAAATATTTAACAATTTTGTAGCTTGTTAAGAATTGTGTTTTATGGTATAATTGAGGACATATTAACGCAGATAAAATAGTAAAATTTTATATATTATTCCATAAAAATTGAAAAGAGAGTACTTTTATTAGAAACAAGATTATACTTAGGAAGAGGTAGAAATTATGGATTATCAATACTCAGAGATTACCCTGAAGTAATAGAATTAGCAAAATTATGTACACAAAAAGGTGGTATTGACCCAAGTTTATATGCAAAATATGAGGTAAAACGCGCCTTAGAGACATAAACGGTAAGGTGTCCTAGCGGGTCTCACCGAAATATCTGAAGTACATGCAAATGATATTGTCAATGGTGAATCCGTACCATGTGAAGGCAAATTATATTACAGGGGAATCAATGTTGAAGATATTGTTGCGGGTTTTATGCGTGATGAGCGATTTGGCTTTGAAGAAACTGTTTACTTATTATTATTTGGAAATTTGCCAAACGAAAACAATTGAATGATTTTCGTGGTTTATTAGCAAAGTATAGAACGTTGCCCACCACATTTGTGCGCGATATTATTATGAAAGCACCAAGTTCCGATATGATGAATGCTTTGGCAAGAAGTGTGCTTACTTTATATGCATATGATGATTTGCCAAATGATACATCTATTCCTAATGTATTGGCACAATGTATGCAGTTAATTGCATTGTTTCCTGTATTGGCAGTGTATGGTTATAACTGTTATCGTCATTATCATGGAGTCAGAGTCTGATTATTCATGCTCCGCAGCCACATCTGTCTACAGCAGAAAATATTTTACATCTGCTAAAACCAGATAGCAAATATACCCAAATGGAGGCTCGCGTATTAGATCTTGTCTTGTTCTCCATGCAGAGCATGGAGAATAACTCTACTTTTACTACGCATGTGGTATCTTCTTCCGGAACGGATACATATTCGGCAATTGCAGCGGCTTTAGGCTCTTTAAAAGGACCAAAGCATGGCGGTGCGAATGTAAAAGTGACACAGATGTTTGAGGATATGAAACAAACAGTAAAGGACTGGAGCGATGAAGAAGAAGTAAAAATTATCTGGTTTCTTTGCTGCGTAAGCAAGGATTTGATAAAACAGGACTTATATACGGTATGGGACATGCAGTATATTCTTTGTCTGATCCGAGAGCAAAATTATTAGGCCAATTTGTAAAAGGATTGTCTGAAGAAAAGGTCGTCAAAAAGGAATATGAATTATATAGTATGGTAGAACGATTAGCACCGGATAAGTAATTGCGAAAGAGCGCAGAAATTTATAAGGGTGTTAGTGCCAATGTGGATTTTACAGTGGCTTTATTTACAGTATGCTAGATTTACCGGCACAATTGTATACTCCTTTATTTGCGATTGCTCGTATTGCGGGATGGAGTGCTCACAGAATAGAGGAGCTGTTGAATAACAGTAAAATTATTCGTCCAGCATATATGAATATTGCTGAGCATAGACCTTATCAAGATTTAAAGAAAGACCATAATAGAAGGAGCTGCCCATATCATAGGCAGCTCCTTCATTTATGAATATGAAAAAGTACTGGTTTTATGGGGACGATAGAAATAGAACATAAACGGATTTTGTGAAATATATAAATTATCTTTACGGGCGCTTGAAATAAAGGTATTTTACGTTATATTTAGTACAGAAAAGTAGCAATTTTAGTAGAAATGTAAAACAGCCTCTTTATTCAATAAGAGAGCTGTTCATATTATAATTATAGAGATATAGCTTCTACATCTTTAAGCCAGATAGATGATTTTACATCACTAGGCATAAGCCAACCGCCTCTGGGAGATAGAGTTACGCTGCCAACAGCCGGACCATCGGGTAGACAGGAACGCTTAAACTGTTGTGCAAAAAACCTTCGATAAAAAACAGTCATCCAGTGTTTGATAGTTTCTTTTTCATATTTATCTCCCAATGCAAGGTAGGCTAAACGAAAAATTTTATGGGGCATAAAACCATAACGAAGCGTGTAAAACAAGACAAAATCATGCAGTTCATAAGGACCTACAATTTCTTCGGTTTGTTGGAAATCGTTTCTCCTATCGGAGGCAATAATTCTGGGCTAACAGGTGTTTGTAAAATATCCATTAGAATCTCACTTAAAGGAGCTACGGTCACATTAATGCAGTGTGCTACCAAATAACGAACCATTGTTTTGGGAATGTCACAGTTTATGCTGTACATAGACATATGGTCACCATTATACGTTGCCCAACCAAGCGCAGATTCGATAAATCTCCTGTTCCTATGACAATGCCCCAAGTTGATTGGCAATATCCATCAATACTTGTGTGCGTTCTCTTGCTTGTGCATTTTCATATGTGACATCATGTTGATTTGGGTCTTGTCCAATATCGTGAAAATGCTGTGTCACAGATGAGGAAATATCAATTTCTCGAAACGTACATCCAAGCTCTATTGCTAAAGAACGTGCATTCAATCTGGTACGGTTGGTAGTGCCAAAACAGGGCATAGAAACTGCGGTAATGCCGCTAGTATCTAATTGCATAGCTTCAAAAGCACGTACGGTGGCAAGCAATGCCAAAGTAGAATCTAATCCACCGGATAGACCAATTACTACATGACGACAGCCAATATGAGTTAATCTGTTTTAGACCGTTTGCTTGTATATTGAGTATAGATTCACAGCGGCAGGCAAGTCTGGAAGTTGAGGATAAAAATGGATTTGCTTGTATGGTGCGCTCCAATTGCAGAGAAATAACAGGCAGAGAAAAGCTCACTTTTGATAGCTTGAGTTGCAACATGATTCCAGCAGGAAGTATGACAGCGTTCTTGCCAAAGTAATTGCAGGTCAATATCCGCATGGATAAACCCTGTAGAAAGAGGGGACTTTCTGCCAATATCGTACCGTTTTCAGCAATTAAGTCATGACCGGAGTAAACATAATCTGTTGTGGATTCTCCTTGGCCTGCATCTGCATACACATAGGCACAGATTAGTTTGGCTGATTGACCGCTTACCAATGTTTTACGGTATGCAGATTTTCCTACGACTTCTGCGCTAGCAGATAAATTAAAAATAATAGTCGCGCCTTCTTTGGCCAGCATATTAGAAGGTGGTTCGGTCACCCAAATATCTTTACAGATTTCAACACCAAATTGAAATTCTGTTAAAGTATCACACGAAAATATAATATTTGTGCCAAACGGTACAATTTGATTACACAGCGTTATTTCGCGATAGGAAGGAGCAGAGCAAAATAGCGTGTTTCGTTTAGTCCGCCCTGATTTACTAAATTAGTTTTGGTACAATTCCTAATAGTTTTCCGTGATAACATACTGCTGCACAGTTGTACAAATTTGTTTCCACCCTAATAGGAAGTCCAACAATACAAATGATATCTTCTTGTTTTAACTCATTTAAAATTGTTTCCAATCCGTTTAAAGCAGAGGTTAGCAGCGTTTGTTGAAAAATAAATCACCGCATGTATATCCTGTTAGGCAAAGTTCGGGAAATACAATTACACTTACTTGTTTTTCTGCTGCCTGCTTTGCAATAGCAATGATTTGTTGTGCATTGTAAGGACAATTTGCAACCTGAATTGTAGGAGTGGCAGATGCAACTCTTAAAAAACCGTCATGCATGAAAATACCTCCTATTTATAAAGTCAACGATGCTTTATATCAACATATAAAGCAGCATTGACTTTTGGTTAACAGTGCATTAACTTTCTCTTTTGGTTTTGTAATTCTTGGTTTTGTCAAATTCTTGGGGACTGAGTACGCCGGGTAAATTATAAGCATAGGTAGTGTAATCAAATTCTTTGCTGGCACAAAAGACAAAGCGCTGCGAATTTTTCATATTAGACCAAAGGCTCCCATAGAGTTATTCCTTTTATGAATTTTTAATGCACAATATAAACAATACCAACCTGTCTTTTTTGGTAAGAGCGCGATATGCTTTTATATTTTTCATAAACACCATTTTGGTCTAAAGAAGCACGCACCATTGCTGTGGCCAAAATAAAGTCGTTGACTTTTGGGCATTAATCGTTGCTAAAGTACTGGCGCTTTGTTGATTATAGTAGTATAATGCGCGGTTAATTACAACTACTTTTCAGCATGAGAAAATAATTTATGGGTAGTAGCCATATCTTCAAATGCCATAGAGGGAAACGTAATTCCGTGGTCAACAAACAGAGAACGTTTATAAATTTTATTCCAGGCAAGACTTTGAATTTGCACGTCTTTTAATAGTTTTTCAAAGCTTCTTCTTTGTTAAATACGCCGCTGGTACGAAAAGGATATTTATATAAAGAATCTGACTCAACAAAATGGTAGTAATAATAACAACAGGCAATGTCAGCATCGTGGGTGGTAATTGCCTGGTATAATTCCTGAAGAAATGTAGGTGCAAGGTAATCGTCACTATCAACAAAACAGATATATTTACTATCCGCCAACGCCAGTGCTGCATTACGCGCCATAGACATACCTCTATTAGGTTGATCAATTACAGTAATATTATGATATCTTGCTTCAAAATCTCTTAAAATTTCCAGACAATTATCAGTAGAACCATCATTTACCGCAATCAGACGAAAATCCCGAAAGGTTTGATCCATTAGAGTTTGTAAACACTTTGGCAAAAATTTACTAACGTTATAAACCGGCATAAGCACCGTTATTTTAGGTGGTTGATATTGGTTTGCGTTCTCCGCCAATGGATTCATCCTTTCTTTAAAATAAATTATTTATAAAACATACTCCATTAAATTATACAATATTGTGTCGAAAAATCAATATCTTTGTCCAAAATAAGGGTACAGTATAAAACTGTGCCCCTTTGGTAGATTAATTTTATGAATACGAACTATGTCCCTCTGAATTATTCGCTTCAGAGGAAGATGTTTGGGTATCAGATGATACCGGAGGTACTTCAGAGGAAGATGGGGCTGCTCTGAAGATGATGGAGGCGGAGTTGGTTCCGGTTCCGGCTCTGGTGTTGGTTCAGGGTCAGGAGCACTGCCGCCTTTTGGTGGGATAACATAAATATCTGCAAAAGCGGGATAATAGCTGGATGGAAGTGGTTCTGTTTTACAGCCACGCCATTTTATAGTAAGTACGGCTTGCAGCTGTTTTATATCCAGGATTTCCACTTCTCTTTAATCTTGCAACGCTAAGCGGATTTGGATTTGGAGGAAGGCCGTTATCTGTATTATATTCAGCTGGAGGTTTGCTAATGTTTGATGTAATCCAAGCACTGGGTTCTATTGTATCGTATTCAGGTGATTGATACCCATAGAAAGTAACCCAAACAGTAGTGCCATCCATTCCGGCGGCAATATATACAGGATAGTCAGTATCATTACGGAAGACAAAATCTAAAGAACCGTAAGATACTGTGGCATCTAGACCAATTGGAACGTAAGAAGATGGATATGTATGGTTATAACGGGTGACAATGGTCATATTAGAGCGCAAAGCAGCGCCGTAAATGGTAGAGGATACTTGACAAATACCACCGCCGTATTCTTGAATAAACTCACCGCCGGAAATAGCGGTAGCAGGTAAATAACCATTGGAACCGTTGGTTGTGTTTCCGGTTGTACCGTTAAATGAAAATTGTTCGCCGGGGTGAAGAATTGTACCGTTTGTAGCATTTGCAGCAAGTTTCATATTATGATTTCCGTTTGCGGTATTGGTGGAAACAGTGCTGTAAGAACCCAGTTTTTGCATATTTGCCTTAACATCTTCTGCTGTTTTGGTACATTTTATTACTTCCACAGGCACTTCAATGATACCTGTTTTTCCGTTTTGAGTAATTCTTCCACTCTAGCTGTCAACTCATCTGTTTTACTTTACGTCCCTCTATGGGTTCAGATACATTAAAACCGCCGTTATAATAACCTGTAATGGTTGGTTCTTGAGGCTCTCGATTAAATGGAGCAGATAGTTCAGTCAGCCTTGGTTCCAATTCTTCGCTCATGAGTGTTGGTTTTAATTCAAAGTTTTGGTGTTACGCTTAACTCGACTACTCTGGATGTATGTTCTTTTCATCACAGTGCCAATTGTATTCGTAAGCTTCATCAATGACATCTTGCAAGTGCAGGTCAAATGGAAGCTCTTTTCCCGTTAATGTAAGAGTTTGATCTTCTAAAGTAAGTTGGATGTCATATCCCTTTGATAGACTTCAGCCTGAAGCAATGCTTCCATAGCTTCTTCTGTCATACCGGATATATCGATTCCCTCAATAGAGATACCTTGGGAAAAACGTTCCGTATCAGAATAAGAAACGGTGTTGGAACTGCTGCCGGTGCCAACTTGGTTTAATGCACCGGTAGTAAAATAACTGCGATAATAGCGGCTATGAGCACAACTGCTCCGGCAACAGAGCAGCCGATAATAGTGTTTCTTTTTAGGATCCATATTTTGCTCAGACATTGTATTCTCCTAGTCAAGGATTCGAGCTCTTCATTTCTCGTCTATAATGATATAATGTTTATCTGGAAAAGTAAAGTTACAGCTTTATTACGAGTAAATATGTAGGCTTTAAATTGCGCAGTTGTCTTTTTGTGCTATATTGAATGTAAAAATATGTTTGGTAAAACGGGACAGAAATGAGAGGTGACCTTAGTGCGAGTACTCATTTTTCTGCAGCTGCCGGCGGTGGACACATTAGGACAGCTCAGGCTTTGGAAAAATATATCAATCACCATGTAGTAGATGCGAAAGTAAAGGTTGTTGACGCATTAAAAGAAGCAAATTATATTTATGGTAAATTAATATGCAAAGGATATCATTTTGTTGCTACAAAAACGCCTGCAATATTTGGGCATATGTATCATAATACCAATGATAACAGTTCGCTTTCAAAATTTGTACCAAAATGAATCATGCGCTTAGCAAGCGTTTGCTGTCATTAATTCATGAATTTGAACCGGACATTATTGTGGCTACACACCCGTTCGCTGCCGAAATGGTGTCACATTTAAAAGGAAAAGGTTTCATTGACGCGAAATTATTGGTGATCATGACAGACTATGCTCCTCATAAAACATGGATAGCGGAACATGTAGACGGATACATTGTTGCAAATGATGATATGGTAATTTCGATGGTACAAGACTTTGGCGTGGAACCGGAAAAATTCATCCGTTTGGTATTCCTATTTTAGAAACATTTTTCATCCGCAACCCAAAGCCTCTTTACGGAGGGAGATGGGACTTGACCCGGATAAACCAACGGTTTTATTAATGGCAGGAAGTTTTGGTGTGAAAACTATTGTGCAAATCTATCGCGATATCATTCGTGTACCAATGGATTTCAAATGATTGTGATTACGGGGAAAAATCAAAGACTATATCAAACATTAAAAACTACGGTTATGCTCAGCCCCAAAAGACAAAGTTGATATTGTTCACACAAAAGGTAGAACAGTATATGCAGGCTAGTGATTTGATTATTACAAAACCGGGCGGTTTAACAGTTACAGAGGCCTTAGCAAGTAATTTGCCTTTATTGGTATTTAATTCGATTCCGGGACAAGAAGAGGATAACGCAGATTTTTGGAATTGCATGGAATGGCAAGAAGACTTCACAAGAATGAAAGTTGTACAGATGCTTTAAAAGAACTTTAGCAGACAAAATGCAGTTGGCATCTATGGAACAAGCATGTAAAAATTTTGATAAGTCAGATGGATGCGCAAAAATAGTTTCCTTGATGAAAGATATGATAAAATAAGAAGAAGGTATAAAAAGGTTGTTCGAAAGAGCAGCCTTTTATACGTTACAGGAAATATGTAACGTAACAGTAAACTTTTATTTTTCCATATACAAGCTATTCACTAGCTGCAAGTATTGTATAATAAAAACATAAATTCTAGGAGGATGGATTATGGAAATTTATTTAGACAACAGTTCTACAACAAAGGTATGTCTTCCCGCTGCTGAAAAGTCATGGAATGCATGACAGTTGTATATGGAAATCCATCTTCCTTGCATACAATGGGGTTTGCTGCCGAAAAAGAAATGACAAAGCGCGTACTGTCATTGCAAAACAAATCGGAGTAAAAGAAATTATTTTTACCTCAGGGGAACCGAGGCAAAATAATTTAGCAGTTTTGGTGCAGTAGAAGCAAAAACGCTTTGGTAATAAAATTGTCACTACTGCAATAGAGCATCCGTCTGTATTAGGTTGCATGGAACAGCTTGAAAAAAGGATTTGAAGTCATTTATCTCAAACCGGATATGACCGGCACTGTTTCACCGGAACAGGTTATGGAAGCGATTGATGAAAGTACCATTTTGGTCAGCATGATGTTGGTGAATAATGAAGTAGGCAGTATATTACCAATTGAAGCCGCAGCCAAAGCAAAAAAAAAAAAAATCTCCCGCATTGTTTCATGTAGATGCTGTACAGGGATTTGGGAAAATGGCAGTTTATCCGAAAAAAGTGGAATTGACCTGCTGACCATAAGCGGCTAATAAAATTCGCGCCCAGGTAGGTGCGCTCTATATTTCAAAAGATATTCGTATTCTCCTCGCACATTTGGAGGCGGACAAGAAAATCAAATTCGGCCCGTACAGAGGCTCTTCCTCTTATCACGGTTTTGGAGGCTGTTATGCAGCTTCCGAATATAACTGAAGAAATGAAGCGTATACAAACGTTATATGATAGTTGTAAAGAACAATTGTTGCAGTTGCCCGGTATTGTAGTCAATTCCCGGAACAAGGATTTGCCTTATGTGCTGAACTTTTTCTACTTGTTCTGTTCAGCTCGGAAACAATGCTGCATTTTTGGCGTCGAAACATATTTTTGTTTCCGGTGGCTCTGCATGTGCCAGAGGAAAACGCAGTCATGTTTAACAGCAATGGGATTAGACCGTGCAAAATTCAAACTGCAATTAGGGTAAGTTTTTCAAAGAGAGAATACACAGCAGGATGTTGATGCTTTGAAGCTGTTAAAGAGACGGACTATCTTCGCTTGCAACAGGTAAATTATAGGAGTTATGAGTTTTATGAATGAAATTTTATTGCTAAAATTGAATTGGTGCTCAAAGGATTAAATAGAAAATTATTTGAAAATGTATTGCTAAAACGCATTCAGTATACATTATGTGATTTAGGTAAGTTTGATATTAAGTTAGCACAGTCAACCATTACTATTGTTCCACAAGAGAAACGGTTGATTTGGAAAAAGAGTTTCTAAAATATTTGGTATTGCAGCTTTTCACGTGCGTGTGTAACAGAAAAATATGGACGCAATCAAACAAGCCTCAGCAGAATACTTGGGAGAACTGGAAGCGGCGAAACCTTTAAAGTGGAAGCCAAACGATCTGATAAAAATTCCCATTCAACTCTCCACAGATTTGTGCCCAGGTGGGGAATACTTATTGGAGGCATATCCTCATTTAACAGTAGATACACAAATCCTGACAGTTATTATATATGTAGAAGTTCGAGGATTACGGCGCATATATCAAGAGGACACTACTGCAAGGTGGTATTCCGTAGGAACAGGTGGTAAGGCGGCAGTATTAATCAGCGGCGGCATTGATAGTCCGGTTGCATCTTGGATGATGGCAAAATGGCGTTGAACTTACCGCCATCCATTTTGCAAATTACTCCTTATACCAGTGAACGAGCTGAAGATAAAGTTGTCCGCTTGTTAACCCAAGTGAGCGCATACAGCGGCAGAATGAAAATGTATACTGTACCATTTACAAAGTACAAGAATTGATACAGGCCAATGCCCGGAGAATTGTTTACAATTATTATGCGCCGTTTTATGATGCGTGTTGCAGAACGAATTGCAAGAAAGAATGTGGTGCATTGATTACAGGAGAGTTTAGGGCGGTAGCAAGCAAGCCAAACCATGCAGGCAATTGGCTGTACAGATATGGTTGCCACTATGCCTGTGTTCCGCCCATTAATCGGTATGGATAAAACAGAGATTGTATCCATTGCGCATCGAATCGAACATTCGATATATCGATTGAACCATATGAAGATTGCTGTACGATATTTACACCAAAACATCCAAGAACAAAACCAATTCCATCTTTTGTGGAAATAGGGGAGTCTGCACTTGATATAGATGCTTTGGTAGAAGAATGTGTCCAAAATGCTCGCTATCAAAAATAGGTTACCGCAAAACTCATAATTATTGTTTGAGCAAAACAATAATGGTCCATATTCGTTTCAGTATCTATTGAGAAAGGAAGCAGTACTATGAATGCAGAAATTATCTCAGTTGGCACAGAGTTATTGTTAGGTCATACTGTAAATACCGATACTACCATAGTGGCCAGAGCCTTATCAGACCTAGGTATCAATTTACTATATGCTTGTACAGTGGGAGACAATGAAGGCCGTTTAAAACAGGCGCTGGAACAAGCGTTACAGCGCAGTGATTTGGTTATTACGACAGGTGGTTTGGGACCAACAAAGATGATCTTACAAAAGAAACCATTGCCGATGTAGCCGGAAAACCATTGGTACAAGATGCGACAGTATGGAACGAATTCAACAGTATTTTAAGGGCAGATATTGCGGAGAAAATCAATTAAAACAGGCGTTGCTGCCAAAGACTGCGTGGTGTTGCCCAATGATGTGGGAACAGCTCCCGGATGTGTTGTTACAACGGCTCAAGGAAAAATGATTATGATGTTTCCCGGTCCTCCTTCGGAATTAAAACCAATGCTGTACAATTATGCGGTTCCGTTTTTACAAGATATAGAACAATCTGCCATTTACTCAGATAATATTCATGTGTTTGGTAAAGGTGAAGGTGCTGTAGCCGAAGAAATTGCAGCATATATTGACGGACAAAATCCAACAGTTGCTACCTATGCAAAAGATGGAGAAATGTTTGTGCGTGTAACTGCAAAGCCAGAACCAAAGAGGATGCTGCTTTATTATGTGAGCCGGTAACGAAAGAAATTGTTGCAATTTTGGGCGATGTGGTGTATGGTGTGAATGTAGACACCTTAGAGCAAACAGTTGTAAATTGTCTGTTGAGCAGAGGCGAAACGGTTGCAGCGGAATCCTGCACCGGCGGTTTGGTTTCAAAAGGCTGACAGATATTGCGGGTGTTTCAGAAGTATTTAAAATGGGCGCCTGTACGTATTCAAATCGTATCAAAATTTATTAATTCATGTTCCAAACGATATGCTTGCTGAATATGGAGCAGTTAGTGAACAAGTGGCCAAAGCAATGGCAGAAGGCGTCTGCAAAACAGCAGGAAGTACTTATGGAATTGGTATTACAGGTATAGCAGGTCCGAGGAGGAACTGCCGAAAAACCGGTTGGATTGGTCTATATTGGTTTGACGAATGGCACCAAAACATGGGTAAAAATTAGGTGGAATAAAACAGTAGAACGAAGCAGAGATTACTATCGTACGCTTTCTGCATCTACGCTTTAAATATGCTGCGACGTTACCTACAGGGGTTAGACCCGGTAGAATAATATTGTTATACAGTGAATATAGGATAAGACTCAATTGGCGGGAAAATACGCAAAAACGGAAGCGTCCTTGGATAGCTGCTGTTTTACCTGGAAAGGGATAAAGCGGGAGAGGCCATTCGCAAAATTGTTTTCTGGTAGCGCTCATTACTTTTTAGTAACAGGTGGTATTCTATTGTGGGAAATGGTTATTCAGCCCGCTATGGTAGATAATAAAGCAAATTATGTACAACAAATTTATCATGCGGATGACAACAAGAATAATACAGCTACAAGTGAAGATTCTGAGTATGACGAAAACGGAAATTTAAAGAAATTTGTAGAACTGCAAAAAATTAATCCCGATATTAAGGGATGGATTCGTATGACGGATACGGTGATAGACTATCCTATCTTGCAATCCAGTGAAGATAATCCTGAATATTATTTGTATTTGGATTACGAAAAGAATCATAGCAAATACGGAAGTTTGTTCTTTGATGCAAGGAATTCTATTAATTTGAAGACCCAAGTTCAAAAGCAATTCTATATGGCCATAGTATGAATGATGGCAGAATGTTTGGAAGCTTGTTAAATTACGGATCTTGGATTATTATAAAGAGCATCCTACTTTGAAATGGATACAGTAAAATACAACGGAGATTGGAAAATCTTCTCTGTATTTAAAACCAATACACGTCAAGTCAGGGGAACCATTTAATTATTTGAGAACATCTTTTCCAGTGATAGTGATTTTCTCAACTTTGTTTACAAATGGAAATTCGTTCCCTGTTTGATACAGGAGTTGATGTTTCACCGATGACCAAATTGTGCTTCTGTCCACTTGTTCTTATGGGAAATGGTTTCAGAACGGTGATTGCGGCACGCAAGGTACGTGAGAGGTGAAGATACAACAGTGGATACAAGTAAAGCTGTTTGGAATCAACTGTACTGTATCCTGATGGTTGGTATAGTGCTAAGGGTGGAACAAAACCACAGCATCCGGCTACTTTTGAGGAAGCACTGGCACAGGAAAATTAATTGGTTAGCAGAAGAATGATAAATATAGAAAGAGGCATGCCAATGGGGCATGCCTCTTTTTTGTGCTAAAAAGGAGAACAGAGCAGGTGACCTGCTCTGTTCGAAGAAGATATATGAAAAGTTTGTCGTAAGCTAGTTCATAGGAGTACTCTGTCAGAGTAACTGTAGCGGTAATACTTTCTCCGTAGTTGGCGGTATACTTCTAATTCTACAGTATCTCCCGGTTTTCTTAGCTATTACATTTTGCACAGTGGTTTCGGAACTTATATTGTTTCCGTCAATTTTAGTAATGATGTCGCCTTTTGTAATCCGGCATCAGATACATTACTGTTTAACTTTACAATACTGTATCCTTGTGTTAAACCATAAAAACGTGCAGTAGTAGCATCTATATACTGACCGGTTATGCCTAGCATAGCGCGGTCTTTCACATAGCCATATTGTTTTAAATTATTGATAATAGGTTGCGCAGTATCAATCGGAATTGCAAAACCCAAACCTTCATATCCGGTTGCAGTAATTTTTGCAGAGTTAATACCGATAATTTGACCATACATATTTACCAGAGCGCCACCGGGTTACCCGGATTGATGGCAGCATCGGTTTGAATACATTCCATATCGTAACCATTATAAGTAATGGAACGATTTACTGCGGATACATAACCGACTGTAACAGAAGAGTTAAATTGGATACCGCCGGGATTCCCGATTGCAATGACTTGTTCACCAACCTGTAAATCTTCAGATGAACCGAATTCAGCAGCTTGTAAATCGGTAGCATCAATTTTAATCAATGCTAAGTCAGTTGCGGTATCGGAACCCACAATCTTTGCTTCATAACTGGTACCGTTAGATAAAATTACTTTTAAAGCAGATGCTCCCTCAATGACATGAGCATTTGTGATAATATATCCGTCAGATGATGCAATAATACCGGAACCTTCTCCCGATTCGGAAGAAGTACCAAAATATCCATTGGTATTACTGTAGGCTTGTATGCATACAACGGAAGGAATTACCTTTTGGGCAACTTCTTCTGTTGTCAACTTTCCAGTAATTGTAGATGTTTCATTGGTATTATCTTTTCCACTTTGGTAGTGTTCACAATAGAATTGGAACTGTTCGTACCAGGATTGGCAAATGGAATTGCTCCCATATTTACCAAACCAATAAATCCACCAATAGAGCCTGCTGATATTACCAGGCATGCAGCTGCACCGAGACAATTTTAACCCAAAGTTTGACGGGTTTTCGGTGGCTTTTGTTTTGGAGGTTCTCCGGAACCACCGGAATGCTGATTGTGGTTTTGATAAGTACCACGGTAAGTACTGCCATTCCATTGTGTATTTCCGGTATTATTCTGTCCGGGTGCTTGCCACTCTACTTCCAGTGGTTGTTCTCTATTATATGGATAATCACGATTCACAGTGTTCATCTCCCTTCAAGATGGTATAAATGGATTTACTATGCCTATATTATGTCTCTTGATTGTGATAACTATGTGATGATTATTCATAAGTTTGCTGAGAATTGGGAAAAGTATTAAAGAACAAAGTTTTGAATATCTGACGGAGTAGAAGCAATCATTTGTGCACCTGCATGAAGCAATTCTTCTTTACTGCGGTAGCCCACAAAACACCGCGGTTTCATACCGGCATTGTTCCCTGTGTGCATATCTACATCGCTATCTCCAATGAATAAACATTGGCTTGGTTGTACCGATAATTCCTTCATAATAATAAGAGCGCCGTCAGGTGCAGGTTTGCGGGGAATTTCATCTCTTTGGCCATACCATACGTCAAATAGATGTTCACCAAATAATTTGGGAACAGACAATCTTGTTAAAACATGAGGTTTATTAGAGAGTATTGCCAAAGAATACCATTGCTTTTAATGTATGAAGCAATGGTAAAATGCCATCATATAGTGTGACACATTTCAACGGATCTTCCTTATAAAGATCCATGAATATTTGTTTTGCAGTGTGCACATCGTCTGGCGTATAAGTAGGATGAATAATATGAAACATGTTATGTATTAATTGTTCGGCACCGTTACCCACAAGACTTCTGTATTGGTTTGTTGGTATATTCGGATATCCTAATTGTTTTAATGTTTGATTACAAAATATGCAATGGAATCCAACGTATTGCATAAAGTACCGTCTAAATCAAAAATACATGCTTTTATCATTTTTGTTTTCACCTTCTTATTTATTATACGGATATATCATAATATTGTAAAGACTTTTATGAAATGAAATCATACAGGCGTTTTCTATTGCGGTTTCAAATGAATATTGATATACTGAAAATAGTCATTTTAGAGAATGATTTTATTTCGTATATGTTTATAGATATGGAAAGAGGTATTCTATTATGGATTATGCAAAAGTTGCTTTAGAAACATTTACAATGGAAGGGAAAAATAGAAATTGTACCAACTTGTCCTGTAGAAACAAAGATGATCTTTCTATTGCTTATACACCGGGTGTAGCTGCACCGTGTATACAAATTCATAAAGATGTAAATGATGCATATGAATATTGCCGTAAATGGAATTTGGTTGCGGCTGTAACAGATGGAACGGCTGTTTTGGATTGGGTGATATTGGTCCCGAGGCCGGTATGCCTGTTATGGAAGGCAAGTCAGTTTTGTTTAAAGCTTTTGGTGATGTGGATGCGTTCCCGATTTGTTTGGCTTCAAAGATGTAGAAGAAATTGTACAAGCAGTGAAAATGATTGCTCCTACCTTTGGGGGTATTAATTTGGAAGATATTGCAGCGCCCGCTGTTTTGAAATTGAGAAACGTTTAAAAGAAGAACTGGATATTCCTGTATTTCATGACGACCAGCATGGAACGGCCGTTGTAACAGCAGCAGCTATGATAAATGCCTTGAAAATTGTGGATAAAAAATAGAAGATATCCATCTTGTGGTAAATGGTGCTGGTTCCGCAGGTATTGCTTGTACCAAATTGTTCATGGCAATGGGGTTAAAACATGTTATTTTATGTGACCGTGACGGCGCTATCTATGAAGGGAAAGAAGGTTTGAACGAAGGTCAAAGGAAATGGCTGCAGTTAAAAATCGTGAGCATAAAAGGGTTCTTTGGCTGATATTATTCAAGGTGCAGATATGCTGCTGGGAGTTTTCGGCACCGGGGTGTGTAACAAAAGATATGGTTCGTTCCATGGCAAAAGATCTATTATTTTGCTATGGCAAATCCTGTGCCTGAAATTTTCCCTGACGAAACAATTGAAGCAGGCGCTAAAGTTGTAGGAACCGGACGTTCCGATTATCAAATCAAATTAACAATGTATTGGTATTCCCGGAATTTTCCGTGGGGCATTGGATGTGCGCGCGACAGAAATCAACGATGAAATGAAGATTGCAGCGGCATATGCTATTGCTGGTTTGGTAAAAGAAGATGAATTGTGCCCGGAATTTATCATTCCGAATCCTTTAAATAAAGAAGTTGCACCTGCAGTTGCAAAAGCAGTAAAAGATGCAGCGAGAAAAACAGGAGTTGCGAGTATAAAAACACCGAAAAGGGTGATACATGGCATGAAGGATAATACAAAAATTCAATTATTGGCAATTGACTTAGACGGAACCACATTGCGTAATGACGCTTCCTTATCGCAAAATGTAAAACAAGCGCTGGAGCATGCAATACAACAAAATATTTTTGTAGTACCTTGTACAGGCAGAGCGTTGGGTTCCTTATCTCCTGAGATAACAGCAATATCGGAATTACTTATGCAGTAACTTCTAACGGAGCAGCAATTGAGAATTTATTATTGGGAAGAGAATTTATTGTAATTTACTGGATAAAGAAACGGCTTTGTCCATTATGGATATCTTATCTTCTGAGGATGTAATGATAGAGGTATTTATACAGGGAAAAGCATATACAGAGCAGAGATTTTAAACCATCTGACCAATTACGGCACCTCAGAGCATTATATTCCATATGTGCTCAGTACCCGAAATTCAGTGGACGATATTCGTTCGTTCATAGGGCAGTCACCTCAAAATATAGAAAATATCAATTTAAAAACAGCGGATTGTGCTTTGCGAAAAAGATTATGGCATGAGTTAACATTAATGCAGACGGTTTCCATTACCTCTTCTTCTCCATGAATATTGAGGTAAGTGCTGTCAATACAGGAAAAGCCCAGGCAGTTGCACATTTATGCAAGGTATTAGGTATTACCATGAACGAGGTTATGGCGATAGGAGACAGTTTAAATGATGTTATGCTGCTTCAACAGGCAGGATGTTCCGTGGCAATGGAAACGGTGTGGATGAAGTAAAACAAGCAGCTGATTTTATTACGCTGTCCAATGAGGCGGATGGCGTAGCTTATGCAATCGAACATTTTAGCTAACAGAAAATGAAATGAAGGATGAATGAACATGGATTATAGAGAATACGGCAGAACCGGAAAAAGGTTTCGGCAATTGGTTTTGGTGGTTTGCGTTTTCCAAAGAGGATTATCAGTCAGAACTATGAAAACTGTGTTAAAATAATTCATCGTGCGCACGAGTTGGGGTAAATTATTTTGATACAGCTCCTGATATTGCGATGAACACAGCGAGGATATTTTGGACAAGCATTTCGTACCATGGATCATACGTTTTATGTTTCTACCAAATGTGGACTTTGGAATGCTGCTAACGGTGATGAGGCAAGAAAAGTTTTAGAAAAATCTCTACCAAAATGGGATTGCAAAATAGATTTCTTTCATATTTGGGCAATTAAAACAATGGAAGATTACGCAGCATATATGAAAAAGGCGGAATTTATGAAGGTATACTGAAAGCAAAGAAGAAGGCCTGGTTGATCATATCTGTTTTCTACCCATTTAAACGGTGACGATATTGCTAAGGTTGCACAGGAAGGTGTATTTGAAGGTGTAACATTAGGGTATAATGCCGTGAACTTTGCATATCGCCGTAAAGGGGTAGAAGCCTGTGCAAAAGCAGGAATGGGTATTACCACAATGAATCCGTTAGGAGAATTATCCCGCAGCATCCGGACCGCTTTTCTTTATTCGTCAAAATACAGAGGAACCCATTGCTGTTTCTGCTTTAAAATTTATTTTGGCTCAACCTGAAATTACCATTGCTTTAGTAGGTATGAATTCCGTAAAAGATGTAGAAGAAAGTGTAATTGCCGGAGAGCATATTATTCCGGCAACACCGGTTTACTGGAGAACATGGGCAAGCATTTAACACAGGAATTGGATGCCTTATGTACAGGCTGCAGTTATTGTGATGAATGTCCTGTAGACATTGCAATTCTAAATTAATGGATGCATATAATGAATACGTTTTAACAGGGGAGACAGTGAGGCTGTTAAGGAGCGTTTAAAAGTGCAGTGGAGTATGGACAACAGCACAGCAGCACGTTGTGTGGCATGTGGAAAATGCGAGAACTTTGCACACAAAGCTTCCGATTATAGATAGACTAAAACAAATTGCGTGCATGTAATACATAGTATTTGATTCTAATGGTATTTTAATATAATAGCTTTACTCTGTATAAGGGTGTTTGTCATGAGAGTTTTACTGGCAGAAGACGAAGAAGATTTAAATTTTATCATTACACAAAAGTTAAGATCAGAAGGATACAGTGTAGACTGTTATGACGGAGAGGAAGCATTGGACGCATTGGCTGTAGTAGACTACGATGCAATCATTTTAGATATTATGATGCCGAAAATAGATGGACTGGAAGTATTGCGTTCATTTCGTCAGACAGGTAAAACAACCCCGTTTTATTCCTTACAGCAAAAGACGCAGTTCCTGATCGGGTAAAAGGTCTTGATAGTGGAGCGAATGATTATTTAGTCAAACCTTTTTCGTTTGAGGAACTCATGGCAAGGCTTCGCGCTATCATTCGCAATTCATTTGGTATGACCGACAATACAATCACGGTGGCTGATTTAACCATGGATTGTGCTGCTCATACAGTAACACGAGCAGGACAAGAAATTTCGCTTTCCGCAAAAGAGTATGCACTACTGGAGTATTTACTTCAAAACAAGGGAATTGTACTATCAAGAGAAAAAATTGAAGACCATATATGGGACTTTGATTACGAAGGATAACTAATGTTGTAGATGTTTACATTCGTTACCTCCGTAAAAGCTGGATGATGATTACGACAAGAAATTAATTCATACAGTACGGGGAAGAGGATATGTGATACGTGAGGAAATATGAAACGTTTATTACTTAGACTAAAAATAACATTATGGTTTAGTACAGTTTTAATTATCTTGGTTGCATTAACTTGTGGAGTAATATTGTATATCAATGATTTTATGATTCAGAAAGTGATTCAAGATAATTTAATTGAGATTGTAGAAAATGACGTAGATGAAATAGAATATTTCCCTTCCATTGAAAATAAAGAAAATGATTATGATTTGGACGTATATCTTTCTTTTAGAAACGGTTATTTAGAAATAGATGATGATTTCTTAGGAAAGGTAAACGAAATTTCTGTAGCGGTATATCAGGAAAACGGTTCCTTATTATATGGAGAAAATCCCTCTCTCAAGAACTGTCTGATATGAAATTTTTGGACTCACAAATCCAAGCCAGAAACATCAATGGCGTTACATGGTATATCTATGACCGAAAATTAGTTGGTAATGGGTTAGACGGGTTGTGGCTCAGAGGTGTTGTTTCCGCTCAGCAAGGAGATACGCATTTTGCTACTATCATTAATTTTTCATTGATATTTATCCCAATTTTTCTAATATTGGCTATTTTAGGTGGATATTTTATTGCGGGACGTTCACTGGCTCCTATTAGAAATATTGCAAAAACAGCTTCTCAAATTGGACAAGGACGAGATTTGAAAAACGCATTGAATTAGGAAAAGGTGCAGATGAACTTCATCAGCTTGCAGATACATTCAATGCTATGTTTGAGCGATTAGACTCTTCATTTGAAGCAGAACGCCAATTTACTTCAGATGTTTCACATGAATTAAGAACTCCTATGGCTGTGATTATGGCACAATGTGAGTATTTATTAGAAAAAAAGAGAAGCACAGAAGAATATGAAGAGGCGATTAAACTCATTCAACGTCAAAGTAAAAAATGACGAATTTAATTACTGATATGTTGGCTTTTGCGCGTTTGGAATTTCAAATAGATAGTTTTGAAATGCACAAAGTCAATCTTACAAAATTAGTGTCTGCTGTTTGTGAAGATATGGCACAGATACAAGATAAAAATATTACTCTTACTTGGAAAATAGATGATGATGTTTTTATAGCGGGTAATGAACATTTGTTAACCAGATTACTTAACAATTTAATTGGGAACGCATATCGCTACGGAAAAAGAAATGGATATATTTTGGTTGAATTATCAGAATCTCCGGAACAAGTCATTCTATCGGTAAAAGATAATGGCATTGGTATTTCAAGCGAAGATCAAAACATATATTCCAACGTTTTTATCGGGCAGACAAGTCCAGAGCAAGCAAGGGAACAGGTATTGGTTTGGCCATGGTGAATGAAATTGCCGAACTCCATAAAGGTACTATATCTGTCAATAGTATTTTGGGAGAAGGTAGCACATTCTCGTTTATCATTTCAAAATCTCCTCATTAAATAATAAAAGAAAAGGCATTTTCTGCATTTATTGTAGATATGCTTTTTTTTTATATTTTACAAGTACTAATCAGATTTTAATAAATAGTAGATATACTTAGTATACAATCAATCAAAAGGAGGCGAAATAATTGTATATTGTAAAACAGGAGATAACCTATTAAGCATTGCAAGAAAAGAGTTGGGCTGCCATACAAAGTATGCAGAGTTGGTAGCAACAAACAAATTGGAAAGCACTATCATTTATCCGGGTCAAGTACTAAGATTTGCAAAATAAGACCTCTAATAGAGCTTTAATAAAAGATAGATATCATGAAGATAGAAGATAAGATGAAAAAGGAGATAAGATAATATGTATATTGTAAAACAGGAGATAACCTATTAAGCATTGCAAGAAAAGAGTTGGGCTGCCATACAAAGTATGCAGAGTTGGTAGCAGCAAACAAATTGGAAAGCACTATCATTTATCCGGGTCAAGTACTAAGATTTGCAAAATAAGACCTCTAATAGAGCTTTAATAAAAGATAGATATCATGAAGATAGAAGATAAGATGAAAAAGGAGATAAGATAATATGTATATTGTAAAAACAGGAGATAACCTATTAAGCATTGCAAGAAAAGAGTTGGGCTGCCATACAAAGTATGCAGAGTTGGTAGCAGCAAACAAATTGGAAAGCACTATCATTTACCCAGGTCAAGTACTAAGATTTGCAAAATAAGACCTCTAATAGAGCTTTAATAAAAGATAGATATCATGAAGATAGAAGATAAGATGAAAAAGGAGATAAGATAATATGTATATTGTAAAACAGGAGATAACCTATTAAGCATTGCAAGAAAAGAGTTGGGCTGCCATACAAAGTATGCAGAGTTGGTAGCAGCAAACAAATTGGAAAGTACTATCATTTATCCGGGTCAAGTACTAAAATGTTCTGAATAATAATAAAGCGCATTCATTGTTGTGAATGCGCTTTGTAGCTGAAAGAGATATATACGAAAAGATGTATATTATGGTTGTGAGAAAATGAGAAATATTTTAAAAATAAAAGAAATGGATTTTTATTTTTTATATTATTCATATTGTGTAGTATAATTGTATCTTCTATCCTGCTTGTGAATGCATTTATGTATCATAAAGTCCCGGATATAGCAGCAGAACAACCCGAATCGTCAAATTCCATAATTACAGCTCCTGGTGAAAATCAATCTCAGAGTACGGAATCAATAGAGGAGAAGCCTTCTATGATTACACTGGATATGGCTAAACAAATGATTCTAACTGATGCGCAGGTTAATGCGGTAGATGCCGTTTTTCATAAGGAAGAACTTATAACAGAAAATGAGACTTCCTTATATCACGTTGAATTCTCCACATTAACGCATCGATATATTTATCAAATGAATGCTGCCACTGGTGAAATGATCAAAAGAGTTCGGAGCCTCTCCTGAACAATAATCAACCATCTGGAGAGCATACAGTTGATGTGCCGATAAAAGAAGAACCTCAAACGGAAAATTCTTCTGCAGTAGATGTAAATGAGGATACCTGATAAAGTTCGGTTTATAAGTGTAGATGAAGCAAAAGTATTGCAGTGAATCATGCAGGCTTAATGATTAATCAGGTTCGTTTTTCAAAAGCAAAATTTGAGAAAAGATAATGACCGTGTTGAATATGAAATAGAGTTTCATGTAGGAAACAGAGTACGAGTATGCAATTGATGCAGTAAGTGGCGCTATTCTTGAATATGATATTGATGAGGACTAAAATCTATTTTTAATATAATGAATAATAATTTTTATAAAAACGGCCGAAACATATGATCGGCCGTTTTGTTAAAATTTTAAAGATTGAATCATGGTGTCAACCATAGTACTTTCTGGTTGATTGTCCTGAGGTGAAGAAATTTGAATTGTAATTGCTCTTTGATTTGTCATAGCTTTAAATACGTCTACCTGCAATGGGGTTTCTTTATTTTTTCCAGTAAAGGAAAGGTGGTAGTCGGTTCGTTTTTATCGATCACTTTTGCTTCAAAGTTAGTGGTAGCATATTCTGTATACAGTTGATTATAAATGGTTTCGAATGTTTCTTGTTTTAAATCTTGATAGGGTCCGTTATTTACTTCGGAAGAAATTGTGATAGTAGTGTTTCCCTCATTTGCGGTAAATACTGTGGTAGTGTCTGTTGCTGTAAGCAAAGTAACCCCTTCCGGTATAGTTATTTGGTAAATCCCGTCAGTAGAAGTGAAGATACCGTTTATAATTTCACCACGAGGCTCGTTATTAGAAGCGGTGGAAGCAACTGTGTCCTCAGTGGAGGCAATACCAGCTACTTCAGATGCAGTTTCGGATACTTCTGCAGAATTTGTATCAGTAGAGGATGTTGCGTTTCCATCGCTTGCACATCCGGCCAATCCAGTGTACTTACGGCCAAAATAGAGGCCAACAATATCATAAATTTTGATTTCATTTTATCTCTCCTTTACGAATTGTTCCCATTATAGGGTATATTGGAGTTGATATAGTTCTAATATAGAATAATATAAATAACTGCAGTTAAGAAATATTGTTCAGATAAAATTTATTTTTCTTTTTAGATTTAGGTAAAGGTGTGATTGGTTCTAAAATAGAAATCGCTTTTGGGAAAGCTGGTAATTTTCAATATCAAGAATGTAATGCTCTTTAGCACCCGGATACGGAATCTCTATCGGTTCTTCTTTCATAAGTTCTGATAAGCAATCTAATTTTTATATATACAGTATTGTCACATACCAACAAAATAGGTTTATCATTTACATATATCATATATTCTCCGAACATTTTTTTTTACGGAGTAAGCCGATCTTATGTATTTGTTCACATACATACTCTACAAACTCTTTAGATGTAGACATTCTCTCACCTCGAAAATATTCTATAGAAAAAAAAGCCTGCGAAATTACTCCTCGCAGGCTTTTCTATGTTCTTTAATCTAGCAATGCAAGCAATTCTGCTTTGGTTTTGCACCAACAGAAGTTGCTACAGCTTTTCCGTTTTAAATATCATAATGGTTGGAATACTCATAACGCCAAATTGAGACAAGTCACCTTGTTCATCTACATTTTACCTTGCCTACTTTGCTGTACCTTGTACTTCTTCTGCAATTTCATCCACAATTGGAGAAACCATGCGGCATGGACCGCACCATGATGCCAGAAGTCAACCATAACAGGTACATCAGACTGTAATACTTCTTCGTTAAAATTTTGTGTTGTTAATTCGATAACTGCCATTTTTCATTCTCCTTTAATTCATAGTAAGTTTAGTTTTTCATTTCTTGATATTTTTATGTATAAAGTGCCGCAGCTTTTGCAGCACTGTATTGGCAACAACACCTGCGGAATTTCTTCCATAGTTACCTTCTTCTACAACAACGGCGAAGGCCAAAGGTAAATCATCACGTTCAGAGTATCCTACAATCCAGCCGGTTGGAATTTTTATTGTCGCCAACTTCTGCTGTACCGGTTTTGCGGCTACCTGTAAATTTGGAAACATAGAATCACCGTAATAATTGCTTACGGTATATCTCATAAGCTGTTGAAGTTCCTCTGCGGTAGATTGCTTTAGCATATTATCTCCGTATGAAGTTTTACCTGTTTTGGTTTGTAAACCAATGCTGTTGGTAACACTTTGGATGATATATGGATTCACAGGAGTACCTCCATTTGCAATGGCTCCCATTAATATCATCATATGATATGGATTTGTAGTATCGGTATATTGACCGATACCTGACCAACTAAGGAGTTGTCATCTGCCTGTTCAACATTATAAGAACTCATTTTATTTGGGTTGCCGTCTAAATAGAAGTTGGTATTGCAGCCTAGTTGTTCGGCATATTTTGTCATGGTATCTTTACCCAGTTCTACAGCTAATTCGGCAAAGACTACGTTACAGGACTGTGCCAGACCATTTTGAAGCTAACATCTCCATGGACAGAATCACAAGTAATTTTTCACCATTGATTATGGTAGAACCGGAACAGTGAAATGTACGGCTGTCTAAATCCGGAATAGTTTCAATCGCTGCAGCCGAAGTAATAACCTTAAAATAGAACCGGGAGTATAGGTAGAAGATAACGCATTGTTTAAGTAAACGCCCTCATATGCACTGTTGGTCTCAATATCACTGGGAATATTAAGAGGGTCAAATGTAGGACTACTGACCATACTAGTACTTCTCTCCGGTTTTATAGTTATATACAGAAACCGCACCTTTTTCCATTCAATGCTTGTAATGCAGCAGCAGACATATCAGAACTGACAGTCAGCTGAATGTTGCTTCCGTAACCAGATTACCAAATGGTGATACTACACCTGTAACCGGATTAAAGCCAGATAATTGGGTACGAAATGCATACTGTGCTCCTGTTGAAATATATCCGTTAGGGTAACCTACTACATGCAAAGTTGCTTTACGGATTAATGCATTATCGTTATATTGTTGCACATCGTCTTTGCTGTAAGAAAGCAAATTACTATCGCGGTCTGTAATTTCACCGGAATAGGTTAATTGACCGTTGTTGGTAATATGCGCATTGGAGGCGAATTGCCCAAGAACCTCCTGTATAAAATAGCTGCAGATAAAGAATATAAGACCCACCAAAAACCTGCGCCTATGATATACAAGATTAGAGAGCGCCAGCCGGTTGTTTTCATTTGCTTTTCCTTACCTGCATAAGTGCGTTCGTCGGAAGCTTTAATAAGGCTAATAGACCCCAAACAGACATCATGCTGGAACCACCAAGGCTGATAAAAGGTAATGTAACACCTGTAAGAGGTAACACGTCGGTAGCACCAAATATATTCAGACAGGTTTGGAATAGCAGTAATCCTGCGGCGGCATGCTGAAATAGAGTAAAATGTAGAGCGACTTCTTGTAGCATTACGTGCAAATAAAATTAGCATTGCAATTGCCACTACTACAATGACGCCCATAACAAGCCCTAATTCTTCACAAAGCATGCCGAATACAAGGTCACTGTCACCTGCAAAAATATCTTTTAAATATCCATTGCCAAGTCCAACACCAAAAGTCCACCACTGGCGGCATACATCAATACTTTTGTTTGTTGATAACCGGTAGTACCGGCATACTCCCAAACATGTCGCCATGCTTTAAATCGTTCTGCAATATACGGTTTAAAGCGCAGAATTAGGAATACACCAAGTGCGGAACCGGATACTGTTAATAATATGGTACGGATACTGCCTGAACGCATGAACGCAATGATAATAAATGTAATGAAGAAAATGCAAGCGGTACCGAAGTCTTTCATTAACATCAAAGCACCAAGACAAACGGCAGTAAAACCGAGGAATCCCCATAAGTTTTTTGCAGTTTGCAATTTATCCAATGTAGAGGCACCTACAAAGATAAAAGCAATTTTAATAAATTCTGAAGGTTGAATGCTGATAGGACCAAGGTTAATCCAGTTTTAGAACCGTTTGCCTCTGTACCAATGACCAGGTTTACAGCAAACAATACAATTGCGGCAATGGCTATCCATAATCGTGCTTTCATAACACGTTTTAAATCGCCCATAAACCAAATTAAAACCAAATAAACATAGTCCAAGAAGCATACTACCCATTTGAACATAAATAAGAGAAAGTCTTCTGCGCAAAGCAACATAATGCCAACGCCACTTAACAGGAAACCAAAGGTTTCAATCTCAAAACTAACGCGTCCCAATAGTTTTCGGAAATTAGATATAACCCCATGACATTGCCAATAATAAAGCAAATGGTATGAATGGCATAGCGCTAAATTCTCCGCCTACAAAACAACATTGTACTGTAAGCAATAGATGAATTACATTCGTTAAACCCAATAGTCCGGCAGGGATGGTGCCTTTTGTTAGAAATTTTAGGCTGTTTTATTTTTTCTTTTTTTGAATTACTGTGCCTTCGCTTACACGGCGTAATGCAAACCGTGATGTTCCCATAGTAATCACATCGCCGGGAACAATTTGCGTGGCTTCTTTAATTTTTATCATTTACATATGTACCTGCTTTGGAATTGGTGTCTGTAATAATCCAACCGCTGGATCGCCCGTATAAAACAGCGTGATCTCGGCTGCAGGTACTGTCAGGTAAAATAATGTCGCAGCTTTGCTTCGGCCAATAGAATTTTCCCAATATAAAACAGGAATAGAAAGACCGCTGGCCAAATCCTCTAATAAAACAACGGGCTCTTCTTTTCGTCGGCCTCGTTTTAAAGAAACGAAACACCGTACCAGCACAACTGTAGATAATAAAGGTACCAAGATTCTCAGCACAAACATAGTAATACTTAATGCGCTTCAAACACCTGGCTGCTGAACATAGATGGAAAAGCCCCTTTCTGTTGATTTTTCATATTGCTTCGGTTCCATAGTTACAGTACCATAAATATATGAACATTTTATCACTTTATAGAAGACTTTGTAACATTATATCGTAATTTGTGATGTATGTAAATAATTGTTCACTTTCTCTCTGTTTTGTGACGAATTTTAGAAAAAGGATGCTCCGCTCCTTTTATGTTTTGTCTGATTTAAATGTTTTAATAATCCAAGGTAAATTCATTTCAAAGTCAATACCGTATGGGAACATATCAAGATTTTTCTTTCTGCATTTATTTGGCTTAAAATACTTTTATGGGTAAAGTCCACAGCAAACTGTAAAGCATTTCTAAATTTCATATTATGCAGTAAAGCGCTTAACAGTACACTGTCAAATACATCGCCCACACCTTTATATTCGCCTTTGATATGCTTTGAAAATGCATATGTAAAGCTTCCGTCTACAGTGTCATATCCGGCAGCACCCGATAAAACTTACTGAACCAAACGCCTGAAATGACTACCATGCTCGGACCCAATTGGCTTAACCGTACCAATAAGTCTTGAATATATTCTCTGGTATATGGCCCCGGTTGATAAGGTTCGTCCAGCATTAAACAAGCCTCTGTGATATTGGGAACGATAATATCGGCATGTTTACATAAATTACGCATAGCATCCACCATTTTGGGAGAGCTTGACCCATACATTTGTCCGTGGTCGCCCATAATTGGGTCCACCAATGCCAGTGAGTCTTGAGCTTTACAATGAGTTAAAATATCTGAAACAACACTTGCTTGTTCAGGAGAACCTAAAAATCCGCTGATAAGGCCGTCAATTTCAGTTGCTGTGAACGCCAATATTCTGCTACTGTAGGCATATTATTGGTTAAATCGCAATAGTCAGGACTATCAATGTCATTATCGCGAGAAGCTACAATGGCAGTTAACAGCGGATAGGTTTCAATTCCTCCGCTAGCCGCAAAATAGGCAAAGCGGTTGTAATAGAACATTTATCAAAGCTGGATATATTGCCGATAATGGCAACCTTTTTGTTTTGGCATAAAATTCCCCTGCTTTCCTGTTTTGTATACAGCTGATATATTATCTTTATTAAATAAAAATCTGAAGAAAATGGAAGGGAAAAACCTCTTATTTTGCATATCAGTCTTTTATGGGTACAATTTCATCTGGTTGTTTATAGATATGATATTCCGGTATAACGCCGCGTACCATAGAAACAGGATAAACTTGAGCCCCTTTTCCTATGACGGAACCGGGGTTTAGTACAGAATTACATCCGATTTCAGTATGATCGCCTAAAATAGCGCCGAATTTTAGTTCTGTAGGTATTTTTCTCCATTACAGTTTACGTCAACTAAAGACCTATTAGATTTTACATTAGAAGTAATAGAGCCGGCGCCCATATGCGCTTTGTATCCTAAAATAGAATCCCCACATAATTATAGTGAGGCACTTGTACATGATTAAACAAAATCACGTTTTTCAGTTCGGTGGAATTACCCACAACACAATTAGCGCCTACCAAAGCATTGCCTCTGATAAATGCGCAATGGCGTATTTTCTGTATTCGGGCCGATAATAGTAGGTCCTGCAATATAGGCTGAAGGAAATACAATAGCGGAACGTGCAATCCAAACATATTCTTCCTTTGTTCATATTCGTCAGGAGAAAGTGTTTTTCCAAGAGATATAATAAAATCGGAAATATGAGGCAGTGCTTGCCATGGATATTCAAATTGTTCAAGTAAAGAAGCTGCGCAAGTTTCCTTTAAATTTAAAAGATGTTTGGTCTGAATGGTTTGTTTCATTGATATCATTTCCTTTCCAGACAATTATTTTTGTTTTGGGTATAAAGCGTTCTGCTGAATATTATTTATATATTATATTTTGAAATAGGACAATGGTCAATCTTTTATCATTTGTAAACTATATTTTTCTTCCTTGCATATCAATTGAAAAATTGGAATTTGGAAGCTGCGTTTTCTTTTATAATATAAATTATATGCAATAATTTGGCGGATATAGGCAAAAGTTAGCAGTTGTTTTGTCGCACATTAGAAATTGAAAAATAACTATCCTTATGGTACAATAAAATACAATTAGTAGAAAATCTAAATTAATTTACAGATAGGGAGGTGCTTCTTGAATATATGTATTTTAGACGGCTATACTACCAATCCGGGGATGTTAGCTGGGCTCCTTTGGAAGCACTGGGAAATGTTGAGATTTATGAGTTTACAAAACCGGAAGAAATTGTAGACAGAGCAAAAGATGCTGAAATTTTAATCACCAATAAAACAGTGTTATCGGCTAAAACCATAAATGCATTGCCTAAATTACAATATATTGGTACGTTATCTACAGGGTTTAATGTGATTGATTGCGAGGCTGCAAAACAGAGAGGAATACCTGTATGTAATGTACCAACTTACTGTACCACTGCAGTTGCGCAGTTTACATTTGCTATGTTATTTAACATTACAAATAAAGTGGAGTTACATAATCAAAGTGTTCACAAGGGAGATTTGGTTAACAGTCGTCACTTTTGCTACTGGAATTCAGATTTAATTGATGTTGCGGCAGTACATTGGGAATTATCGGTTTTGGTAATATTGGGCGTGCGGTTGCTAAAATTGCACGTGCTTTAGAGATGAATGTACTGGTGAACAGCCGTTCTGCAAAAGATATGCCGGAAGGCTGCCATCAGGTAAGCAGAGAACTGCTTCGTGAAAGCGATGTTGTAACCATTCATTGCCCTTGACTCCGGATACAGAGCATATGATAAATCAAGAAGCGTTGTCTTTGATGAAGCCGACGGCAATTCTGATTAATACCTCGCGAGGTCAGGTGATAGATGAACAGGCTTTGGCAGATGCGTTAAATCAAGATAAATTATATGCAGCAGCTTTGGATGTATTATCCAGGAGCCGCCTAAGGAAGATAATCCGTTATTGACGGAAAAAATTGTGTAATTACACCACACATTGCATGGGCATCCAAAGATGCCAGAAGCAGATTGATAAGAATTGCTGCGGATAATATCGCTGCGTTTATCAACGGCACTATACAGAATAATGTAGCAAAATAGTTGGTAATTTAGAAAAGATTGTGTTCTTTATGGAAAATAAAGGACGTTTTTACTCAGATATTGACGAATGATGAATAATTATGTATGATTATTGAATAGTATTTTGAAAGTGTTTATTATTTTGATATATAGAAAGATTGAGATAAGGATACCTGTTGTTTGTTAGCTTTGTAACAGGCATTCGATTGATTGGAGTAGTTGAGGTTTAACTTGAGAATTGTTCTTGTAGTTGACATGTTTGATGAGGAGAATAACGGAACCACTATGACTGCCCGTCGCTTTGCCGATATGCTAAGGCAAAGAGGGCATCAGGTAAGAGTTGTCTATTGGAGAGTCCGGAAAAGATAAGTTTGGTGTACCGGAAGCACATTATAAACTTGTAACCAGAATTAGTCATAAACAAGGTTTTGTTTTGCCACCCTGATGAAAAGGTGTTTAGAAAGGCATTTAAGGGAGCCGATATTATTCACTTTTCCTTCCGTTTCCATTTGAACGCAAAGCGGCTAAAATTGCAGACAAATGGGAATTCCTACATCGGCAGCATTTCATTTTGCAACCGGAGAATATTACCTATAATATTCATTGTGAAAAAGTGGAGCTTCTTTCAATAGGTTGCTATCGGCTTGCCCATAGATATTTTATAAAGATTTTAACCATATTCACTGTCCGTCAAAATTTATTGCGGAGAATTACGTAAAATGGTTATAAACAAAAATTATATGTAATTAGTAACGGTGTAGACGAGGAATTCCGCCCGATGGAAGTGGAAAAGGTAACAGATCCTGAAAAATTTAATATTTTAATGATTGGCAGATTGTCTTATGAGAAAAACAAGACATACTGTTAAAAGCTGTGGAGCGCTCTAAATATGCGGATAAAATACAAGTTTATTTGGCCGGACATGGCCCGTGCGAAAAGCTTTGCGCAAACAAGGCGAAACAATGAAAAATCCGCCTATTTTGGTTTTACACCAAAGAAGAGTTAATCAGATTAATTAATTCCTGCGACTTATATGTACATGCGGCATACATTGAAAGTGAAGCGATTGCTATGGAGGCTTTGCTTGTGGCTTGGTGCCTGTTATCAGTAATTCACCAAAATCTGCAACCGTGCAGTTTGCTTTGGATGATAGAAGCCTATTTGAGGCAGATAATCCGGATGATTTGGCACGTAAAATTGATTATTGGATTGAAAATCCTGAAATGAAAGCAATTATGTCTACGAAATATGCCATGCAGGGCAACACATATCGTGTTTCAGAATCTGTAAAACAAGCATAACTTATGTTTAACGATGCGATTAACGATTTCAAGGAGAATGGTGGTTATGGCAGATAGTATGAACGCAACACTATCCGATCCGACATTTGAAAAAGGAAGACTTAAACGCTCCTGTTTCTAATCCTGAACATCTACATAACACAGAAGCAATTAAGGTAACGCCAGAGATATCTGATGCAGAACCAAAGTTTGTAGAAGTTTCTAAAAGAGTTCATCAACGTAAAGAAGCTGCTGACAATGTGAAGGAAGTTGCAGGAAATGTAAAAGAAGCAGCAGGAAAATTTGCGGCTAAAAATGTAGCTGAGATGAAAAAGTTACTTCCTACTAATTTTACGCAGAGCACTTAGTTTTATAATGTATTTTGGCATTGTTATTCCTATTTTGACGATTATGAATACATTTGTATTTGGGTTAAAACAAGAGGGAAAAGGGAAAATACAAAAATTAAGCAAAAAGAATAAGGGATTTGTGCTTTTGTAACCACGTACATCCTATGGACTGTACATGGTTAGGGGTACTGACAACACCAGAAAAATGGTATATACTTCTATGGAAGGAAATTTTAAAATTCCTGTTGTAGGTCCATTTATTCGATTTTTGACTGTGTTCCAATTAGCACTACAATTAGTGGTTTCATTTTTCATGAATGAAATGACAGATGCAGTGAAAGAGGCAGGGTAGTTGGTATGTACCCTGAAGGCAGCATCGAAATGTATTGTGACCATTTACGTAAGTTTAGCGATGGAGCATTTACAATTGCCGTAGATGCCAATGCCCCAGTACTTCCTGTAGTAATTACGCCAAGAGAAAGAAAAGGATTGTGGAAGTTGCTAAAACGCAGTCCTTGTATTACTCTTACAGTTGGAGATCCGGTATATCCCGAAGACTGCGGTTCACACCGTAAAACAGTGCGCAAATTAAGAGAAGATGTAGAAGCTGAAATGAATCATTTGTTGGAAATTGGCGGTAAGGCTTATCCAACAAAACCCTTACATGATGAAGAGGCTTTTGGAGAACGGATAAAAGTCTGAAAACTGATAGATAATAACATAAAAATGGAAGAACGGTTATACACGGTTCTTCCATTTTTATCCTTTAAAAAGTTTATATAAAATGCGTTATTTTATTCATTGATTATACATTTCATCATTTGGTTTTTATGAAGGTTAATTATGGAAGATACATGAGATTGCATATGAATTATTGTATATTATCAATATTAATAGAGTTTATTGATAATGATAATGGTTACTGTTTATCAATAAAATAGTATAAATATTTTGTATCAATATTACACTATTTTCTTATTCAATTCGCTTTTAGTTTATATTTATAGTACATGATATTGAGTATTATCTTTTAAAACTCATAACGATATATCATTTTTCAGTTTTTCTATTTTAAGATTCTAACTACCCTTTATAAATTGTTTTATATTCCCCGATATATAAACAAAACTACCAGTCATCTCATATGAGATGACTGGTAGTTTTATATTAGAGAGAACTCATAAAATAGTCATTAGCTATTTTATATTACATAAATTTAACTGCACCTGTTGAAATATCGTAGATAGCACCAACAATTTTACTTTTCCTCTTGCTCTGCTTTAGACAAGATTTCACTTTCTTTAGTTGGTTAATGCTGTTTGAACATTATAGGTTTCAGCTAAAGTAGCAATTTCACTTTCGCCTTTTGCATTTTGTTTTGCTTGTTCTACGGATGGAAGAATATCATGGATAATATCTTCAACATGTCCTTCTGCATGACCTTCAATTGCACCAGCAACAGCACCGCAGTTTGTATGTCCTAGCACAACTACTAAAGGAGTACCAAGATGGTCAACACCGTATTCAACACTACCTGTTTCGAAATCTGCAACTACGTTACCAGCAGTACGGATGGTAAATATTTCTCCAAGACCGCTGTTAAAAATTAATTCAGGTGGAACACGAGAGTCAGAGCATGTAACAACTACAGCATAAGGTTTTGACCATTTTCATATAGATCTTTTCTGTTTGCATCAGTAACGCTAATGTCGATGTTACCGTCTTGGTAAGCTTTGTTTCCAGCTTCAAGAGCTTTTATTGCATCGTCGGCTGTAGCAATTTTTCTGGTTTTGGTAGTCAGGGTTTGTTACTTGAGATACTACGGAAGAGGATGTACCTGCGTTGCTGGAAGAAGTTGTGCTTTCTGTGGTACCGCATGCAGTTGTTCCTACTAGTACTGCGCTACATGCTAAAATTGCAATAAGAATCTTTTCATATTTAACATACCTTTCTTTTGAGATTTAAAATACATTCTCAATGCGATGTATTTTTCCCATTATTTTCTTGTTTATACAAGATTTTGGACGTCCTTTAATGGCTACAGTATAAGCGATTTGTTGCAAAAAAACGCGAATTATAGGGAATATTTTTAAAGAGTTAAAAATATTTCCTAAGATGATGTTGCTGTTAGTTTGATTTGCAAGTTTACATATTTATTCCAGAGGTTTTGTATTCAGCTTGTAAAGCAATTGCACATTGAGCAATATGAATATTTGTATTTATAACATGTATACATAATAATTTAACAAAATAAAACAGAAATGCACAATACATTACTGAAAGAGAGTTTATTTTATAGTGTTATTTGTATTATCATATATGATGCTATTTAAGGCCATATACATATCTTCACATATGTTTGCTCTATGTCCATAAGTATAGCAAGATTATTTCTGTAAAACAATGGTACTTTTATCAAATAAAAGAGATAAAATTTAAACATAAAGCTATCATTGAAAAAGCCATCTGAAAAATATGTGTAAAAGTCATTAATCGTAAAACAATAAAAATAACAACTATTTTTTATTCAGAATATCTTAGGTTTTGTCCAGGATAAATAATTGTGCTTGCCAATTGATTCATACGGATTAAGTCAGAATATTTTGTATGGCATCCTAATTTATTTTTTGAAATGCTTAATAGGCTATCTTCATCCTTTACGATATACATCCCTTTCTCCTCCTTTTCATTTCTTGTACTTCATTTTAGTTGCTTTAGATTAAAACTTCATTAGAACTTTTGTAAATGTTAACAGGATGATATTTTATCTGAAATATATATTTGTTTTATCATTTTACCTGGTTGTATTGAAAAGCATGCTGTTGTATTTTTGTAGAGACAATGCTACAATAAAAAGAAAAATATAGAGGACGAAATATAGTTGAAACATAAAATTCACTTTCATATTAAGAAAAATGATATAGTTCAATTGGAAATTACAGGAATGACGGCAGAAGGCCGGGGTGTAGGACGTTGCGGAGAGATTGCAGTATTTGTTCCTTATACTGCGATTGGAGATACCATAGAAGCTAAAATTTTAAAGGTTGCAAAACATATGCTTTCGGTAAAATGATTTCGTTGATAAAACCGTCTCAAGATAGAATAGAAATTGACTGTAAATATTTTACCAAGTGTGGTGGATGTACATATAGGCATATGACATATCAAGCGGAGTTGGAAGTAAAAGAACAGCGTGTAAGAGATGTGCTGAATCGAATTGGTGGATTCTCTGATTTACCAATGAAACCAATTGTAGGAGCAAAGCATCCGGATCATTATAGAAATAAAGCACAGTTACCTATTGGAATAGATGACAATCAGTCTATGATTATGGGCTTTTATTCAAATAGAAGTCATCGCATTATAGATTGTGAATCCTGTGCGTTGCAGCCAAAATCATTTACAAGCGATGGATGTGTTTCGGAAATGGGCAGATACAAGCGGAAATGATGTATATAAGGAAGAAACGGGCAAAGGGCGTATGCGTCATTTATATTTAAGAGAAGCTGGCGCAACAGGAGAGGTAATGGCTTGTGTGGTAGTAAACGGAAACGGGTTATACCATGAAGATACCTTAGTCAAACAATTAAGAGAGCATGTACCCGGTTTAAAAAGTGTGATTATAAACAGCAATCGTGAAAAGACAAATGTTATATTAGGAAAGAAATGCCGCACAGTTTGGGGAAGCGATACAATAAAAGATACATTGTGCGGACTAACATTTCATATATCGCCACTTTCTTTTATCAGGTAAACCGTACACAGGCAGAAAAGCTATATGCGATTGCAAAGGAGTATGCAGGTTTAACAGGAGAAGAAATATTGCTTGACTTATATTGCGGCACAGGAACTATTGGACTCTCTATGGCGCATCAAGCAAAAGACTGATTGGTGTAGAAGTAATTGAGGCAGCGGTAGAAAATGCAAGGAAAAATTCGCAAATCAATGGTATAGAAAACGCAGAGTTTATTTGTGGGGATGCTGCCAGTGCTGCAGAGGTGCTCGAGAAACAGGGGTTACGTCCCAATGTAATTGTGATTGACCTCCTCGCAAAGGATGCGATCAGTCATTAATCAAAACCATTTCGCGTATGTCACCTGATCGAGTGGTATATGTATCATGTGATCCGGCTACACTGGCAAGAGATTTGAAATGGTTTACGGAAGAAGGGTATATGCCGCAAGAGGTTACTCCTGTATATATGTTTCCAAGGACAGCGCATGTGGAGACGGTTGTACTGCTTACAAATGAATTCCCAAAATAAAAATAGAAATATACATTAAAAGCAAAAAGTACAAGCGATAACACACGTATTGTGTTTACTCGTATAGCAGAAATATAAAAGAAAAAGGACAACTTTTAAGCTGTCCTTTTCTTTTATTTCTTATGAGTCAATATTATTAATGTTTCGGTTTATAACCGTTGTTCTTTTTCGCTTTAGACACAATTGCGATAATAATGGCAATGATAATAGCAATTGCAGCAACACCGGCAGCAATAGAAACACCTATAATCATAGGCCAATTGGTTTGATCTCCTGTCATAACATTATGAATAGCGTCGATAGAAGCGGCTGATACACCAGGAACCATAAAAGGAAGAGCGAAAAACAATGCGCAGATGGCATAACAAGGTTTACAAATTTTTTTTCATATGATAAGCCCTTCTTGTTTTACGATATTTTATAAGTCTATTTTACCGTTTCAGTCATAAAATTGCAATACTATCCCAAACGATCTGTTTTGTTGAGATTAATTTGGAAAATAAAAAGGAAATGCTTAAACGAGCATTTCCTTTATGGATGATTTGTTAAATGACAAGGATGCCTGCAGCCTGTAAGAATGCAGTTACTAAAATAATAACGATGCAAACAGGAGCAATCCATTTGGTGAAGACAATATACAATCCCTTCAAACGAAGCTGTGAGGTTATTTGTACTTCGTCGATAATACTTTGGGGTTTAAGAAGAATCCTACAAAATACAGGTACATAAAGCAACAACTGGCATCAGAATATTATTGGTTAAGAAATCAAAAGAATCCAAAATAGATTTTCCAAATATTTGGACACCGTCCCAGATACCGAACCCTAAAGATGAACAAACTCCCAAGGCAATGGAAAAGAGTAGTATACCAATACAAACCGGGATGCGCTTCCAGCCGAATTTATCTTGGATAGCAGCAACAATTGCCTCCATAAGACCGATAGAAGAAGTAATTGCTGCAAGGAATACAAGAACAAAAATACAGCGCCTACCACTTGTCCACCTGGCATACCTGCAAATACTTGAGGCATAGTAGTAAACATTAGTGTGCTTCCTTGTCCAAACTCAGTAGACACCGGGGAGATAGCGAAAATTGCAGGAATAATCATTAATCCAGAGAAGAATGCAATACCGGTATCAAAAATACCAATTGTAAATGTAGATTTTTCGATATTGGTATCTTTTTCATATAAGAGCCGTATGTAATGGTAATACCCATGGCCAATGACATAGAGTAAAATAATTGTCCCAATGCTGCCAGTACGGTTTCAAAAGAAAAATCACTGAAGTTTGGAATTAGATAGTGCTTTACACCTTCCATAGCACCGGCAGTGTCATAATATAAATTGCTAAACCGACTGTTATCAGTACTAACAAAGGCATAAAAATTTTACATGTTAATTCAATACCGCGCTTTACACCCAGCATGACAATAATAGCTGTTAATCCAAGGAAAATAGCTAAGAATAGGATAGGCCATCCGGGTTGAGATATAAAGCCGGCAAAATAATCAGGATTAGCTGTTTGCATACCTTGACCGGATATAAACATATACGCAAAATGTACAACCCAACCGCCGATTACACTGTAATAGGGCAAAATTAAGATAGGTATAAATAGTGTAATAATACCGATGAATGCAAATCGTTTATCCAACTTTGTAAGCATTTAAAAACTGGTTCCAGTTTTTCGGCCAATTGCAATTTCAGTGATAGTAAGACAAAAGCCGAATGTAATTGCTAAAATAATATAGGTTAATAAAATATACCGCCGCCATATTCTGCAGCTAAATATGGAAAACGCCAAATACCCAGACCAACGGCAGAACCCGCAGCAGCTAAAATAAAACCTATTTTACTTGAAAACTGTGTGCGTTTTTTCCAACGAAGAATCCTCCTCAATCTCACTGTACTTACTGATATACAGTAGATAATTTATGAATAAAATGAAAATAATCTCTAAAACTATACCGTATATGTAAACGTTTGTCAAGGAAATTGGTGGATAATTCTACAGCATTTGCATAAAATTCTGCTTGTATCTATTTGGGCATATACAAGCAGAATATAAATCGTAATTAAATTTCTAATAGACCGGCTGCGGATAATATGGAAGTAACTAAAATTGCTACAATACATACAGGTGCAATCCATTTGGTAATCAGAATAAACATTTTTCTGAACGGAAGCGAGATGATAATTTTACTTCATCTGCCACAACGCTGGTACCGACAATAAATCCTAAGAAAATACAGGTGAACAATGCGGAAATTGGCATTAAAATACTGTTTGTGAAAAGTCCAGAAAATCTGAGATGTTCATTCCAAATATGGTAAATCCACTCCACCAGCCAAAGCCCCAAGCAGCAGCTAAACCAATTACAATAGCTGCCAAACAGGTGCCGATACAAATGGGAATACGTTTCCATCCAAATTGATCCTGAAATACGGACACTATGGTTTCCACAAAGGAAATGGCAGAAGTCAATGCTGCAAAAATACCAGAATGAAAAATTGCTCCTACGGCTTGCCCAAACGGCATGCTCATAAATACTTGGGGCATTGTGATAAATAAAAGGCTGGAACCGGAGTTTAACACATTCGTATCTCCGCCTGAAAATACAAATACGGAGGGCAGAATCATAAGACCGGATAAAATGCAATACCAGTATCGAACAGTTCAATATGGCGGACAGAAGCTTCTAGGTTTTCTTTTTTATTTAGATATGATCCATACGTAAACATAATACCCATAGCCAATGACATGGAGTAAAATAATTGCCCCAATGCTGCAATAATTGTCCCAAATGATAACTTTGAAAAATTAGGTGTAATGTAATACAGAACACCGTCCAGTGCTCCGGGTAATGTCATGACATAGATGGCGATTGCGATATTTAATACAATTAAGATAGGAAGAAAAATTTTGCTGGTTCGTTCAATTCCTTTTACACCAAACATAACAATAATGCATGAAAAAGACAAAAAAATACACAGCCAGAATACTGGCCAGAAAGGGTTGGCAGAAAAGACTGAAAAATCCGGTTTCTGCTGTTTTTCTCCTTGACCCGTTAAAACAGCATACCATAATGCATTACCCAACCGCCTGTAACGCTATAATATGGTAGCGTTAGAATAGGAACCAGCATAGTCAGCCATCCCATAAATGTAAATCGTTTATCTAACGCTTGAAATGTACCAACAATACCTCTTCCTGTTTTCGTCCCAAGGCAACTTCTGCAATCATAAGTGAAAAGCCAAATGTGATGGCGAATAATATATAGAAGAATAAAAGGTTCCTCCGCCATATTCCGCTGCCAAATAGGGAAATCTCCATATATTTCCCAGTCCTACAGCAGAGCCGGCAGCGGCTAGAATAAATCCTATTTTGCCTGAAAATTGTCGCTTTTTCCAAAACGCTCCCTCTCATTTCTTAGTATAAAATTAGATGTTTGAAGTAAATGATATATATAATGTATCAATTTGTCAATATAATTTTATCAAAATAAAACTATTTATCAATAAGTGTATAATTTTTGAATTTGTATTTACTGCTGGAGCTTTAGATATCTTTTAGTAGCATTCTCATTAATTTTCTGTTAAGAGAAGATTCAGTGCAATATTAATGTAGCCTGTTTTTGTTATTTATGCGGTCTTTATTGAAATATAGATGTAAGATCGATATAATAAAATAACCTTAAAAAGGATGGATTATATTATGTTGCATACAGAACTATTTTGTGGTTTGGAAAAAGTAATCCAGCATGCAATTCGCCAGGCTGTTTGTACACGAACAAGGTTTCACCCTGATTTAGAATTTGATGAAAAGATATGACAGCATTTCACGTGTTGGTATTTTCCGATTCTGTTCCGGTTGCGGTAGGTCGCTTTATTATGGAGGATAATGTTACCATTACTTGGGACGCATTGCAGTGTTAAAGAGCACCGGGGCAAGCAAATAGGAGCATATTTGTTATGTCAATTAGAGCAAAAACAGAAAGGCGCACAGTTTGCCATGTTGGGCGCACAGCTGCATGCAAAGGATTTTATGAAAAATGGGATATCAGCCTTTGGAGAGAGTTTGACGATTGTGGGAAAATGCATATACATATGAAAAGACGTTATAAATTGATATGATTGGTAACATATGCAGTGCCCATTATTTTGCCGTATAGACAAAATAATAGAATTGAGTTATATATTGGAATGCTATAACTTTTATGTTATAACCCCTAACAGTAGCAAAATTAAAATTTTGGCTGTTGATAGGAATGTTTTAGCAGAATTTAAAATTGCAAAAGCATTTTTTATGCTATAATAACCATATCCATGTAATAATTTTAAAGGAGATTAGGTACTATGATCGAACAAACCTATATTATGCTAAAACCTGATGCAGTTCAAAGAGGTCTAATGGGCGAAATCATCGCAAAATTGAGAGAAAAGGCTACAGATTGATTGACGCTAAAATGATGAACTTGGACGAAGCTATTTTGAAAGAGCACTATGCTCACATTGCTGACAAGCAATTCTTCCCTGAGATTGTTGAATACATGACTTCCGGTCCTGTATTTGGCATGATTGTAGAGGGTGAAAATGCAGTTCAAGGCATGAGAATTATCATGGGCGCAACTAAATTTGAAGAAGCTACTGCAGGTACTATCCGCGGTGATTTTGCTTCCAGCACCGGCGCAAACGTAATTCACGGTTCTGACTCCGTTGAAAATGCAAAATTGAAATCAAAGATTTTTCAACAAATAATTAAATGCTTGTTAAAAGAGCAACCCACGAAAGGGTTGCTCTTTGTTTTACAAATTATATTATTTTCCTTTTTCAAATATAGAAGTGTATTTAAAATATAATCTCGTATTGATTATATTTGTTTTTAAGAAAGTGAAATTATGTTTCTATTTCTAATTGAATTATATTAACCGTACCATTGAATCATAGTTTTAAGACATTAAATTCTAACACTATTCTTTCCAATACCACCATTTTAACTTTTGGGGTTCCGGATTGGGCGTTGTTGCAAAGTATACAGCTAAACGATATACATATAATACACAGCGGTCCAACTGACCTCCATGTAAGATACAATCTTGTTGATACATTTCTTCCGGATTTGCTTGTTTTAAATCTTCCACCCAATGGTAACCCAAGCGAAGTATATGTTGTTTCATGTTTGGGCCTACACCCGGAATAGCACATAAATCTGTTTTGGTGTTAGTTGCTGATACATGGATATATTCTCTTCTACGTAGTCGCAAGTCATCAGCTCTGACATAATGCAAAAGTCGGTTGCTCCTGCATTTATGATTTCTTGTGCCGTATCTTTGATATATACTCAATGGGATAAACGGGAATATTGCGTTTGTACCTTTTGATAAAAAGAGATGCCGCGGGTTTTAAATCAGCTTTACAGTCTGTTTGGAAGATATGACCTGCGATAAGATAGGTTGCCCCAAGGTTCTGCGCCAAAGCAACTTCGTTCACAGCATGAACAGATGTACCTATAACAGTAAAAGCATCAAGCTGTTTGCTTTTGTTCCAAAATAGGCAAAGGGAGATGAATGCTGTTACACCAAGGTCAAGGGCAGACTGTATATGCGTGTGAAGTATCAATTGTATTTCGTATGCTTTGCATATGGCAAGACATTGTGCGGCCAATTGCGTATATTCTTTTATCCAAATCTTTTCCCGCAAGATGATAAACTTTGGTCCTGCTTTGCAAATAGACTCGATACGCTTAAAAAGTCATCTTTACATAAGGCTCTGTTTGTAACACATATTACCATACTTATATCCTCACAAACGTATGTAGTCTGTAAACACTTCCTGCAATCCGCGGATTTTTTATATTGCGGATTTCATCTACACTGCGGGGTCAGAAATTTCAAATTGTGCGTCGCCTTTTCTTCCAGCTGGTGGCCACCCACTGGTTTTACACCTGCAGAAATTTTTGTTGCGCAGAGTCCCACTACATTATCGCGGAATCCTGCACGTTCACGGGTAGAAATATTAATGCCTGCAAAAGGAAGTAATATGCGGTATGCCAACATAATTTGGAGTAACTGTGTTTCGTGAACATCGTTGGGATTGTTTCGCTGTTATTAATGTAAGGTCGCAGTCTGGGAACAAAAGCTGATTTCTGCATGAGGATATTTCTGCTGTAAAACTTGGCATGTAGTCCGTTGCAAGCGCATCATTTCTAAAATCATGCAGTCCTAACAGTGCGCCTATCCCTACGCCGCATTCCACCCATAAGAGTTCCTGTGCATTAAATCGATAAAGAAATCTCTTTGGACCTTTCAAATGCACTTCTTTATAAAAATGGGATCATATGTTTCTTGATAAACACTGACAAAGTCGGCGCCTTTTTCATGTAGAAAGGCGTACTCATCAGAATTCAGAGGATAAATTTCCAGACCTATGGTAGTAAAATATTCTTTTGCCAATTCTACTGCCTGTCCAATGTAATCAAGATTGGATTGATGGCGTGATTCGCCTGTTAAAATTAAATTTCTTCCAGACCTGTTTCGGCAATCGCCTTAAATTCTGATTCAATTTCTCCATAGAAAGTTTGCCGCGATGAATTTTATTTTTGCAGTTAAATCCACAGTAAACACATTCGTTGACGCAATAATTGGCAATATACAGCGGGGTATATAAGCCTACGTTATTGCCAAATTATTGCACAAGTCAACCGTTTTGCTTTTATTGCCATTTGTTCTAACAATGGTTGCTGCGGGCGAGTAAAGCTGCAAAATCTAAAGCAGACAGTTGTTCTTTTGTAATGCGTTTTGAACATCTGCGGAGGTAAATGTGGAAAAATCAAATTGATGATAGTAGGAAAGCGTCCGTTCCATGATATCACTGTCGATACGTTCCATATGTTCCAGCTCTGTTTTGAGATTCCATCTATCATAGTAGCAGTATTCATACATTATTTCCTGCCTTTCTGTGTTCCGTTAATCTTCTAAAAATCCGGTCAAAGGGGCTTCACCTGTAAAGTCCAGCACGCGTCAAGTCCTGCAAGATAAGCCAGTCGTCCTGATTCAATGGCCAGTTTAAATGCTTTTGCCATTATTCCCCATCTTTGCAGTTGCAACTGCGGTGTTTGCCATCACTGCGTCAACGCCTAGTTCCATGGCTTCGCATGCCTGTGACGGTGCGCCGATTCCAGCATCTACAATGACGGGAAGGTTTATTTCGTTTACAATCATTTTGATAAATTCCCGTGATACCAACCCTTTGTTGCTTCCGATAGGTGCTGCCAGAGGCATGACTGCTGCTGCACCTGCATCCACTAGTGCTCTGGCTGTGATTAAATCAGGGCACATATAAGGCATCACGATGAACCCCTCTTTTGCCAAAATTTCCAGTGGCTTTTACGGTTTCATAGTTGTCTGGCATTAAATATTTGCTGTCGTGGATGACTTCTATTTTTATAAAATCACCACAGCCCAGTTCGCGGGAAAGTCGGGCAATGCGTACGGCTCTGCATTGCGAGCCCTGATGTGTGGGTAAAGAGTAATGCCTTTTGGGAGATAATCCAAAATATTTCCTTCTCCGCCGGTATTAGCACGGCGCAAAGCAAGTGTGATGATTTCTGCCCCGCTGTTTTCAATGACTCCGGCATTTTTTCAAGAGAATATTTTCCTGACCCTAAGATAAAGCGGGAATGAAATTCATGGCCGCCGATGATTAATGTATCTTTCATTTTGTTAAACCTCTTCTATTCCTAAAATTAAGCGAAGAACCATATTGGCCTGATGAGCAGCGCATACAGTTACACGCGGTGCCATTAACCCGTTGCCCACTTCAGCGGCGCTGCCGTCTCCGCACATATATAAATGTTTTATTTTCCTTACTGTTTGAATGGTGGAAGAACCGTATCCTGCCATGCCGGAACCACATACCAATTTTGTTTTGGGACTTTGTTCCAGAAGAGTATTGACTAAAATTGCTTTGGAAATGGGTTATCAAATGCTTCACAAACAATAGGGTATTCTGCAAAAGTGAATGTGCATTTTCTTTCGTTACACGGATTTGCTTTGTTTTACCTTGATAAAGGATTGATTTGCTCAATTTGTTGTTTTAGTGCTTCTGTTTTGGGCAATCCCAAATGAGAAATATAATTTGACGGTTGAGATTGCTGGGTTCCACAACATCAAAATCTACTAAAACAGAGTGCCTACACCTGTGCGAGCAAGTAAAATTGCAATGTTGGACCCAAGTCCGCCCAGACCTGCAATTGCCACCTTTGCCTCTTTTACCTTGTTATGGACATTCGAGTATGCCGTGCGCACATCATGCTTTCTAATTCGTCTTGGGAAGGCATTTTTCCTTTTTGAATCAGAGTTACCAAATCTCCTCTTTGATATCGAGATTTTCTGATACCTGAAATCCATTTAAGATGGTAACGTCTGATGAAATTTGCAACTCTTCTTTTAACTCTAATAGTGTAGAAGCGTTAGTAGTATATGATTTTCCGTTTACAATTAGTTTCATATCAGCCACCGCCTACAAAACTTACGACCCAGTATATCGCCATTGGTCACAGTTACTTGGTCATACGTTACTTTTGGAATAATAGCGCCGTTTATTTCTACTGCAATCCGTTGTGTTTGAAGCCATATTCATTCAGTAAGTCCATTAAAATAACCGGTTGTTCCAAATGATAGATTGTTCCGTTTAATTTCATAAAAGAACCTCCTGTTCTATCGCAAGAAAAAAAAAACCGAACCCTTGTAAAGAGTTCGGTTTTGAAGTTCAGTATCTGTTGTAAAATTGAACTGGAAATACATAAAGAAACTCCCTACGCCGGTATGAACCGCACAGGTTCCATGAGTAAGAGGACACCACCTCACTCTCAGCCAATTTCATTGACTCCCCAGTTCTTATATTAAATTTTTATATGATATTTTTATTATAGAACTGTAAAATAGATTGTCAAGTAGAAGGTTAAAGACAATCTGCTTTTAAAAATCTTCATAGCCAAATTGTTTGATGATTTGCAGTCCGTTTTCCTGAGAATATAAAGCAATAGATGGCAGGTTCATTCCATTAAATGTATTGTTTTACCTGGTATAGTAGCCATCGCAGAAGACCAACTTGTCTCCTTCTTTAAAGGTGCATCAAAGGAATAATCTCCTATGATATCACCGGCAAGGCAAGTAGGGCCCCAAACGATACGTATATGACTTTTCGTTGGGTAAACCTGCTCAATGATATTAGGACGATATGGCATTTCCAAACATCAGGCATATGACAGGCAGCAAGAAGTATCTAAAATAGCTAGGTGCATTCCGTTTTCAATGGTATCCAAAACAGTAGATACCAAATGCCTATTCAGAGCAATTGCTTCTCCCGGTTCTAAATACTTGAACACCGTAGGTATCTTGTGCAAAATTGGATGCAGCAGAATCAGAGTTTCTATATCGTAATCGGGGCGTGTAATGTGGTGGCCAGCCTCGAAGTTGAGCCACTTCATTTGTTTGATGTAGGAACCAAAGGTATCATCCACAACTTTTAAAGTACGCTCAGGGTATCGGAATTTCGCACATGGTATGAAAATGAAGCCCGTCAATACCGTCTAATTGGTCAGGGTTGAAATTGTTCCGGTGTAATACCGAGACGGGAACCTGTAAAGCAAGGGATTGTAAATATCTGTGTCGATTTCAGAATATTTTGGGTTTAAACGTAAGCCGCATTCGATTTGTTTTCCGCTGTTTTACTTTATCTTTGAATTTGTTCCATTGGTGAAATGAATTAAATACAATATGGTCCGGAGTAACGAATCACATCATCTATTTCATGTCTGCAAAAGCTGGGGCATATGTGTGGACTTCTTTTCCCATCTCTTCATATCCCAAACGGGCTTCCATAACACCGCTGGAAGTAACGCCGTCCAGATATTTGGCTTAGCGGATAAACGGAAAACATAGAGGCTTTTTGTAGAATTTTACATCCTGTTCGTTCTTTCACAGAGGCGAGTAGTTCCAAATTTTTGATTAATAGTCGCTGATCCACCAAATAGGAGAGTGGGGCAGCGTTGAAATATCTATATCCATCATTTTGTTTCCTCATCAAATTTGTTTCAAAGTGAAAGGCTGCAGTATATACGTACCATACGAAATTCTGCAGTCTTTATATCATGTATTGTCTTGACAGTTTCATTGCTTTACAACTGTAGTATCAATGTCGCAATATTCTCATAGCAGTATCAAAATGGATTTAGGATACGGTACGACTCATTTTAATTGCAAATTGGATATTTACAGCCGATGTGATAAACAACACTGTCAATGGATTAGTCAATTAAGGTTGGGTTAAAATCTTCCACCCAAGGCAATCCGATTTATTTAATGCTTCCATAAACGGATCCGGATCAAATTCTTCGACATTATAAACACCTGGTTTATTCCATTTACCTGTAAGCACTTCATGGGCAATCATAGCAGGAACACCTGTTGTGTAAGAAATTGCTTGTGAACCAACCTCTGCATAACATGCTTGATGATCGCAAACATTATATACATAGTATTTTTTTCTCTTGTCCGTCTTTGATACCGGTAAAATACAACCGATATTGGTTTTACCTTTTGTTCTTGGACCGAGAGATGCGGGTCAGGTAAAACTGCTTTAAAATTGCAGAGGTACAATTTGTTTGCCCTCAAATTCAATAGGTTCAATGGAAGTCATACCAACATTTTCAAGCACTTTTAAATGTGTCAGGTAGCTTTCAGAGAATGTCATCCAGAAACGAATTCGTTTGATGCCTTTGATATTCAATGCCAAAGATTCCATTTCCTCATGATGAAGCAAATAGATGTCTTTCGGTCCAATTTTGGAAGGTCATAGACGCGTTTGATTTGACATTGGCTTTCAATGAATTTGCCGTTTTCAAAATAGCTACCGTTTGCAGTAACTTCACGAATATTAATTTCAGGGTTAAAGTTTGTTGCAAAAGGATAGCCGTGATCTCCGGCATTGGCATCTACGATATCAATGGTGTGAATTTCATCAAAATAATGTTTTTGTGCATATGCGGAGAAGACACCTGTAACACCTGGGTCAAATCCACTGCCTAAAATAGCGGTAATACCGGCATCTTCAAATTTTTCTTATAAGCCCATTGCCATTTTATATTCAAATTTTGCGGTATCAAGCGGCTCATAGTTTGCGGTATCCAAATAGTGTACTTTCGTTGCAAGGCAAGCATCCATAATGGTTAAGTCTTGATATGGCAATGCAACATTGATTACAATATCCGGTTTTAAATTTTTCGATTAATGCAATTAGTTCATCTGTATTATCCGCATCTACTTGTGCTGTGGTTACTTTTGTTTTACCGCCGTCTAATTTTTTCTTTAAAGCGTCACATTTAGATAATGTACGACTGGCAATGCAGTTCCTGGAATACTTCCGAATTTTGGCAACATTGTATGTGCTACTACGCCGGCAACGCCCGGCGCAATCATCAAAGCTTTTCCCATAATTTTAGTACTCTTATATATTATTTTATCGTTCCATATCATGGCAACTATTATATAAAACAATGGTATTTATCAGGCAATAGCAGATTTTTAAGTTTTTAAATATTGCCGTAAAATATCATTTTGTTTATGTTTTATTTTATGAAATGCTTTT
>SCPP01000159.1_pt1 | contig 65122 bp, 89 predicted proteins | sample 6106811 | NCBI WGS metagenome assembly SCPP01 (sample SAMN10720449, study PRJNA508395) | human gut metagenome | isolation source: Participant 2 stool, 15 month | host: Homo sapiens | collected 2018
TAAAAAATAGCTGATGTACAAAGAGATTATTAATACATCACACAAATTATCAACAAAGAAATACAACAAAGATATGGGAAATCCAAAAGCATTTTTAACTATACCGCGTCAGGAAGCGGGCTACCGTCCCATCCACGACCGGATATCAGATTATAGCGAGGTAGAACAGACTCTGAACAGCCGTGACCGGAAACTTCAAGCCTCACGCTGCATGGACTGCGGCGTTCCCTTCTGCCACTGGGCTTGTCCGCTGGGCAACAAGCAGCCCGAATTTCAAGATGCCCTCTACAAAGGCAAATGGGAGGAAGCCTACAAGATATTGAACGAAACCAACGATTTTCCTGAGTTCACCGGCCGCATCTGCCCCGCCCTCTGCGAAAAGAGTTGCGTGCTGAAACTGAGCATGGACTCTCCCGTCACCATCCGCGAGAACGAAGCGGCCATTGCCGAAGCAGCCTTCCGCGAAGGTTACATCAAGCCCCGGAACATTGAACGCAACGGACGGAAAGTAGCCATTATCGGCGCCGGGCCCGCCGTACTGGCCGCCGCCAACCAGCTCAACGGAAAAGGGTAGACAGTGACCGTCTTCGACAAGAATGAGGCTCCCGGCGGCCTGCTACGTTACCCCAACTTCAAGCTGCACAAGCCCATCATCGACCGCCGTATCCGGGTGATGGAAGAAGCATCCACTTCAAAATGAACAACGATGTGGATGTGCGGCAACTCCCCGAAGGTTTTGACGCCTACTGCATCTGCACCGGAGCTCCGACCGCCCGTGACCTCCCCTGTCCCCGGACGCGAACTGAAAGGCATCCACCCGGCACTGGACATGCTGGCGCAACAAAACCGTATCCTTGCCGGCATGACGTTCCCGAAAGAACAACTGGTTACTGCCAAAGGGAAAAAAGTACTGGTCATCGGCGGAGGGGATACCGGCAGCGACTGCATAGGGACCAGCAACCGGCAAGGTGCCCTAAGCGTCACCCAAATAGAAATCATGCCCCAGCCGCCCGTAGGACAGAATCCTGCCACTCCATGGCCTCAATTCCCCGTCGTACTGAAAACCACCTCTTCTCACGAAGAAGGGTGCAGCCGCCTATGGTCTCTCGCCACCCGTAAGTTTTTAGGCAAAAACGGTAAAGTGTGCGGTGTGGAAGTGGAACAGGTGGAATGGACTCCCGATCCCGACGGCGGCCGCCCTGTCATGAAGCCCACCGGTGGAAGTGATTGAAGCCGACCTGGTTCTTCTGGCAATGGGATTCCTAAAGCCCGAACATCCCCAATTCGCCGAAAACGTATTCGTAGCCGGCGATGCAGCAAGCGGAGCCAGCCTGGTGGTACGCGCCATTGCCAGCGGACGGAAAGCGGCAACGGACATAGACAGTTATCTCAATAAATAAATCAACAAATACAATTATGTGTGGAATCGTAGGAATATTCAAGATAAAGCAACAAACGCAGGAACTGCGTCAGAAGGCATTGAAAATGTCACAAAAGCTCCGCCACCGCGGGCCGGACTGGAGCGGCATCTACGTAGGCGACTCTGCCATCCTGGCCCATGAACGCCTCTCCATCGTAGACCCTCAAAGCGGAGGGCAACCCCTATATAGTCCCGACCGGAAACAAATCCTCGCCGTGAACGGAGAAATCTACAACCATCGGGATGTTCGTGCAAAGTACGCCGGAAAATATGATTTCCAAACCGGAAGCGACTGCGAAGTCATCCTTGCCCTTTACCGTGACAAAGGTATTCACTTCCTCGAAAACCTGAACGGCATCTTCGCCTTCGCCCTTTTGATGAGGAGAGACGATTTCCTCATTGCCCGCGACCCCATCGGAGTCATACCTTTATATATAGGTAAGGATAAGGACGGCAAAATATACTGCGCCAGCGAGTTGAAAGCCCTCGAAGGGTTCTGTGATGAATACGACCCCTTCCCGGCCATTACTATTGGGGAAAGAAGGCAAGATGACCCGCTGGTACGTCCGCGACTGGTTTGAATACGAAGCCGTGAAAACAACAATGCCTATTCCTGGACATACACGACGGACTGGAAGAGGCCGTTAAACGCCAACTGATGAGTGATGTGCCCTACAGCGTACTTCTTTCCGGCGGTCTGGACAGTTCCGTCATCTCTGCCATTGCCAAAAATATGCAGGCAAACGGGTAGAAACCGACAATAAAAAAGATGCCTGGTGGCCTCAGCTCCATTCCTTTGCTATCGGTCTGGAAGGTGCGCCCGACCTGATAAAAGCCCGCGAAGTGGCCCGCTTTATCGGAACCGTGCATCATGAAATCCACTATACCATCCAAGAAGGATTGGACGCTATCCGCGACGTCATTTACTACATCGAGACTTACGATGTCACCACCGTTCGTGCCTCTACCCCGATGTATTTGCTGGCACGCGTCATTAAAAGCATGGGAATCAAAATGGTGCTGAGTGGTGAAGGGGCTGATGAAGTGTTCGGCGGCTATCTCTATTTCCACAAAGCCCCTACAGCCCAAGCCTTTCATGAAGACCGTGCGTAAACTAGGCAAGCTCCACCTCTATGACTGCCTCCGTGCCAATAAATCCCTCGCAGCATGGGGTGGAAGGCCGAGTGCCTTTCCTGGACAAAGATTTTCTGGACATAGCCATGCGCCTCAATCCCGAGGCAAAGATGCCCCGGAAGCACCATTGAAAATCGTCCGCAAAGCCTTTGCAGACATGTTGCCCGACAGTGTAGCATGGCGACAGAAAGAGCAGTTCAGCGACGGCGTGGGCTATAGTTGGATTGATACACTGAAAGCCCTTACCGCCGAAGCCGTCAGTGACGAGCAAATGGCGCACGCAGCCGAACGGTTTCCTATCAATACGCCGCAAAACAAGGAAGAATACTACTATCGCAGCATCTTCCAGGAGCACTTTCCCAGTGAAAGCGCAGCCCGCAGCGTGCCAAGCGTGCAGTGTGGCATGTTCTACAGCCGAAGCCCTTGCGTGGGACGCCGCCTTCAAGAACATGAACGAACCAAGCGGACGGGCCGTGAAGGGAGTGCACGAAGAAGCATATGATTCATAATATGGCAACGTGAGTCTGATTCCAACAATTTCATGCATATCTTTACCGCTTCTCTTACAGCATGTATTCAAAGAAGAGATGCTTTGCACCCGAAATCTTGCGGTTGCCTTCGAAAGAGGAAGGCTGCGCGGTGCTTTTGCCAACGTTTTCGAAATAGAGTGGAAAAAACAGCCCTTTCCATGCCGGGTATCAGAAAAAAATGATGTAACTTTGTATAGCTATAAAAAAGAGAAGAAGATGAAAACAAAAAAAGCGCCTCAAATCCCTTACGGCATCTCGGACTTTGTGCGGATGCGGACTGAAAATTATTATGTGGACAAGACCATGTATTTACCCCTGATTGAAGATACAGCCAGCTATATCTTTATGATACGTCCGCGCCGTTTCGGAAAAAGCCTTTTCCTAAGCATAATGAAAGCCTACTATGACATTTTGCAAAAAGACCGTTTCGAAAGTTATTCAGCGGACTATGAATAGGTAAGAATTCCACCGACCAGCGCAACCGTTTCCAGATGATTTATTTTGATTTCTCAAAGGCAGGGGTTTCATTGGAAAGACTGGAAAAATGTTTTGAGACTTATTGCAATGTTGTCCTCTACCTGTTCATAAAGGATTACGCTTCTTTTTATTATGATAATTTTGAAGAAAAGTGCTGTATCTGGCTCAAGGAACCACGTTACATAAAGTCCTGATACAGTTCAAAGGATGGGAAGTGGTGAGAAGTGAAAAAGATACACATTAAAAACACAATTAACAGATAAAATAATGAAAACACCTTTTATTCCTAAATTGATTCTCCTTTTTATCCTATTTTTTCTTTATTCTGCTGGATATGCACAACAACGGGATTCAGTAACCATACGCGGACAAGTAACAGATTATAACGGACAACCCATTGACAGTTGTTCCATCTTTTGGCAGAGCCCCTCTTTTGATGACATTAAACAAGCCATCACTGACAAAAACGGATACTACACCACCCGTATTCCTAAAGGAAAGTATCAAAGTATGGGAGCTATCAATATGTCTACCTACCCACATACCGTAAAACCCGGACTAGCGGAAAAAGACCAACGTCTCGAATTTTGGGCATGGAATTTCATTGCCGATCGTGATACCACTCTCAACATTCGCTATCATCGTATGGAAGTCTATGGACTACGTATTTTCCACATCCCTGGAGGCATGCCCACCTATCAGATATATGTTCGACCCATGAGTCCCCGCACCCTGCAATGGCAAAAGAAAAATCTCCTCACTTGTACATGCACAGGATCTTAGCAAGATTGAGCAAACAGGTTTAAGCAAACAAGCCAAAGGCGTTTTGCTGGCACCATCGGCTGACAAATTAAAAGCTATCGTTTGGATAGATGGAGAAGAAGTACCTGTTCTGATGAAACAAGAGATAAAAGAGTACTTCGATGCTACTGAATACGGTAATGCCTATCTGCTGACCGTGGATATGCCCAAACACCAGAAAAATATTCTCCCCTACCGAATATTTAAAGTAGAGTTAACTGATTTAGAGAATGGTGACCGTGGAGAAGGGCTTTATTATATGGAAAAAGAGAACTATATAAAATAAAAAGAAGCGGTATTCTACCGCTTCTTGAGCCGAAACCGGGAATCTAACAAATTATTTATAATCAACTGATTAAGCGTTGTTTATTGCCATTGGTATCACATAGTAAAAATATTCAACACGCCTCTAAGCCCTGTAGAGGGCTTTTTCTATGTTTTGTGATACCGACAAATTCCGTTTTAAGTTAAAAAATCCACCTATTTTTAACAAGATTGTATAGCGTATCATATTACTTTTTCATACAGTTTACCATTGATTGTTAGATAGGAGTTAAAACATAATGTTTTGCTTAGAATATTAGATTAATGACGTTATTCTATAATTTCTCCCAAATCAATATCAACGATAATTTTTTCGTCTGTAGTGGTATTGTCATAAAATATAATTTTTAACGAAATGACCATTTTATTTCCACTAGTAGATATGTTTGTATAATTGAGTTTAGAAGGCTTTTTATATTTATGATTGATATAGCTATGTAGATTTATATCTGTTCTTCCTTTGTCAAGGTCAAATATTGACATACCGTCATAAGAAGTCCTCCCGTCATCCCAATCGACTAGCACATATTTTCTTCCCAAAATAGCGTCAGGACTACCAAACCCAGCTAGATGTATATGGTTATTTTCTTCTATTATATTTCCGCTCTTGTCAATAATAAAATATCCGTTATTTTTCCCTATTATAATAGAATCCCCATATCTTATAGCTGCATTTTCGTAATCGTAATTATATGCTCCGTCATTACATATATATTTAGTAGATATAAGATCCCCATTCAGATTATAAATGGCAATACACTCGGCTGAGCATTTTAACATCATTGAAATATTAACAAAACCAGACCATTTACACAATAATAAATTATCATTGTCAAAAAAAGGATATCCTGAAGATGGCTCAAAAGCTACTGTTTTGTATTCTCCATATCCTAAATATATATCTACTGGATCAGGAATTATCATATCTTTCTCCCATATAATCTTATTATCACTTCTTCTTTCTTTTACCAGCCGCTTTTTAGATTCATTATTTATTGATGCATAATATATATGCGTTGAATCTTGGGCTAATAATTTCCATTCATTAGTTGTTAAATAATCATCTACGGGAATGTTATCTTCGTTATTACTACAACTAGATATTACTCCAATAAGTAATAAAGATATTAGCAATACTTTTTCCATAATATCTATTTTTTATTAAGACTAATCGTCTTATGTATATTATTCTTTTCTGGCTCTATTTTATTGCATGTAATTAGATTTAACTCAACTCCGAAAAGAAGTCTTTCTAATCTATCATGTTGGTTGTTCATCTTAATGGCAATGTCTTCTAATTTGTGTATTATATCATTGTTCATATCTAAGGTTTTTAATCTCCTTAAAAAACATGATAAGATGTTCATTTGTTTAGCTTACATTTGGTTTTTCTAACTGTTCTTTCAAATCGGTGTTTTCATTTTTAAGCACTTCGATAACATTTAGTAAGTCATCCATACGTGTTTGGTATGTTTCTATTACTTTTATAAGGACTTCGATAGTCCTTTTGCTGTCTATTTGTTCTCCATGTAAATCTATGTTAATATTTTTTGTTTCAATTTGATGTGGTGCGGATGTTTTATTCGTTTTTGATTCTAAATCAAGTGATGTGGGCTGAGATTTAAGCATCTCACCTTCACCACGGAGTAGCCATTCCGAAGAAACAAGCGGTTCAGCTTCCAAAATTTTATATAATGTTGAATATTTTGGCTCTGCTCCTCTTAGGATATCATTAAGTGATGTCTGTGCGATACCTATCTTTTCTGCAAAAGATCTTTTACTTTTATATCCGAATTGAGATATTATTTGAGTAATTCTTTCATTTACAGTTGTTTTCATAATATATTATTTAAAATGTTTCTAAATAACGGTTTAGCTTATATTTTTTAGCGGTTTAATTTGCAACTGAAAGTTAAACCGCTTACTTTTGCAATGTGAAAACGAACTGAATACAGTTTTATTTCGCAACGGCAATAATTAATATACAAATATATGAATAAAATAGGAAGAACCAAAGAAATCCCACGGATAATCGTTCCACAAGGTGCACAGAAACACATCGCATCTCATTTCGGGGTTAGCGGTGAAACAGTACGCAGAGCATTAAAGTACATTATCAACACTGAACTTGCAGTAAGAATAAGGGAAGAGGCGATAAAGAATTATGGTGGTGCAGAATCCATTATCAGAGTGAAAATATAAATATTCAAAGGTTATGATGACAAGAACAGAAATGAATATGCTCACGGAAAGATTTGCAGAAGTGACGGGAAAACAGAATGATTCTGTAATGAATTCTGCTAGATGCGCAGAATATCTAGGAATATCTCAAGGGGCTTTAAGAAAACGCGTTCATGATGGTACTATCCCATATACTAAAAAGGGCAAACTGTTGTATTTCTCTAAACAAGATGTAAATAAATACTTATTAGATAAATAAAAAATGAGCAAAGCAACCGATTTTATAAATAATAAATGCTACCAGCTTGGTAATCCGGTAGAACCGTTGATTTTTAAAGCTGACGCGCTGGAAGCTATTAGTATTGCATGCAAGGAGATAGAAGAAAGAACTGTGATAGTGTACCGGCAGTTATGTCCTTGTTTTCAAAGGGGGAAATGTAAGCATTATCCTCACAACCAAAAACAAGGTAGTCAAATATGTGATATGGAATGTGATCGTATAAGTTATCTAAAGAAACAATTGGCTTGTATTTCAGCAGACAAATAAATATATCCCCTCCCGTAAGATTCGGGGTAACAACCGGTTTAAGCCGTTGAGGGGAACTGTTCAAAGTTCTTTCACACATTGTAAATGTTTATATGGTGTAACTCATAAGCCATATAATGCAGACAAACGGACTGATTATAGGAGTCAATACCAGCAGGGATGCCGTGACGTATTGAGGGTCTATAATAATTGATTGAACATACTTTCGGTGCACCGATTTGTCCTTAGTGCATTAAGTAAACTTGGTTGGGCACAAGTACCGCCGGAAGGTCTAATATATCCCCTCCCGTAAGATTCGGGGTAACAACCGGTTTAAGCCGTTGAGGGGAACAATATAAAAATGCATATTATGAAAACAGCTAATTTTATCCTGTCTATATTTGCCGCACTATGTTCTTTAGGAATGATTTATGGTGCGATAGTTACGGAAAGCCCTATAAAATCCGTATCGGTGATTATATTTTCCATTATCTCATTATTGTGTGTGAGATTGGTGGTAATGACATACAGAGAGTTAAAGGAATATGAATGATTTTTTCATCTAGTTTTTTTGTTATTTTCATAAAGTTTTTGCTGTCTGTCCGTGCCGGTATGTGAATATAGGTACGGAATTTCACCGTCCATGGTTGGTACTGTCTAAGGTAATAAACATAAATAATTATCTGTTCTAATCTCTACTTTCATTTAACGGATAGTATGGCGGTCCGATTCCGCTGACGGTGGCTGTAAGTTATCATAAGTGATAGATTAAGTCGTTTAGGTTTTGCTCCTGTAGTCTGTGAAGATAGCAGGAGTTTTTTAATTGGAAACAAGTTAAGTTATGGATATAAATATAATAAAGGAGAAAGCCAGAGAGTATGCAAATGGCATACATGGAATTACGCACAAAAGAACAGCATCAGTGGATTTTGAAAAAGGTGCTCAATTTGTTTTGGAATCCATGAAATGGAGGAATGCAGAAAAAGATCCTCCACCATTAGACACAAGAGTGTTTGTAAAGAGTTCCGGGAAATTTGTGAATACCGGGATGTTGGTATTCGATAGTGAGCATAAGAAGAACATTTGGATATGTGGAAATACTAACCGGGCATGGGACATTGATTTTTGGAAACCATTGCCACAATAATTAGATAAACTTAAAATAAATGGTTATGAAGAAAGGTGATAAAGTACGTGAGATAGGTGATACGTTGACAGGTACAATAGTTTATATCGCTAACGGATATGCTGATGTCAAATATCCTAATATGAAAGGTGTATGCTCATTGCCGATCCAATTTCTTGAAAAGGTATGAGAACTATAAGCCAGATAAGCGATGAATTGGAAAAGCTTTATTCAGAGCTTGATATAGTCCAGTCAATGAGTGAGGAATCGGTAAGGCTCACATTCAATGCTGAATGTAAGGGCAAGTATATATCCTTGCTTAATGAAGAAATCGATTCTCTAGAAAACGAACTTGAAGAAGTGGAAAGATATCATGGCAGGAAGCGGAACTTTGTAAGGACTGCGGACCTGCCTTTTTTGTGTTGGTAAAAGCGAACATTTTAAAATTTAAATATTATGCCTATAGTTAAGAAAAATGATGTTTTACCGGAGCGTCCTGTAATTATTGTATTATATGGAGTACCCGGAAGTGGGAAAACCTCAGTAGCTACAACAGCGGATAATCCTTTATTGATAGATTGCGACAGGGGGGCAGACCGCGCAGTACAACGTTGTGATACCATAATGGCTAAATGTTGGAAAGATATTGATTCAGAACGTGAATCTATGAAAGATTACAAAACAATAGTTGTCGATACAGCCAAATCAATGATAGACGATTATCTGAGTCAATATGCTATTGACAATAATTATAAATTGAAAACGAATACTTTAAAACGGTTTGGGCAGATGGGCGAGGACTTTAAAGAGTTCGTCAACTTTCTTCGCTCGAATGGTTCTGACATTGTTTTTATATGCCATGACAAGGAAACGGCAGACGGTGATGTGATAAAGCACTCTCCGGATTGCACAGGGCAATCAAAAGACCTGCTTGTCAGGATAGCTGACCAAGTTGGATATGTATTCATACAAAATGGGAAGCGTTCTATTTCATTTGCACCGTTGGATAATTTTGTAGGCAAAAATGTAGCAGGACTTGGAACTGTGGTAATACCTGATTATGGAACAACCGAGTTTGATACATGTATGTCTGACATTATATCGAAAGTGAAGATATCAATTCAAGGAAAAGGAGAAGCACAAGCAAAAGCTAATGAACAGCTTGCGGCAATACGTGAACAGCTTGCCGCCGCAATGACCGATGAAGATATTCTTGCCTTGATGGAGGCTACAAAACTATTACCTAAAATTATGCGAGTACCCTTCTTTTCTGAGATGCAGAAGAGTCTTGCAGCAAAAGGATTCACTTTCGATCAAGATAAAAAGTTATTCGTGAAAGTATGATACCGCTAATTCGCGTAACAATTTTAGAAGCATTCCGAAAGTACATAGAGCAAAGCGATTATGCCAACTATGAGATAACGGAGCAATCCGTTATTGACAGTATAACAGGCAAGTTCACGGGTAATGTGTATACAAAAATTGGACAGGCATTTCATAAAATAGTGGAAGAAGGTACACCGAAATGTGATAAAGTAGATGCAGGAGAACGTACCTTCCTCCATTATAATAAAGAACAAAAAGAGCCTGTTCCTTGTGGTAGATCCTTTGACATTGAAGGTGATAAAGTGATTATGGATATTGCACAATGCAAGACCGCGCTTTCCTATCGTAACGAATACCCGAATGCTTTTCATGAGATAAGACTGTATAAGGATTTTGGAGATGCTATTATAACAGGATGTGCCGATATGGTGAATGGTGTGGAGATCAGGGACATTAAGACTAAATATTCTTATCCTACCGATGCCGATTACATCAATTCTTGCCAATGGCGATTTTATCTCCAGCTATTCAATTTAGACGTGTTTCACTTTGACTTGTTCATCTTTGAAGGATACGACAAAGATAAGCATGGATATGATGTCAGAGGACTTCCATTGAAACGCTATGAGCCTGCTATTACATGTTATCGTTATGATGGTATGGAGCAGGATAATATGAATCTATTACACTCTTTTTTAGAGTGGGTAGAATACAGAGATTTAACCAAGTATTTATTAAAAGAAAAAATAGAAAATTAATTATGGCAATTTTAAGTGGTTCTATCTGTCTCTCTGATATACCTCGTGAGCAGATGAAGAAAATTAAGTGTAAAGATGGAGTTGAAAGAATCTATGTGAATGTGGCTGTTATCGAGCGCAGAGAGAAATCCCAGTTTGGGCATACGCATTTCATCACTTGTTCCCCTAAAAAGGAGGAACGGGTAGAAGGAAGGAACTATATCTGCGGGGACCTCAAAGAGTTTATACCTCAGAATACATCACCCACCCCAGAGGATATAAATAATGCTCCTAGCGTGTCGGATAATGATCTAGATTTGCCCTTCTGATGAAGTACGATGGCTCTAATCCTCTCCACGTCCAGCAGGCAAGAGCGAAGCTGGAGAAGTTGATAAAGGAACAGAAGGTGTTTGAATTGACGGAAAAGAAACCGCAAAGATCTTTAAATCAGAACAAATACCTTCATGTCTGCCTTGCTTATTTCGGTTGCCAAATCGGTGAAACGATGGAATATGTAAAGCGGAACTATTACAAGATTCTCTGCAACAAAGACACTTTCGTCCGTGAGAGAGAAGACAAGTTTTTGGGTCGGATAAAGTATCTACGAAGTTCTTCTGATCTTGACAGCGCGGAGATGAGCCTAACTATTGAGCGGTTTCGGAATTTTTCGAGTGCCCAATGTGGCATATATATCCCATCTCCAGACGAAGAACGTTTGATTCAGTTGATGGAGATAGAGGTCGAACAAAACAAATTTCATATCTGAAACAATGATTATACGAATTAGTGCCTTTATCATTATGGCAATATCTTTCTTGATATTGTTTTATAAGAATGACAGTGATAATTATATGGCTATCCTGTTACAAATAATAGTATGGCTGATGTTGATATATGCTGAACTTTGCGATATAGAATCGCTCCTTTAGGTTATTATCATGAAACTTACTTTGACAAAACAAGAAGTGCTTCTCATCCAGTTACTTCTTCATATTTATAAAAACGAGTTGCCCGATGACGGAACAGAGAAGCATGGACGTTTTGTCGGGAAGCTGTACAAGAAAATCAAAAGACAAGTTATTAATCAATTAAAGCAATAAAATTATGGAATCGAATATTTCGCGCGATCATATTGCGCTTGAAGCAATGAAGTGCATAATGATGACAGCAAAACGCAGAAGAACTTTATGGAACAGAATTGTAACATTGTTTTTCCCATCCAAAGAAGTTAGTATTACAAACTACTACTATAAAGGACAGGCTAAATCAGCTTACCAAATAGCTGATGCAATGATTAAGGAACGTAACAAGACAAAGGAGGAATGATATGTATTACGAGGTAAAGTTAAAGGTGATGAAACCTAACAAGGACGGTCTTGAAAAAGTAAAAGAACACTTCATTACAGACTGCTCACTTTTTGCAGAAGCGGAAGCCAAAGGGCTTGAACAGTACGCATCCGATAATATGGAATCTGATGTCTTCTCCATTTCACGTTCAAACATCATTGAGATAATCAACGAAAAGACAGAAGACAAGCCATTCTTCAAGGCTACCATTGTAGATACTCAGATTGATGAGAACGGCAATGAGAAAGAATTGAAATACTATAATTTGGTTTGCGCAAAGGATTTAAAGGAGGCAAACACTTTGATGGAACAACACCTTTCACAAGGTTTGTCTGATATGAGATTGGATGCGATTGTTAAAACCAAAATAATTGATTTGATTTAGTTATGGAAGAGTTTATTTCAGATTGGTTCATTCCGATGGATTTCGGTAATGATATGCCGGGCGAAGAACCTAACGGTGAGGATAATTTTAGATTTATTTTCTTATAAACTTTATGCCTGCTCGGTCTGTGAAGATAGAGTTGGCGAACATGGGATAAAATGGTCATAGGGTGCTAAGACTAATGAATGGAAATTTCAAGTGTACATAGAAATGGAAGTCATCAAGACCGTAGCTGAGAGTAATACATTTGTTGAGTAGTTTAAAGATCGTAGGATAGCCAATCTACGGACGAAAGCGAGAAATCAGACGATACTTGTGTAGGTTCGACTCCTGCTTATCCCTCATAAATGTGAGCCACACATCAATGGCAAGGGTTAGTAAATAATGGTTGTGCCCCGGAGAATACGCTTCGGGGCTTTAATTAAAAGAATAACATGGAAACAAAAGAAATTACTAAGACTGTTTACATCGCATATGATGGGGAGGAGTTTCTTTCAAAAGAGGATTGTGAAAAATATGAGAATTTTGCAAAAAAAATACTTTCACGTATTAAATATTTCTGTATCAGATGTAATCCGGATTTGACAGAAACAGGGAATTTTACACATAAGATATATGTAGCAGTATTCTCCAAACATTACTTTTATAGAGATATTGCTTTTGAGTGGGCATTACGTAAATTCGGTTATTTAGGAGTAAGTGTACAAGGATATGGCTTTCAGACACATTTTTGTGTAAGTGAAGTTTCTAAAGAAGAATATGAAAAGTGTCCACCCACCGAATGGGGAGGATCAAATTTAAAAAGTGATAAGATATTCCTCAGCCCTATATTGGTAGAAGGATTTCCTGAAAACATTGACTACATGAAAGAATGGGGATTTAAATAATGCCGTACTACATAAACAAATAATAATTATGACATACGAAGAGATGAAATCCAAGGCTTGTGTGGCAAGCAGCCGTAGTAAGCCCAAAAATGAAGAGCATAAAATACAATGTTCTTGTGTTAGATATTTCCGTTTAAAATATCCCCATCTCAGAAATATGCTGTTTGCTGTTCCTAATGCGGCAAGACGTTCTGCAAGGAACGGAGCTTATATGAAAGATGAAGGTATGCTTCCCGGAGTCGCAGACCTGATACTTCTTAAGAGCAATCGTTTCTATGGATCTTTGTGTGTGGAAATGAAAAAGCCGGGAGAATACCAAAGACCGGTCCAAAAAGAATGGCAAAAGGAATGTGAGGCAAATGGTAACAAATACATCGTTGTTCGGTCATTAGACGAGTTTATTAAAGTGGTGGATAATTATTTGAAAGATATATGACTTATATAGAACTGATTAATTGGTTTTGGTCTCTTGACGAAGACTGGGAATTTACCTGCTGTGAAACGAGGCTTTATTTTTACTTGCTAAAAACAGCGAATCGTTTAGGCTGGGTGGATAGCTGGACGCGTAGTGATACAAAGGTATCATCTGACGTGGGAGTGTCGGTCAACTCAATGAAATCAGCACGTAACAGATTAGTTCAGGCGGGTCTTATCACATTCAAATCAGGCGGAAAAGGACAACGTGATAAAACAAGGTATCAGATTAGCTATCAAAATTTGACACCTAAAGTTGAACCTAAAGTTGAACCTAACCTTATACCTAACCATGAACCTAAAGTAGAACCTAAGCCCTTACAGTATAATGTACGCGCATTAGACAAAGATAAAGACAAAGATAATTATCTCTCTCCCCCGCGCGCGTATGAAGAAATTCCGACTGGGATTTTTGAAAGGAGGCTGGATGAGTGCTATGAAGAATTGAAGTCGAATAGTTCATGGATGGAAGCTGTCTGCATGAATACTCGTTTATGTGGGTATAAGGATTTCGCGCCTCCTGATTTTTATGATTATTTGGAGAAGTTCTTTATGAAGCTCCAAAACGAGGGAGAAACTGTTAAATCACCCCAAGATGCAAAATCGCATTTTGCCCGATGGCTGAAAATTGAACTTGAAAAACAACTGAACAATGGAAACAACAATAGGCACAATTATACAGACAAACAGGAAGCTAACGCCTACGCTCTTAGCTTGCTACAACAACATAAGCGAGACCTCGAAGAAGGCCTGGTTGACCAGATGGAAAGACCGTTCTGAGGTTGAAAGAGTATTTTCACCAGTCCAGTGGGGGTATGTCCTTCAGAACCCGGAAAAAGCTTATATGGCAGACTGTCCATCGCTGATGCAGTATGATGCGCTTTACGGCTATGGCTCTTCCGAATATTGGATTGACATACAGGTGTCCGGCATATTCGGGGCTTCCAACAGCAAGGAAAAGGGCGTTGCCGATGGGATAAGAATCTTTTGTCAGTCCTTTGCCTCACAGGTCAAGGCTTACAAGCTTTCTGAACTGATGCTGTTTTTCGCACGCTACAAGGCCGGGAAGTATGACAATTCATTCGCGTCTTTCGATGCCAGAAGAATAGGCAATGCTTTCTTCAAGGAGTTCAATTCCGAAAGGAATTATGAGCTGGACGCGATAAACCGAAAAAGGGTGCAGGATGAAATAGAGAACAGAAAATTTATTCCACCTGAAGGATATTCTTCTTTGACTTTGTACAACGAATTGAAACGTCGGGCGGAATCCGGGGACGAGGAAGCCGTGAAAATACTGACAGTATGGCAAAGAAAGTCAAACCGGAATCCGTATATGTAAAATGCCGGAATTGCAAGAATGCTTCGAACTTCGGGGACAATTCTGCGTATTGTAAGGCTAAAGGGCATAGAGTGTATGCTTGTGACAGATATGGGCAAATTTGCAACAGTTTTTTAAAGAAATAATTATGAAAGATATTGAATTATATAGAGATTCATTTCAAAATTTTCGTAGCTATCAATTACCTAAAGCACAATTGATTATAGCGGATGTACCTTATAATTTGGGTACTAATGCTTATGCAAGCAATCCTTCATGGTATAAGGATGGGGATAATAAAAACGGAGAGAGCGATCTTGCAGGGAAAAAGTTTTTTAATTCAGAAAATGAATTTCGTCCTGCCGAGTTTATGCATTTTTGCAGTGACATGATGGTAAAAGAACCGAAGAAACCCGGTAAATCCCCTTGCATGATAATATTCTGCGAATACGAACAGCAGTTCATGTTCATAGAACTTGGTAAGAAGTACGGGCTAATGAAATACATTCCGTTGGTATTCCGTAAGAACTTTTCCGCACAAGTATTAAAAGCCAATATGAAGATTGTTGGTAATTGTGAATACGGTTTGTTGTTATATAGAGATAAACTACCGAAATTCAATAATGATGGAAGGATGATATTCAACTGCTTCGACTGGGTTAGAGATGATGATAATCCTAAAGTACATCCAACACAGAAACCTATTCCCTTACTTCGTAGACTGATTTAAATCTTCACCGATAAGGGTGATGTAGTTATAGACCCTGTAGCTGGAAGTGGAAGTACGCTTTTGGCTGCTGCGCAATGTGGAAGAAAGGCATACGGTTTTGAGATCGACAGGAATTTCTACAATGATGCTAACAAGTACATTTTATCAAGAATTCAAAAAACATTATTTCAATGAATACCGAAACGCTTATAAAGATACGTGAATGGGAAGCGGAACGCGACAGAAACCTGCGCATCCACTGTCCTCTTGTAGCTGCCAAGTTTCAAAGATGGATTGACAGGGTGAAGAAAGAGGACGATAGACCGCATTCCCAGCCCTGTGACAAGAATTTCAACAAGAAAGCCTGTAGTTGATGCTTCCATGTAGTAAAATTAATTGTACGGCTTTAAAATAGCTTGTATCAAATAGAATAATTGTTAAAAAATACACGATCATGCAAGGAACAGACAAACTGAATACGATAACCAACATCGTATTTGTCCTCACGGACGTTTTAGAAACCAACCTTCTAGAAATGCAGCAGCAATACAAGAAAGAAGGCTTTGAACTCAGACACGATTCAAAAAGAAACTTCAACACAGCCATAGCCGCGATAAAGAGATTGAAAAGTGATGTGAATCATTGCAGCGAATCCACTCAGGAAAACTTCGGCAATGATTCTGACATGGTGAACGCCATGTTGCTCACACTGATTGACAGATGCGGTGATGATGACAACCTCGCTTATAAGATGTACGAATACATTAAATCTTTCCCGTCCAAACTGAATCTAGACTTGGATTTGGATAATGCGTTCAGCCACCTGTTTAAAAAGGAGAAGTTATGAAATCGCAGAAAGACATCTTAAAATCCATTGAAGGTCTGTCCGATATAGAACTATTTGTTATTGATCTCTTTTGTGGCGCTGGTGGCTTATCCGAAGGTGTGGAAGCAGCACGATTGGATGGAAATAAATGTGCAAAAGTTGTTTGTTGTGTGAACCATGACAAGAATGCCATTCTTTCACATGATGCCAATATCCCTGATGCACTTCACTTTATTGAGGATATCCGTACACTGGAACTTTCCCCGATAAGCACTATTGTAGAACGTATCCGTCAGCTATACCCTGATGCCATGATAATGCTTCATGCCTCTTTGGAGTGTACTAACTTCTCGAAAGCCAAAGGCGGTCAGCCGAGAGATGCCGACAGCCGAACGTTGGCAGAACATCTCTTCCGTTATATTGATGTTATAGACCCTGACTACATTCAGATTGAAAATGTAGAAGAGTTTATGTCATGGGGAGATATGGATGAGAATGGGAAACCTATCAGCATGGACAAAGGCCGGCTTTATCAAAAGTGGGTGCGCAATGTCAAGAAGTACGGTTACAACTTTGAGCACCGCATCTTAAATGCTGCCGACTTCGGTGCCTACACCACAAGAAAACGCTTCTTCGGCATCTTTGCTAAAAAGAACTTGCCGATAGTATTCCCAGAACCGACCCATTGTAAAGGTGGTAGGCAAGATATGTTCTCGCGGCTGGAGAAGTGGAAGCCGGTAAAAGATGTGCTTGATTTCTCTGATGAAGGAACTACCATCTTCAGGGAAAAGCCTCTTGCAGAGAAAACGCTTGAACGTATCTATGCTGGACTTATCAAGTTTGTAGCCGGAGGAAAGGATGCTTTCCTTTCCCGTTACAATACGGTTCGCCCTCAAGACACATGCAAATCAGTTGATTAACCATGCGGAGTGTTGACTACTGAAAACCGCTTTGCAAAGGTACAGGTAAGTTTCCTCTCCAAACAGTTCAGCGGACATCCCGAAAGCAAGAATGTGTCTGTAGAAGAACCGGCAGGTGCAATCACCTGCAAAGACCACCATGTTTTTGTTTCTGCTTATTATGGAAATGGACATAATCATTCGGTAGACCTTCCAGCTCCAACGGTCACAACGAAGGACAGGATGGCTTTAATTGAAAGCCGATTTATGTGTTCTTATAACTTTAAGGATACAGGAAAGGATATTAATCAGCCTTGTCCTACACTTCTGACTAAAGACAGACTTTCCCTTGTATCTCCATTTTTTATGAATCAATATTCTGGAGGTGGTCAGGTGTCTGATATAAACTCGCCATGCCCCGCTGTTACCACAACACCGAAACAAAACTTGGTAACATACCAGCCGTGGATAATGAATACTGCATTCTCAAATGTAGGTAGCAGTATAGAGGAACCCTCCCAGACCATTACCGCAAACAGGAAATGGCACTATCTGATGAATCCACAGTTCAACAGTGCTGGCGGCTCTGTTGATAGCCCCTGCTTCACATTAATAGCCCGCATGGATAAGATGCCGCCTTATCTGGTAGCAACAGAAAGCGGTCAGGTAGCGATTGAAATCTACAACAATGATAGTCCTATGACCGTGAAGATAAAGGAGTTCATGGCACTGTATGGCATAGTGGATATTAAAATGCGGATGCTTCGCATTCCGGAACTCAAAAAGATTATGGGATTCCCTGAAGATTATGTTTTAATAGGCACACAAGCTGACCAAAAGAAATTTATCGGGAATGCGGTGGAGGTTACACAAGCGAGAAAAAATACTGAAGCACTTTGCAAAGTATTGAGAAAGTTGAGATTGAAGAAATCAAAAGAAATAGCTTAATGGAAAATGGAAAACTTATATTAGATGCCTGTTGTGGCAGTAGGATGTTTTGGTTTGACAAAAACCCTTTGGCTTTGTTTGCTGACATTAGGGACGAAGAATACATTCTTTGTGATGGGCGAAATCTGAAAGTCCACCCAGACATCGTATCGGACTTTACCGATATGCCGTTTTGGATAAATCCTTTAAACTGGTAGTGTTTGATCCACCCCATTTGCTAAAGGTTGGAAAAATAGTTGGTTAGCCAAGAAGTATGGTAAACTTCCTGAAGATTGGCCAAGGGTGATAAAAAGGAATTGATGAATGCTTTCGTGTTCTGGATGACTACGGAGTTCTGATTTTCAAATGGAATGAGGATCAGATAACAGTTAGGGAAGTATTGAGTGCCATCAATCGGCAACCACTCTTCGGCCATACTACTGGAAGACATGGAAAGACTATGTGGATGTGTTTTATGAAACTGCCAATTAACTAATAATTAATTTAGAAAGGAATGAATTATGAATAAAAGAACAATTCAAATAGATGTTATCGGTCCGATAGAAGAAACTGAATTAATGAAATGTAAATTGTATGTTGATGGTCGTGTGTGTGTAATCGGAATGTCACTATATGACTATGAAGAGTTAATGCGAGAAAAGTGTTTATCCGGGATGGTAAGAGCGTTGATTCTGCTGGTGTGATAAACACGACTAACACTTTCATCGAAAAAGATTAATATTTAAAACTGATTAGTTAGGAACAAGGTCAAGGCTTTCATCAGAAAGCTGAAACGAAGGAAAAGGCGGAACATGAAAACTGCTGACGGTTATCCTGTGGTATGTTACGGTGTAAAGGTAAATACAATATACATCGCATCTGCCGCCGTTGTGCCATAACCGTAAATACGATTCGATTCCCGAAAGCCATGCTACAGGCTTCATGGAATACACCTGTTGGGCAGAAGAGAATGCCCGATCTTTGAACAAAAAATTATCGCAATATCAAAATAACGAAAAATAAACAATATCATGGAACAGAAAATAAAGGCTTATAAAGCATTTGATAAGGATTTATCTTGTAGAGGATTTAAGTATAAGGTAGGTAAGGAGTATGAAGAAACAGGCGACATAAAGGCATGCGAGAAAGGTTTTCATGCGTGTCCTTATCCTCTGGATGTTTTTGGTTACTATGCGCCAGCCGGGTCAAGGTTTTGTGAGGTTGAGCAGAGTGGTAAAATAGACGATTCAGAAAGTGACAAGGTTTGTTCTTCAAAAATAAGAATAGGTGCTGAGCTTGATATAAGGGGGCTTGTGAAAGCAGCTGTATCTTATGTCAAGGAACGCTGTACTAACGAGTATAATGCGGAACCGGGAAAACCTGCTATGACTGGTTATAGAGGTGTTGCCACGGCTGGTGATAGAGGTGCTGCCACGGCTGGTAATTGTGGTGTTGCCACGGCTGGTGATAGAGGTGCTGCCACGGCTGGTTATAGAGGTGTTGCCATGGCTGGTAATTGTGGTGCTGCCACGGCTGGTGATAGAGGTGCTGCCACGGCTGGTGATGGAGGTGCTGCCACGGCTGGTGATTGTGGTGCTGCCACGGCTGGTGATAGAGGTGCTGCCACGGCTGGTGATGGAGGTGCTGCCACGGCTGGTGATGGAGGTGCTGCCACGGCTGGTAATGGAGGTGTTGCCACGGCTGGTGATAGAGGTGCTGCCACGGCTGGTTATAGAGGTGTTGCCATGGCTGGTTATAGAGGTGTTGCCACGGCTGGTTATAGAGGTGTTGCCACGGCTGGTTATAGAGGTGTTGCCACGGCTGGTTATAGAGGTGTTGCCATGGCTGGTGATAGAGGTGCTGCCACGGCTGGTGATGGAGGTGCTGCCACGGCAAGAGGGAAGGCTTCAACAGGATATAATGGTTTGTCAGTAGCAAGAGGAGAAAATGTTCAGGTAAAAGGCGGAATAGGTGCAATTTTGGTCATAGCTGAGGAAAGGGATGATACGTATGATATTGTTGATTGGAAGGCTGTAGTAGTTGATGGTGAGGTTGTCAAGGCTGATACATGGTATAGACTGGAAAACGGTGAGTTAGTGGAAGTTGATTAACAGTTAACTGATAGAGCAATTAGAATTTAATTGCGAATAATTACCATTTACCTGACATCAGGAAAATGGTTCAAAACTGATTAGATATGAGTGAATTATATATACCGCCTGAGCGATTTGAGAGAGACTTTATTACCGGACGATTTTTAAAGGGTTGTGTTTCTCGCAACAAGGGTCGTAAAATGGTTTATCATTCAAAACGTTCCAAGGCCAGAAGTATAAAAAATCTGTCTAAAGGACGTGGGGCTTGGCATAAGACTGGTGCAGGCATGAATAAAAAGAGCGTTGTTTTGATAAAGGATGAGAAATTATGTGGAGTATTCCCTTCGATACAAATGGCTGGTAAGATGATTGGCGTGGCTCCTTCTCTGATCAGTGCTATATGTCGGAAAGTGAGAGGCAAACATACGGCTAATGGATACAGATGTTTTTTTGAAGATAGCAATGATTGGTATAATTTAATTAAACAAGATTATGAATAATGACAGGCAGAAGATATTAACTGATTATATTTCTTACTTATACACAACAGGCAGGACTTATGATACTGTCGGGAAATATATCAAGCATGTCACGGATTTTTTAGAGATGACCAAAGAAGTGAACCGCCGTGGTTATTTGAATTACAAGCGTGAAAATGCAGATGTCATGGTGCGTCACTCCATAATGTGTTCAGCTATATGCGATCTATTATCCTTTCTCAACATCGGATATGGAAAAAGGGAAAAGGCGGTGAAACCTTTGGAAAAACTTGATGTCATTTCGGAGAAGAACAAGAAACAACTTCATGATTTCATTATATGGCTGACTGACAACAATGATTACTCTTCTCATACAGTTGATATATATTACACATCCATGAGGAAGTATTTCGAGTATGCCAATGAGGTAAACATGGATAATTGCAGGAGGTTTATAAAAAGTCTTGAAGAAGAAAAATTATCTCCTGCTACCATCCGTTTGCGGATTACAGCAATCGAAAGATTCTCTAAATGGCTGAAGAAGCCTATAGAACTGAAGCGTCCCAAAATAAAGCGCAAACTTGATGTGAACAATGTGCCGACCGAGGAGGAATATAACCGGCTGTTGGAATATCTCAAGGCAAAAAACAATAAGGATTACTATTTCTTTATTAAGGTTTTGGGAACAACGGGCGCCCGTCTGTCGGAATTCCAGCAGTTTACGTGGGAAGACATCATATCCGGGGAAGTGACATTAAAAGGAAAGGGTAACAAGTACAGACGTTTTTTCTTCCAAAAGCAATTGCAGCAAGAAGCGAAGGCTTATGCTAAGGAACATGGTAAGACCGGGATTTTCGCAGTAGGGAGATTCGGTCCGATCACACAGCGGGGCTTTTCCCAGCACTTGAAAGCATGGGGGAAACATTGCGGCATTGATTTAAAGAAGATGCACGCGCATGCCTTCCGACATTTTTTCGCTAAAATGTTCCTGAAAAAAAACAAAGATGTTATTCAACTGGCCGATCTTCTCGGTCATGGAAGTGTAGACACAACAAGAATTTATTTACAGAAAAGTTATGACGAACAAAAAAAAGATTTTAATCGAAACGTTACATGGTAGTGTTGCGCAGCTCAATGAACTGTCATCCATGACCGAAGGGATAGACATCTATGACGATACCGGGCATGTTGACACCGATTTCTTGATCGAAGCGCTATCCTGTGTCAATACCTTCGTGAATGCGAGCAATACGGTTGTTCAAAAAATTTCCTCACTGTTAGCACCTGACGCCCCGGTTGGGGAAAAGAAGAAACAGGCTGACGAAGGTAAAAAATGGAATGTAGAAGAAATACTGAAACATTGTACTCTTGAGAACAATATCCTCAAACTTCCTCAAGTTCAATTCAATAAAAAATCTTATGCCGAAGCAAAGAAGTGGATAGAAGAAGCTGGCGGCTCATGGCAAGGTGGGAAGATACAGGGTTTCACATTCCCGTTTAATCCGGAGCGTGTGTTTTCCATGCTGAAAGAGGGTAAACGGTGCAACCTACAGCAGGATTACCAGTTTTTTGAAACTCCGGCCGATGTTGCTGACTGGCTGGTTATGCTTGCCGGAGGGATACATGAAGATGATACGGTACTGGAGCCGAGTGCCGGGCGTGGCGCCCTTATAAAAGCAATCCACCGGGCTTGTCCTTCTGTAATGGTTGAATGTTATGAGCTGATGCCGGAAAACAGAGAATTTCTTCATACCCTTAACAACGTAATATTGCTTGATGAAGACTTTACCAAAGACAGTGTAGGTAGTTACACTAAGATTATTGCAAATCCTCCGTTTTCCAGTAATCAGGATATAGAGCATGTCAGGCTTATGTATGATCGATTGGAAGAGGGTGGAACCCTTGCGGCAATAACCAGCCAACACTGGAAATTTGCTTCGGAAAAGAAATGTATTGATTTCCGCAACTGGCTGAAAGAAGTACATGGAGAAGTGTTTGAAATCAGCGCAGGCGAGTTTAAAGAGAGTGGCACTTCTATTAGTACAATGGCGGTAGTTATAAAAAAATAATTCAAAATTAATTTAGAAATGAACAAGAAAGAGCAGCAAGCAATAGACTTCCTTCGCAGTATGGAACGTGACGATCTGCTATCACTCGGATTCTCAGGAGGTAAGGATAGTGTAGTTATACTTGACCTAGCTGAACGTGCAGGCATTAAGTATAATGCGATCTACGCTAACACCACAGTAGATCCACCGGGCACGATTAGCTTTATAAAGAGACACTATCCGCAAGTGAGGATAATACACCCTGAAAAGTCATTCTTTCAGTTAGTTGAAGAAAAAGGACTTCCTTCACGGCTCCGACGATTCTGTTGTGAAAGACTGAAAGAAAGATATGGTATCGGCAAACGTAGTATTGAAGGAATGAGAGCTGCCGAAAGTAGAAATCGAAAAGATTATGAGCCGGAGCAGTGTGATACAAGAAAATGGATGAAAGGCGCAAAGCATATTCTTCCTATCCTCACATGGACAGAAGAAGATGTTTGGAGCTATATCCGAAAATACGGATTACCATATTCAAAGTATTATGATGCTCCATATAATTTGAGCCGTCACGGTTGTGTCGGCTGTCCTCTCTGCAATTACAAGCAGATGCAATTAGAGTTTAAGATGTTTCCCGGTTATGCTCAAAGAGTGATAATAGCCGTTGAAAGATATATGAACACTCACCCTAATGGATTTCTTGCCCGCAACTTTGCAGACGGTTATGAAGCTTTCTATTACTACATCAACGAAATACCTATTGCGGATTTTCATGAGCAAAAGAAAGGGTTATTCAGATTTAGCGCAAGGGAAATTATTCGAAGAGATTTTAAATCAATTAACGTAATACATAATTTAGTAATGAGTAAAACAACAATTTATTACCTATTCCTAGTAGTAATGTATATGCTGCTAGGATAGGTGGAAAGAGATATATGAAACAGACAGTAGAAGAAGTGGCACGTGAAGCGGCAGAAGATTGTTATGAATGCCAATACAATGATAGCTTAGAAATGAGATTAGTTAAAGAGGCATTCAGACAAGGTGCCGAATGGCAGTCAAGCAATCGCCTTGGATAAGCGTTAATGAACGGTTGCCGGAAGAGTTAGAAAGTGTTTTGGTTGGGACTAATTACGAGGGCAGATATTATTACGAAGTAGCTTTTGTAATGAACGGGAAGTGGGTATGCCATAATAGTAAACCCATCTATTGGATGCCTATTCCCTCTTTCGATGATATACTCTAAGCCAACAGAGATGTACTAGAACGGATTAAAGAGAAAGGGAGATTAATATGGAAAGGTACAGAATCATACGAGGAGAAGGGTACAACGGTTGTATTCCCATAATAATATATTGGGTACAAGTCAGAAAAGACAAACGTATTTCATACGAATGGGTGAATGTAAAGGGCTTTGACACCTATAAGAGAGCTAAAGAGTTGTTGAATGTTTTAAAATGAGGAATTGATTATGAGCAAATATAGATACAGAGAAGTAAAGAACTATATCCATAACGAACTAAAGTTGACTAAAGAGGATATAAAGGATATAATAGTTTCAATCGTGAAAGAGGAAGTTAAACGTATCTTCCATAACACCTATGGGGACGATGTTAATATAGAGAGGTGGATTCGTTGTATGGTTTCTGACGAGATAAAGAAAAACGGTGATTACTTTATGATAAGAAATTTGTGTAGGGAGATAATTAAGGAGGAAATTGTCGATAGGTTGTCAATTGATATAAGCCTTAAAAAGAAGGAGGAATAATTATGAGCATATTTACGTTAGAGGAAGTGAATCAAGCGATCAATATGGCAGTTGACGAAACATCTAGAAAGGCAGTTGAAGTTCTTTCGTCTGTATTGGACAATTGGGTACATGGCGGTGATGCAGATTGTATCATTGCGGAGTTTGAGGAAAAGTTAAATGAAACAATTAATGGATAAAAGATGATGGGTGTATAGATGAAAACCATGAAAGGAAATATATTTGACAAAATAAGAAAAGCATATAATAAATACATAGAGTATATGATTGCTTGTGATGATATAGCCAAAGAAGCACAAAAACATATAGATTGGGATGATAATGTTTCATGTGAATATTATCCGTCTGATGGGATATGTATAATGATAGACGAGCATGTTTGTTATGCTAATACATTCTTTGACTTGGTAGAAGAATCAGAAAACGGTATGATTGATAGGAAAACGTATATGAGAAATTGTATTTGATTATGAAAGTAAATAACGGAATAATAATAGACGGAGTGTTGCATGAATTGTGCGTTGGAATATGTGATGAGTGCTCATTACAAAATGAGTGTGATGATAGTTCAGAAATCATTTGCGATATAGCTTATGAAAACCCAAACATGGACCAGTGCTTTGTCAGTCGTGGGAAAGTAACGGATATTAAGATAGATAAGGAGGAATAATTATGGGATTTACAACACCGTGTTTTATACGCAAAATACACAGGAACTTCGGAGAGGGCTGGAAGAATTGGGGTATTCACATGGTAAGCCTAAATATTATGCAGATGATGATAATAAGTATGATTTTATTATGTGTCATAATGGAATATTCTTTTACTATCCAAAAGAATCATGTGATAAGAAATGGGCATCCTTTGAAAAAATATGGAAGTGTTGATTGCGGAACGAATGAAGAACTATTCCTGGCTATCGCTGCATTGAGGGATGATAGTAACTACATGCAGTGGTTTATAGCAGATTCCATTCTTAGCGTTTCTTATGACGATTCTATTGGTAACGATCATTATTTCACAGAACCCAAAGGCATTATGTTCTTTGGGATGAAAATTGGGATAATGCAACCATTATTTCAGGACGTTATCACAAGGCTACCGTAGACGAACTGATTGAACATTTTAAAACAAAGGAGGAACAATGAAAGCAAAGTATTTTAAAAGATAAGAAACCAAGTTAAGTGGTATAAGGTATCATATAGAGATAGTTTATTTTTTAGTTTTAGCGATGAGAAAGAAATATTGGCTAAATCTCCTGAAAATGCTTGTGTCAGATACCATAAACGTACTGGATGTTTTGTTAACAAATATAATCCCAATAATATTACACAATATAGTGAATCTCTTTCAAGGTTCAAGGTATGTATAGGTAAGAAAGTAATGTATTTCGATTAAATATGAAAGCAAGAATAAAAAGAAAAATACAAAAACGACCATTTTTATATAATGTAGGACAAGTATTTAAGGCTTGTGATTGGCTTACTAGTATTCAACGTGGAAATATTGTTTGGCATAGGTATCGTTCATTTGGTACTATTATTAAATCAGAATATTAAATATGAAAGCAAGAGTAAAATCAACAGGGGTTTTGGTGGATGTAACTCCCAATTAAACATCAACTCTCAACATAGCAGAGATTATTTATATGTATGTGATAACATGGTATTCAAGGAATGCGAACTTGATTTTTCAGCTATCGACTGGGAACAGCGTAGATACGAATTGGCGAAAGCTGCCATGCAAGGATTTTGCAGCAATTCACATGAACAGGTAATGAATGCTAGTTTAAATATGACAGTAGAATGGAGCCTTGGTTTCGCTGATGCGCTAATAAAGAAATTGAAAGGAGAATAAAATTATGACCGAAGAACTTGTAACATTAGAAACAGCAAAGATGCTGAAGAGAAAGGGATGTTTACAGATATAGAATTTCCTCCGCAATCCGTTGCCCAGAAGTGGTTACGTGAAACCAAAAATATTCATATATGTGTATATAACTGTGCTTGTGGCTATGGATACGAAATATCTAAAGCTGACAATGGAACTCATATGGCTAGTTCTGTTTATAAAGGAACAAATGATGGAGAGGAATGGGATAGCTACGAGGAAGCACTTGAAGCAGGTTTACAGGAAGCATTAAAACTTATATGATTATGGAAATAGCAGAATCAATATTTAAATTCATCCTTGCCTCATTAAATGTTTGTGCTCTAGCATTTACTTTAATTTTGGTAAGCAAGTGGCATATACGCATGGAGAATAAGCTGGATGATATAGAAAGATATGTCCGTCGTGTGTCAGATCGTAACGATATTGTTTTCCTTAACCAGCTCTCGGAGCTGCAAAGAAAGTTGATAAGGGAGGAACGATATGAGGAAGCCGATAAGATTGGGAAAATAATCAAGGATGAAGAAATTAAATTAGGAATAAGGAAATGAAGGAAGAACTTATAAAAGAGAAAATGCTTACAGAGTTTCGAGAATGGTTCTGTGACGGTTACTGTCAATTTTACGATATTGATGATTACTGTAGATGTTGCCCTATCAAAGACGAAAGCTGTTGGCTAAAAGGGTTTAAAAAGCCTTCAGGGAAAAAAGGAGAACGTAAACCTATCCGTTACTGTGATACATGCAAGAATTTTAAACCGGACGAAAGGGTATTAGATGATGATGAGATGGAGAAAGTAATTGAAGAATCAGCTAAACAGCACTATAGTGATCTTTGTGCGCTAAACCATCCTCTTCGGTTTAAAGTGAACCATGGTTACAGTGATTTATATGATGGTGGTTTTTATCGTAATGGATGTAAGGATTATAAAAAAATAGACAATGAATAATATTAATTTGAACGAACTACGGATCGAGCTTATAAGACAGCTTGTGATCACGGTTTACATGATAAAGAACTTTTAAGAAAATGAATTAAATGACAAGTTTTGTTTTATTCAGATTTTTTGTAACTTTGAATTATAATGTTTCCGTGTAAAGGAGCACGGTACGTTCTTCGGACGAAAAGACTTTTATGGGAAAAAAACTCGTAGCAAATAGAGAAAATTTCTGTCATTATTATATAGAAACAGGTAATGCTACAGATGCATATCGGAAAGCTTACCCTAATAGTATTGGATGGAAGGATGGGGTCGTTAGTAAGCGTGCATTTGAATTGCTGAGAAATCCATCTGTCGCATCCCGTGTAAATGAATTGCAGGCTGATATCTTAAAAAAGTCTGACATGAAGAAGGAAGATGCATTGCGTTTTCTTACAAATGTGGTAAATGTAGACCCTATAGATCTTCAATTAAAAAGTAAAGATACGTTTATTGTCCGTTCTCTTAATGATATACCAAAACCAGTCCGATGTTGCATCCAATCGATTAAGAATACTCAATATGGAGTAGAGATACGGCTATATAGCAAAATAGCCGCCATTACACAGATAAGCAAGATGCTTGGATGGGATGCTCCAGTAAAAAGTGATGTCAGTACCAATGTGCGCATGATAATTGGGGACGAGCAATGATAGAGATGGTGTTCTCGTATAAATTGTTTAATCCCCTGTTTTGGCATATCCGTGAGGCGATGCATGACAAGGATATCCGGTATATTATAAACAGAGGTGGTTCCTCATCAGGGAAATCTGTATCTACGACACAATCCGTGTTGTTGTCTGTATTCTCCGGAGAGGGTTCGGCTCTCGTTGTGAGAAAAGTTGGAGCCAGTCTTAAGAATACGGTATATGAAGAGTTTAAGACCCAAATGAAAGCTCTTCAATTGAGTCAGTTTTTCGCTCCAAAGGAAAATAATATAACCTGTATAAATGGTTGCAAAATCGATTTTACAGGATTGGACGATCCCGAGAAGATAAAGTCTATCACAGGATATCGCTGGATAGTGATGGAAGAGGCCACTGAGTTTGAATATGAGGATTTCACACAAATACGTTTCCGCCTACGAGGAAAGGAGGGCCTACAGATTATATGCAACTTTAATCCAGTATCAGAGGACTCGTGGATAAAAACCAAGATCCTTGATACATACGAGTGGGATGAGCATCCGAATGATTTGTACGGGAAAGTAAGATATCCGATAAAAAGGAGTTTATTACCTAAGGATTATAGCCGGATATTAGGAAAGAGATATAATAAATCTAGAATGATAGCTAATGAGCGTACGGGAAAAATGGAAAGATATCCATCGGATACGGTAGAGCTGCATTCTTCGTATAAGAACAACTTCTGGGTAGTAGGTTCTCCGGACGGGAAGTATGGATACTATGACAGACAGACGATATCTAATTACCAATGGTACAAGGATCATGATTATAATTACTACAGGGTATACGCATTGGGAGAATGGGGAAGCATTAAGACAGGAGGAGAGTTCCTGTATGCATTTGATTCAAACAAACACATAAAAACGACACACTACATTAAAGGGATGCCGGTTCATATATCAATTGATAACAATGTGCTCCCTTATATTTCAATATCATTTTTCCAGGTGGATGGAAGTAGTATAAGGCAGTTTAACGAGATATGCGCCAGTGATCCGTTCAACACGGTAACACAGGCTTCAAAAATGGCGGTAGATTACCTGAAATCAATAAGGTATAATGATATGCTGTATCTGTACGGAGATGCTTCGACAAAAAACGGGAACACTATAGACGAAGAGAAGAGATCGTTTCTTGATAAGTTCGTGGAAGGGCTGGAAAGCGATTACCATGTTGAGGAGAGGATACCGGCTTCTAACCCGTCCGTACCGATGTCAGGTGAATTTGTAAACTACATGCTCGATGGAGGCTCGGGTATGTCATTTTCGGTAGATGATGGATGTAAAAACTCGATAGTCGATTATAACAATGCCAAGAAGGACGTTAATGGAGGGGTGCTGAAAAAAAGAGTAAAGGATAAGATTACAGGACAGTCTTATGAGAGATACGGTCACTTGGTGGATTGTCTGCGATATATTACTGTATGGGTATTCAAGGATGAATATACTCGTTTCTCTTTGAAAAGGAAACGAAGTAAAATTAAACAGGAAAATAAAGATATGAGATATTTTGATATGTCTAAAAATATTCAGGGGACAAGACTTGTATATGTTCTTCCCGAATATGCCGGAAAGTTCATTATCGTTTCGTGCTATGTAAATGAGGGAATATATATAGATAATGTGACATATACAGGATCATTTGATGAGACTGTTCTCCTGTCATTTTTAGAGGGCATATCTCCTGTGGAAGTGTTGTTTGAAAGTGAGAAAAATTATTTCCCCATAGCACGGGGCTTAAGGGATAGATATGATGTCAGAATTATGCATAAAAATATGGGAACAGATGCTAGGGTATCTGCTTTTCTGGATTTTATCAAAAATAATGTGATGTTTCGTGCAGACTATGATGAGATCCCGCAATACAATGAGTTTATGGATGGGATATTGGATTATAATGGTTCAGATGATTGCGCTGCAATTTATTCTGTCGCCTCCTTGGCTTATTACGTGTCGAAAAAATATAATATATAATTGGTATATTTTTAAGATATATCAAAGCTTTGATAAAAAAACATCGGGTGTTATACAAAAAGTATTGGTATATTTTTAATATTTTTTTTCTCGTGGGTATTTTTAGGGTATTGCGAAATGATATGACTTTAATTTATCTAAACAACACGATTCAAAACGTGATTTTAAATATAGTTTTAATAAAAAAATAACCGACAATTAATGCCGGTTACCGTGATAGAATCTTATAGCCTCATTGACATATAATGATACCGATTGCTCCTTATCCAATATAGCTGCCACGTCCTCCTCTATTATAACAAGTATTCTTTTCACACCATTAACCTTCGGTCTTCGGGGCACACCATTGCTGTCCAATATCCTATATATCGTTTGCTCAGGCTTTGAAGATAATAGCAAAGATATCAATTCTAAAACGAAATACAAAAAGAAAACAATATTAATTAGTTATAAGAAGCCAATGTTGAAACAAAAACCAATCTTCTTAAAAAATTGCCATTAATGCAATATTTTTTACTTGCAAGATGAATGAAGAAAATTAATAGACGGCAAGACTGGCGAGTTTGTATTTTTATTGACAGGAAACGAATGTTATGGAATGGGATCGGAAAAACAAGTATAAAACAGATAGCTTTTATAGATTTCTACTGCCTGATGTATTTTCCCGGGGATTTTTGAGATTTTATTTGATTTTGTTTTACATTTCTACTTTTAGAATACTTCTGGTTAGCCCTTGTCAGATCCTTGATAATCGTTTCATCAAACACCTCGGAATATATCTCTGTTGTCTTGACCGATGTATGGCCCAAGAGTTTTTGGACGGTGGTTATCGGAACGCCTTGATGTACCAACAGAGTAGCACAAGTGTGTCTGCTGGTATGGTAGGTGAACTTCTTGTTAATACGCGCCATCCTTCCCAATTTCTGCAACGTCCTGTTAGTGTCCGAATTGCAACCTAATGCAGCCAGTTGTTCGATACTGTCGTACTTCCGCATTATACCCAGAGCCTTCCCGTTAAACAGCAGATATAGCGGAATATTGAGTTTTACGCCTGTTTTGACGCTGTTTAGGACCAACCATTCCTTTCCATCAACTGTTACGAGATTCTTACAGGTCAATTGCTTGAAATCAGAGAATCTCAATCCGCAATAGCAGCAGAAGAGAAATGCGTCCAGTATGTGTCGGCTGTTGTTCTTCCTGTCCGGCAGTTCAAGACTTTCTAGCTTTTCCAAGTCTGCGGGCATCAAGAAGTTATGTTCCTTCTTCTCTTTCTTGATCTTGAACTTACGGAAAGGGTATGCCTCCTGTAATATATAGCCTTCATTAATCGCCTCATTCACCAAGGTACGAAGTATTCTCATGTGTTTCCCTACCGTGTTTACTTTCAATCCCTTATTGCGAAGAAATGCGTCAAACTCCTTTAGAAACGTATAGTTTATATCGGTAAACTCTATCACGTTCCGAAATTCCTTCAAAGTGGCTACCGTACCCAGCATATTATCCTTGGTTCCCGGTTTCATATCTGAATTCACTATAACCTGTTGGGCGAACTTAAGAAACGAAACCACGGGTTTTACCCCCTTCCTTACAGCTTCCTTCAATGTGGATAAGTTAGATTCAAGACCTCTCTTCCAATAGCTTAACTCTATAGCCTGCAACTCCAGTATTTTTTCGTATAGCATTGCGTTAAGCTCATTCGATTGCGGATGGTTAATTACTTGAGCGCCATCCTTACTCCAACACTCCGGCTTTAGATAAACATTGGTTTTAAAATATGATTTCCGCTGGTTAAGATAGGCTTCAATCTGTACTAATGCGGTTCCCTGTCGATTTAGTCTGTTTTGGCGATTATAGACCAAACGATATCTAATTTTTTCTAACATGGCAGTTTTTATTTTAAAGTTAAGTATTTCTATCTTTATGACAAAACAATACATAAAAAATTGCTCTGGGAGAACTGATGAATAGTTTGGGGTTATTCCCATTTATGTTTAGAGGGATAATGACAAATAGGAGTTATAATGATTTGATCGAAACTGGCTATTATAAGATACAAGACAACATGATTGATGGACCTAGCACTTATTGGGGAACACTTGTTGTTTTTAATGATAGTGCTCACATAACACAAGTGTTCTATCCAAACATAGACAGCACAGAAATATCCACTAGAAAAGGTAATATCAATAATTTTGTAAAGTCAGCGTGGAGAATCATTTCTTTTACATAAAATAAGCCATAGCCCCGATCTGGGAGAACTGATAGGTACAGCTACGGCTAATAAGAATGGATTAATGAGTAAAATATTTGCAGTAACTGATATAGAAAGAGGAAAAGGTCTGATTATTGACTATAAAGCTGATTCTAATGGTTTATATACTTCTTCTTCGTTGATAGAAATATATGTCTATTCGGGAGCTAATACTGCATTTTATAGAGTGATGTCAACACCTACTGGATCTAAAAACATAGAAATAAAATATATGGGAAAGAATTGGTGCGATTTTAAATATGCGGATAGTAAATTATATGTATTACCTAAGTCGGATGATTCTTCTATTTCGTATAAGGTATCATTAGTTAGAAGAACAAGACCGAATTTCTTAACAATAGACTTTTCTGATTTTTCCAATATTACAGGTGAAATAATTACACCTACACCTGATTAATCCACTTCTGGGAGAACTGATAGGGGTTAATTACTTGAAAAAAGCCTTTGATTATAAAAATATAATATTAGGACGTAATGAATCTTACGAATTAGGAATATGTGCAGGACTTGTAGTAATTAGAAATATTTATATATCTGCTGCATTTTCATTGTTGCTAATCGATGAATTCCACAATGCTGTTACAACTATAGCTGGTAACAGTATAAAAGAGCTCGGTCTTGAATTTAGATTTGATACAACTGATTACAAAGCAAGAATGAGTATAATCAATGTTAGTAGTAATAATGCTAATATTGAAATTTCTTATCAAAATCTAAGTTTTTAATCCTTCTGGGAGAACTGATAATAAGGATTGGTTAAGGATTGAGATAAAACCTAATAAATGTAAGCATGAAGTTGCGAGAAGGTATATACGCATTTTACGATAACTATGCGATCTCTGGCTTCATAACAGTTGCAGACAATATTTATACTAATAATAGAAGATAATTCAGTTGAAAAAATCTATATAATTTATCTATTGAGTTTGGTTCAAATGGTGTAACTTTTCAGTCTAATTGGAAACTATCTTTACATATTAAAAATCGGGTGGTCCGGCAAGCCGGTGCCACAATTTGCATGACAAATTACTTTAATATGCTAATAGATAATGAATTTCCAATTAGACTAAATTTATAATTTAACCATTTCAATAGAAACTCTGATTTTTCCCGCTATAATTTTTACTTCTATTACAACAGATATTACTGCCTTTAAATAATACACGATCCATAGTTATTTTGAATTGCATATAATACCTTCGCAATTCATCATAGATTTATCATTAGTTTCTAAATCAATTTCTCCAACTAAAAACTATATCAGTTCTCCCAGTTTTGATGCAAGCGACTGCATCGTCATTTTTGCGGCATCTCCGCTACTTTGTAAAACTCTTACATTTGCGGCATCCGTTACTGTCGGAAGTTCATTCTCATACACGTCATTTCCTGTTGCCGCAGCGGCGGCAAATGTTGAAGTTTCAGACAAAGCCATAACCATTCTTGTGGAAACCATATCCACCATTTCATCTACTGTCACATTTTGTTCGTTGCCGTCTTTATCCACAGCTTTAAAGCCAACTATATTTTCTAAATTCAAATCACTCATAATATCCAAATTTTATAAAGTTCTTATATAAGTTTTCCAATCTTTTTGATGCTCCTTGTAAATACGCTTTCTATGCTTCAACTTGTAACGAGTAAAGGAATCATCCGTATAGTTTTTCAAGTAATCAGGATTGCCCTGATTGGCGTATGCGGCGATTTCATACGGAATGGTATAATATGCCGAACTCGCAGGATGGCAGATAGGGTTTCCCTTGATCCACTCGACAAAATACCGCCAATAGTATTTTACCCATGAGCCGATAACCTGTGCCTGACGCAGGTGTATGGTTTCGTGCGTCAGGCTTTCCTTACCCGCATAGGTCTGCATATACCTATCTATGTTCTCCTTGTTCTCGGCACGGTATATCATCCGTCCGCACCACATCATGAAACGGTATCCCTTGAAAGGATAATGCTTCATGGCAAGCAGCTCAGGAGTATCAAAATCACCCGGCTTGCTTGAGAACAGCATCTTGATTAATTGCCATAATTCTTTCATAGCGTTTCTATTTCAGATTCAAGTTCAGCGATATGGTTGTCTATACACGTGTTCACCTCGTCATTAAAGTTTGCTATATCCAGTTCCACACATCCGGCACTTGACCGGGCGCTGCTGTAGATACGGACATAGCCTCCGTTATTCAACGTTTCCTTAGCCAGCTTCAGTTTCGCCAGTTCGTCATTGATTCGGCTGGCACGTTCCAAATTCTCAATCTTCATGTTGTTCCTCCTTCTTTTTATCCAGATAATCATTCAATGAATCGGCCAGCAAGCCGGACAACATAGGGGTAGAACGTCTTATGATATCCACCTCCTCTTCGTCAAGTTCCACACCATCTACAGTCGACTTGAAGATTTTCTCCGCAAGGAGATGCGCCTTCAAACCCGCTACGTTCTTATATATCCAGTCACCGAAGGCCTCAGTGATGTTACTGGCTATAAGCTTTTCTTTTTTAATCCCATCATAAATAGGGAATTGTGCAAAATTTATTCTCATACTTTATATTTAAATTATCCGCAATAAAACATAACCCAATAATTACCCATACACTTAATGAAGCCGGATGCAAAATCCAAATCAATATAAGACACCTCCCGTCCTCCGGGAGCAGGCAGGATCCGTCCTCCTGTCAATCTTACTCCGCCGCTCATACGTTTGAAGTATATAGTATGTCCCGGAACATCCGGAGGAAGTGTCACTTCTATATTACCCGTATTAATAAACATCACATTGTCATCATTGTTATTCAGGGAAGTGCTGACAGAGATATTCCTCCAGTTGCCAACTATGCCACGAAGAGAAACATAGCTGTCATTGTTCGGATGAAGGAAAATGTTACCGCCTTCCACGAACAGGGGAATGCTCGGGGTCTTGATGTGCATCCCGATCATGGCATTCGGACTCTGTATATCAATTCCGGCATCATACTTAATCCCTTCAATAGTGACAAACTGCGTGTTTCCCCCGATTCTTACGTTTGCAAATGTCCTTTCGTTATAAAATTCAATTTGCCCGGCAGACAGATTGAAACCGACGTATTTATTTGTTTCATTTTCATAAAGGATCTTTGAGGACAATACTCCCGAAGCGATGGAGAACGGACCGATACGTCCTTTATCCGCTGTGATTGTTCCTGTAATCTCTGCATTCTTACATTTGAAATACCCGGTTACGCCATTGATAAGAAGAGTCTCACCTTCATCGTTGTGGGATTTAAGCACATTGTTTTTGAACATGAATCCGGCTACATTCGCACCATCGGCAAACAGGGTGTCAGTAGCGATATTCACAAACTTCTGCATGGCTCCCCAGTTCGAATCCCCGTTGGCTGATGTGGGTGCAACGGTAACGGAAGCACCGTAATTCTTTACAAGGAAATTATAATAAACTCCCCCTATCAGATATATGACCTTATCCCGGTAATCCGCATTCCAGACATAAGTCTGTCCTGATGTGAATACACCTCTGTCACGGGGAAACGCCCCTGTTGCTCCTGTTGCTCCTATGGAACCATCATTAGCAACACCCACCCCTTTTTCAGCGATAAAATTATTATTCCATGCGTTCGCGTCCGATGCGGATTGATAAGCCCGGACGGCAAACTGGGTGTATCCGGCTGTCGCTGGAACGGATATCTGATTGCTTAGGGTAGCACCTACATGCGCCAGCCAGCTTCCGTTGTATTTGCGTGCAGCAAGATAGAACCTGTTCGTATCGCTCACATTACCGCCTACATTCTGTTTCATGGTAACGACAAACGCTGACGGTGACGGTGTGCCCGTACTGGTAAAGTTTATTGTGCTTACCGGGCTGTCAAGCCAGTACGAAGCGGACGGTTCGACACCGGAAGTCATTTCCTGCCAGTCGGAGTTGACAGCCTTGTCCGATCTCTTCCCGGAAAGTATGTAACCGCCATCCTTCTTCCTTAGATAACTTCCACCTCTCACACGAAGAAGCGGAAGTGGCGGATTGGAAGTCTGAACCTTGCTTAAGTAAGATCCTCCGGCAAACGATACTGTACTGTTTTTCGCATACGGAATGTTGGCGGATTCCCAATGACCTGCGGCTGTGATACTCTCACCGTCAGCCCCGTCCTTACCATCTACAAGCATGGGGACGGTTTCAACATCCACTATCTGGTCATTCACGTAAAAGACAAACTTCAATGTCTTCGTAAAGTTTCCGCTTGATATGGCTGTATTGTTGTTTATGGTAGTTTCTGTTCCACCGTCTATGCTGTATTTCAATGTACCGTCCGTTGTGGTGGATATCACGCCCTCCCACTGACTTTTGCCTGTAACATGATACGGAAGACACGCTGTAGTTCCCGTTCTTGTCCTTGCTTACTGAGCTGGCGGAAACGACAATGCTGTATAGGATGGCATCCGCACCATTCGCTCCCCCACGCACACCAGCTACTGTGAACGTAAGATCACGGGAATACTGCTGCCCGTTCTTTGTAGCCCTGATTGTGATCTTCACCGTGTTTGTCGCAGCAAGAGTAGCTCCGGCAGATACCGATATTGTCACCACTCCCGTATTCTTGTCTGTCGCACACAGAAGATTTGTGTCAGGTGTACAGGTGATGCTGTCAAGGGTGAGCTTTTCCGTTCCATACCACATGCTGACAGTTGTATTCCAAGCCTGTGAGGACACGACCTTCCCGTCCGAAGTAAGGGCTGCATTGACCATCTCGTTATCGAAGTCCGCCATGATGGCATTCTCTCCGTCCTTACTCCAGCGATGCACCACGGCAGGATCACTGAACTCAGACCATACGCCGTTTTCCTTAAAACGTGTACAACCCCATTCAACCTGATGGTCTATGTCCGTACCAAGATAATTATCCGTCCAGCCTTCCGGAACATAACCATCTTTCTGCTGACTGTCCGGCTTTTCAGGGGTGTTATCTATGATATTGCCTCTTGTGTATATATACTCATAGCCCTTACCGTCTTTCCCGTCCGATATCATAAGCTGCCATCTTCCGTCCTGATAGATGTAGGTAGCGCGGTCAGTCGTGTTACGGTATGAATCACCGTTTTTCGGGTTGGCTGGAGCCGTGGCAAATTCACCAAGGAAATTGATACTCTCACCTTTCAGTTCACGCCCGTCAAGCAGCATATCCCAGTCTTCGTTAACCTCCCAGTCGGCAGGTTTCCCGGCAAGATAATAACCACCGTCCTTCTTTCTTAAGAAATTGCCGCCTTTGACACGCAATATTCTGATGGGAGGATTGGATGTTTCCACCTTAGATATAAAGACACAGTTGGCAAGAGTGACCATTGTATTGGCACTATATGGTGTGTTGGCGGATTCCCAATGACCTCCACCTATTACAGACAGTCCCGGATCACCCTTTTGCCCTTCCGCCACTTGTTTCAGCCATGCCGGATTATCATCTGACGGTTCTGTTGTTGTTCCATTATCATCAACACACAACCACAAAGCCCCGTTATGTGACACCCGGTCATAGTAGGCGTACTTCCCTGCAACCCATTCACCCTTGTCCAAGGGTACACGCACTGTCTGTCCGGTGATCTCATCAACTTGAAAGATAAGCCCGGTCATGATGATGTTCTGAAGAACGGCTGAGTAATTGTCCGCATTAATACCGGCTACAGTCATGCCTTTTTTCTTGCCGAACCACGCAGGCATCTGTGCCGGCTCCGGGTCCCAAGTGTTGGCATTGTCAAAGAATGTAATACAGTTGTTTCCGTTGACGGAATCAATAAGTATATAAGTCTGACGTTCCGGATCCGTAAAGTTACCTGTTTGTGCCAATACCATCTGCTCGGCAGGTTTCCAGTCAGAATGCCCCGGACGGGGAATGACAGTAAACTTCTTGGCTGTATAATCTGCGGCAGTCACCCGGAATTTCATTTCTTCAAAGCCGTTCAGCTTGCCTTCGCTATTCTTAGTCACAAAATAGGTGGTAAGGATATCATCAACAAACTGGCTCAATCCGTCCGCATCCGTCAGATCGGGAGTGATGGTGTAGGTTCCATCGCCGTTATCCACGTATGACAATACGGTACAACCACCACCGGGGGAGTTTACCATACGTCCTTTGAAATAGGTTGTACGGTTATAGGCTATTTCAGGTACAAACAGACGTTTTCGGAAAACTCCGCTTCCCATTTCAATATCGCCCTTCTCATTAATAAAACCGCCATCTACACCAGTAACGAAATCACCGAACTTGGCATATTTCTTAATGACAGTTCCGCCCAATAATGATAAAAGAAAATTTGTAGAATCCTCCTTGTCTTTGCGCAAAAAATATTTAGCCAATTCACTTATATTTACACCTCCCGATATGGCAACAACCCTGTCTTTATTGGTTCTTATGTAAATAGAAGGATTCTTATCATCATTATGTATGTATATCTCTCCCTCATTCAACCCTTCCAGTCGCTTTTCAAATGACGGGGATATTTTCGGTATAATCGGATTCCCTTCATCATCCGTTTCCGAACCGTACCACAATATCTTTATAGGACGATTTCTAGCCATGATTACACGTAATTTTCATTAACAAAAGCAGCTTTCGCCTTCTTATATTTCAACACATCGTCCTCTTCGGGATTAGTTAGTAAAAACGCGATTTCTGAAGAAGAAGTTGCGATCTCAGTTTTGCCTCCGATCCCAGCAATATCGTTTTCTCTAGGGCGTAAAGTCACTTTATATATAAACATCTGTTTCTTACCTATTGTATCAATCTTTTCCGGGACAGAATCCCCTTCCCGTACAAACAAATTACCGTTTATGCTGACGTGAGAAAGGCAAAGTACCTTATTTATAAACTCCGCTATATAATACGGAACGCCACAACTTGTCCCGAAAACAAAATCAAATGTTTTATAGGGGAGAGAATACATTTCTATTATCTCCTGCTTCTGATTCACAAACTGTTCGTTTTCAACTTTCAACTCCACCCCATCCGGCTTGAATCCTCCTATTATTCTGAACTGGAACATCTGCCGGACCTCATCAATCCAGAATATATTATCAAACGCAGAATTATTATCTTTATGGGAATATTCGATCAGAATAGAATCACCTATATTCTCACACACGCAGAACTCCTCACATTCTTTATCGGCTATAGTTACTGTATATATCCCCTCCGAAGGAGATAATGAGGCATAATACATCTTAATACTTTCATTTACATCATAAGTGAGCAGTGTTATCTTGGAGGAAATATTGCCGATCTTATCATTCAAATAAGCTGAAGGTTTTTCGCCGTTATCACAAAATATTTGCAGCAGGATGTTGTCTGACACAGAAAATACTTGTCTGAAACATCCTGCATTTGAATATTTATATTTCAGCGGTTTAAAGAATAACGGACAAACATCTCCGATTGATATCATAGTCTTTTCGTAAGTTTCTAGTAACTTGTGACTTCACAAGCTTTCATTGCAAATATAACAATTAAAATTTGAATCTTTATAACGAATTTAAATTTTTCACGATCAAAGTTACCTTTGAACTTTGTGATTTTGTAAAATTGTAATCAGCCTGCTGATAATATCCCTGTACAACTTTGCCTTGGTATTCCAGTTCAACAATTCCTGTAAGATCTTCCGGGAGTTCCACATCCGAAGTCTCAAATTCCACCTCCGCCACAGTAAACATCCTTTTTGAAAGAATTATATCCCTACTTTCCCCCATTCCATCAATACCCACATCACTATTACCATCTGATGACGCAAAAGTAAGCATCTCAACAGATGAGCCGATGTATGCTTCATTGGCCAAAACCATAGAAGAAGGGGAAAACATGGCATTGAACATTGTGTCAGGGCTGAGAACGCCCCCCATAAGATAATCTCTGTTCAATATATACTTAAGTCCAGATGAATCAGATTTCACCCCTACCATAAATAAATCAGTGTCACTTTCGTTGTCTGTAGTATCTTCACCTATCTTGTCAGCAAGGAACTCTATGCCGTATGCGTCCGCACGGTATGGAGATATCATTTCAAGGCTATTGTCCGTTATGGTCACGCCTGTGGTATATTCATTCGTAAAACGGAACTCGTCCTTTCCATTAGCCGTATCGTAATCCTGCTTGTCAAAGCCTATCCGTATGCGAGAATACACCAATGCAGAATTAACCTTCATCTCATAATCAGATAAATCATCTATCCTTTTGACAACATCATCCGAGAAGTATTTGCTTCTATGCCGGAAAGTTACTGTATTCCCGGATATGTCGTAAGCATAACCAAACACATAACTCATCCAGTTTGCAAATTTGGTGAAGGATGTATATATTTTGGCTCCAGGAATCTTACGGGCTGATTCAGCCGCCAAGAGCATACAATTATCAAGCCTTCTATCTCCTGTCCCCTCAATCACTCCAGTCAAACCATCTTTCTCTCCATTAATACTTTTAAGCAGTCTGTTCAGCAATGTATCGGGCTTTATAACATCCATCTCAACAGGGTTTATTCGATTTTTCCATGATGCTTTAAAATAACTTGATGTTGAGACTTTGTATGGCAAATCCGGCAATACAGGTACAATCTCTTCTTTCTCATTGACATACATAGCTCTCACTATTATTTTATCATTATGCAAAAGACTTATATTGTACGATTCCGAAACCTTCTTTTCCACTGGCGTTTCTGATTCTGTCGTAAGTTCAAAACTTCCTATCACCGTTTCCGTAGTCACCGCTTCCCCATTACTATCAATATCATTACTTATCTTCATAATCTGGAGCCTCACACCTCTTACATCATATCCCAAAGCACCAGACTGATATTTCCTAAACACAAACATATCAATATTAAACTCTATATTTATCCTAATTGATTTCAGAGCCTTTATCGAATATACATCATCACCACCTACTGTTTGATCATTAAATTCAAGAGACCCCTTTATTAAGGAATCACTGGCAGTTATATATATTGGCATTGGTGACATTTTCTTGCTGAAATAAACATTAATAAGAGTGTCATCGTCTTCCAATGTATCACCTGTAGGAATCCATTTTGCTGATTCTGAAAGTTCAAGTCCGTCATAAACAAGAGGAATGGGGCTTTTCACCTCTTCGACCGAATATTCATATTGAGTTCCTTTTTTTGACTTTATCATGGACGCCACGCTATCATCCACGGCATTTATCTGTAAGATACGACCATTATCCTGTAATGTAGAAAAATTGAGAGCGCAACTAAACCGTTCATTATACAACCAACTGTTATTTCTTGTACTTATTATTATTGAGGCAGAAGCATTCAAATAATCTTCATCATATTGTTTTAACAGCAATTTTCTAGCATCCCCAGCAAAAGAAAATTTGTTGGAAAATGTACGGATAACACCGTCATAGTCATTTCTCTTGAAACTAGCCTTCACCTCGTCCCAATTCTCAAGATCATCAGTAACCCTGTACTTCAGACCATTTATAAGTAACTCACATCGATAATACATAATTATTTCTTTTTACGATTCAACCCATCGATTTCGTCACATGTCTGCCTTACAAGACAGGCATAAGATCCGGCGGTCCATTCTTTCGGATTGATATACATCTTATTATACTTCCCAATAGCGACAACTTCATTTATAAATCCACGTTTTGTAGGCTTCTCCTTCAGTTCCTCATTCTTTTCCTTACTTATCTTATCCAAATCATATTGTGCACGGGAATTTAATGCGGATATTCTAGCATTCATAGCCATTACATCACCTTTTTTACACGAATAACCTATCTTCATCAGAATATCACGCACCTCATCATACATTTTCAACTTCATCATGTTCTCACATGCCTTCATGCACTCCACGGTCATTGCAAGATTCATACGCTCATTACAATTCAATATCTCAGAGAACAACTGTTTGCTCCCGACAATTTCTATATAGTCATTGATAATTTTTGCCGATGCAGCCCCTTTGTCCTCATCGTCAAATTCAATAGTATTGCTATCATTGGTATAAATCTCTATAAAAACGGACAAGGGAAGTTCATATATGTCACTTGTATACCTCATAATCAGATACTTTTTTTTTTGAAAATTGCTGATAATTGTTTTCTCTTATCGCCTTGGCTAATTTTGCAAATCCTATCTGCTGTGATTTTTCCAGATGCCCTATCTTTTTCTCCAGTTCGCTATAATCATTAACTATTGATACAGGAGGAAGATTGTTTTCGCTTCTATATGCCATAAGACCATCAAAATCATTTGCATGAGCCTTTATCCTGTCCATATCCACAGCATAAGGTATAACCTTCGCACCTTTAGGGATGTCAACCAAAGTAGGGACAGACGGAGTAATATACGCTTCTTTATCAGTAACGATTGTTTCAGGAACACCACCATCACCCACTACAGCCAATCCGCCTTTATGCGAATCAGTACCCTTGGCATACTTCGGAATAGGAGTCGCTATAATAGTAGCAAGCTGTATCGCTCCCATAGCACCTAGAGCAGCTATCATAGGTATTGCAGCAGGGAAGCCCAATTGTTTTATCGTCTGCAAAATACCACCTGCTATCTGTATAGCCGCCTCAGCTATACTGGTAGCTTTCTCAAACTTTGCCTGTTTTGTTCTTAATGCAGCTTTTTTCTTCTCCAATTCGGCATTCTTTTGTGCCGTTTTATCTTCCGCCGCACGTTTACGCGCTTCGGCTTCTTCAGTTGTTATAGCACCTTTTTCTTCTAAAGCCTCTATACGGGAAATTTCCTCTTCACCTGCTTTCTCATTCGCTTCCTGTTCAGCCTCAATAGCTTCAATCTGGCGATCATAAATGGATGATATCATTTCACCAATTCCACTAACCATAGAAGCCCACATCTCGGTAGTTCTTTCCATCTTCTCACCGTCTGTAAGTTCTTTCCAAACACCCGATATCTTATCAGACATAATACTGAATCCCTTATCCATCCCATCAAATATACCGGCAAACGGGCTATCGATATCCGATGCAAGATCTTTCAATGCAGAAGAATAACCTTTCAACACTTCAAAATTCCTTCGTGTGATATCCTGTTGCTCTTCCGCTTTTTTCAACTGATCATCCGCATTTATAGAACCTATCTCTGCTTCCATAGCCTTTATGGATTCTCTCAGCATTTCAATTTGTTGCTTGCTTACCACGCCCGATGCTTCCGCTATCTCAATCATTTTTTCAGCAGCATCTATCTGTATCTGTAATTGCTCGTTTGCGGCTTTCCGCTCCAGTTCACGCATGGCTTCATCGTATTCTTTTCGCGATAGCAGCCCTTTTGAATAATTTTCTGTTATAATGTTTTCAAGTTCCTTATATCCAGTACTTGTAGCTGCTATACGGAGAGATGATTGTTCCTCTTCCAGTCTGAGCATCTCATCAGTATACTTTTTCTTTTCCTCGATCCTTTTTTTCTCAGCCTCTGCCAACTTCTTAGCATATTCCTCATTCTCTTTCGCTATCTTCTGCATTCTCTCTTGGCCCAACATTTCCCGAAGTTTGTTCTCTTCCTCAGAATATCCCTTTACAGCTGCTATCTGGTCTTTATATTCTTTCTCTATGGCAGCAAGACTACGTTCATGCTCATCTTTAATGAGAGAAACGGACAAGTCAGCCATTTTATTCCTAAGATTCTCTATGTATTGCGCTAAATCATCCGATGCTTTATCGGCAGAATGAGGATTAAATGTAACATCTCCAATGTTAATAGAACTTATCATATCTCTACTAGCCTTATCTGCTTGATATAACTGATTTAATAAAGAACCTATTTCTTTATCCAAGTCTTCAACCTGCTTGTTTAACTTCCCATACATGTCTCTAGCTGTATCCATAGCTGCCCCTTGACTGGATTCATATTGTGCTTTCATCTGATCTCTAGCAGATTCAAGTTTCGCACGTTTTTCTTCTTTTTCTGCCAACTGATCTTCCAAGTCTAATTTTTGTTTAGCCTGTTCTACAAGCCGATCTTGCACAGCTCTAGCTTTAGCCGAAGCTAATATGGCATTAGATAACCTTTGATAACTATCAGCCGCTTTACCTGCAAGAATGTTTTCATCACTTATATTTTTAAAGTATGAAGGATATTGCTTTTTCAGTCCCTCAACGGCTTTTTTCCGCTCTCCCATAGGTTTATTCAAATTGACAGCAGCCCTATATAATATATCCAATTTAACAGCTTCATCTTGGGCATTTTTCACACCTTCTTTTTGAGCTTTATTCAAATCCTCCTGAAGCTGTTTTAGATAATCAATTTCTTTTCTCGCATCAAACAGGCTACCCACCCATTTGGTTATCTCACCTCCATAACTTGATAAAAGAGTTATCCCAACAACTAAAGCCGTCTGCCAACTAAGAAGGGGACTCAATACCTGTTTAAATACAGGTGTAGCAGTCTGCCCCGATTTCTTAAGAAGTTCATATTCCACCCTTGCTTTCTTTAACTCATCAATAAATATAGGAAGGTTATTGGATATGGCAAGAAAGAAAGTATTGGCACTAACAGACAAAGCCGGAAGTTCTCTCGCAATCTGTTGTATGGAAACATTAAGACCATTCCAACCCGAAGCATAATTACCCACATTACGTTGGTAATTGCCCATCTGTGCATCTATATCCTTTAATTGTTGATTCAACTTGCCGATATTGTTCAAGATATCCATACCTTTTGCTCCCTCGCGTGCAGCTTGTGAAAGGTTATAATATTCCTTTTCCAACTGAAGCATTGAAGCCTTCATCTCGTTATAGCTTCCTGCTGTGGCAATCGCTACCTGCGTATGATTTCTCAATATCGCCGAATACTGTTTATTCTGCTCTGTCAGCATGCGTAACTGGGATACCGTAGCATCTCTTTTGGACTTGTATTCCTCTTCGCTGATAGCACCTTTCTTATACTCCTTTGATAATTCCCTCAGAGATGTTCTTAAGGCTGAAATTGTTTCTTTGTTATCACTTAACCTACTGTTCAATTCGGAGGCTTGTGTATCAAAAGCCTTTACCGTCTGACGGATTGAATCAAAATCAGCAGCAGTCATGGATATTTTCTTAGATGCTTCTTGAAATGAAACAGAAGCATTTTCCGCATCTTGTGACACGTTTTTCAGATCTTCGGAAGCACCTCTCAAATTTACTTTTACTTCCGTTATCTTGTCTGCCAATGTATTCAATGGCTTGGTAAGAAGCTCTATCTTACGGGAAATATCGGTCAATAACTTTAATTGACTAGCCTGTAATTCAGACAACCTATTTTGAGAAGCATATAATTTGGTAATTGTAGCATTATAACTGTCAACTTTAGACTGGTATTCTCTTAGATTACCCGGCTTAAAATTTATACCATCACTTAATTGTTTTGTGAAATTCGCATATTCGGAAGATGTGGTTTGAATATTAATCCTTATCTCATTTAACTTCTTAACGATGTTAGGATCAATCGCATCAGTAATTTTAAATTCTGCTCCTGCCATGGTCTTTTCGTAAGTTTTGGGTAGTGCATGACTTCATGCACCTTCTAAGAGCAAAGATAGTGATTTTATTGATATTATGAAGGTGAGAAAATAAAAAATGAGGTTGTATCAAATGCTGACACAACCTCATTTTTATCATTCGTTTTCTTGAATGTTATTAAATTTACTCCATCCTATTGCCCTTGAATATATTTCCAAACGACCTTTAGGTACATATAAGATACAATTCTTTTTCACATCTTCATCAAAGCAATTTTCAAAAATATCTGGAGGAGTCAAACATTCTATATTTATTTTTGCTATATTGGGACAATTTTTAAAAGCATTAGGATCTATATTTTTGGTTCTAGGACCAATAGTAATAACTTTTAAATTTAAGCATCCTTCAAAAGATTCATCTCCAATCCTTTCCGTTCCTTCTCCTGTATATAAAAAATCAAGGCCCAAACAATCTTTAAAACTTCTTTGACCTATTATTTTTACTTTTTCATGGATAGTAACATCAGTAATATAAATCATTCCTTTAAAAACCTCATAACCAATAGTCGTAACCCCTTTAGGTATTATTACTTTTCCCTTTTGTTCACTTTTTATTTTTTCTAAAACAAGAGCGACATCATTATCCCCTGCAATAGCTCTCAATACAAAATCCCCATCTTCAGCTTTAGTTCCTTTTCCCATGTTGAGTGCAACAATTACTATTATTGCTATCACTCCAATCATTAAAATAGCAGACATTATCTATAGTTTTTAATTAGTTATTTTTTACAAAGTACAATATTTTCAAATTCAATTGCAAACATTACAACATATTTGTTTGCAATTTAGAATGTTGTATAAATAAATTACAAACATAGCATTTCAATCTTCATGTTTAAATTTCACCTTCTCACTTCTTTTCCCAGTGCATACAATCAGTTTGAGATGCTTGCCGCATATCCGTTCAAGTCTATTATTTTGTTCTTCCATTTTTTGAAGTATAATTTCAAGTTTATCTATTGTTTTCATAGCCTTTTAAATTATGTTACAAATATTTTTGCGATATAAGATTAATATTGTTCCCCGTTGGAGGCTCAGTCACTTCCGCCTTCGGGGATTTATTTTGACTGATTGTAGCAGGTGAGGAATCGAACCCCATTGTGCCATTATTCACTCCTGCTTTCCTCCCTTATACTATCCACGCTTGGAATCGTATAAAAAGAAAGTTCCGTAATAGGTGCAAGCTACTACGGAACAGTCATATATAAACTCCAATAGGAGAATATTTAATCAACATCAAGTAACGCCTTGCACTTGTTACAGATACAAAGGTAAATGATGTTTTTATCTTATACAACGGTATGAATATTAAACAAAAGACAATATCAATTAATAGTAATACTAAGTAACGCATAGTAATATATAGTAACGCAATTATTAAATATTACATTCACAATTTAGACAAAATCTAAATTACAACATAAATGATAGTTTTGTTTTTCAATTAAAAAATAAATATCTTTTCGCACAAGACATTTGAGGAAAAATCAATATTTACATTGGGAGAACATTGGGATATTTCCGGTAATACAATTTAGTCAATGTAGATTTAAGGCTGTTATAGTCTTTGATAAAGCCTAAATCTATCCATTGAGCTATCTGTAATTCTAACTCATATAATTCGCGGATTTTATCTTCATCGCCAATCTTATTACGCATTTCTGATTCATGTTTGCCATAAACTATGATGTTTAGAGACTTGGCTAAGTCCTTAATCTTTTTCTGGAATATATCCCCAGGGAGTATTGAACAAACGGCACGACACATAGCAGGATAAGCATCTCCAGCTAAATTACGGTATTGAATCATCTCATCATATACGAAGCGTATTACCTTTACTTCAAAGCGAGGATTAATCCACATGGCAAATTTGGTAAATAAGAAAGGATGCATCCATACTTCTTCTTTAGGTCTGCCAGCTTTACCCTTCTCTTTAACCTTACTCTTCTTAACTACCTGATTATCAATTTTAGGGGAATTTTCCCCTAAACCATTTTCACGTTCTTCAGCTATGAGCGCTTCTATAAAATCTCCAGTTCTTTTAGCCAAAAGAAACTCATCCATTTTTCTTTGTTCATTTCCTTTTACTGAATTCCATTGACGTAACAAGTCCCCACCGTCAAAATAGCCATCTTTTGTTCTCTGACTAACTGTAAATTCACCCATTGGGCGAATCATGATTTGATTCGTTTTCATGTCTTTTCGTTCACAAGATGTTCCGTACATCTTAATACGGGATATAAAAAAATGCGGCAACCGATATAGAGGAGTCGGCCACCGCATCATATCCATTACTCTTAATGAATATATAATATCTTTCTATGCGAAACCTCTATCTATCGCTGTTGCTAAATTAATAAATAATACGGGAAACGCCAAAATAATAGAATGATAAAAATCACCATTTTACGGAAATATGAATTCAACAAACTCACCCGACCAGTTTTCACCTTCACGACAGAATTTATACACATCTCCAACCTTGTATAATATATAAACACATTCATCCATAACAGCAGCCTTCTCTGCGATTGATCGCATATGCTCCATTTCCCTCATTGACTTATTCCCTTGGCACAAGCAGTTTTTCATAATTCGGTTCAATTCCATTTTTTGTTAATAATACTTTATAGTTCGCACCTCCTTATAAATTTCTCAATAGAGGGCATAAGCCTATACGTAACATAATGCCTCCTTGCTTTGGAGCTTACCTTGAAAATTTTATAACCATATTTCTTCTCAATATCAGAACCAAAAGAAACGCCATAGCTGGCAATCCTTATACCATTTGATATTGGTATTGCCGTGATGGAACTATAAAAATCTCCACGTATGATAAGGTTTGGAGTATTATTTCCTCTTGCAGAAAAACCCAAATATGAAGGCTTTGGTTTCTGTATCTTTGTCTTCCAATTCTTATAGCGTTCGGCATTTTTCCTCCAATGCTCTCCATAAGCTTTTTTAAAGTATGGGTCCTCTGTATATCCGGGAATTAAAGGACTTTCATCGCCATCAACACCACTATATAGCTGTTCTCGTATATATTCCTCAAACTGAGGAACATCCCTTTCCATCTTATCCCTTATCATTGGCTGAATGCCATCAGCCAATTTCTTCCAACATCTCGCGTATTCCTCCAATGTCATAGCAAAAACGGGGGATCAATCTCCCCCGCCTCCTAAATTACTGTTATTGATAATCCTATTATATACGGAAACCAGCCTTGATTTACGCCTTTCTCTAGAAATGTCCTTCCAGAATACATCTATATTCTGAGCGACAAACTCATCCAATGAAAGTTTGACCACCTCGGACTCTATAAATGTGACTCCATTAATTCTCATTGTACCCATTGTTCAATTCCAATGACCCCATTAGCCTGTAAAATAGAAGGAGATTTAAGCACCGGTACACCTCCTGTCGCTGTAAGCACACCGTTACTGTATTCCAGTGCTGACGCACCAGAAACAACTGTTGAAGCCTTATTAGACAATACAGTGCCATAATATGCAGTAAGGTCTGTGCGGTCATAGTGATCCACGAGTTTATATGTATTCTCAGGAGATGCCATTTTGACAAATTCAACGTAATTCAATCCCTTGAGAACATTTTCCAAATTGACACCCGCTTGCTTTACAGACATGTTTTTCATCATCTTCTCGGTATCGGAATACATCGCATTAAACGCAAGATAAGCCTTCTGACCGCTTGAATCATAAGCCTGTCCTGTAGGGTAAACACCAGATAATGCAAAACCTGCAAGTTCATCTGTCCCGTCATCTTCTCCGTAGATTACATTATTCTTGTCAAAAACATACATATCAAACAATGTATCCTTGTTGGCTACAAGATTAGCTTGTAAAGCTAGATTAAACTTACGCAACGTGAATGTATCCGTCCTTGCCGAATAGCCCGTTATTTCCGACCCGGCATAACCATTTTCTGTTGTATTGGGTTCACCGCCGCTTACCGCGTATTCCGAAAATCCTGTAATAGGATAAATTCTGTCCGGATAATCAGCATGACAGGCTCCCTCCAAAGCATCAGCAGTCAATTCCTTGGGCAGTTTTTTGCCATGAATGACCAATATAACACCTGCGACCTTGTCCGGTTGCAGGGGGCAGTAACTCATTCCAGTATTAAATCCGGACGTGCTGCCGCACTCTCTAATATCTGTTCGCATAACAATTCTGATTTTTAACTGTTAAATCCAAATTCTTTATTTCAATAGCATCTATCTTTTCGCCAACTTCCTTACCGTCAACATCAACAGCACCACGTCTTCCAAAACTATAATTTTCTGAATATGTATGGCTTACAATACCGGAGTAACCGAAATCAAATTTATCACTTTTTTTTAACTCTTCTATGAATCCGTAATACAAAGGTCGAAGAATACCTTCAAAAGATATCTCACGACGTTGTTCATTTGTATACTTTTCCAGTGTATTGGTAGCGATTATTATGTTTACAGATGCCTTACAAAAATAATTCTCACTATCCCTTTCCTCGTCTAAGGGAACATACAGCCCTATCATTGGGAATTTTCCCGATGCTGTCACCCTGCTTTTCCCAAGAAGAAGAAGTGTTTCCCTTATATAAGAACTGTCACCATATATGTAATTTATCTGTTGATCCATTCTTTTTGACAAGGAAGCACATACATCTGATATTATATCAATTATCATAACCCAAAGGAATTAATTGTTTCCATCAATTCGAAATCGGTGGCGATATCCGGATAGTCCGCATTATTGGCTTGAAGCCATCTCACAAGTCTGATATTCATTCTTACCATGTCGTTCCATGCAAACATCATTTTCCTTTCGGGACTTACAAGACGACCATCATCTCCATCAGCCTTCACTCCTGTAATAGTCGCCTGAGTGTGATTATGTCTCAAGTAATGGAAGTATATATAGTTGGCGATGGGGGATTTGGAAATCTCCCTATCGCCATCACTATATTTCATGACAAGATGCGCTATAAGATCATCCCATCTTTTTTCCTTCGTTTCTCCATCGTTGGAAATATAGGATGAGAATTCCTTATACAACTTTTCCCCTAGGAGCTTCTCTAAATATTCCGGCTCATATTGCATTACAAAGCCTTGAAGGCTGTCAACAATTGCCTTATTAGTCTCAGAAGGAGTATGTATATTCAATACTGCACCTTCGATATCAAGAATACCACCTTGGAAAAAAGTATAATCCACCAACATTACACAATATCTTTGAGGTCCTTCTTTTTATTGAACAAATCTTCAGCACCGATTTTCTTAGCGTCCTCCATCAATTCCGAAGGAACAGTGGCAACACGTCCATCTTGGAAGAACTTACCTGCAAGTAACATATTAACACTTACTTTATCACCTTTTTTATAAACGGCCCCGTCCTTTGCGAACTCAACCTCATAAGTTTTAGTTAAATTTACTTTCATAATGTTTAATAAATTTATCCGCCAATACCGGCAGGGGTTATAGCTTCAATAACGGTCGCAATCTTATCCTTGACAAATGCAGTTTTATATTGCTTTTTAATGTACACCATAAGACGTTTTTCACCAAGGATAGTCACCATATTTTTAGTAAAATCATCATTTTCCCACCCAAGTGTAATGGTAAGAACCCATACATCACGGATGTTAAGATAGTTAAAATCGCCAACCCAAATATCACCTTGTTTGATTGCAGTGCTGGTTTCCACTTTCAAACCTTGAATCAGTTCATCACCAATACGGAAAGGACGGAGATATTGTCCATTAACATCCTTAGTCAACTGCATCTGTGCATAGTCAAGAGGATGCATAAGCACAAGGTTTGGACGATAAGCCATATTGGACATTGATACAATCTGTGTATACATACCAACAATAACATCATAAGTGTTGGGTTTCTCTACTTTCAGAGCTGTCAAAGAGAATGTAGGTATATCACTCCCAATCCCTTTAATCTGACCGCTGGAACCAGTACCAGACAGAATACCTTCTTCTTCTTTCAAACCAATACGATTGATAATCTCAGCCCTAACCTCCGCAACCAACTGAGGCAAATCAGATAATGTTTCTTCAGTTACTTTTGTGCCAAGAGCCACTTTGCCAGCATTGATAGTAACTTCTGCCAATGTACCGCTCATCATAGGCTTAAGACCGCCTTCTGGAACCCATTCAGCTTCTTCTTCACCTGGATTGAACTCCGCATAAGTCAATGATCGTGTAGATATTGCTGCCACATTGGCAAATTTACGGATTACAGTCTGGGAACGTGGATCAACAGATAACTGACTATCAATTGTCATGTTATAATGTGGTGCCACACCCGTACTCTTCAAGGGCTCAACCTCCTTCTTGTTTATAATAAGCGTAAGGCTTTTCTTAAAACCGGGGGACTGCTTACAAGCCGTTTTCAAGTCCACAGTTTTCTCTCCATGCTTGCCTACTGTGATGAAATCCTTCAATTGATCTTCAATCTGCTGGTCTACAGACTTGAACACCATTTGCCCGTCTTCATTCTTATGCATTGCACCTTTCATGCGAACGATTATCTCTTTCATCTCACCAAGTTCCTTACGCACTGTTTCCAATTCCTTTTCGGAATCTATCTTTTGAGAAACCTCATTTAATTTATCCTCAAAAGTTTTTTTGTCGATAGTATCGTCCATGAAATCGCCTACAGTAGCGTTTATTGCGTCCTGCAACGCCTGTAATGACTTCACGGAAACCTCATCCATTACCGACAAATCAATTTTGCTTAAAAAGTCAAATTTCATGCTTATTTAAGTTTTAAAGGTTTTGTAAATAGTTTTATTTTTTCATCGGCTCCCTCTTCATCAAGTGGCTTGTCTGCCGGCTTGTATCGAGCGAGTGACATCGCTTTTCTTACTAACATTTGGATTTCCTCCCTCTTTCTTATCGGAAGTCCTTTACATACATCACTTATTTCAACCGGAAGTGACTCCAACGCACTTTCATATTCTTCTGCCGATTTCAGACCAAGATATTCAGTTTCTCCGTTACATCCTATGGACACTACGGATATCTCATACAGAATGACTTCCTTTACAACCAAGCAATCACGTTCCCTGTCATATTCACATTTTTCCCATACATAACTATAACCTATAGAGAACTGGTTCAAAGTGCCACTTTCAAGCTGCTTCAACGCTTGATTTCCTCTTTCCACATCATCAATAGACGCTTCAAAGTAAAGCCCTTTCTCATCTTCTTGCAGAAGCGTAATGCGTCCTATAGGCTCATGCATGTCATGCATCCACAACATGATAATCTTATCATTAGCAGAACTTCCCGGGCCTCTCTCCTGTATGCTTTTTGAAAAACAACCTTTCAGGAGCATGTCACCGGACTTATCAATGTTATTGAAAACCGCAGCATAGCCACTGATAGTTCTGCTGCCAGAATCATATTGTATCTCCTTTGCATAAAAAGCTAAGGATTTATACTGCTTCCCCAGCCTGTTTTTGTATTTGCTTGTCTCCATCATTATTTATTTCACTTTTAAATTCTCCCTTAGGATTATCAGGATCAATATCTGTAAAATTAGACATTTCGGTTCTTGCCTCTTCAAAAGTAATCAGCCGATTGTTATACAATGAAGCTACAGCATTAGAGGCTGTAGACAAGGCATCCGCCAATTCTTTCATATCCTTTTGAAGGCAAGGGACATGAGTGAAGTCCATTTTGATTATTGCCCTGTCCTTACATATAGCATTAGTCAGAACCTCTGTTATAGATTCACTGTCAGGGATAATAAGATCCTGATATGCCGCTTTCTTTGCTTGAGAAGAGTTATCATAAGTACTTCCTTGTATAATCAGATTGGGGTCAAAGCCTATCGTCTGAGCTATCGCTTCCAAACACGCCTTATCCTCCTCATGAAGCTTCAATTGGTCTGTATTTGACCCCAATGTAATCCACCCTAGTTTCTTAGGAGTCACCATGATTTCATACAACTTATGCACTATACCATATTTCCTTTTGAAATCATCCTGCAATTTCTTGGATTCAGACGGAGTAATAGCTGCATTCCCTACGTCAGTCGTATCATTCCCGTATAGTATCCCTTTAGGTCCTCCATTAACAATAAGGTTTCCTCTCCCTATCAGTTGAGCCATATAGTTTCGAGTATGAGTAGATAATGCGTCCACAGGGGAGTGGAAGGTAATTCTCCCTCCATTATTACTTGGAATATCCATTATCGAATCGTATATGACAAAATACTCCTCATCACCAAGTTCTATATTCTCATTTCCCCAACGTATATATACCTTACTAGCAATTGAAGAAAGCTCTGTTTGAGTAAACGGGCCCTTACCGAATGATTCCATGTAGAATAATTCGGGAGGTATTACCATCATGGATTTAGGGAGATCAGACTTTAAAGCTCTTAGTGTATAGACAGGGCAAAATCCGAAACACTTCAAAGATATCTCAATCTGCTTTATAAAAGAACGCCCACTCTGTATCACATTCGGACGATTCAAAAGAGTCACAATGTCTTTAAAACTCCTCTTCTCGTTTCCGTTAATATCCGTCACATAATACCGCCCATTCTGCATCATTCTTCCGCAATGATCTAGAACCATTGCAAACGGCCAACATTCATGTAAGGCTCTTGATTTCCCTTCAACGGTCGACATGTCAAAATCTATATTCCCTCTATTGTCAGAAAACAGATTTTCCACCCATTTAGGAACATAAATAAAATTACCACCATCATCTTTACCATGATAAGTAGCATCACTATACATATCCTTATTCGACTTCTTTAAAGAAGGTATCTTAAACCATTGTTTCATTGTTCAACAATAAAGGCAACCGCCGTTATAATACAGCAATTGCCTCCACAGTGATCACGTTCTAAAAGTGGGTATGGTGTAACTTCACACCATGAAGGCTATTGCCTGCTACAAAGGAACAAATTAATTTATTTATTAACAAACAATTTAAATATTATTTTTGTTTAATCTAAATTAAAATAACAGATTATACAACATATATTTTATTAACCTTTTTCCATGTGGATACAACCTGTTTGATATCTTTGCTATTGTCTTCTTGGGAAAATGGGATAGAGAGTAGGGCGTGGATTGAACGGCTGCTGTGCTTTTGCTAGCGGTCGTTCTTTTTGCGAAAGAGAGAAGCATATTTATCTTTGTGGAAGCGTGTGAAGATGCACGCCACATTGATTATGACGAAAGACATACTACATATTTGATAAAGCCAAGAGCTTGTTGCGGATTAGTTTCCGTGGCAGGCTCTTTTGTCATACAAAATAAAGGTTAGTTTGAAAATCGGGTAATCCAAAACGTGTAATTGACGGTAATTAAAAGTTAACATAAAATTAGGTAATATGACAGATTTAGTTTTTAAAGGTCAGAATGATCAAGTTTTAACCAATAGCCTAAAGGATTTTATTGAAACAATGTATCCTGATTTAGGAGATTGTATAAAGTTGTATGAAGATTGTTACACAAAATGTATAATTTGTGCTGACGGTAGCGTATTAACGCAACTTGAATTAGCTGATTCATTAATAGAATATGCGCTCCTTGGTAATTTTGACAAAGCTGTAGTTGTAAATAGTTACTTATTCGGAGATTGTAAGATGTTGCATTATGCGATACTTAAAACTATGGCAGAAGTATTAAGTAATCCTCCCAAAAATTGTAAAAATAGAAGTACATATCTTATGAAAGACAAGAATACAGGTCTTGTAAAAATAGGTTCTTCTTCAGATATATCCGTTCGTATTCAGACATTATCTTGTGGGAATCCATATCTATCTATATTGGCTGTTCTTGATAAAAACATAGAAAAAGAACTTCATCTCAAATTTGCAGATAAAAAAATAAAAGGTGAGTTTTATAATCTTACAAATGAGGATGTGTCACATATAATAAAAAAATATGGATTTACAAGCTATGTAAAATCTATTATATAAAACTTACTTTCAATGAGAGACGTAATTTACAATTTTATCAACGAGCACATGATGATACATATTGTGCTTATAGCCTTGTGTATTGCGGCTACAATGGGGGCGATGTTAGTGGACCTTATTACGGGAGTTATGAAAGCCAAACAACGGGGAGAGGCAAGAACATCCACGGGGTATAAGAAAACAGCCGTCAAAGCGAAGAAGTATTTCACCCCGTTCATAGAATTGTGCTTCATTGACCTGTTATGCTGCGTAGTTATCCCCTTCCCTGATTTTTTCAATGATTTGGACGGGTTACTGCATTTTCTGTGAGTTTAAATCAGTTCGTGAAAAATCATGGGAAAAGCGGAGTTGCGCAAAGCAGAAAAGACAATGAGTGTGATCATCGAGAACAAGGATGATATTGCCAAGATCATGGCCCAGATGCTATTTGACAACGAAAATAAAAAGGAGGATAAGAAATGAAATATTTTACAATTGCGGAACTCTGCAAGTCAACGACTGCTGACCGCTTGGGTATCAACAACAGATGCAGACAGGAGCATGTGACTGCTCTGACTGCCTTGGTGGACAACGTACTGGACCCGTTACGCACATGGTGGGGAAAGCCTATAACAGTAAACAGTGGTTATCGCTGTCCGGAACTTAATGCGGCCGTCAAGGGAAGCAAGACCTCGCAGCACATGAAAGGGGAAGCTGCTGATATTGATACTGGCGACCGTCAGCAAAACAAGTTATTGTTTGAATATATCCGCAAGAACCTGCCCTATGATCAATTGATTGACGAAAGCAATTTTGCATGGGTGCACGTCAGTTATCGGTCTGACGGTGCCAATAGAAAACAAGTGTTAAGTTTATGAGACAAAGGATCTATATATGGATTGCGATAGCGATAGTATTGCTATTGATACTTATTTAAATACAATAATATGAAATGGCTTCCTTATATATTAATAATTGTGCTCGCTTTCGGTTTAGGATGGTTTGTAAAGCCATCCCCCGAAGCAGTTATAGAGGAAAGAACGGATACGGTGTTCAGTACAAGTATCATTGTAAAGAGAGATACTGTAAAATATTATCTTCCTTCTCCAATACTGTGTTGGCATGATGGTGATACAATCCATGTAGGAGACACTGTTCTTCCTGTTGAGCAGAAGATATACAGAGATAGTGATTACATCGCTTATGTGAGTGGTTACAGACCTAACCTAGATAGTATCTATGTTTGCTCTAAAACACAGACAGTAACAAACGATATCTATCACACGGTGAAAATAAGACCTAGAAGATGGGGTCTGGGAATAACAGCCGGTTATGGATTTGGTAAGGATGGTTTTTCTCCTGCGGTTGTCGCAGGAATAAGTTATAGAATATGGTAATCAACAGAAAGGAGGTGCAAGATGAAATAGCAACATCAAGTATTATTCGCCACAGGTAGAAGTGTGGCATATAATAGAAAAACTCATTTGATAAAAGTAATTCTTTCAGGGGGCAGAATTAAAATACCCCCCGACACTTGAAGTTTAACGCCAATCAAACTTTAAAGCATACAAAAGCATACATAGGTAAGTGTCAGGGGTAGTAATATCCTTACTTATTTCCTACGTATGCTTTTGTCATGATTGTATTTGATTGGCAAGGCAAAAATACAACAAAAATTTAAACCACAATGTGTAAGTCTGAAATTTTTGCCAAAATAATAGCTCTTGTTTCTAAAGGAACAGAAATACCTACCGAATTAATAGTAAGTGACAACCGTGTCACAGAGATTGTTAACGCTAGATATATCCTTGTATATATTCTATACGAAAAAGGATTTTATCCATCTCAGATTTCTTCTCTCATTCATAAAACTAAGCGTTCAGTGAACTATATGATATCAAATTTTCATATACGTCTAAAAAGTGAAAAAATGATGAGAATATATTGGGATAATATAAAGAATTTGTTGGGAAACAACTGATTCCTCATGAGATATGATATATATACTTTTGTGAACGGTCGATTTTGACCGGGATACAAAATACAAATACTTATGGAACGAACTTATGTTTTTAACCAAGACGGTGGAACCGGAGCAAACAATGGTCTGCTTGCGTCCATTCTTCCGTCCTTGCAGAGCCGTGGAATTGACACAGGCTATCTGATGGGGCTGATGGGAGGAAATGGAAACGGCGGCTTTTTCGGAAACAATGGAGGTTTTCAGGACATCATTGCATTGATTGTGATTGCAGCCATCTTCGGTAACGGAAACTTTGGATTCGGTGGCAACAACAATAAGGGTGCCGATGAAGGAAGAGAAATGATCATGCAGACACTTAACCGGAACGGTGTGGACATTGCATCATTAGCCCAAGCTGTTAACACCTCTTCAGACCAAATCCTTGCCGGTATTAACTCTGTATCACAGGCAATCTGCGGTCTCGGTAACCAAATGGGTCAGAACACCAACAGTATCCTGACTGCGATTATGCAAGGTAACAACGCTCTGACATCTCAGATCTGTAGCTGTTGCTGCGATATGAAACAGCTTGTAACCACACAAGGATACGAGAGTCAGCTTGCAATGTGCAACCAAACTAACGCATTAATCAACACTGCTAACCAAAACACATTGTCATTGCGTGACGGTGCTACTGCCAACACGAATGCTATCCTTGCCAAACTTGATGCAATTCAAAATCAGGCATTGCAGGACAAGATCGCATCTCTTACTGCGGAAAAGGCTACTTTAACAGCCGAAATATCCCAGCGTAATCAGAACGCCACTATCCTGAGTGCAGTAGGACAACAGATTGCTCCTTTGGCAGCCGGATTGCAGGCATTACAAAGCGATGTTGATGGAATCAAATGCAAGCTCCCCAATACTGTGAGTGTTCAATACCCCAATTTAACCGCTATTAATACAGATTGTTTCCGTGCAGCCGCCTACGGTGCATATATGGGTGACGCTGTATACGGACGTAGTGGATGTGGTTGCAACAACTACTGGGGTTAATCCGGTAAGAAAGGAGGTAGATATGTGGCCTAACTTTTTTACAGGATTCCCATTCCCATCAATCGGAAGAGCAAACTTCAATACTCTTCCTACGGTGGCTGTGACAGTCGGTACGGAGAATGTTACTCTTGAACTCCCTAACCATGCGTTCCGTAACAGGGATTATGTTGGGGGATTCTATATCAGTCTCCGACAAGCTATACCTGCCGGTACGACTGCTACACTTCCGATATTGATAGGAACTAATGGGGACACAAGACCGTTGATGGCTTATAACAATGAGCCTGTGACTGTTGCAAACTTGGCTGGAACCGGCATCTATGAGATTCATTATAACAAGTACACCAACGAATTGTATCTTGTTAATGGAGGGTACAGACCGACAACGGCTCCGGCTCCTACAGTAGAAACCGCTTCTTTACGGAGCAAGTAATAATTAACATGGAGTTTTGTGGTGGTTCCCAAAATGGGAATAACCACACTCCTTAAAATTAAACAATCATGTTTCAATCACTTCGTACCAATAACCAATTGTATATACTTCATAAGGATGCTAACCCGTTTATCGAATACGGTCCGGTGGTCAGCGTTTCCGCTCCCAAGCCGAAATATCCTATGGCATCCCCTATGGGACAGTTGCCCCAAATGGAAATGGTTGTGGATGTTGTTGTCTGCATCAACGGGCAGAACACGACATTCCAAAATCTTCCTGCCGGCATGGATATAGCCGACTTCGGACAGAACGGGAATATCGTAGTGTCATGCTCGCGTGATGCTATGAATAACGAGGTCGCTTCTATGAAACAGAAAAGCATAGACATCATCAACAGCATGGACTTCCACAATTCCGTCATTGCAGGGTGTGACAAGATGCTTACGCTCTTGAACCCTGAATTTGCCGAGAAACAACGTCAGGAGCAGGAAATATCCTCTCTGAAAGGGCAAATGGCGGAAATGAGCAAGAATATGTCTGACCTTATGGATTTGAACAAACGGCTCATGGAACAGCTCGGAGTGGTTGAAACATCCAAAACAAAGAAATGATTATGGGAATGTGGGAAATATTAGAAGAAGGGCGTGACGATTACGGACGCGGCTTCGGTATGAGAGGTGACGAGGTGGAGGAAGCCTATAAGGAAGGCTGCCGCAAAGGTTACGAAAAAGCCATGAGAGAAATGCGCGGAGAAATGGGTTTCCGTGATGGCGGAAGAAGTTATTCAGGTGGTGGAAGCTCATCCGGCATGGATGAACGCAGATACCCCGGATACTTTCCTGAATATCCGCGTATGGATGACATGGGCGAACGCAGACGCAGACGCGCCAACGGTGAGTTTTATTAATGGTGGAGGGGTGGAATGCCCCTCTTTTTAAATTAAAGTTAAGTTATGGAACAGAGATTGGATACATATAGCAAATTCCCATCAGGAATGAAACTTTACTTGGAATCGTATGGATTCCATTTCAGCAAGAAACTTTATGAATGGGCCGTTTCAAAAATGAAGGTGAAAGACGAAGCCACGGGCAAAGAGAAAAAGCTGGAGCCGTGGAGCAAAGATGAAGTGGACGATATGCTGAAAGCGAACGGAATTACCATTGAGCACGACAAGGGTTATGACGTTGCTTATGTCGCAAACATGCTGAAAGCTGATTTCTATAAAAAATCATTGGTTGACGAGGCTCACTTATGCAAGCATATAAAATGCTACCTTGATGATATTGATGGCGATCCTTGCAGGGCATTTGACGAGTTCTTTGCCACCTGTATAGGTAAAGGGATTCCTGTAATCTGGTCGGATGTGATATGATTATTCAGGAGTTCTACATACCGAAATATGGAGACTGGCACGTCAAAGTGTATTATGCGGTACACACCTATTGGGCGGATCGGATCATTATGGACCTATACCGTATAGGATGCAGGGGGGATTCCCTCAAGCGTGCGTATCGCAATCTGACCGAAGGCAGAATGAATACCGGTCTAACCTATTCGGACTACAGGAGAAGAGAAACAGTAATGGTTATCTCACTAACCTCTACCCCCGAAGAGTTTCAAAATTCGTGGGACCACGAAAAAGGTCATTTGTGCCGGCATATCTCCAAGGCTTTCGGGATTGATCCTTATGGTGAGGAAGCGCAGTATCTTAGCGGATATGTGGGGCAGAAGATGTTTCCGGTAGCGAAGAAATTTTTATGTGAACATTGCAGAAAGGGACTGGAAAAATAATAATCGAACAGAAGCGTTCTTTGACTTGTTGGAATTACCGTTTTTACAAAATAGTCGTGAAATTATATACATAAATCCAATAAAATTATATATCTTAATTATAGATATATATTGGAATAACAAATACTTTATTCTATCTTTGAGCCGAATTTTAAATTATAGATGGAAATGGAACAAGAAAACAACAATGCGATTCTTTCTTTTGAAGACTTTAAAAACCAAAACGGCATCGTTTATTGGTGGGCCTCAGAAGTAATGGTTATGCTTGGATATAATGATATGAAAGCATTTTGTAAAGTTCTTGACCGCGCAACAAAGGCTTTTGTTTCGCTCAACATTCCTCATTATGAAAATATAATAGCTGTGAAACGCAATAATAATGGTGTTGAGTTCCAAGACTTCAAACTTACACGTTTTGCGTGTTATCTTGCTGCTATGAATGGCGATCCAAAGAAGCCAGAAGTAGCATTGGCGCAAGCTTATTTCGCACAGCAAACACGAAAATTTGAATTATACATTGAAAACAATCAGGAAATAGACCGCGTGCTAATACGTGAAGAACTTGCAGATGGAAACAAATCTCTCGCTTCAACGGCAAAAGCCGCAAATGTTACTGATTATGCAAAGTTTCAAAATGCAGGTTATCTGGGTATGTATAATATGGAATCGTGGAAGCTTGAAAAGAAACGTGGCGTTAAAAAAGGAAAGCTATTTGACAGAATGAGCCGTACCGAACTTGCTGCCAATCTATTCCGTGTTACCCAAACCGAAGAGCTTATAAAGAGTAAACAAATATCTGGACAAGCTAATTTAGAACAAACACACTATACTGTTGGAAGACAAGTCCGAAATATAGTAGAACAAAATACCGGGCGCAAACCTGAACAGTTGCCACAAGAAAAAGAATTGCCTATAATTAAAAAAGCTCTTAAAATGACAGCAAAGGAAATGAAAAAGATTGATAAATAATTTTTTCGAATTGTAGTTTTGTTCTGCAATCTAAAGGTGCGAAAAAAGATAACCCCCATACATCTACACTAGTGAGCTACGGTCAACGTAGCCTTTCAATGTATCAAGGGCTATCTTCATGGCGCAAAGATAAAATTAAATATTCAAAAACGCAAAATAAAGTAACTATTTAGCATTAAGCGGTAATTCCCAACGGGTTTTACCGCTTTTTTTATGTTAACAGAATATGGAAGAAGATAAGTTGAACATATTGCTTGAGCAGGCTGATGATGTGCCTCACTGGTATTTTTGTCGTTTACTTGCTGTGATGCGATGGAACGTATAGAGAGGTTCATTTATAGACTGATACCTCTTGTCGTGTTGGCAAGGGTGATATCGTTGTGCCTATGAACTAAAAGCGATAACTCATAAGCACAACGGATGGATTTATATAATACTGTTTAATTTTTCCGCATGTTTTTCTACTGAACTATTTAGAATTTTTGCATAAACTTGTGTGACTGAAACCTTTGTGTGCCCTAGCATCTTAGACAACGTTTCGATAGGTACGTCATTTGCTAAAACAACAGTGGTAGCGAATGTATGCCGGGCTATGTGACTGGTTAAGGGCTTTTTTAAGCCGATAAGTTCAGCTATGATTTTAAGGCTTCTGTTAAATGACTGTACAGTAGGGACTGTAAATTTATAATCGTATTTTTTTAATATTTCCATTGCTGGAGTAAGTATAGGTGTGTAAAATTTGGTTCCGGTCTTGATACGTTCTCCGTCTATATATGCAACTCCGTTATGTTCTACAGTACATCTGTCATAATCAAACATGTATAAGTCAACCCATGATAAGCCGGTATAGCATTGAAATATAAACTGGTCACGTACTTTTTGTAATTGTCGATCATTCAACTCTATATTGCGGATAGATTGCAGTTCGTCCATTGTGAGAGGCTGTCTTGTTTTATATCTACCATGTTTATCTTTGAATACCCTGTAAGGTGTGTCCTCGATAAGTCCAAGCCGAAGCGCTTCATTAATATAAGGTTTTATTCTCTTATGGTATCCATGTATTGTTGTCTGTCCTCTTGTTGGATCTTCTCTTCTTATAAACCTGTCAAATAAAGCTATATTTTCAGGAGTGATATCGTCAAATGTTTTAATTACTCCGGAGCGTTTTAGAGCTTCCAGTGCTATAAGGTGCGCTCGTTTGGTTGACCATTTAAGATCCCTTCTTTGTAACTCGTCATAAGCGAAATCTAAAAATGACGATTTAGACTTTACGTGTTTTTCGTTATAAAAAATATTAAAGTTTTTTAGATTGATGTCTTTTCCTTCTTTTCTTATATTTTTGATAATATCATCAAACTTTTTTACATATTGGGTTATTGCTTTATTTAATTGTTTGAATTTAGCGTGACGTACCACAAATTCTCCATCCCATTGGTTTGAATACAGTTCAATGTCTGTTGAGATCCATTTCCTTTCTGTACGTGAGAATTTAATTTCAATTTCAACCTTAGCTGATTTCTCCGGTGTTGCTTTCTTTTTTCTGTCGAATACCGGCTTGATTTTCCATGTTTCCATACTGTTTCTTTTTAGTTTATAATTTGTTAATTATGGTAAATGTGATACCAAGTGTGATACCAGCTGTGATACCAGGAACAAATTGGTATCACAAATAGTTCAACAGTGTAATGATAAGTAATGCACAGTAACGGAAGTAATCATCAGTAAGATTACTTAAACACGTTGAAGATCAGTCGATTAGGTTTGTAATATATTGATTTATAGCCTATTGGCGTAAAATAAAAAAAGGGAGCATTTTGACCCCCCTTGAGCCGAAACCGGGACTCGAACCCGGGACCTATTCATTACGAATGAATTGCTCTACCAACTGAGCCATTTCGGCAACTGTTTTTCTACAATATCGGGTGCTTTCAAAAAGCGTTACGCAAATATATATCTTTCTTTCGAAATAAAGAAACTAAAAGCGGATAATTTTCAGTTATCCGTTTTGTTATGTCAATTGATGCCGGATTTATTGGTAGGCTTTCATGTATCCCTTTCATGGCCCATCCGCTTCGTTTATGTTCTTGAAAGCGGTATCCCACGTAAGAGCTTCAACGGTAGAATTGTTTCTTTTATGTAAAGATTATAACATCAAGGCGTAAAACTATTTTACACTGCTCTCCTCATCAAATACCCGTGATATACTGAAATTTACCCACTCCATACCCAAACAATTCAATATCCGTCAAAGTTTGATGGTCTTTACCTTACCCGGAATGATGGTCAGATGCACCGTTCCATCCTTTCTATCTCCACCTTCTGATATCTGGCCTCCACCACCACTTTTCCATCCAGCGCCACCCCCACTGGCAGGCATTCCCTTCAAAAGCACAATAACCGCCTACAGGAATACAGATATTCCGGTAACAGGAGGCACTACGATACGATCTCCCATTTCAGCCCCCACTTCATCCCCATCCGGAAAGGAAGGACATCTTTTATTTCCTCCAGCCTCTTCCGCCTTTTTCTTCCTCATTCTGTTGCCGTTCTGCTGTACGCTCTCCGCACGCCGACCGGCTTCCTTCCTCAGACCTTCCACCACGGAGCAAATCCGCCTCGCCCGCCTTAGAGCATTACAGTTATATACCGCCTTCCTTTCCACATGATAATAGTTTCTTCCATCACCACAATGTCTGATCCGCCAAACAACCACAACACCAATACACCTTCTTCATCATCCCTTCCAGCACGCAGGCGAAGACATCAAATATAGTAGACCACACAGGATCAACTAGGCCGGCAAGACTTCGGAACACGGTAATCCGGTATCTTCGGGTAGAAACCATAAAACAAAGACTGTCTTTGTGCAAACCATGCATACAGGTATACGCCTTCCGCGTGCGGCTATGGAA